>Ga0068713_1000809_pt1 | contig 50605 bp, 48 predicted proteins | sample MTBAKSrepl2MetaG_FD_62223 | JGI IMG/M metagenome (GOLD analysis project Ga0068713, IMG submission 62223) | Enrichment culture microbial communities om Arthur Kill intertidal strait, New Jersey, USA, that are MTBE-degrading - MTBE-AKS2 (Arthur... | ecosystem: Environmental > Aquatic > Marine >... | reverse complement strand
GGCGGCGCAGGTACGTGAATTGATCGCGGATGTACGTCAGAAAGAAGGTACGACGGTGTTGATATGTACCCATAATCTGGATGAAGCGCAACGCCTGTGCGATCGCTTGTTGATCATGCGCCAGGGCAGCACGCTGGCGATGGGTAGTCTCTCTGATCTGCGTAAACTGGTTTCACCCGGCATGTGGCTGGAGGTGCAATTCCTGATTCCGTTTGAAAAGATGGATCAGATTAGGGCGATCGCGGGTGTGTTAAGCCTGGATGTGCATTCATTGCAGGAAGTTAAAATAGAAGTGGAGTCAGAAGCAGCGATCCCGCAGGTTGTCTCTGGTCTTGTTGCTCTGGGCGCATTGATCTTGCGTCTGCAACCGCAGGAAATTCCACTCGAGCAGGTTTATTTACAATTACAAAACAGCAACAATAGAAGTTATAACGGTCACACCGGAGGCACAAAATGAACTGGCGGAAAATTCGCATGATTGCCTGGAAAGATATATTGGAAGTCCGACAGAATAAATCTGTGCTGATTTCCATGGTGATGGTCCCCTTGATTATCATGGTGATTTTGCCGGCCGTTATGCTGGTGATTGTCAATACCACCGGGTCGGCTGATGCCTTGAATGATCCGGATATTCAAATGATGTTCGAGCGCATTCCGCCTTCCATCGCACAGATGCTGGGAAATTTGAATGATGCACAATTGTCAGTTGCCATGATTCTGGGGTTTTTGTTTGCACCCATGTTCCTGATCATGCCATTGATGCTGTCATCCAGCATTGCGGCGGAGTCTTTTGCCGGTGAACGTGAGCGCAAGACCCTCGAAGCATTGCTATATACGGCTGCAACCGACACGGAATTATTCATTGGAAAAGCGCTGGCAGCCTTTGTGCCTGCTGTATTGGTGTCGCTGATCAGCTTTATTGTTTACACCGTGGTGTTGAATGTGGGTGGTTATCCGCTATTTGGGTATGTTTGGTTCCCGCTGGATACCTGGTATCCACTGGTATTCTGGGTCATGCCGGCGTTTTCTGCCCTGGGTGTTGGGGCGACCGTTTTAATCTCGGCGAAAGTGCAAACTTTCATGGGCGCTTATCAGACCAGTGGTTCGTTGGTGATTCTGGTGTTGGGGTTGGTTGTTGGTCAGGCTTCGGGATTGATCTACCTCAGCGTTTGGGTTGGTCTGGTGTTGGGTTTTGTTGTCTGGCTGGCAGCGGGCGTGCTGTTCTTTTTGGCAATTCAACAATTCAATCGCAAGACATTGCTTTATCAAAGCGCGCATTAATGAAAGTCAGAGAGGATTATCATGGAAAATAGCCCATATGTTGCATTAATCGTCATGTTTTTATTGGCTGGCACATTTAATGTCATATTTCCACTTATTCTGGGCTGGTGGATTATCAAAAAGAAAGGCACCAACTGGAAGTTATTTGGTGTTGGTGTGTTGACCTTCATTGGGTCGCAAATTTTTCATCTGCCGGTGGTCAATTGTCTGACCAGGGCTTTTTCGTCCGGTTTGATGCCACATGTAGATCCGGGGTTTGCACCATTTTTTAACGCCATCGTATTGGGCCTATTGGCAGGTATTTTTGAAGAGACAGCCCGTTGGGTTGGATATAAACTGCTAAAGAAGAAAGGCGATTCCTTGGGTGCGGCGCTGACTTTGGGCGTAGGGCATGGTGGCGTGGAAGCTATTTTCATTGGCGCAAGTGTCCTGGCTACGTTGATCTCAATGCTCTCGCTACTGGGTTCAGATGCAGTTCTGTCAGCATTGTCCCCGAATCAGGCCGCTTTGGCTCGTCAGCAAATGGAAGCATACTGGGCGACTCCCTGGCATATGCCGCTGGCTGGGGCAGTCGAGCGTATCGCAGCGCTGGGATTGCACATTGGGTTGAGTGTGATGGTCTGGCTGGCGATTTCCTTCCGCAAACCGCTCTGGTTCTGGCTGGCAGTGTTGTATCATGCCGTGGTGGATGGTCTGGCAGTCCTGGCGATTTCCTTCGGTTTGAATGTCTGGTTAATTGAAGTCGGGCTGATTCTGATCTCGATTGGGATGCTGTATGTGATCATCAAGACCGCGAAACGGATGGATCGGGAACGGGTGGTGCTTCTGGACCTCTGATCGATTGTATGATTGTCGAAGAGCTGCCTTTCCAATGGGAAGCAGCTCTTTTTGATGGAGAAATCCAATCAGTAAATGAAAATAATGAATAAATTTGAAATAGAACATATGTTTTATTATTTCTATTAAACCATATAGGATTTGTTGTTTCTGCGGAAAAAGACGTCTGATCGTGAATTATTTGTTAGAATGAGTTTAGAAGTTATCATATGTGATTGATATTGTTAATTTTTACATGATCAAGGAGGATGACATGATTTCAGAAATGGATATTGCTATTCGATTGGGAGTAGCTTTTTTGCTAGGTGCAATCATTGGCATTGAGCGAGAACTGGACAACCAGCCGGCGGGTTTGCGCACCAACATTATCCTGGTGATGGGGTCGTCGCTGGCGATGATCCTTTCGGTATCGCTTGCGCATGTATACCAACCAGTAGGCGGCATGGGTGATCCAGCTCGTCTGGCGGCGCAGGTGATATCCGGTATCGGGTTTTTAGGAGCAGGTGCGATTTTACATGCCGGGGTGAATATCCGCGGGTTGACCACAGCCGCGACCATCTGGACGATGGCGGTGGTGGGGCTGGCGGTTGGTGCAGGATTTTTCTCTGCGGCAGTAATCGTCACTGTTGTACTTTTTATCGTTTTATCTGTCTTGAATAAATTGGAGAATAAATTGTTTCATCCAAAGACGATCGCTCCTATTACCATGTGGATAAAAGATGGACCTCCTGATCTGGCAGAAGTGCGTGAGATTTTTAACAATAAACATATTCATCTCATCACTTTCAGTCATGAGCATGATTTTACAGACGACGAAACGAAGATCAACCTGGAATATAGTTGTAAGCGCGCAGAGTTGATAGATGAGATTCAAAAGAAAATTTATGCCTTTCCGGGATTGCGGAAGGTTCATTTTGGCAAAACCATTCAGATCTAATTTGTTCATTGTTCATACAAATGAGTGAAATCCTCTATTCAGTCGTATAATAATGATATAGAGGTGAATGATATACCCTGACAGGGCAGATGAAATGCAAATGATTATCCCTGGTTCCAAGATGAGTACATTTAATCGCTTGAGCGAAGTCCATGCAAAAGCAAAACGAATTCCGATTGATAATGATTCGCGTATTATTATCTTCAGTGATTGCCATCGCGGTGATTATGGCTGGTCAGATGATTTCGCCAAGAACCAGAATCTGGTTTTTCACGCCCTGTCTTATTATTTTCACGAAGGCTATACCTATATCGAATTAGGGGATGGGGATGATCTCTGGAAGAACCATAATTTTCATGAGATCTTCACAGCGCATCGCGTAATTTTTGAAATCCTTATGCACTATCACACGGAAGATCGTTTTTATATGATGCTCGGGAACCATGATATCGAAAAAGCTTATCCTCGTTTTGTTAATGCAAATTTGCACACCTTTTTTGATGAGATTTCTCAGACAAGGAAACCTTTTTTTCCAAATTTAGAAGTTTATCCAGGTTTGATTTTGGAGCATGAACCCACCAGGCGTGAATTGTTCCTGGTGCATGGTCACCAGGGTGATTTGATGTCCGATTTGTTGTGGCCGGTGGGGCGCTTCTTTGTGCGTGTCTTCTGGCGTAATTTGCAACTGTATGGGCTGGGTGATCCCACCAGTGCTGCCAAAAATTTCACCATTGCCAAACGGGTGGATAAGAAGTTAATCTACTGGAGTAGGGAAAACCGTAAGATGATTGTTGCCGGTCACACCCATCGCCCGCGTTTTCCAGCCTTGAGTCATGTGCCCTATTTCAACACCGGCTCGGTGGTTTCACCGTACAGCATTACCGGGATTGAAATCCGTTATGGCCAGATCGCGATGATCCGCTGGAGTGTCCGCCCGGATATCATCGGCAATTTACGCATCGTACGGGATATCATGTCTGGCCCGCAACCGTTGGACGCATGGATGTATTGATAGCTGAAAGCTGAAAGTGAAAAGGGTGCATTGCACTTAGGGATGAACCGAAAAATATCATTCTGGAAGATGTGAATCATAAACAATCTACCAAAAGTGCAATGCACCACTTTCTTTCTGGCGTATTGCACTCTTAAAATCTTTTCCTAAACAGCTTAAGAACTTAACAGCTCAAGCGCTTATTAATACGGATAGATGATATCCACGTATTCGAATTCGACGATGATCGGTGTTGAACTGTAGGAAGAAGCGGAGATGCCGATCAATCCTTCTTTGAAGGTGCGATCCCGCACACTGTTGGTTTCGTAGCCATTGATCCACAATGTCAATGTATCACCAGCACATTGAATGGCATATTCGTTGTATTCCTTCCCGGTTTTGATGCGGGTGGAACCACCGTTGGCAAGCAAGGTGTAATCCCCATCGCTGAGTGATCCATCAAACCGCAGGATATCATATAAACCGTCACTGCCGATGTTGAATTCATACCAACCGAGATTTTCATCATAACGGCACACCAGACTGATACTGTTGGAATTCATCCCCCTGTTTTCCACCAGGGTTTGTAAAAAGACATCATCATAATAATATTCTCCATACGTTAGATATGCCCAGATGTCTGTATCATACAATTCGAAGATGATGCGTCCATTATCCTGATAGATATCCAATTGGCTTTCATCACCATTGGTGGTAAACCAGGTCCACCAGTCGATATTTCCGTCGAATTCCTCAGTGCGATAAGGCTCATTCTCTGTGGTAGTGGTAGTTCCCTCTTCCTCTACCCATTCTTCGGCTTCACCGGAGAGACCGGCATAACCGTAGAATGCCAGAGGTGTACCATTCAAGGAGCCCTCAAACAATTCGTCGGTCTCCCATCGATACACAAATACTTTGAGCTCATCATCCAGATCATGGCTCTTGAGGATATCGCAATAATCTTTCATGGTGCCATCGGTGGCAACCAGAATATCCTCAACCTCATGAATGATATCACCGGGCTTGATACCGGCCTTATCGGCAATACTGCCAGTTGTGATTGAATTTACCCAGATGCCCGGGTATTCGCTGTTGGGTCCGAAGACGATGGCTAAACCGTCCAAACCGAGAGAGGCAACATTCTGACGTTCGCGTAGTTGGTTGACAATCGGTATGGCCTGATCAGTTGGGATGGCAAACTGTTGGTCATAAGTGGCCTGGGTCATGTAATTAATACCTACCACTCTTCCATCTTCGGTGACCAATGGACCACCGGAGTTACCGGGGTTGATCTTGGCGTCATGACCATAAATGTAGGACATGGACGACCAGGATGTCTGCCCATCGGCATTTACTTTGGAGATAATACCCTTGGTGAGGTTGTATTCCGGATCCAGCAGTGGAAAACCGGCGGCATATACATCCAAACCGGTCTTGACTTCATCTTCATACCAATCCAGGTAGGCGAAATCACTACCTTCCACCTGTACCACAGCCAGGTCTGCGCATTCAGAAGTGCCTAACACACGCACATTGCGCGGGGTAGTCTCGCCGTTGACATAGGCTTTCAGGATGGCTGCGCCAGCAACCACATGGTTGTTCGTTACACCGATGCCGGAAGGATCAATGAAAAAGCCAGACCCACCCCATTCAGCGTTCAATACCAATCCCTGTTCAATATCATTGTAGGTGCCGGTCGCGAATAACTGGAATACAGCCGGGCGCACATCGTCAATACTTTTGGCTGCGCCACTCTCATCGACTGGTTGTACGGGTTCCACAGGTGCAGCAGGATCTGGTTGGCTGGTTGGTTCTTCTGACACTGCCACGCGAGTTGGTTCATCCGTTTCTTGAGAGATTTTGTCAGCCGATAAATTGCAAGCTAATGACAACAACATAATAAGCAATATGGGAATAAAAAACTTTCGTTTCATCTTACCTCCAGAAAATTGGGATACGGAAAAACATGAAAAATTGATTTTTCCATAAATAAATCCATCCAAACCGTTTTAAGAATAAAAATCACAAGAATCCAATAGAAAAGATATATTCAATTTTAGAGTGGTTTCAAATAAAGTCAACCATTAATTCAGAAAGGAAACATGTGTAAAACATTACAAAAATGAAGGCTTTTTCCAGTATAACAGTTTATTATATGACACAAATTCAGGTTTTGCAGGGTTTTTCAAGTACAATAAAGCATATGAATCGATATGACGTTGACCAAGATCAGATCATCCTCGGGGACTGTGTAGAAGTTATGCGCCAGATGGAGCCTGACTCGGTGGATATGATTTTTGCAGATCCACCCTACAATTTACAGCTCAAACAACAACTATATCGTCCTGATTCATCGTATGTCGAAGCGGTTGATGATGAATGGGATAAATTTGATGATTTCCAAAAGTATGATCAATTCACGCATGATTGGTTGGAAGCCTCTAAACGCATCCTGAAACCGGGTGGCACCTTGTGGGTCATCGGTAGTTATCATAATATCTATCGGGTAGGAACCGTCCTGCAGAATCTGGGTTATTGGATTCTGAATGATGTGGTCTGGGTGAAATTAAATCCGATGCCAAACTTCAGTGGGGTGCGACTGACGAATGCGCATGAGACTTTGATCTGGGCACAAAAAGAACATGGAGTACGCTACACCTTCAATCATCATAGCCTTAAGATGATGAATGACGACCTGCAGATGCGCAGTGATTGGTACTTCCCGCGCTGCAGTGGCAAGGAGCGCTTGAAGGAAAACGGATCCCGGGCGCATTCCACGCAGAAGCCACTGGCGCTGTTGTATCGGGTGTTACAGGTTTGTACCAATGAGGGTGATGTGGTGCTCGACCCATTCTTTGGTAGCGGAACCACCGGGGCAGCAGCGCGTCTCCTGCGCCGGCATTTCATAGGGATTGAGCGCGAGGAGTCCTATGTGCGGATTGCGGCAGAACGAATTGCCGGGGTGACACCACTGGGTGAGGACTTCCTGCTGTCGCAGATTAATCCGCGTCGCGAACCACGCTTGCCGTTTGGTGCGTTGATCGAAAATGGCTTTCTGAAACCAGGAACTTTGTTATTTTTTGGGGAAAACAGCGACCTGACTGCTCAGGTAATGGCAGATGGATCACTGGTACTGGATGGTAAACGTGGATCAATCCATCAGTTGGGACGACAGTTAAAGAATGGTCCGGTCAATGGATGGACAGCCTGGTTTTATCACGATGAGACCAATGGGAAACGCTATCCAATAGACCGCTTGCGACAACAACTGCGTGAATATTTATCAGCACAAGGAGATTTAGAATCATGACATACCAACAAACACGCTGGAGCCTGGAGGATTTATTTCCGGGACCAAAGTCAACAGAGTTGGAAGCTGCCTTCGTCGAACTGGAAAAACAGGTAGAGGTATTAGAAAAACGCCGCCCTGAATTGACAGATGACATCAGCCTGGAGACTTTCCTTTCGATCGTGAAAGAATTGGATAAAAACACCGTACTGGGGCAAAAGATTTATACCTTTGCTGGATTATATTTCTCTGAGGATACACAAAACCAGGTTGCACAAAACCTGATGGCCAGGGTGGAGCAGTTCGTTGCAGAAATGTCCAATCGTATTTTGTTTTTCAACCTGTGGTGGAAAGCTTTGCCGGAAGCGAAAGCCAGGGAATTGGTAGAGGGTAGTGGAGATTACGCTTACTGGCTTGAGGCTATGCGCCTCTTCATTCCGCATACACTGAGTGAGCCAGAGGAAAAAATCATTAACATCAAGAATGTCACCGGGAAGAGCGCCTTGCAGATGGTGTACTCCTCCCTGACCAACCGCTACGTTTTCAAGCTGGAAGTGGATGGCGAGATGAAGGAATTGACTCGTGGCGAGTTGATGATGTATGTACGCACGGCTGATCCCGACCTGCGCGCCAGAGCTTACCAGGAGCTTTACAAGGTCTATGGCGATGATGGCTCAATTTTGGGTCAGATCTACCAGACTCTGGTGCGCGATTGGCGTAACGAACAGGTCAACTTGCGTAAACACGCCTCGCCGATTGCTGCCCGTAACCTGATTAACGATATTCCGGATGCTGTGGTCGACACGTTGTCGGATGTATGCCAGAAGAACGCCAAAGTGTTTCAGCGCTTTTTCCAACTGAAAGCGAAACTGATTGGTATGGACAAGTTGCGGCGTTATGACATTTATGCCCCGTTGGTGAAATCAGACAAGACTTACCCGTTTGCTGAGGGAACCGGGATGGTGCTGGACGCCTATCAAGCGTTCGACCCCAAATTTGCAGAAATGGCAGAGCGGGTCTTTGCCCAGAATCACCTGGATAGTGAGGTGCGTAAAGGCAAGCAAGGTGGTGCCTTCTGCTGGCCGTCCGGTCCGGACCTGACCCCGTGGGTGATGTTGAACTACCAGGGCAAAGCTGATGATGTTTCTACGATGGCGCACGAACTTGGGCATGCTGTTCATGGAATGCTGGCCGCTGACCACAGCATCTTCACCTTCCATTCGAATTTGCCGCTGGCGGAAACAGCTTCTACCTTTGGCGAAATGGTACTGGTAGACCACATGCTCAAGCATGAGACGGATGAGAGTGTGCGCCGTGATATCCTCTTCGGACAGGTGGATGGAGCGTATGCCACCATCATGCGACAGGCTTTCTTTGCTCTGTTTGAACGCCAGGCACATGAGATGATCCAGAAAGGCGCTTCGGTGGATGACCTGGCACAGGCTTATATGCAGAATCTGAAAGATCAATTTGGCGATGCGGTGGATGTCAGCGACGAGTTCCGTTGGGAGTGGGTATCGATCCCGCATATTTATGATGTACCTTTCTATGTGTACGCTTACACTTTCGGTCAACTACTGGTGCTCTCTCTGTATCAACAATACAAACAGGAAGGTCAGAGCTTTATCCCGCGTTATACGAAGATCCTTTCTACTGGCGGATCCAAAGCGCCGGTGCAGGTGCTCTCGGAAGCTGGAATCGATGTGTTTGATGCCAAATTCTGGCAGGGTGGCTTCGATGTTGTCAGCGGGTTGGTGGATGAGCTGGAAGCCTTGTAGGCGTTAGGGATCAGGTTTTAGAAGTTAGGAAAAATAACGCGTAGGTGCATGCTCCGTGACCAACGATGAAAGGTAATTATGCCCAACCGGCTCGCACAATCAACCTCGCCCTACCTGCTGCAACACGCTGATAACCCTGTCGACTGGTACCCCTGGGGCCCTGAAGCCCTGCAGCGCGCCAAACAGGAGGACAAACCGATCTTCCTGAGCATTGGCTATGCTGCCTGCCATTGGTGCCACGTCATGGCGCACGAATCCTTCGAGGACCCCAACATCGCGGCGCAAATGAACCAGCACTTCATCAATATCAAGGTCGACCGCGAAGAACGTCCCGACCTGGATGGCATCTATATGTCCGCGGTGGTGGCCTTTACCGGTCAGGGTGGCTGGCCGATGTCGGTCTTCCTCACACCCGATCTGGTCCCGTTTTATGGCGGCACCTACTTCCCGCCGCGCCCACGTTATGGGATGCCCTCCTTTCACGAAGTGCTGCTGGCGTTGGCGGACTATTGGCACAACCAGCGCGACGAGGTCATCCAGTCCGGGCAGCGTATTCTGGAGGCGCTCCTGCAGCAAAAGAGCGGCCATGCATCGGAAGGTAACCTCACGCCAGACACCCTGCAGCAAGCCACACGGGCATTGCTCAGCAGCCATGATGGGGAACATGGTGGCTGGGGACGCGCTCCCAAGTTCCCGCAGCCGATGGCGCTCGACTTCCTCTTGAGACGCCATTATCATACAGGGGATCCCAACGCCCTGGTGACGGTACAACACGCCCTGGACGCTATGTCACGCGGGGGGATGTACGATGTCGTGGGCGGTGGATTCGCGCGCTATTCGACCGATGTCCACTGGCTGGTGCCGCATTTTGAAAAGATGCTGTATGACAACGCTCAACTGACCAGCGCCTACCTGCATGCCTGGCAGATCAGCCGCGAGCCGCACACCCTTCAGGTAGTGGAAGAGACGCTCGGCTTCGTGCAGCGCGAGTTGCTGGATCCTCAAGGCGGTTTCTACTCCAGCCTGGATGCCGACTCCGAAGGCGTGGAGGGTAAATTCTACGTCTGGACGCTGGACGAGATCCGATCCGTGTTGGGGGAGCGGGACGAGTTGTTTGAAGCGGCCTATGGACTGACCCCGGCGGGCTCCCATGGAGAATGGGAAGGCATGATCGTGCTGCAACGGGTCGTGAGCGATGCTGAACTGGCTGAGCGCTTTGGGATGCCGGCCGCCGAAATCCCGGCGCGATTAGCGCAGCGTCACGCACAATTATTGTCGCAGCGCAACAGGCGTGTGCGTCCCGGCACGGATGACAAGGTGCTCACATCCTGGAACGGACTGATGCTGGCAGCCTTTGCCGAGGCTGCGCGTGCCCTGGAGAACGACGCCTATTTGCAGGTTGCCCAGCGCAACGCCGACTTCATCTTGCGGGAGATGCGGGTGGAGGGTCAACTGCGGCGCTCGTGGCGGCAGGGGCAGACCAGTCCGGAAGTCTTCCTGGAGGACTATGCCGCCCTGATTCTGGGGTTGCTGGAACTGTATCAGGCGGATTTCAACCCGCGCTGGTTCGCAGCCGCCCAATCCCTGACCACAGAGATGATCGAGCAGTTCCATGATTCCTCCGGAAACGGTGGCTTTTTCGATACCCCCCGCGCGGCCGAGACCGTGCTGTTGCGTCCGAAAGATCTGCAGGACAACGCCACACCCTCCGGCAATGCCCTGGCAACCGACGCCCTGCTGAAGATGGCCGCCTTCACCGAGAATGAGGAATGGCTGCACCTGGCTGAGGATTCCCTGGCACAGGTGGCGGGCATGGCAGCCGAGTATCCCACTGCCTTCAGCCGCTGGCTCTCCGCTTCTGATTTTGCGTTGCAACCCACCCGGCAGATAGCCCTGATCGGGGATCCGAAGGAAAAAGACCCGCAGATGGCGGCATACCTGCGCGAGATCCGCGGGAAGTACCGCCCCAACAGCGTGGTGGCTGCGGCAGGGTTGCCACTCCCGGAAGGTAGCCCGGCGCTGCTGCATAATCGCCCGATGCTGGATGGCAAGGTCACAGCGTATGTGTGTGAGGGGTTTGTGTGTAAGAAGCCGGTGAATTCTGTGAGCGAACTAAAAGAACTGCTCAACTCCTCTAAAACAGATCGGAGTCCTTCGGAACCTGACGGCTGACGGGAGACGAGGAACGGGGGACCGTATCCAAACCCCGTAAGGGCGACAGCATTCATGCTATTCGAATGCTTCGCCCCCTAACCCCTCAATCACCCTTTATCTGCAATGATTCTGTTAACCTTTACAGTTTTATTTTGTCGATAAAGCTGTTCAATCTTCGTTTGAGAAATGGATTGGTCCTTCGCCCCCACTGACTTTGCCAGAATATGGATCACCCAGGTGTTCAGGCTGACTCCCTCTTGCTCGGATTGTTCCACCAACTCACGATGCAAGGACCTGGGTAATCTGACCACAAATTTCCCGCTGTAGTTTTCCTCAAGCCGGGGTTCAGGGATGGGGATCCCATCTTCCAGAGCAACTTCGATCCAGCTGTGCATCGCATCCCGGATCATCCCTTCCAATTCTTCAAACGTATCTGCCTGGGTGAGACAGCCTGGAAGTTCTTTGATCTTTGCCACCCAGCCAGGATTTTCTTCATCGGAATCGCGCATGACTTCGATGGCGTATGGAAGATCCATGTAATACTCCAATGTTTTTCTGTTATCTTTCATTTCACACCTTTGTTACCTTCTTGCTCATCCAGATCGATCATATCTTCAATTACTGCCAATGCTTGTCTGACATAAACTGACTTTAAATACGGTCTTTTGATTGGAACAGTCAGCACATTTTTTCCTTTCGTAAACACCACATGACTGGAACCTCTTTGTCTTTTCGTAAAACCAAATCGCAAAAGGATTTTTTCCAATTCTTCATAGCGTACATTTTTCGGGTTTTGTTTTAGCTTTGTGATATCCTTTTCGAATCTACTCATTTATTCTCCAATAGTATCATATATAGTACTATTTTACAAACAACGATTGTCAATAATGGCCTACACCAGCTCGTCAGTCTAATGGCCAGTCCCTTAAAATCTCCCCCAACCGCCAGGGACGGTACTCTCTCACTTCCACGCTCACGTTGATATGGTTGGGTCCAAGTTCCGAACCTTCCAGAGGTGGTGGATTATTGTGTCAACCCATGCAGGTTGATCCAGCCATCCTCCAGTGGGACAATCGGACGATGAGAGAAGATCAACTTGATCTGATCAGTAAATTCAACGCATATGGGTTGCTTGATCAAGGTCACAGCATGGGTCTCACAAAAAGATTGACTGATGCGATCATGACTGCCTTGAATCAAAAACAGCCTGCCATTCAGTAGGCTGGTTAGCAGGATGAAATTGCTCTTCTTTCCCAAGGCAAAGTCACCCAGATGCAGTACGGTTTCATGCGGGGCAACCAAGTCGTTCCAGTTCCTGATGATCAGCTCCTGCCAATTTTCGGGACGGTTGCACTACGCCGATGTTATTATGGTAGAAATGGGTATCGGAGATGATCCAGGTTTCGGGGGTGATGATGAGGGGGGTGTCGGGAAGCATTCTTTAATAATAATGGAAAAATCATTCAATGTTCGATTTTTGACCCCTACGTCAATTCCAAAAATATCTCGGGTTTTTGTTCGGCAATTCTTAACAACGCCAGGGCTGGACTGCTTGGTTTGCGTCTTCCCTGTTCCCAATACGGGCAGGGACGAGCCGCTGCCCCTACGAACTCACATCATCCCGGCAAAAGTCGCTTGCGATACGTTCAGCTTTGATCGTATGATCTGCGGAGGAGCAGGGCTTGTCAAGGTGCGTGTTCTTAAATTCCCGTCCCCTTTTTTGAAAGCTTTGATTTCCTGTAAACCATCCAGAATTTCCTGGCCCCACTCTTTTAGTCATTTTCAATCTCCTGAGCAATCCTCTTTAAGATGTGCGCTGGACATTATACGGCATTGCCGTAGCAATGTCAAATGATTTTCAACCACTCAATCCTCAAACCTCAAACCTGAATCCTGAATCCTGAATCCTGAACCCTACCCCCCTGGTTTCGTTCTTGCAACATAGTCAGCAAGGCAGACCTAAAGGAATAATGCTAAGACCATCTGCATAACTGATCCAGGGATGCCATCGATAAAATCACATTGTGGAGGAAAAATGAAAGCAAGACTGATGAGAAGACTGAATGTAAAACTGTTAGTCGCGTTGTTGTCTGTGGTGCTGATCTCAGCACTGATGTGGTCGCCTGTGAGCGCTGGAGGTGGAAAAGTACGAGGAGACAATGGAGTAGGAGGCGTTACCCAGCATCAGGTGATGGATCCTCCTCCATTCCAACCCTAAGAAAGCAGGGAGCTCAGGCTCCCTCTTTTTATATGCGGAGACGCAAAGGGAACAAAGATCGCCAGGTGCGCAAAGGGACGGGGGACGGGGACGGGAGACCGGTTGTTTGAGGAACCCACGGGGTGATATTGGCCGTCAACGAACCCACAGGGTGATATAGCCGTCAACGAATTTAAAACGAATACCCAATGGGCATGATATAAACGAATGGCTGGCCGTCAACGAATTGGGAACGAATGAACGAATATGAAAATCTCAGCCAGGAAATTATTATTATTTTCTGCTATGATTAAGTGATAACCAACACCATTCAGGAGAGCATCAGCATGAGTAAGCTTGTCGTCGACGCAACGGGGAATGACCTGACTTATCGGATCAATGGGGCAGCCATGGCCGTCCATAACAAGATCGGACCAGGTTTTAAAGAGGAAATTTACGAGAGAGCTCTGAAAAACGAGTTGATCAACCTGGGGATTGAAGTCGAAGATCAACATCCCGTACCGGTGGAGGTGGATGGAGAGCAGGTCGGGATTTTTTACCTGGATTTGCTGGTGGAAGGCCAGGTGGTGGTTGAAATCAAGGCCTTTGCACACCTGCTGACGAATGATGAAATTGCCCAGGTGTTGAATTACCTCAAGGCAACCGGATTACAGGTGGGGTTGTTGTTCAATTTTGGACGTCGAAAATTAGATCATCGCCGCATTTTCCCCAGTAAGGACATGAAACCCGTGGATCGAGTTGGCCGGGATGACGTCATGAAGTCTGACCGGAGATGATCACTACTGCCCAATCATAAATTATCTCCATTATCCTCATAAGAGTAAGTTCGTATTCGTTCATTCGATCATTTATTCGTTGACGGCCATCCATATATCACCCTGTGGGTTCGTTGACGGCCGCCTACTCCTGCGGATACGGCGGTATGTACTTGACCCTATGCTCTTCCCCATTAATCAAAATCGTCTTTTCCCCTCTGACAACAAAAGTCACCATCCCCTTGATTTCCTCCGCACTGAACACCTCGGACTCGATCTCCGTGGTCGTTTCGATGGCCATGTTCAGCAGTGGATTTTCGAAGGCTGCGGCAAAACTACGGAAATCCTCCAGATCACCTTCGATTTCATAACTCTGCAGGATCAGGTAAAAACGCTGGTCGTAAAAGTAGATGGCGTTGCGCTTGCGCTCATTACCAAACAGATACTCGATGGTAAGGTAATTTTTACCGTTGGTGAGGATGTCTGCTTTCATGGCTTTGATTTCGTCAAAGACCACATACAGCTCTCTAATAGGAATCTGACAACCATGTGCTGCCAGGATCTCCTCCAGATCGAGCTGGTAGAGTTCGCGCACGCGTTTGCTGGTGGTTTCCTCGATCTTCTCCTGCAAATCAGATGCTTGTGCATGCCAGGGTTCATTAAAATACGGGCAATCAAATTCATCATACAGGCTTTCGATTCCAGCCATGGCGGATGCCACGTTGGTGGGCCCCAGCTGGTTGCGTTTGACTGTGTTGAGCGTACCGCAGACCGGGCAGTAGATGGATTGGAAGGTGTTGGGTTTGAGTTTGGGCATTTGAATTTACCTCCCCAATTTTGTTCGGATCATTATGATAACATAATTGTTTACGTAAGATTGTATATTTAAACTTAAAAATTAATTTTCTTGGTATAAATTTATTGTAGACTTGAATTAAAAATTATTAAAACTGGTTATTACGCGGGAATTACCAAAATGAGAAGAAAATTAAGATCTAAATAGGAAAGGGTGAATCATGGAAAATATTCCAAATAATATTTTCGAAATAACACTACAGGGTTATGCGAAGGGATTTAATGTTAGCCAGATTGCCACTTTTGGTTTAGAAACTTGTTCTCCAGAAGAAGATACAAAAGAGGTCTTCAATCGTCTACCATCCTTTGACCAAATACCGGTTAAGCAATTTGATCGAATCATTGGTGTTCTGGAAAGAAATGGAAAGGCTCAAAATGGATTGGTTGAACAACATTATCGACCTTTAGATGACAGTATTTTAGCGAGCGCGGATGAAGCATTGAGCACATTTTTATTAAGTATGGAAAAACCACCGTATTATCGCCTTGTGGTTAAAGGAACAAAAATAGATGGAATTGTGACCAGAAGTGACATTTTAAAATTGCCAGTAAGATTATATTTATTTGCTTTAGTAACAAATCTTGAATTATTAATGATAGAGATTATAAACAAAAATTTCAATAATGATGATTGGATCAATTATTTTGACAAATCAAAACAATCACAAATAATAGACCGAAAAAGATTTTATCAAAAAGAAAGGATTGATCCATCTTTAATTGAACTCACTTATTTTAAAGAGAAATATGAAGTTATTGGAATATTTTTTGATTTGGGGAAAGAATTTATTTCTGACTTCGAAAAAATTAATAACCAAATTAGAAACCCAATTTCTCACGCAAGAGATTTCATTAAGAATGAAACAGAATTAATTAAATTTCTTCAAGTAATACAATTAATGCAAGAAAAGAAAATTCTTCTTATGGAGATGTTAGACTATCATAAAGCCAAAACTTTATAGAAATAGACCTTGTTTTTCCTATGTTGCGCTAAGGAAGTCGCCGATCAGATCGACGACATCGTCCACAGCTTCCTTGGACAGGCAGAGTTTACTCAGGAAGACCCGGATGAGTGAGAATTTTTCGGATGACATGTTGTGCCCTTTTCCGGGGTGATGGTGACCCCCTTGATGATGATATTTTTATTTTAATATGATTAATTAATTTTAGTTAGTAATGTAGGATACCGGATTCTGACCACTTTCAGCAAAGTCCATCCAATTTGATAATGTTGTACCGATTTCTTCGATTTTAGAAAATTGGATAAAGTATCTTCTCGGTACATCAGCTTTCCGGTAACCTGAATAATTAGCCATATAGATTTTATTCACTTTTTTGGCTTCGTCCCGAAGGTATATTATCACCTTATCAACCATCTCTAATTTTATGGGGTTTAGTACCCACTTTCCGCTTTCACCAGTTCCATATGAATCAAAATGAAAATGAACCCCCTTGGTGAATACAACTACTGCAGTTTCATTCCTGTTAATTACATCCCTAGCTTTAGCAAAATTCTTCATGTTAATCTCCTCAAGTTAGTGTTTTTGTTTTTTATGTGCCTTCTTCACCAAATAATAACTTTCGTTCAAGAAACCCTTTGAATGAAAACTTGCCGGGTAAATGATACTCTCGATACCCTTCAGCTATTTCTAAACACTGATCTGTTCGTGCTTCACTCTCAAACCAATCCTTCCACACAGAGGTATAAGGACGGAAAAAGCTCAAGCGCCAGAGATCACGCATGAGACGCTGGAAGAAGCGAGGCACAATCACCGGCTCGCCTGTTGGGGTGTAGACCTTTTTGAGTCGATCGATGGTCAGTTTGGCATGTTGTCTTTCCTGGAACTCCCAATAATAAACCCGGTTATTCTTTTGCAGGACAAAATCAAAAGAGATTTCTTTGGGCTGGAAGGCGATCCGCAGCTGGGGGGCAGGGAAGGTTCTCAAAATATCAAGGCATTCCTGTCTTTTTTTGGATGGAAAATAGGGCTCTTTTTCCAACCAGAGGATGATTTTCTGGGTATCAAGAAATTGATCCAGGGCAGCTAGTGGCACATGATAGTGAGAGTTGGAGATGCTAGCTTCGGGGTGGTGGTTTTTTAGCGCATTGAAAAACAGACTTTCACTGGTGCGTTGGATATTGGGCTGGTAATAGAGGATGGATGATGACATTAGTTTATCTCTATAGAATTCTCTGATACAGCCAGATCTGATGATCCAGACTGCGTGGAGTCAGGAGTGGGTGGTCTTTGACCAACTCAGCGTGCGCAGAGACCAGTAATTCCTGGCATTCCTCCATGCTCAGCTCTCTGCCGATAGCTGCATGAATAAACCTTCGAATCATGCGATCAGGCTTGATGAAGTTCTCATCGCCTGCCAGCATGTAAAAATAACGGGTGGATAACCCGCTTCCCTGCCCGGGGATCCTGGCGATCTCGGCTTCGAATTTCTCATTCCCCAAAACTTTATGGACATCCTGAAGATACTCCACGCCAAATTTCTGGATGACTTTGGCAAATCGGAAAACTGCTTCTGCTTTCAAAATGCCGTTGTGGGTGGAGGTGCGTTGTTTGTTCAGGTAAACCTTTTCTGCCATTTCCTTAACGGTAAAGCCTTGATGAAATTGGATGAAAGCAGACACTGAAAGTTGTTCGGATTGAGGAGCAACTTCTTTATCACGCAATCGGGTGACGCTGAAATACTCGCAGAAGCGTTTGACTGCATTCTCCGTTGATTGGTATTTGACACCAATGGAGAAAACCGCGTCGATGATGCACAATGGTAGGTTGTAGTAGCCATATTCCTCAGCTTGTACAAGATTGGCAAGGTCGAGTTTGGTTTTGCAATATTTGACAATTGTTTGGATTTCGGTTTTGGATAACATGAATTTCCTCCGAGGGAAAGTAGTTGGTGTATTTTGATCCTATCCACAATAAAGCTGAAAATACCTTAAACCAAATGATATTACTCTACAAAATCAACATGCAATAATTCTAACTTCTGTTTTTCATCACCCAACGATATATTCCATCGTTTTTCCATAAAATCCAACATCGATAAACCGCGGTGTTTGATGGCTTGAGGTGTCCATTTTATGTACTTTTGCGTAACTTCAATTTCTGAAAAAGACCCATTGAAATATCCATGTGCTCCTTTTCGATCTTGTTTTTTCATTTCAAAACAATCGTTTTGTAAAGAACTATTCTTAGGTTGAGAAAGAGCCAATAAATTCCCCAAACTATTAACAAGGAAATTTCTTTTGTCACTATATGGTTCAAAATCTAATTTCCAACAATCATCATTAGGATTTTGTGGATAAATATGTTCAATGGTTTCTGTGTCTTTAGTGTTCATAAATTTCGACCAATCTATGATTTTTTCAGTATTTTGCATAGAACTTTCAAATAAATAAGTTTCATATTCATAAAGAAAATATTTAAGCCCGCTCCAACCATAAAATCCATCTTGACCATAATACTTAAATTTATTATCAAGGTAGTTCTTAAAATTATAATAGTTGAACACACCGTCTTTGAATGTGAAAGCCATTCGATTTTTAATCCTAGTTATTATCTCTTTTATCCCAATATTTCCTAAATACAATGATTTTGCTATATTATTAAATTCATTTTGACCATAATTGCTTTTAGCTTGAGATAATCGAAACGCTACGAAAACGAATCTTTCTATATTTTTGAATAGCAGAACTCTGTCACCAGTACTGATTTTTTGATTCATGTAAGCGCTTAAAATTAATGGGCGAAAATAGCCAATTCCAATCCTATTTAATTTATTTAGCCAAACTTGTTCTTCGTAAGTTAGGTCTTTGTTTTCTTGAGGAAAGAAAGTATTGTACCAATGACGAGCAGAAGATCGTAAACTAACTACATAATTTTCTATATCCTCAACTGGCAAATGTGGAAGAGGTTTTTCTGGCTGGCTTGTTACCTCTTCCCCATTTTCATCTTCATCCATAATTTCATCATCCGAAATTTCTACTATCTGAGCGATTTTGTTTTCAATCCTTACTTGCTCTAGGACTTTCTTTGAAAGGAAAAATTCCTTTAGTAAGAATTTTGAATAGTCAACTTTTGTTGAAAATCCAAAATAGATTGTCTTATGGGCTCTTAAATATTCGTCATCATTTAATGGTTTGTGTTTATTTCTTCCTAATTGAAAATAGATCTCTTTCCAACAATCATTTATTCTGTTTCTTAATATTGTTTGTTCATCTTCAGAAATTATGTAAAGAGTTGATAGATAAATTAAACGATTTTTTAATAATTCCAAATTTGATAATTTCTTTCCACGGTTATTCATTGTCTCAAAGGCAACGAAAACATCCATCTCATCGTCAATAATGTATTCATTAAAAAGTAATGATGTTGTTAGTTTTTTGAAAATTGCTTCTATTCTTTTTAATTTTTCACTTTCTGGAAAAGCCAATAAATTATCTTTGAAAAACTTCTTTGCATTCTCTAAATTCAATGTGTAAAGGGTTTCAATTCTATTATCAGAGGAAGATAGTTCATTAAAAATTCTTGTTCGTAGAAACTCGTTACTTGGATTATCCCTTTCATAACCAAAAATATAGGATCGAATTTTTACCTCTGAATTTTTAATTTGGAAAATGTAAGCTTTTCGTATTTCATCAATTTCGGAATAATTAATGCTGATCAGAACATCATTGTTCTTGCTCTGCATTTCTTCAACAACTTCAATAATTGCCTGAATAAGTATTATTGCTGTTGTTATTCTTTGTTGACCATCAACGATGTAATAAGGTCTATAACTCTTCGCTGCTAACCACCTATCATCAATCCAAGTGTCAAAAACATTTGATTTTACTTCTTCAAGCGACAGTACTCCGGTGTAGTGTTTTTTTTCATCAGCGAGTGATATCAAATCCTCCCAAAAATCTGTTAAATGAGGATCAACTAACCAGGCATAGCCTCTTTGATAATCAGGAATTCGCAATAATTTGTGGTTAAATATTTCCGATAATGACCTTAATTCATTCATATTTTCACCTGTTTTCGATAGTTTACTTTTTTTGAATTCATTAAATCTTAAACACAATTAATTTCATTACCCACCATAATTTTGACAAGGATTTTTGTCTTAAATGTTGTCTAATTCCATCTAATTATTATTACCCCATTCATCATCAAATTTTAGCAATTTGGAATCATCAAATTCATAATAATCTACTGATTTTTTTGATATACCAATTTGATGGAATAATAATAAATCTACCAATTTTTCTCCATCTATTAATGTAATAGGAGCGGCATTTTGTTCTAACGCAGCTCTTTTAGCGCCTGCTGCAAATGACCCCGTAGTAATTATTGTGCCTCTGAGAGCTAAAAATCTATGTAATGACCCTCGTAATAAGTCCACAATTGTTCGATTTATAGAACCCGCATGACGTTTAACTTGAACAACTTCCCTCACTGAACTGATCCCTAATTCAATATCAGCAACTACATCCACGCCTTTATCATTGCTTGGTGAAGTCACCTGAACATTGGAATAACCCATTTCTTCCAAAAGCAAACCAACTAGATTTTCGAATTTGTATGGATCCATATGGCTTAAATAGTAACTTAATTGTTTTCTTGCTTCTTTTGTTAATGACTGGGCTATACTACTTAATTCTGGTTGTCGTTTGTCAATGACACGGCCAGGAATAAATGCTGAATATTTCTGCAGATAATCTATGCCTTCGGAAGTAATTTCGTAAAATATGCTCCCTGTTTTTTTAATTAGGTTACGATCAATAAGGTTAACCATCCTGTTATACAGAGCAGACTTGTAAACAGAATCACTTCTATAATTTGTATACGTGTTGCAGAAGTCTATAAATGATGGCAAAATATCACTACGTTTTCCAGGACTGTGTTCACTTAATGCTTGAAGAATACTTAACAAACCCTCGGATGAATCAATTTTTGCAATTAAATCTTTATCTGATTCTCTAATAAAACTTGATCCTTGCGAAGTTAATTCGATTAAGTCCATGGAATCAAAATTAATTAAGTTATGCTTGATTGCAAGGTACCAGGCTCCTCTTATGTGTCTTGGGTTGACTGACCCTTTTGATTCTCGCCAAATTTTGAGTGCTAATTCTCTCTCCTGCCCATCTAATCGTTCAAGAATCCATTCCTCCGGTTTTGTCCAATCAATCGTTTCCTTTGGAGTACCCACTTGGCTCCAAATACTATCTCGCATTTGGTTAACAAGAGAATGTTTTATACCTTGTATTGTTTTAATGAATGCTCTTGCACTTGAATAAGTAGGGATTCCCGGAGTAAGGGAAAAATTTGACACGGTTGAATTTTCCATAATTGACTCTTTGAATTAATTATTTTTGGAGAATCTTAATCGATAATACAATTGTTATACTGATTATAGCTTTAAATTGTTTACACATTTTTTGATAGGATTGATTTTTTGAGGATTTACCATTGACAAACCACCCTCACCCTCCTATTATATATCTGTAAGTTGTCGTTCTATGCCCTCGTCAGTGGGGAAAGTAAATTCAAAAATCCTGTACAATTAAATCAACCTCCATTCAGGAATGGAAAACACCTCAATGGTTTTCAATGAAGCGGAAACACGCCAAAATCTAATCGACCCCAAGCTGCAAGCAGCTGGTTGGATCTTGCAAGACCGCAAGAACATGAATCTCTTCGCTGGTCGTGGCATTGCCGTGCGTGAGTTCCCTCTCCAAACTGGCTTTGCCGACTATATGCTCTTTGTCGATCGTCAGGCTGTCGGTGTGGTGGAAGCCAAAGCCGAAGGCACCCCATTAAGTGGGGTAGCTGAGCAATCGGCAGCTTATCTTACTGGCTTACCCGATAACATCCCTCATATCCAGTTGCCCTTACCTTTTGCCTACGAAAGCAACGGGGTGGAGGTCTTTTTTCGAAATGAACGCGATCCTGCCCCACGCAGCCGGCGATTGTTCAACTTCCACCAACCAGCTACCCTGGCTACCTGGGCTCGAGAACCTGAAACATTAAGATCCCGCTTGAAGCAATTACCAATTCTGAACACCCATGGACTCTGGCAGGCGCAGACCGAAGCCATTACCAATCTGGAAATATCGCTGGCGGATGACAAACCGCGGGCACTGATCCAGATGGCGACAGGTAGTGGAAAGACTTTCACGGCGGTCAGTGCTGTTTACCGTCTGATCAAATATGCCAAAGTGCGCCGGGTGTTGTTCCTGGTGGATCGCGCCAATCTGGGCAGGCAGACCCTCAAGGAATTTCAGGATTATGTCACTCCGGATGATGGCCGCCGCTTTGCGGATTTATACAATGTGCAGCGTCTGACCTCGAATGCCATTGATCCGGTCAATCAGGTGGTAATCACCACCATTCAACGCCTGTATTCAATGCTGCAGGGAGAAGAATCTTTTGACCCGAAAAACGAGGAAGGCTCATTGTTCGAGATCGATTCTCCGGTTTTAAACCGCAAAGAACCCTTGCCGGTGGTCTATAACCCTGCCATCCCACCCGAAACTTTTGATGTCATTATCACCGATGAATGCCATCGTTCGATCTACAATCTCTGGCGGCAGGTGCTGGAATATTTCGATGGCTATCTGATCGGTTTAACCGCCACCCCATCCAAACAAACCTTCGGTTTCTTCCACCAAAACCTGGTCATGGAATACCCGCGTGCCCGTGCGGTGGCCGATGGTGTCAACGTCGATGGGCAGGTGTATCGCATCCGCACCCAGATCTCTCAGGGCGGCAGTCAGGTGGAGGCTGGATATTATGTCGATAAACGTGACAAACTGACCCGAGCTGTGCGTTGGGAGCAACTGGATGAAGATTACAGCTACACCCCCAATATGCTGGATCGGGAGGTGGTCTCCGAAAGCCAGATTCGGACCGTGATGCGCACCTACAAAGAGAAACTCTTCACGGAATTATTCCCCGGGCGTAACACCGTCCCCAAAACCTTGATCTTTGCCAAGGATGACAGCCATGCCGAGGATATCGTGCGCATTGCCCGCGAGGAATTTGGCAAAGGCAATGAGTTCTGCCAGAAGATCACTTACCGCATCGGGAATGCCAACCCGGAAGATCTGATCGCCGCTTTTCGCAACAGTTACAACCCGCGTATTGCCGTCACAGTGGATATGATTGCCACCGGAACGGATATCAAACCACTGGAAGTGTTGTTGTTTATGCGTTTGGTGAAATCTGCCAATTTCTTCGAACAGATGCTGGGGCGTGGCACACGCGTGATCAAACCTGGCGATCTGCAAACAGTAACCCCGGATGCAGATCGCAAGGATCATTTTCTAATCATTGATGCGGTTGGCGTGGTCGAGCTACCCAAAGTGGACACCCAAACCCTGGAACGCAAACGCAGTGTACCCTTTAACAAACTGATGGAAGCAGTCACATTGGGCATCACTGATGATGATACCCTCAGCTCACTCGCCAGTCGCCTAGCACGCCTGGAACCGCAACTGTCCCCGAGCGATGAACAGGCAATCGAACAGGCAATCATCGGTCAGACTGATCTGTATGTCCAGCGCGCTGAAACACCTCCGCAGCGTATCAGTGACCTGGCTCATAAATTGCTGGATGCGATTGATCCGGACCAAATTGAACAAAGTGCCTGTGAAAAATTTGCAACCGATACGCCGACAGAAGAGCAGTTGGAAACAGCCAAAGCAGGGTTAATCGAAGCTGCTGTTTTCCCGCTGGCTGCCAACCCGCAGTTACGTCATTTGTTGGTGGAAATCCAACGCCGTAACGAACAATTGATCGACCGGGTCAGTATCGACTCAGTTCTGGAAGCCGGGTTCACCGCTGATGAGGCCTTGCGAACGGTGAATTCCTTCCGGGAATACATCGATACGCATAAAGATGAAATCACTGCATTGCAATTGATTTACAGCCAACCCTACGGGTTACGCCAGCTGACCTATCAGCAAATCAAAGAACTGGCGGAGCAATTGCAGCAACCACCGCATTCCTGGACGACACAGAGCCTGTGGCTGGCATATGCCAAATTGGAAAAGGATAAGGTGCGTGGTGCGGGTACCCGGCGGGTGATGACCGACCTGGTTTCCTTGGTTCGGCATGCCGTGCAACTGGAAGATGAACTGGTGCCTTTCCCCGAACAGGTGCGGGTACGCTACGAAGAATGGCTGGCAGGCAAAACCTACACAACAGCGCAGCGCTGGTGGCTGGACAGAATCGTGGAGCACATCAGTGTAAACCTGAAGATTACCGCGGAAGACCTGGATATGAACCCTTTCAACGAAAAAGGCGGTCGCTTTGGCGTCTTGCGCCAATTTGGACCCGATTTTTCGAAATTATTGGATGAATTGAACGTGGTGTTGGTGAAATAGAAATGGAATTATTGGAATTCAGAGAAAAAATAGAATTACCTGACAATTGGAAATGGACAACAATAGACCAAATCCTCGATTCTATTGAATCTGGGGGGAGGCCAAAAGGCGGGGTTAAAGGAATCTTAGAAGGTGTTCCAAGTATTGGAGGAGAACATTTACAACACTCTGGGGGTTTTGATTTCTCAAATATTAGATATATACCAATAGAATTTTTTAAAAAATTATCAAAAGGAAAAATTAAAAATTCTGATGTATTAGTGGTAAAAGATGGTGCAACTACCGGTAAGACAAGCTTTGTTTCAGAAAGTTTTCCTTTTATTAATGCAGCTGTAAATGAACATGTATTTATACTAAGACCAGATAAAAACAAAGTAAAACCGAAATTTTTATTTTTTTGGATGCAATCTCAATTTGGACAAAATTGTGTAGCAGCTAATTTTAAGGGGACTGCTCAAGGCGGAATTACAACAGATTTTACAAAAAATTCACCTTTTCCTTTAGTGCCTATAAATGATCAAATCAATATCATCTCCAAAATCGAAGAACTCTTCACCCAACTGGATGCCGCCGAAGCAGCCCTGAAACGAGCCAAAAACAACCTCAAACGCTACAAACAATCCTTGTTACAGGCAGCCGTCACCGGTGAATTGACACGTGAATGGCGTGAAGCGCACAAAGATGAGCTTGAACCCGCCAGCAAGCAGCTTGAAAAAATCAAAGCCGAACGTAAAGCCAAATGGGAAGCTGAAATCAGAGCAAAAGGCAAAGACCCAGCGAAGGAAAAGTACAAAGAACCTTCACCGCCTGATACAAGTGATTTGCCAGAATTGCCTAATGGATGGTGTTGGGTAAGAATTTCCCAAATTGCAGATCATAGATTAGGAAAAATGTTAGACAAAGATAAAAACCAAGGTCAATTATTGCCGTACTTACGAAATGCAAACGTTCAGTGGTTTAATTTTGATTTATCTGACCTTAAATCAATCAAAATAAAGAAGGAAGAACTCGAGAATGTTTCTATAAAAAAAGGAGACTTAATTATTTGTGAAGGTGGTGAACCTGGAAGATCTGCTATTTGGAACTATGATTATCCAATAGTTATTCAAAAGGCATTACATCGTGTAAGATTTCAAAGCCAAATAATCCCGAAGTTTGTAAATTATCATATTGCCAATGATGCGCATATAGGAAGATTAGAGAAGTATTTTACCGGATCGACTATCAAACATTTTACCGGAGAGTCATTGTCGAAATATGTACTAGCTTTTCCAACATATATTGAACAAAGAGAGATAATCGAACTATTTGAATACAATTTTTCAAAGATAAATCAAGCAGATTTTGTGGTGGCTTGCGCTATTAAGAAAATTAAGTATTTACGTAATTCTATATTGACAAAAGCATTTTTAGGTTTATTGTAAATATTTCCTTCAAGCAATTAATTTTACTGTCAGTAAAATTAATTGCTTGACATAACAATTAATTTATGTAATAATTAAAGAGGCTGAATGATACCATTCAGGTGTTCCTTAACAATTGAATACCTCCTTTGTGCCTGCTCTGTTTTAAAGGTAGTTTGGATACCACTGCTTCACCCAATGCCCCCTTTGCTCTTTCATTGCCGCTAATGCGTTGGCTGAGCGTCATTCATCTTTTACTGTTTCAGATTTCCATAGGAATGGCGACGGTTTCGGAAATATATGGTTTGTATCCTCCACTTTGCGCCATATCGGTGTCAGGCTTTTTGGCGACGGTTGCTTTGTGCACCGAACCCAAACAAGGAAGGAGGTGAGTAAAATGAATAATCTATTGTTAAGAGAAATTCTTGAAGTGATGTGTATGCTTCAAGAAGAATTCCACAGCAAAGTGGATGATAGTGTTGCAAGAAGGTTGAACGAATTAATTGAGGAAATTCAAAATGCAATATCGGAAAATTCCAAAATAAGTTCAAAAGACTTATTAGAAAAAATCGGATTGTTTCTTGAATTAATTTCCTCTATAAAATCAATAATTGACTTTCTAAAGTAACAAACAAACCATAAAATTTTTTAGAGGTGAAAAATGAATATTGGAAAATCTATAAAACTAATTCGAATTCAAAAAGATTTAAAACAAATCGAATTGGCTGAAAAAGCAAAAATATCTGTTTCATATTTATCGTTATTAGAACAAGGAAAAAGAGACCCGAATTTATCAACCTTGAGTAACATTGCTAAAGCTCTCGATGTGCCTTTGAGTATTATTGTTTTTCTTGCATCAGATATTAATAATGAAATACCTGAAATCAGCCAAGAAATAAAAGAAAAATTATCATACATAGCCCAAAAATTGATTCGAGAATCGAATAGTGAAAGATCAGCCATCAATTTGTGAAAATATAAAATCAAAAGAAGATTTATCAATTTTATTAGAAACTAACGAAGATTTAATTGCTTTATCAAGTAATTGCGATATATATTATCGTCCAAATCCAATTAGTAAAGATTCTAATCGTCAAACTTATTCAGTTTCTTCTCCACTTAAAGAAATTCAAGAAGCAATTCTTAGTAAAATATTGGATAAAGTAGAATACCCACCTTATCTTTTTGGTGGAATTAAAAAAACTAATTACATAAAAGACGCCGAATTACATAGAAATAGCAAGCAAATAATTCATGCAGATATTTTTCATTTCTTTGATGAAATTGATGGAAAACATATATACAATATTTGGTATAAATTTTTCAAATTACCCCAGCCAATTGCGTCAATTTTAACTAACCTAACAATAAATAAAAATAAATTACCTCAAGGTGCTAAGACAAGCACTCATTTATCAAATTTGGTATTTTGGAAATATGAACCATATCTAGTCAAGGATTTTAAAAGTAGAGGATATATATATTCTCGATATATTGATGACATTTCAATATCATCTGAAAAATTTTTTTCCAATGAAGAGAAAGAATATATTATTAGAAAAATTATTGGGATGATGTCACTAATGGGATTAAAACCAAAGAGGGAAAAACTGAAAATTGAAAACGGGAAAAATAAATTATCAATCCACAATTTGAATCTAAATTCAGGGCGACCAACATTACCCAAAAAAGAAAGGTGGAAAATAAGAGCAGCAATTTTTCAACTAGAAAATGATGTTAATAATGGCTTAATTTTAGATAATATTTCTGAAAGAATTAAATGTTTAGAAGGCAGAGTAGAGATATTACGCAGTTTACATCCCTCAGAAGGAGAAAAATATTTATATAGATTAAATCAGGTTAAAAGTAAGTGTTCAACAAATTTTTGAATTTGGACGGTGAAAAATGAGCATAACTGAAACTGGTTCTTCAACAATCGTCGATCGCGTCTGGAATTACTGCAACGTCCTGCGGGACGATGGTGTTTCCTATGGCGATTACCTCGAACAACTCACTTACCTGCTCTTTCTGAAAATGGATGATGAAAACCGCAACCTGCTGGGCAAATCCAGCACAATACCTCCAGAGTTGAGCTGGCAGAGCCTGCTGCCCTTGCAGGGTGCTGAACTGGAAACGCAATATATCCATCTTCTCAGTGAACTTGGTAAAGGTTCCGGGTTGGTGCCGGTTATCTTCCGTAAAGCCCAAAACCGCATTCAGGATCCTGCCAAGCTGCAGCGTCTGATTGAGTTGATCAACAGCGAAACCTGGCTGGGTTTGGATATGGATGTCAAAGGTGAGATTTACGAAGGCTTGCTGGAGAAAAACGCCCAGGATACCAAATCGGGTGCCGGGCAATACTTCACCCCACGCGCGTTAATCAAAGCCATCGTGGATGTGATGCATCCCAAACCCGGTGATACCATCTGCGACCCGGCTTGCGGTACGGGTGGATTTTTGCTGGCTGCGTATGATTCCATCAGCAAACAGTACAGCCCACTAGATAAAGATGCCCTCTATCATTTAACCCATCAAGCTCTACACGGTTGGGAGATCGTTGATAACACCGCCCGTCTGTGTGTGATGAATCTGTATCTGCACGGTATTGGTGCCAATGGTGGCTCTTCCCCCATCCACGTAGGTGATGCCCTGGGGAAAGATCCAGGTGAACGTTTTTCAATGGTGCTCACCAACCCACCCTTTGGCAAAAAGAGCAGCGTAACCTTCATCACCGAAAGTGGAGAGAAAAAGAGCGAAGCCCAGACAATTGTGCGCGATGACTTCTGGAAATCAACCAGCAACAAACAACTCAATTTCGTCCAGCATGTCAAAACCATTCTCGATATTCATGGAAAAGCGGCAGTGGTTGTGCCAGATAATGTCCTGTTTGAAGGTGGAGCAGGTGAAGTAGTCCGCACCAAATTATTGCATGAGTTTGATGTGCATACGCTATTACGTTTACCCACTGGCGTGTTCTATGCCCAGGGAGTCAAAGCCAACGTGATCTTCTTCGATAAAAAACCGGCCAGCGCTGAACCCTGGACCAAGCAGCTCTGGATTTACGACCTGCGCACCAACCAGAACTTCACCCTCAAAACCCGCCAACTACAACGCTCCGACCTGGATGAATTTGTCGCTTGCTACAACCCACAGAATCGCATGGAACGCCAACCCACCTGGAGCGAAACCAACCCCGAAGGTCGTTGGCGAGCCTTTGACTACCAAGAACTGATCGCCCGTGATAAAGCCAACCTGGATATCTTCTGGCTGAGGGATGAATCCCTCGAAGATAGCGCCAACCTACCAGCACCAGAGGTCCTGGCGCAGGAGATTGCCAATGATCTGGAGGTAGCGCTGGAGCAGATAAGAGGTGTGTTGGAGGGGTTGGAGTGAGAGGGGGAAAATATAATGTATGAGGATTTATTAGATAACTCGATACAAGCAATGCTTGCTGCAATAGAAATTTATAATAAACCAGATTTTAAATATCGTGGTCAAGTTTTCTCAATATTATTAGTTAATTCATGGGAATTACTATTAAAAGCAAAAATCTTAATTAACAACAACGATCAAATAGAATCATTATATGTAATCTTACCAGATGGTTCATATAAGAGGAACAGAACGGAAAATTTTTTAACAATTGAAATCTTTAGTGCGATTAAAAAATTAAATCTTTCCGCAACAATTTCAGAAAACCTTAATTGTCTGATTGATATTCGTGATACAGCAATTCATTTCTTCCATGATGAAACTTTGGATTATGCCATATATACTCTTGGAATTGCATCCTTAAAAAACTATCAAAGTTTAGTAAGAGAATGGTTTGATAGGAGTCTTCAACAGTACAATTTTTACATTTTACCTATTGGGTTCGCGTATAATTTCGAGACTCTTTCTATAATCGATTTTCAAAATAAACCTGACATTGTAAAGAATATTATAAATTCAATTAAAAACGCTCAATCAAATCTAGAGGAAAGCGTGTATCACTTTATTTGTGAAATAAGAACTACTGTTGTATCAGCTAAGAGATTTTCAGATGATAACCCACCGGATATAACAACTGTTATTGATCAAACTGCTGATACCGGCCATATATTTATTCAAAAAATCCAAAATTTAATCGATAAATATCCTCTATCTTATATAGAAATGGTAGAGAAGATTAAAAAACAGAGACCTGATGCAAAGCTCAATGTTATAAATCAAATAATTAGAAATACGGGATTAAAAACAAACAAAGATTATTCAGCATATAATTTTAGAACAAAAAAGCAAAGCGATGATTACGAAAGAACAGGAGACCTACCCTCTGCTGTTTTAAGTATTTACAATGAAGCTGCGGTTCGATTTATTGTTGGAAAAATAAGTGAGTTAGAATTATAAAATGTAAATCTGTAGGAATTATGACAAACAATAATTATTTCTGCCCAAGTTGCAACAAAGAAATCCATTTTAATGATCCCTTTTGCAAGACATGTGGCCAACCATTGGTTTGGGAAAATTCAATTGTTGAAAAGACAAAAAACGAAGTTGAACCTAAATTCTTTAACAAGAAAGTTTGGTTGGCTAGTGGAGGATTAGTTTTATTAAACATATCCAATCACTTTATATTTAATAAATATTTTCATCCGATGGATTTTGTTTTAACAAATGTTGTTAATTTCTTTTTTTATGGTTTTATTTTCGCTTTATTTTTTTGGATATTTAGAAAAATTAAAAAAATTATCAAAATGTGATTCAATTTTCGCAATGGAAATATCCACCTTCTTCAACCACAATAACAGGCGCTTTCCCGATTTCTTTTAATTCTCCTTTTGCCATCACACAATTTCCTTCCATACCTTCATACCAAAAGTCTCCGTAGGAAAGAAAATAAAAATCAGATGAAGAATTTCCAAAAGCAACATAAAAAACACCATTTTGGCTATAAGTATTAATTGCAGTTCCGTAAACACAATATGTTACACCGCGTGTCAATGTGGACATTTCGGTCCAATGTCGACAGCTAGCTCCAAATTGGCTAGCCGGAGTGGGAGATTTGTAATAAACGGTTGGTTTTTTGGTTGATGTTGGTTTTGAATTTGTTATTGGTATAGGTGATCTTGTATTTTCGATTACAGGCATCCGTGGTTGTTCGTATAACATTTCATCAAAATTATTTCCATAAATATAAGACGTACCTACTAGAACACCCGCTAGGAATCCTACACAAAAATTTAGAATGTACGATGAGAATAAAGAAATTAAAATATTAAGGAACCAATTAACCTTAAATAAATTTCTAAACAAGAAAAAAAAGAAAACAGTAACCAAAAAAAGGCCACCTAAATTGATGAGGATCACTCCATACGGATCAGTAAAAAAACCGTTAAGGAATTGAACCATTATCAAGAAAAAAACTACACTGTATGTAGACAAAGCAATAATCCAAACCAGATTGCTTCCTGATTTCTTTCTATATGAATTGCTAACAACCTTTGGCGGAATGGTTGTGTTCGGAGAAAGCCAATTTTTGCAGTACCGGCAATATTTTGCTTCATCTTGAATTTCTTCTGCACAATATGGGCACTTTTTCATAGAGTGCTCCAAATGAAATAAGTAATCCAGCTTAATTGAGATTGATCCATGCAGGCTCCTGGTATAAAGAATTCAGCGAAGCAGTTAGGGAAGGAAAGAGGTAAAGAATTTCCCACTAATAAAATGTACAAAACGAAAATTCCTATTAAGAATTATACAACGGATGGGAAGGGGGAGCCTTACAGGTGGTTTAGAAATAGATGAAAGCCGTCAACGAACAGGGAACGAATGAACGAATAATGGGTTCATAGTCCATCAACAAATCATAAAAATCATAATTCTAATTATTTACAGGTGGGGTGACAATGAAGTTAGTTGTTCACCGTTTCCAGTGGTTCATACCCGTTCCGAGTACACGAACCACAGGTTACCACCATCAAACCATACCCAAGGGGCATACTATCTCTCGGGTTCACGGATTTCCTCAACCGATTTCAATCGGTTTGAATTTCACCAGACGCAGAATTGATTCTGTGGCGATCACGGAACGGGGGGTGAAACAGACCGGGGACGGGGGACGGGAGACCGGCTCTTCAATCATCATGGTTGGATTCCACCCAGAAAATACTAGAATTAACAACAATCATCACCATCACCCATTTTCTAAGCAACATTAACGAGAAGTAGCGGCGAATTACATCCTGATTATGTCAGACATGCAGTAAAATTAATAGAGACATTACTTTCCAAATAATTTGAGGAATAATGGACAAGAATTTATTAGAAAAAGCCAAAAAACTATCCAAGCAAGAGTATCGAATAACGATATCCTTTGAAAAATTATCCGATGGTCAGGTCGTATATATGGCCTATAATCCAGATCTTGAAGGGTGTATGGCTCAGGGTTCCACGCAAGAAGAAGCAATAAAAAATTTAGAAGAAGCTCGAATCGATTACATTTATGATGCTTTGGAAGAAGGAGATTCGGAATTAATTTTTACAACCGAGACCATCCAATCGGACTCTTTAAATTTCGGAGATTCACAGACCAATATCCGAATTTCAACGATTTTTAATTTTCCAAATTCTAAAGCGTTAAGCCAGGAAGAAAATAAAATTCATATTCTCCAAGATTGTTAGTTGTTACTTGGTTATGAGGCTCTATAGTTGAAAGAATAGATAGCAATTACTCAGATGCAAAGAGTGATCAATATACATTCTTTGAGTATTAGATTCTGTGGCGATCACGGAACGGGGGGTGAAACAGACCGGGGACGGGGGACGGGTGACCGGGGAAAGGCAGACGGGTGACCGGGGACTGGGAGACGGGGCGCGGCAGCCAGGAGGAAAGGTATTCGGCCTGGGGTATATATCCCAATGCAACGAACGATATATAAAAAAGGTGCCAACGGATGGGAAGGGGGGAGCCTTACAGGTGGTTTAGAAATTGATGAAGGCCGTCATCGAACCCACAGGGTGATATAAGGGAACGAATAATCGAATTCCCATCATAGCCTATCATGAAATCAAATAAATCATAGTTCGGATTTTTTGCCATCAGCCATGAGCCATCAGCCATCAGCAATGAGCCAGACCAATTCCAGTTCGGATCTTTTAAGGAGAGGTGCAACGCACTTTTGGTGGTCTTATCCCAGGATTTATTCTTACAAATGGTGTAGTTTTCTCATCCCTAAGTGCATCGCACCGGGATAGACGTTCGGTGTTGAGCATTGAGAAAAAATGGTGCGTCACGGACGCCACCCTACGAATCTAAGTGCAATGCACCAGGTTCAGGCTACGGACCCATCCTGTAAATCTTGCCATCATACACCGAATATAAACAATCCTCAGATGCAAATAAAATCCAGTAATCCATAAACTAATAATCCTGCAAATCCCAGTTCGGATTTTTTCGCCATCAGCCATCAGCCATGAGCCAGACCAATTCCAGATCGGACCTTTTAAGGTGCTCTACTTCCGGATTATTGATAACGGGGATGGAATGCCGGGAAGAAGTGATACGGTTAACCGCTAAGTGTACCCTAAAAGGTATCTTCGACGATGCAGCAACGAATTTCTACTCACCATCAGTAGCATTAGTTGCTTCAGCTCCATAATCAAGCACATCACGCACATTCGAATGCGTTAATGGTGGACTGATGATGCCTTTATCTTCCAATTCATCGACCATTCTAGCCGCCCGGGTATAACCAATCCGCAATTTGCGTTGCAGCATGGTAATGGATGCCTTGCCTTCTTTACGGACGATCTCAATGGCTTCTTTTAACAAAGGATCAGCATCACTGTTTTCCATATCCTCAAATAGGGAAACCTGTTTTGCCGGACTATCAGACATGAAGGCAGGTGCTTCCTGATCACTCTTCTGTGTAACGGGTGTGGCTGCCTGAACATTCATCGCCTGTAAGCGCCAGTAGTCCACGGTACGGGCAATCTCCTGTTCGGTGATGAAGACACCCTGTAAACGCACAGGTGCAGCCGCATCCGGTGCCTGGAAGAGCATATCACCACGTCCGAGCAACCGTTCCGCACCAGGTTGGTCGAGGATGACACGACTATCGATTCCGGAAGCCACGGCAAAGGCAATGCGCGCCGGGAAGTTGGCTTTGATCAGGCCCGTGACAACATCGGTGGAGGGACGTTGCGTTGCCAGAATCAGGTGAATCCCGGTGGCACGCGCAAGCTGTGCCAGTCGGGTGAGCGCGCGCTCGGTTTCATCCGGAGCGAGCATCATCAAATCGGCTAACTCGTCAATCACCACTACCAAATAAGGGAATTTATCTGCTTGTGTTTTGTTGTATTCTGCAATATTGCGGGTACCCATCTGAGAAAAGCGGTGGTAACGAGCATCCATTTCACGTTGTACCCATTGCAATGCCCCCACTACTTTTTCAGTATCGGTAATGACCGGAGATAGCAGGTGTGGAATTCCGTTATAACCAGTCAACTCCACCCGTTTTGGATCCACCATGATCAGGCGCAAATTGGCTGGAGAGTTATTGAGCAACAGACAGCAGAGAATCGAATTAACACAGACTGATTTACCAGACCCGGTGGTACCGGCAATCAACAGATGTGGAAGTCCTGTCAGATCCGATGAGACAGGTTCACCAGACACATTCATGCCCAGTGCAATTTTCAATGGGGATTTCTTCTGGTTGAAACTTTTGCTATCGATTACTTCCACCAATGTAACCCGGTTTGATTCCGAATTTGGTACTTCAATTCCTACGTAGCTATGTCCTGGAACCGGCGCCTGAATACGGATTCTGGGGGCCGCCAATGCCAGAGCAAGATCATCCGCCAGATTGGCAATCTTGGAAACCCGAACACGCGTTCGACCAGCACGGGTTTCGACAAACAATGGCTCCACACCAAACTGGGTGATGGTGGGACCGCGTTTGATCTCGACAATTTTGGCAGGTGCGCCAAAGGAAGTGAGGGTTTCCTCAATTAGAGATGCCCGTTCTTTATCGATGTTGCTTTCAATGCTGACAATTGTTGCCGGGTCTAGAATGGTTTTTATATCAGGCAGTTTCCATTGACCTGCACTGGCGTCCTGTGTGACAGACGGCTGCAAGCGGGATGCATTGGCTGTTGATGTTGCTGCCTGATGGGTTTGCGATGAAGTGGCGGGCGTGTTTTTTTGTGCACCCTGTGACGAAGCTGATAATGGAGCAGGTTTTTCGGTTTTATGCTGGACAGGCAAAGGATGGTCAAGTGGAATGAAATCATCCTGCAGTAATTCTTCGATTTCATGGGAGGTGGACGATTTAGATGGATGCAACTTTTCCAGACGTTGTTTTCGTTCTCTGGCAGTCTGACGACTCTTACGATCGGCCTGATATTTTTTCCAGATGGGTTGAATTTTTCGAAATATGTCCGGTATAGATAGGTCAAGGGTGAGTCCTAATGCAATTAATAACCATGCAGACATCACAATCACAGCCCCTGCACGTCCCAGACCATTGATCAATGAGATCTCAAAAAAAGCACCTACATAACCGCCACCCTGGCCAGCTTTGGCTGTCTCCCAACCACCGGCTGAAAATAAATGCAGCCAGGCAAGCAGGTTAAGATAGAGCAGAACGATGCCGGTGATTCTTGCAGCGGATAATAATGGTAATTTTTCAATGTTTCTCAACACCAGCCAGATACCTACCACCAATAAAGCCAATGGTAAAACAAAAGTACCCCAGCCAGCAACCTGGGAAATGGATTGTATCCACCAGTTTGTCACCGTACCTCGTTGAGAAGTTAATAAGGAAAGAATGGTCAGGAATCCAAGCAGCGCCAGAAAAATACCCAGGATATCCAGTTTTCTTTCATTAGAGATATGGCTCCATTGCCAATTTAATTTTGAAGAAGAGCGAGATTTGCGGGATTTTGCCCTTGTTCTGGTTATGGAGGGGGTTTTTGATCGTGATGAGCTTTTCACAGTCCGCGATGACGATCTTGACCTGGTTTTATTGCTGCTGGATCTGGGTTTTTGTGCCAACTGGGGTCTCCAAAACTGAAAGGTTGTTCTAATTATAACAAATTTGGGATGGCAGTTCTACAGCACCCATGAATGAATGCTCAGATTTTATGACTCTTGCAGACTTTCAATCACTTTTTTGGTTGCCTGAAAGGCGATGGGGGGTAATTGATTCAATGGAAAAAATGCTACCTTATCCGCATCATCTCCGGCTGATAACTTGCCCCCAATGATTTCAGCATCATATACAATGACCATGTCAGCGCCACGGTCATGTTCACGCCCACTGATGATGTCTCGCAAACGGATGATTCTCACAACCAGACCCGTCTCTTCCAGACATTCCCGGATGGCTGCGTCTTTTGGGTCTTCATGGGCGTCCACAAATCCAGCCGGCAAGGTCCAATCACCTTTATTCGGGTTGAAAATGCGGCGGGCTAATAAAATTGTCCCATTTTGTTGTACCAGAACGGCGGCAGCTACTTTGGGATCTTCATAATGCACCCATCCACATGCCGGGCAGGTTGCTCTGACTTTTCCATACACTTCTTTCAGTTGAATGGGTGATCCGCAATAGGGGCAAAAATTTATCTTACTAAGGTGATGATGTCCCACTAAAATGACCTTTTTCTTAAAATGATCGCTGTAATGGCAGAGATGATGGCAATGCTGCCAAGCAGGATTTGAATGACCCGTAGCCATGGAAATGGTTCAGATAATGTCGGTATTGGTTCATTGCCAGATTCACGCAGGATGTTTAATACAGAGTCGTTGAAAGCATCAGTTTCTTCGGCTGAACGAATACCCAGGATAGGTCCGGTACCGGTGATCGGCTCAGAATTTGCTTGTTTTGATACAGACCGTTCTTCCTCAGCAGCCGGCGCTGGCTCTTCCACTGGCATCTCAGGCTCTATCTCAATTCCTCCACCTACAGGAGGAGCAGCCAACATGCCGGCGCCCATATCTCCGCCACCGCCATAACCACCTTCAATTTTTGCCTGTGGATAACCCCATTCAAAAATCTGCGGTGAATCGGCAGAATCCATCGCTTCAGCCGCCATGGGAGCCGCCTCCATGGCCAGCATTTCATTGGAAGTGGCAGCCTTCTGTGGCTGAACACCCGATAGCATACCGGGTAAGAATTCAAATAAGATGACAACCACCAGAAAAATGGTCGCAACGACAGAAGCAACAGAGAAGAATGGGAAGAGTGATTTCCTGGCTGGGCGAATTTGAGCTACCATTTCTGGGGTCAATGTAAAACTGCGAGGTACAGGAACTTTCTTCGCATGTTGCAGCAGATAACGAGTCTGTTGCATCTCCATTAAAGTTTGTTTTAATTGTGGTTCACTTTGAAGACGTGTTTCTAATATCGAAACTTCCCGGTTGGTTAATTGTCCATCCAGGTAATTCGATAATAATTGCCAGTCTTTCGGTGAGTAATTAAATTTCATTGTGTTCCCTCACCATCAAGACGAAAAATATCTGGTAAAAGTTCCCTGAAAAATTGTAGACATTCCCTTAATTTTCCGCGTGCACGAGCCAGCCGGCTTTTGATGGTACCAAGCGGTAATCCGGTGGAATCAGACACTTCCTGATAATTCATTCCCTGAATATCGACCATCACGACCACCAACCGAAAATCCTGTTTCATAGACTGCAGGCAATTCTGGATCGCGCCTTCCAATTCAGAGGATTCGAGCACTTCTTCTGGAGAAGGATTATCATCTTTCAACCAGGAGGGAGATTCTATTTCTTCTTCACCTTCAGGGTCGAATGGTTCCAGAGGTGTTGTGGGTCGCCTTTTCTGGCGTCGGATTTCATCCAGGCAGGTGTTAGAGACAATTCTCATGACCCATGATTTGAAAGATCCACCCCGGTAACCGGATAATGCTTTATAGGCGGAGATGAAAGCATTCTGGGTAGCATCAGCAGCGACATCAGGATCACCCAACATGCGGTAAGCCAGATTGAAGGCCATTTCCTGATATTCGAGCACCAGACGATTGAAAGCATTCAAATCACCTTGCTGAGCCGATAATGCTAATCCGATCTCATCCATAATGATTCTTTCTGATGGTTATACATTCCCTGCATAGAACATAATGTCCATTATATACCACACCTACATGCATCTGCAAATAACCAGCCAACTTCATTGATAACCGATTTTGTGTCAAGAAACAAATTCAATCGTAGAAGGTTTAACGCGATATAATTACACACAGCAAATGACGAATTCGATGGATGATGTAGAGAAACTTATAAAAATTTCAATTTAATAGGTATCAAATGCGTTTATTAAATATACGTACCATTCCCGCTTTCATCTATCGCTGGTTTAATGTCCCTCAAACTGCACCTGAAATCAACCGGTTAAATTTCAGAAATGTGCAGATAGACGCAATTGGTGTTGGCCTTGCCAGCACGGGCGCACCTTTTTTACCGGTTTTATTGACCAGACTGGGTGCCAATACGCTAGAAATTAGTATGTTAACCTTCATGCCTGCGTTAACAGGCGCGTTACTGGCAATTCCATTGGGAAATTTTTTAGAGACACGTAAAAATATCATCCCTTGGTTTAGTTTTGCACGATTAGGCGTATTGCTTAGTTATGGCTTCACTGGATTGTTGGTGTTATTCTTACCGGAAGCCAGCGCAATTCTTGGGATACTGGGGCTATGGGCTATTGCAACAGTTCCACAGACCATCCTGAGCATCTGTTTTTCGGTGGTAATGAATCAGATCGCCGGGTCGCGAGGTCGTTTCGAGTTAATGTCCCATCGCTGGTCTATTCTCGGTTTTACCAATGCCGCAACTGCATTAATGGCTGGGCAATTTCTGGATCGGGTTGCTTTCCCGTTGAATTACCAGATTTTCTTCATCACGCTATCCCTTGGTGGTATCATCAGTTTTTATTTTTCCAGTAAGATTATTCTCGCGGACAATCCTCCGCAGATAAGGAAGGTCAGAACCAGCTTAAAGGAACAGGCTGTCTCCTATGTACGGTTAATTTATCGTGAAAAGCCGTTTGTCTCTTTTATCTGGAAGCGGTTTATTTTTTTATCCGGTGCAGCATTGGCAGCACCGCTCTTACCCATTTATTACGTAAGAGAAATCAATGCATCTGATTATTGGATTGCATTGATACAGATAGCGGCCAATACCACGGTTATTCTTGGATATTTCTTCTGGACGAATCAGTCCCGGCGCAAGGGATCCAGAGCGGTGTTGTTGGCGACGACCCTGGGGAGTTCTCTTTACCCGATTCTGGTAGGGGTCAGCCAGCAGGTCTGGCCGGTGGTTATCTTCGCCGGGTTGAATGGGATCTTTACCGCTGGATTAAACCTGGTTTTCTTTGACGAATTAATGCGCAGGGTACCTGCAGATCATAATGCTACATTCGTGGCTGCTGCTCAAACATTGCAATATTTATCCATGATTGCTGCACCTTTATTAGCGCCTATATTATCCAGATGGTTGGGTTTTGGACCGGCTTTGATGCTGGCGGGTGGAATCAGTATTGTAGGTTTTATATTCTTCGTGTTGGAGAGGTCGCAACCGATTTCTGAAGAAGCAGTATCGGTTTAATTCAGGATTTTCTTCTCAGGAATAATTGCCAGATCAAGCGCCAGATCAACAGTCCCAAAATTGAGAACGCTACCATCACCAGCACAAAAATGCCGATAGTCGGTGTGTTGAGGATAAAACCGCGAATCACAACAGCCAGAGGTACACTCAGGATCGCAGCCCAAATGAACCGCCACCAGGACTTTTGCAGTGGTATCTGTTTTGCATTCCACAAACCTAAAATGGGTGCAGCCATGCCCCAGGCAAGACACAGTGGAAGCCAATTCGCCAACACTCTCAATAAATCGAACTGGCTATTATGATTGGCAAAACCGATCAGGGTCACGACCAGGAATGTGAGAAAATCTCCAATGATTAATAAATTTGAATAGTCATTCTGATTTGATTTCATGCATTTATTATAGATGAAACAAGATAACATGTCGTAAATTTAGAAAATTCATTTCCCAGAAGAAATAGGTCAGCCAGGAAATTTGATCCTTCATAAAAAATCCGCTACACTAATAGTATGGAAGAAACACCGCTCTTCTTCTTGGGGATTGATCCCAGCCAAAGGTACCAACCATATGTTTTTGCTGCATTAGATGAGAATATGCATATTCAGGCGATTGGGAATGGCCCTCTTCGTGAAGTTCTAGCCTTCCTGGCCGGGTTAGGATCCGCCTGTGTTGCGATTAATGGGCCACAAATGGTTAATCAAGGGCTGGTTGATGCAGATGAAGATTCCTACCGGCTCTTTTCTGTACCTGTCAGTCAACGTGGTGACTTGCGAAAAGTAGAGTTTCTGTTACTGCAGGAAGGAATTCAGGTGAATCGTACTCCAGCAGTCGAATCCGAGTGTATGGTGTGGGTACGACGGGGATTCAAGTTGTTTCAACGGATTCGAAAACTAGGCTATCAACCCTACCCGGAAGATGACAAGCGACACTTCGTGGAGGCTCCAGCGGAGGCGATATTCAGCCGCCTGATTGGGGGGAATGGGCTATTTGATGAGTTGAGTCTGGAAGGTCGGTTGCAACGGCAATTAATTCTGTATGAACAGGGTGTAGCCGTTAAAGATGCGATGGATTTTTTTGAAGAAGTAACTCGCTTTCGGTTGATTAAAGGCATATTGCCTGCAGATGACATATACCAACCGGGGGAATTAAATGCCATTGGGTGTGCGTATCTGGCCTGGATGATGCATCATAAACCGGAGAAAGTCCAAACGTTGGGGGATAAACGTGAAGGGGAAATTTATCTACCGATAAAACAGGAAGAAATGCCGCGCTTTAGATTCTAAATCATTCGATATCGAAGATTTGTATCATCTCAATAAATCGGGGCAGACGGGTGTTTTTGGCGTGCGGACGCACACCAAAAACACCCTGACCGCTAATTATTGAAATGACACGAAGATTTTACAAAATAGTGAAATTTAACTTAATATCGGATAGAATTTATCCGATATTAAGTTAAAGGATTCAAAAATGAACGCAAGTATGTGGTTAAAGGCTTTAAGAGTCATTCCGCGCATTGACAAAGCGGAGTGGGATGCATTGGATCTCATTTCGCGCTGGTTAATTTCAACCCGCGCTGCGGTGTTGATTATGACTTTCATTTCAGCGGCATTGGCAGGTATCTTCGCCTGGCGAGATGGTAGTTTTCACCTGGGACGGTGGGCATTACTGGCTGTGGGACTGGTGTTCGCGCACGCCACCAACAACATGATCAACGACCTGACAGATCATAAACGGGGAGTGGATAAAAATAATTATTTCCGCACCCAATATGGGCCACAACCATTGGAGCAGGGTTTGCTGACCATCCGATCCTTGTTGGTTTATATTGCTGTAACAGGAATGATTGCCGTCGCTGCCGGTTTGCCGCTGGTAATTCAAGGGGGGAACACAGCCCTGTGGCTGATGATTGCCGGTGTGGTTTTTGTATTATTTTATACATTCCCATTGAAATATATCGGTATGGGTGAAATTGCTGTGTTAATTATCTGGGGTCCATTGATGGTTGGGGGTGGTTATTATGTGGTCACGGGTGCCTGGGATTGGAATGTCGTCTGGGCAAGTTTGCCGTATGCATTGGGACCAACCACTGTATTATTTGGCAAACATATCGATAAATTAACCGCAGATAAAGCCAAAAGAATCTTCACCTTGCCGGTTATTCTGGGTGAAAAAGCCGCTCGTTATACCGTGCTGGGCATGATTGCCCTGCAATATCTGACGGTCATCGCACTGGTCATCACGGGATTTTTTACGCCGGTCATGTTAATCGTACTGGCAGCCTTGACTGCCATTCCAAGAGTCTGGGCGATTTACAAAGCGCCTAAACCGGAAAGCTGCCCGGCAGCGTATGACCCCAGCATCTGGCCATTGTGGTTTTCGGCAATTTCGTTTTTCCATAATCGCCGCTATGGAATGTTCTTGATGCTGGGACTGATTTTAGAAGTGATCCTGCGGTTGTGGATCCTGTAATTATTCCGTATTGATCTAAAAATAAGATAAAGAGCTGTCATCTGAAAAAATTTGGATGACAGTTTTGTTATAAAGAGTTTCGTTATTTTTAGGGAAGGAGGTGTTGGCTCGTTAGACCTCGGTACAATGAAGCATGCAATGCTGCGGTTGTCTTTCTCCTGGAAAAATCTCGTCTCTCACTACAGGATCAAGGGCATAACTCCTTTGATTTTGTAGTTAATGAATCTGCAGGTCACCAATTTCAAGAGTTGTAGATTCTGTAGAAGCCAATGTTCCAAATAATAATTTTCCATCAGGGGGAAAAGCTGCATATTGATTATCGACCCAGATCACAAGACCCTGCCTGCCATATGGATGAATTGTCGTTTCCAGAATTGTTTTTTCATCGATGGTGAAGAGCACCCTGTGTTTACCCCAATCAATCTGGTAGGAATGCCATTCAGTGACATCCATTTGTATTGACTCTGCATCCTGTCTGATCATAAGTCCCAATACGCTTCTTGCCATTTTTGCAAAATGCTTGTTTAACATCAGTGGAATGAATGGAAATCCCAACGCAAGGAATAATGGCGGTATGCGGGGAGAGGAGAAGGTTGCTGCCAGAAATCCCTGCGCTGGCAGATGGTCATGAAACGAAAGATAATTATGCTCGGATGCATAAAAAAACCAGGCACAATTGGGTAAAGCCGGCAAGTGTCTGACACTGCCACTGATACCCAGATTGGTATTAAAGGGGTCATTCCAGAAACCAAAACCCCAGGTGCCGGCATGCTGTGGATTATTACAGCGTGCCATCAAAGTCAACCGACAGGGTGGTTGCCATTCGAAGTTTCGTCGTAAGCGGTGCAGGTAATCATCAAATTGTGCCCAGCGATACTTGCCTTTGCGACCACCGGGGATAGTCATGATGAGATGACCGTCGGGGTTAAGATCGGCAATTGAATCAGATGTTGAACGTGGAATCAAATCAAGTTGCATACTTCTATTGTAGCGAAAAATCTTGTCATTTGGCTTCCTACTTGACAGTGGTTTTTGTTTCGGTATAATCGCACTATAAAGACCAACCCGGGGCTACCTTTTACTCCCATACAGAGAGCCAGTGAATGCTGAGAACTGGTAAAGTAGCAAAAATTTCCACCCCGGTTGTCCCGTGATAGGACAGGTTGCCCTTGCAGGGGTCAAATGACCGTAAGAGGGCCGGCAACTCCGTTATCAGTCAACAAGGTTATGATGAATTTCCATCGTAATGAATGCAGGTGGCACCACGGGTCCTCACTCGTCCTGCGCGGGTGAGGATTTTTTGTTTGCATTCACAGGATGAGAAGGAGAGATTATGTTAGATATCAATTTGATCCGCGAAGATCCCCAGGTCGTCATCGATGCATTGACCAAACGCAATATGGACACGATCGTGGTGGCAGACCTGATCGAACTCGATGCACAACGACGCAATTTTTTGCAGGAAGTGGAAGTTCTTAAAGCAGAACGAAACCGTGTTTCCAAAGAAATTGGGAAGAGTAAAGATCAGGCAGAGCGGGAGGGAAAAATCGCCGATATGCGCGCTGTGGGTGACCGGATTGCAGAACTGGATGAACAGGTGCGCCAGGTGGAGTCAAAATTGAGCGATCTGATTTCAGGCGTACCCAATTTGCCGGATGCGATAACACCATTGGGAAAAGATGAAAGTGAAAATGTGGTTGTTCGCACGGAAGGTAAACTTCCAGAATTTGATTTTGAACCCAAAACGCACTGGGATTTGGGACCGGCAATGGGATTAATCAATTTTGAGCAGGGTGTCAAGATTACCGGGTCACGTTTTTATGTGCTCAGTGGAGCAGGTGCCCGTTTGCAACGCGCTTTGATTGCCTATATGCTCGATCTGCATATTAAACAGGGTTACCTGGAAAAATATACGCCGTTTATGGTGAAAGCGGATACACTGTATGCCGCTGGCCAATTACCCAAATTCATCGATAATCTTTACCATGACATTGAAGAAGATTACTGGATGGTGCCAACCGCTGAAGTACCGATTACCGGCTTGCATATGAATGACTTCATCGCTGAAGCGGAATTACCATTGCGCTATACCGCCTATACACCCTGTTTCCGCCGTGAGAAGATGAGTGCCGGGCGGGATGTGCGCGGGATCAAACGTGGACATCAATTTGATAAGGTGGAAATGTACATTTTCAGCCACCCGGAAGAATCGCAAAAAGAACTGCAAAAAATGCTGGCAGATGCTGAAGAGACTGTGAAGTTATTGGGTTTACCGTATCGCATCATTCAGTTGTGCACGGGTGACCTCGGATTCAATGCACGGGTTACGTATGATATTGAAGTGTGGGCAGCGGGTTGTCAGGAATGGCTGGAAGTTTCATCGGTTTCGAACGTGGGAGATTTTCAGGCTCGACGGGCAAATATTAAGTACCGCCCGGAAGATAAGGGAAAACCCCAATTGGTTCACACCTTAAATGGGTCGGGATTGGGATTGCCACGCACATTGATTGCCGTTCTGGAGAATAACCAGCAGGCAGATGGATCGATCGTGGTACCGGAAGTTCTAAGACCCTGGATGGGTGGGATTGATATCATTCGTTAATATTGGTATTCGTAGACAATGTAATGAGGAGTTTTCATGGATTGGCAGGCTTTTGGTAGCTTAACATTACATATTTTGGTAGGTTTGACCATGCTGATAGGATGGTTGAGCCTGCTGATTGTGATTGTACCCGGCCTGGTGATTATGTGGGTCGGTGCACTGGTGTATGGCATCGCAACCGGTTTTGACACCACCGGTTGGATCATTTTTGCGATCATGACAATATTAATGATCGTTGGAAGCATCATTGATAACTTCCTGATGGGTGCATCTGCCCGCAAGAAAGGCGCGTCCTGGTGGTCTTTGGGGGCAGCCTGGGTAGGCGCGATGATTGGTACTGTGTTGTTACCCCCTGTGGGTGGCTTGCTTCTGGCCCTGGTTGCACTTTTCCTGGTGGAATATTATCGTCTGAAAAATGCCAAGCAGGCCTTTGATTCTTCCACCAGCCTGGCAACCGGGTGCGGATGGTCGGTCGGTGTGCGTTTTGGTATTGGCTTTGTCATGCTGATTCTGTGGATATTGTGGGCATTTGTTATTAAATAAAAACCAGGTCTCCCGTTGGAGGCCTGGTTTCGTATGCAAAAAAACTGAGACTATTCTGCGTGTTTGATTAATTGTTCCAGCATGTAGATATTCTTGTCACCCATCTTGCGGATAAGATTGAGGAATTTCTCCATGGTGGTTACTTCTTCGAGTTGTTCATTGACAAACCATTGCAGGAAGTTTTCTGCCAGGTAATCGTTCTGCTGTTTTGCCATATCCATGAGCGCATTGATCTGACTGGTTACTTCCATTTCCCAATTTAAAGAAGTCTGGAAAGCTTCTTCGGCTGAGTTGATTTTCGCAACAGGAGCGGGAATGGCTAATAATTCGGCAGCGCCACCCGTTTCTACCACATAGCGCAACAATTTCATACCATGTTCATTTTCTTCATCTGCCTGGGCATAAAAGAACGCTGCTGTATTATCCATGGATTCCTGTTTAAAATAAATGGCAATGGCCAGATATTGTAAGGAAGCGGCAAATTCATTGCGTACTTGTTCAATCATTTTCTTTGCAAGTTCAGGTTTAATCATCATAATTTTTCTCCTATCTAATTTTTCCTGTCACCAGGTGATCTAAAACTCATATTTCTGAGTAAAAAGTCTGAATTAATTATAGTACGCAACCCTCATTTTGTAAGATGATTGTACAGGGTCGTTGTTTGGTGTTATCTCTGTCTTGCCTGTAATGCATGGTAGAGGGCGACGGAACCAGCGACAGCAGCATTGAGAGAATCCACCTGACCGCGCATGGGCAAACGTACAAGGTGATCACAAAGCCTGCGTGTTAGCGGACGCATACCACTGCCTTCGCTGCCAACCACAATCACCAGATTTCCGGATAGATCAACCTCTTCAATCGGTTTTGACCCGGCGCCACCTTCCAGTCCGACGATCCAGGCACCTTTGGCTTTTAATTCTTCAATCGCCTGTGCCAGATTTACCTGTGTAATTAAGAGATGTTCTACAGCTCCGGAGGAAGCACTGACAACTGCCGGGGTAACAGAAGCGGTGCGGCGAAAAGGCAGCACAACGCCATGAATGCCAACCGCTTCGGCACTGCGAAACAAGGTTCCAAGATTTTGCGGATCCTGAATTTCATCCAATACCAGCACAAATAAGGGTTCACCACGCTTCCCTGCTTCCAGAATCACTTCATCCATGGCTGCCATGGGATAAGCGCTGGTTTGCAGAGCCACACCCTGGTGATTCACGCCCATATTATCAATCTGGTTACGTGGCACTTCCTCTATTTGCAGTTTCCTGGCCTGGGCAAGCTTGATGATGTTATGAACATGCCCACTGCGATCGATACCTTTTGCCAATAAAAGTCGAAAGACATGCCTGCGTTTGGCACGCAACACTTCATAAACCGGGTTGCGTCCTGTGATCCACTCTTTCATTGGTTGATTAATCCCATCGCCATGTTGTCCCGTCTTTGCTGTCCTCCAGTGTCACACCCAATTCTTTTAATCGGTCGCGTATTAAATCGGAATATGCCCAGAGTTTGTCTTTTCTTAGTGAAGCTCGCAGGTCCAATAGCAAGTCAATAAATGCATCTGCCTGCGATTCTGAGCCTTTCGTTTCTGCCAGTACCAATCCGAAAACCGAGGTTAATTCACGAACTTTTTCCTGGGCGGGTTGTAGTTCTTCGTTGGTTGCGCCGGAGGTACGGGACTGATTGATCACGCGCACCAGATCGAACAACGATCCCAATGCGCCGGCACTGTTAAAATCATCATCCATATTATTGATGAAACTGGTTTGTGTTTCTTCCACCTTTTTTCCCAAAGATGCGAGAACATCCGCTGTTGCCCCTTTAGCTCCTGGTAAAGCGGGCCTGAAACAGGAAATCAACCGGTTCAATGCATTTTCGGATTGAGCCAGGACTTCATCGTTAAAAGTCAATGGTCCGCGATAATTAGCATTCAAAACCAGGAATCGTAAGGTGTCAGCGCTGTATTTACTGAGGAATTCTTCGATGGACACCAGATTACCGGTGGATTTGGACATTTTTTCGCCACCTAGTTGCAACATACCATTGTGAACCCAATAACGGGCAAAAGGTTTTCCTGTCAGGCTTTCGGTTTGGGCGATTTCATTTTCATGATGGGGAAAAACCAGATCATTTCCACCACCATGTATGTCGATTTGTTCTCCGAGGTGGTGCAAGTTCATGGCAGAACATTCGATATGCCAGCCAGGTCTTCCCTTTCCCCAGGGACTTTCCCAGGAAGGCTCACCAGGACGGGATGCTTTCCATAAAGCAAAGTCCATCGGATGTTCTTTGCGCTCATCAATGTCAATCCTGGAACCTGCCTGCATATCTTCAAGTTTTCGACCGGATAACTTTCCATAATCTTCATCTTTGGTAACACGGAAATAGACATCGCCATCGACTGGATAGGCATAACCTTTTTCAATCAGACCTGCAATCATTTCTATGATCTGGTCAATTTCCTGGGTTGCGCGGGGGTTGAAGGTGGCTGGCTTGATGTTCAAATCGGACAAATTCTGTTCATAATCGTGGATATATCCTTGAGCCAATTGGAAAGGATCAACGCCCTGTTCATTCGCACGGGCGATGATCTTATCATCAACATCGGTGAAATTCATCAGGTAGCGTATCTCATAACCACGATATTCCAGATAACGGCGGATGATATCGAATACCATCGCGGACATGGCATGTCCTACATGTGCTTTGGAATACACAGTGGGTCCGCAAACATACATTTTGACAATTCCAGGTTCGAGTGTCTCTAATTCTTCTTTTTTACGAGTCAATGTATTATAAATTTTTAACGTCATAAATCCATTCTCCTGGCTGAATTATAAATCCCCATCCTCAGGTCTGGCAAAAATCATGCGTCCGGCGGCTGTTTGCAGGACTTTCGTGACCACCACAACAATCTGGCGGTCCATATAATCACGGCCATTTTCTACTACAACCATGGTGCCATCATCCATATAACCAACACCCTGATTGGCTTCTTTTCCATCCTGAATAACGCGCACGTTCATTAACTCGCCGGGCAGTAACACTGATTTGACGGCATTAGCCAATTCATTGATATTTAAAACGGTGACGCCCTGTAACTCGGCAACCCGGTTGAGATTGTAATCATTGGTTAGCACCGGACAACGCAACTGACGAGCCAGGATTACCAATTTGTCATCCACCTCACGTACCCCTTCCACATCAATGTCGCTGATTCGCACAGGGATATTTGGTTCTTTCTGCAAATTTGCCAATACTTCCATGCCACGACGGCCACGTTGACGCCGTAAACTGTCGGAGGAATCAGCAATATATTGCAGTTCATTTAAAACAAATCGGGGAATCAACAACGATCCTGGTAAAAACCCAGTACGGGCAATGTCGGCAATGCGGCCGTCAATTATGACGCTGGTATCCAGAAGAATGGTGCGATTTTCAGCCCAATTGGCGTTGACATCCCCTACCGGTGTACCTGGCAAGTTACTGGCACCTCTACCTGTAAAGCCACCAATGACATTAAACAGGTCATTGGAACGCATGGAGAAGACCGTTATTCCGAGGTAACCGAATACAACCACGCCAATAAAAGGAAGCACTGTTCCAAAAGGCTTGGGTAATAAAGATATGGGAAAAGCTAATAATGCAGCTGTAAGTAAACCAGCAATTAAACCAACAAATGAAGAAAATAATGATTGCGCAGAAATTCTGGTAAGTTTTGATCGAAGGGCTCTGACGGGTTTGGTTGTTAAGTAAGGTGTTAAGATCAGGCCAACAAGGGCACCTACCAGGCCGAAGGTGAAAGTATATTGTTCTAGATTGAGAGGAATGTCCGGATTTTGATTGACTTGTATAGCGGTTCCTAAATCGGAGCCAACAAAAACTCCTATAATGCAAAAAACGACCATGCCAATAAGGCGAGAGATAAAATCAACGCTCATAATAAAACTCCTGGGGATATGTGATTGTTAATGTGCAGGATAATATGAATAATAATGATAATGACTGCCCTTAAATGATAGCATGAGCGCTGAGTAGAGTCAACTGCATCGAAGACATTTCGACATCAAATCGTCAGGAGTTGACTGGTTGAATATTCCATTCGCTCTTTGGTTAAGGAAGCCCTGGTTTAGCCGTTACTGAATAGTTGATGCCGGACATATAATTAAATAATGCTATCTTCAATTCTTATTGACAGGCGTATACCAGCATGTTAAAATCCCATGCAGAGTACGCCCCCATCGTCTAGTGGCCCAGGACGGAGCCCTCTCAAGGCTCAAACAGGGGTTCGAGTCCCCTTGGGGGCACTTTCTATATCACTATGAGTGAGAGACTTCCCTGGAGTAGATCCGGGGAAAGTTGTTATATAGAGAAAAAGGCAATCGGTATCGGATTTGGGATAATTACATCCATCCGAAATTAACAAAGTCCAAAGTGATCGAACCCAATTACGAAAGCTCCTGAAAATGGAGGTGAAGCATGTCCGGGTTGCCCCCATTACCGTGTTTTCCGGCTCAATGTAAGCTAGAATCTTCAGGTAGCATTAAGGGTTTTAACAGTTCATTGGTTTTCTATTAATCAAAATTTTCCTGTTATTTCTTTTTCAAGTTATAATCTACCAACCTTTTTTGGAGAATTTTTCAAATGATAAAGAAAACACTGATTGTATTGAATCCCACAACGAATCATGGACGTTCAGTAAAAATTGCATCGGATTTAAGACCTTTGGCCTCTCAATATAAAGCTGAATGGCGATCAACTGAATATCCCGGACATGCCATTGAAATTGCGCGAACAGCAGGAGATCTGGGGTATGACATGGTGATTGCTGCCGGTGGTGATGGCACGGTTCATGAGGTGATCAATGGACTGATGCAAATTGCACCTGAGAAACGTCCAGTACTGGGAATCATACCGTTAGGTTCTGGCAATGATTTTGCTCATATTCTAGATTTACCGACTGAGGCAGCCCAGGCTATTATCGCCTGTTTTAATGGTCAGCCGCATACTCTAGACATGGCATCTGTTAAGAGTGATGACGGCCTGGAATATTTTAACAATACAATCGGTATCGGTTTTGATGCCGCTGTGAATACCCGAACACGCAAGATTAAATTGATCCACGGTTTTTTAATGTATCTGGTTGCAACTTTGCAAACCATATTCTTTAATTTCAAGCCAATGGATTTACAGGTTGAAACGGATGAAGGGTCCTGGAATGAGCCGGTCATTATGCTTACGATTGATAACGGTCCACGCGAAGGCGGTGGATTTAATGTAACTCCGGATGCAAAGACTGACGACGGCATTTTGAATTATGCTGCCATCCGGAAAATTTCTCGCCTGATGATGTTACGGCTTCTACCGGAAGTTATGAAAGGCACCCACACCGGCTTTAAACAAGTCCGGATGGGCACTTGCCGGTCGATGTCAATCACAAGTAAACAGCCACTTTATGCCCATTGTGATGGTGAAATTTTTACCAGTTTTGGCATGGATG
>Ga0068713_1000802_pt1 | contig 50853 bp, 51 predicted proteins | sample MTBAKSrepl2MetaG_FD_62223 | JGI IMG/M metagenome (GOLD analysis project Ga0068713, IMG submission 62223) | Enrichment culture microbial communities om Arthur Kill intertidal strait, New Jersey, USA, that are MTBE-degrading - MTBE-AKS2 (Arthur... | ecosystem: Environmental > Aquatic > Marine >... | reverse complement strand
AGGTGCCCTGCTATAAGACACATACCCGGGAAAAGACCCATGATATTATTCGGAAGAATCTGAACCTGTCGGCTCTCTTTTCAGGCCATATCACAGGAATCGGCCCGCGATACTGCCCGTCTATCGAGGATAAGATAAAAAAATTTCCTGAAAGGGATTCCCATCTCATCTTTGTGGAGCCCGAAGGACGTTATACCACAGAGATGTATCTCAACGGGATCTCAAGCAGTTTGCCTGCTGAGGTCCAGGAAGAGTTCATCCACACCATCGAAGGGCTGGAGAAAGCCAGGATCGTCCGTTATGCTTATGCTGTGGAATACGATTACGTGGCTCCTTATATCCTTCTGGAGACACTGGAAGCACGGGATATCCCCGGGCTCTTTCTGGCGGGGCAGATCAACGGGACTTCGGGATATGAGGAAGCCGCAGCCCAGGGACTCATGGCAGGTGCCAATGCTGCACTGGGTGTCCTGGGGCGGGAACCCTTTATCCTCAGGCGGGATGAAGCCTATATCGGAGTCCTCATCGACGACCTGATCACCAAAGGCGCTGACGAGCCCTACCGGATGTTTACATCCCGTGCGGAGTACCGTCTTCTTCTGCGCTCGGACAATGCCGACAGGCGCCTGGTCCCGCGAGCGGCGGAGATCGGCCTCGCAGACAGGGATTTTCTGGAAGCGGTGACGGAAAAGTATGAGAAATGCAGCGAGCTGGAATCCCTGCTAAGAAATGAATCCCTGAAAACCGGGCAGGAACCATGGCGGCGCTACAACGGGCGAAGGCTCTTTGACCTTTTGAAAGTCAGGGAGATGGATATGGAGACACTGCTCTCTATGGCCGGGATCCAGGGAAAATGGAGTCCGGAGGTGCTGGAAAGCGTAGCCATCGAGGCAAAATACGACGGGTATATTGCCCGGGCACTGGCGGATATCCGGAAATTCAAAAAAATGGAGGAGATGCATCTCCCCTCATCCTTTGACTACGCAGCCATCAAGGGGCTCACAACGGAAGCGGCGGAAAAACTAAACAGGTACCGTCCCTCCTCTGTGGGGATGGCTTCGCGGATCTCGGGGATCTCTCCGGCGGATATTTCTGTGCTTATCATCTATTTTTCACGGAAAGAGGAAAAGTGAACGATCAGCTTGAACGCTATCTTGCACTTCTGCTTAAATACCGTAAAAGGGTCAATCTCACCGGTACCCGTGATGAGGGGGAGATCCGTACCCTCATCAAAGACTCTCTCGTTTCCTTTCCTCAAGAGGGGCATGTTTTGGACCTGGGAACAGGAGGAGGCCTTCCCGGGCTGCCGCTTCTTTTGACTCATCCCGGCCTCCGGATGGCTTTTCTGGATAAATCGCGGAAAAAGATGAATATTCTGGCGTTGATCCTTCAACAGCTGGAGATCCCCTTCCCGCTCCTTCTCACGGGCGAAGCGTCACGATTCACCCCGGAGTATCATGACAGTTTTGATCATGTGGTCTCCCGCGGGATGGGAGAGACGGTTTTTGTCCTGGAGCAGGCGGCCCCCTTCCTGAAAGAGGGCGGACTGGCCTGGTTGTGGAAACCTGCCGGCTACCGTCCCGTGGATGTGAAGGGCACGGGGTATCACTTTACTGTAAAAGAGTGTCTGGAATGTTCGCTGTGTTCTGTAGCAGTCTACGGGAAAAGAGACGGGGAGGGCTGACCCTCCCCCAGGATACTATTTCTTGTAAACGACGATGATCTTCTTACCCAAACCGGCATCAATATTCAGGTTGAAGAATCCCCGGGCTTCAACGGCACTGGCCACAGCCTTGGGGAAATAGAGCGTTCCCTGGGCGGACTGTCCCGGGTTCAGCGTGGTTCTTTTCAGGGCCAGAGCGGTGATGTCCGCCTTTTTGTTCTGTCCCGCTATAACTTCCGGGGAGAGAGGCGCATGCATGGCTGTCCCCACAGAGATATAGATCTTCCCGGGGTCCAGCGAGATGGGCTCTGTGCTTTCATTCCGGATAACCACCTTCAGGGTAAGGATATCCGGGACAGCGCCCTCTTCCAGCGTGGAGGGGAATGTGGGGATGACCACGACCTCCTTGGGAGCATCCGGAGTCCCGTAATAATCTTTGAGAAGCCTGTAATCAGCGCAGGAGACGGCCACAAATGCAGTCAGCAGCAAGACAAAGAAAAGTTTTTTCATCTTATCCTCCTTTTTTCATCGTTTCCATTGTGCTTTCAAGTATAGCGTGGATTTCTTTAATGTCCACCTGGCCGGGAAGAAATCCGCCTGCCATATAACTGTGTCCGCCGCCGGATCCCCGTTTTCCGGTGAGCGACCGCACCATTCGGGCGGCATTGATGGATCCGTCAAGGCTCCGGCAGGAGAAGTGGACTCCTTCTTCAGTGATATTGATCATGAGATTGGCGTTGACTTCCATGAGGGAGAGAAAAAAGTCAGCCATGATCCCCAAAAGATTCCTGTCACTGATCCCCGTCACAGTGACCACGGCCATGCCGTTGACCACCACAAGGGAGTCGATGGCTTTTTTGTAATAGTCCAGATCGTCTACGGTGAGTTTATTGATAACGGACAATTTCATGAGCTCGGCATCCATTCGGGGAAAGAGAAAAGCATAAGCCTTGAGGTCTTCTTCCGAGACGCCCCTGATAAGGTTGAACGTGTCCGTAAAGAGCCCCACGGCCAGCGCTGTCGCCGCAGCAGAAGGCAACGGAACCTTGAAACGGCTGAAATAGGAGGCCAGAATGGATGATGTAGCTCCGATCTTGCGGACATCTCTGAAGCAGTAGTCCCGTGAGGGATCATAATTATTGATGTGGTGGTCGATAAACCCCCAGTAGGGATTGTCCAGGGGAGTCAGGTTTCCTGTATAGGGATTGGTGTCCACCACCATCACAGGGCGTGTCTGGTCCAAAACAGCATTGAGGGGATAGAGATCCAGTTCCATTGACTTGAGAAAGCCGTCACGCACAAAGAGGGGGATCTTGCCGGCATAGCAGATATCACTTGAAAGGCCGTAGTGGTTTAAAAAGACTTTCAGGCCGTAGGCAGCTGCGATGGCATCGTAATCAGGAAAGTCATGCGTCTGGATAAGAAGGCTCTTTTTTTCTTTTTTCAATCTTCGGGCCAGCGGTTCCATTCCCTCATTTTAGGGGTTTCCTCTTCTCTTTTCAAGGAAAGAGTTGACAGGAAATAAGCCTGGGCTATCATTTGAGCGGAGAGATAACAGAATTGCTAAAGGAGGCACTATGGCTAATGGCGATATGAATCGTGAAATGGGTGATCTGTACCAGAAAGAGAATCTGGCCCGGATAGGCAAAAAGATCCTTGTCATGAGCGGCAAAGGGGGTGTCGGGAAAAGCACAGTAGCCGTCAACCTGGTCTTCGGGTTGGCCCTTCAGGGGAAGAAAGTGGGTATTTTGGATGTGGATGTCCACGGGCCCTCTGTGGGAAAGCTTATGGGAATCGAAGGGCGCGGCCTGGGCGGCCCCTTGTCAGACCACCGTCCCACACCGGTGAAGGTCATCGACAATGTCTATGCTCTCACCATGGCCACTCTCATTGAGACGCCGGATACTCCTGTGATCTGGCGCGGCCCGCTCAAGACAGGTGCAATAAAACAGTTTTTACAGGATATCGAGTGGCCAGAACTGGACTATCTCGTCGTGGACTGTCCTCCGGGGACAGGAGATGAGCCGCTTACCGTGGTCCAGCTCATGGGAGGGATGGACGGATCCATCATCGTGACAACGCCACAGGATGTGGCTCTGCTGGATGCCCGCAAGACCATCAATTTTTCCAGGCAGATGAATGTCCCTGTGCTGGGGATCGTGGAAAATATGTCAGGGCTTGTCTGCCCCCACTGCGGGGAAATGATCCCCCTCTTCAAAGAAGGGGGCGGAGAGAAGGCGGCTGCTGACTTCAATGTGGACCTCCTGGGAAAGATCCCCCTGGATCCCGCCGTGGTGATTTCCGGGGATGAAGGGCGACCCTTTATCTATGACTACAATAAGCTTCCCGCGGCGCAACGTTATGAGGAAGTCGTTGTGAAGATCCTGGAGAAGCTGGCTTAGATCCGTTCAGAACGTATGAAGTCGCCCGGTGTCTGCACATAAGGCCCGAGGGGAAGTCTTTCGCTCTCTTCTCGGAGCAGGGCTTCCCCGGGCCGCGTGGCCGGATGTTCAGGGACGAAGAGAGAACAGCAGTCCTCGAAGGGACGGTTGGATATCTCCATGGTCCCCAGCTCCCGGGCCAGGGCCATAATCTCTGTCTTGTCGTAGCCGATGAGAGGGCGGAGTGTAAAGGCTTCCGCCACAGCATCCACTGCAGCCAGCGAATGGATGGTCTGACTGGCCACCTGCCCCAGGGAATCTCCGGTAACCAGGGCATCGTAACCCTGCTGTCGGGCCCAGGCGCCTGCTGTCTTCAGCATGGCGACTCTCAACAGAAGCGTGGCATAATCGCTTTTGCATTGTGTAATGATCTCTTTTTGAAGCCCGGCGATATCGGCGATATAAAGATTGCCCCGGCTCCGGCTTCCCCTTTTACGCAGAGTTTCGGCCAGGGAGCGGACCTTGTTCAGAGCTCCTTCTCCTGTAAAAGGAGGCGTGTGAAAATAGATGAAATCGGTGGCAAGCCCCCTTTTCATGGCCAGATATCCTGCCACAGGACTGTCGATCCCCCCTGACAGAAGCAGAAGAGCCCGTCCCTGGGATCCTTCAGGAAAACCGCCGATTCCTTTGATCTTTTCAAGGGAGACGAAAAAACCTTCACTTCTGATATCCACGGTGATCTCCATATCCGGGTGTGAGAGATCCACATGAAGTTCGGGAAAATGATCCAGGACAAGGCTCCCCAGCTCGCGGGCTACAGCCATGGAGTCCACGGGAAACTGTTTGAAGGCTCTTTTTGCCGTGATGCGGAAGGTCTCAGGGGAAACGCCCTCCACGGTAGGCCGCAGGATGGGGATGAGGTTTTTTTTGAGGATTTCATAGTCGTAGGGAAAGACAGCAACCGGCCGGATGGCGGCTACCCCGAAGACATTCTTCAGGACCTCTTCAGAAAGGCCGCGTTCCTCTCTGCTATTGACCAGGATCTTCCCGTAAAGAAAAGATGCGTCCATGGAGAGTTTATCCCGTTTAAAGATCTCTTTTAGGGACTGGAGGAGTTTTTTTTCAAAGAAACGGCGGTTTTTGCCCTTAAGGGCCAGCTCTCCGTAGCTCACGAGATAATCCATATGGTTACCTTACCCTTCTGTAGAGGGCCCCGACGGTCTGAGAGATCTCGTCCAGGGCGTTGACCAGCGCTGTGACTTCGTCCGGAGTGTTGAAGGGAGAGAGGCTCACGCGGATGGTATTTCCTGCCTGTTTCTCTTCGTATCCCGAGGCCGTGAGCACACGGTGGCTTTTTTTATCTCTGTCGCTGCAGGCCGATCCCGTGGAGACGCAGATCCCCTTTTCGGACAAGGCGTTCTGGAGAACGGCTCCGGGGATGGATTCATGAGACAGGGAGAGGATATGAGGGGAGTAGGATGCCCCTTTTTCCCTGTTTAAAGCATAATCTCCCAGGTCAGCCAGGTTTTTGATGAAGGCCTCTTCCAGAAGGCGTATGGCCCCGAGAAAAGAACTCCGGTTTTTACGGAGCTGTTTCAGGACAAGGCCCAGGGCGATGATCCCCGGCATGTTTTCTGTTCCGGGCCGGAAAGAATGCTCCTGTTCCCCTCCGCTGAGAAGGGGATGGAGATGACGTCCTTTTCTGATGATAAGAAGGCCGGTTCCTTTGAGGGCGTGGATCTTATGGGCGCTCAGGGTAAGAAAATCCCAGTCCAGCGCGGGCCAGGCTTCCCACAGAGGGCTCCAGAAACTCTGAACGGCATCCACGTGGATGAGGATATCCGGATGGATGGCCCGGACCCTCCGGATCAGGGCGTCCAGGGGCTGGATCAGTCCGGTCTCATTGTTCACTGCATTGACCGAAAGAAGGGCACAGGAGGGGCCTACGGCCTCGTCCAGGCGATCCAGGTCAATGGTGCCTCCCTTTTTCAGAGGAAGACGGACAAGAACGGCCCCTTCCCTTTCCAGAGCCTGGGCGGTCTTTTCCACAGAGGCGTGGCCGATGGAAGTCAACGCGATGGCCTTTCCCCGCTTGAGAAGGGGGGTGATCCCGCGCAGGACCGTGTTGTTGCCTTCGGTGGCTCCTGAATTGAAGATGACCTCTCCCGGAGATGTTCCTATCAGGTCGGCGGCCCGCTGGCGCACCTCTTCCCGGAGGGCGGCTGTGCGGAATCCGGCTGAATGCAGAGAGGAAGGGTTGGCATAATAATCAAAAAGCGTCTCCTGGAGAGAGAGCAGTGCCTCTTTCATAGGGGGTGTCGTTGCCGCATTGTCCAAATAGATCATAAGATCCTCCTGTGACACTATACGGAAGAAGCGCTTCTCTTTCAAGGGCTTTCGCGCCTTTCTCCTTTACAAGAGAGATTCCCCTCCCTAAAATCGAGTGGGAGGAAATCAGATGGCAAAAAAAGTCTCTGTGGGGATGAGCGGCGGTGTGGACAGCGCCGTGGCAGCCTTTCTGCTTAAAAAAAAGGGATATGATGTGACAGGGTACACTCTGGTCTTCGGCCCCTGGGGCCGGGAACTCGCAGATGTGAAAAGTGTCGCGGCCCATCTGGATATACCGCTGCATGTGATCGCAGCCGATACCGTCTTCCGGGATGAGATCATCACACCATTCATAGAGGAATACCGCCGCGGAAGGACGCCCAGCCCCTGCCCGCTCTGCAACCCGTTGAAATTCGGGCTGGGGCTTGAGGCTGCCGGTGACGGGTATGTGGCCAGCGGCCATTATGCGCGTGTGAAAGAGGGGGCGCTCTATGCCGCTTCTCACGACAAAGACCAGTCTTATTTTCTGGCTCGGCTCTCCGAGGCTCTTTTACGGCGTCTCCTGCTCCCTCTGGGAGGGATGACCAAGGAAGAGGTGCGGGCTGAAGCAGCCCGGGCCGGCCTATCTGTGGCTGAAAAGGATGACAGCCAGGATGTCTGTTTCATCCCACACGGGGATTACCGCGCTTTTCTGGAGAGCGAGGGGCTTCCGCCGTGTGAGGGGAACGCTGTTGACGAAGCAGGGCACAAGATCGGTGTGCATGACGGCTATTTTCACTATACACGGGGGCAGCGGTTCAGACTGGGCGGGACCTCTGACCGTCTTTATGTAACAGGAATCCGCCCGCGTGACAATACCCTGGTCATCGGTCCTGACGGATCTCTCTGGAGCCGGGAACTGAAGGGGACAGGGTTTCATCCGCTGGCCTCTGCCGAAGATCTTGCCGGGCCTCTCATGGCCAAAGTCAGATCGCGGGATTCTCTGCATCCCTGCCGTCTTGAACAGGAGGGAGAGGGCTTCCGGCTTCTTTTTGAAGACCGGGTCCGTGCTGTGACTCCGGGACAGCTGGCCGTCCTTTATAAGGAGTCTGACGCGGGACTCCGTGTGGCAGGAAGCGGGTGGATCCAGTGAAACCCCCTCAAGAGATCCATGCGGTCCTCTTTGACTGGGGGAATACCCTCATGGCCGATTTCGGCCTGGAGGGCCCCATGTGCGAATGGCCCCGTGTGGAAGCTGTGGAGGGGGCCGGCGAGGTCCTGGAGATGCTGTGGAAGCGTTACCGTCTTTTTGTGGCTACCAACGGGGAGTCCTCCGGCGCGGCAGAAGTCGCCGCCGCGCTGAAACGGGTGAGGCTGGACGGTTTCTTTGATGCCATTTACGCTCAGAAAGACCTCGGGATAGGGAAACCACATGAGCGCTTTTTCAGAACCATCTGTGAAAAGGAGGGGCTGGCCCCTTCCCGCTGTCTGATGGTAGGCGACCACATCGATAAGGATATCCGGGGCGCCCTGGCATTCGGGATGCAGGCCGTGCTGTTCGATCCCCTGGGGCGTCATTCCGGTTTTGAAGGAAAAAGGATCACTTCTTTAAGAGAACTGACAGCCCTGATCTAAGGGAGGATTTTCATAACTTCTTTATATTATGAAACTTCTTGACAGTTAAGGGATTACTCTCTATATTCGTAGGTGAAATTTATCAAGGAGGCAATGACCCATGGATGAGATGAACATTTTAATGGAACAGAGGCTGGAAAAGGCACAGCAGATGAAAGACGAGGGGCTGGAGCTCTTCCAGTACAAGTACGACAAACAGCATACTGTGGCCGAGATCCTCAAAACCTTTGCAGATGCCGCCGAAGAAGAGACGGGGGATGTCCGCACCGCCGGCCGCCTGATGATCAAACGTGTCCATGGGAAGACCGGGTTCGCCGATCTGAAAGATGATTCAGGTCATATTCAGCTCTACTTCCGCCGTGATGTAGTGGGTGAAGAGGCCTACAGGATCTTTAAAAAACTTGATATCGGGGATATTGTCGGAGTCCACGGATCCATCTTCCGCACTCACAGCGGTGAGCTGACTCTTTTTGTCAAAGATTTTGCTCTTCTGACTAAATCTTTCCGCCCCCTTCCTGAAAAATTCCACGGGCTTCAGGATAAAGAGCTCCGCTACCGTCAGCGCTATGTGGATATGATCGTCAATGATGAGGTCCGCGAGCGGTTCCGTAACCGGAGCCGGCTGATCTCACTTATCCGCAGGACCATGGAAGAGGCGGGATATATCGAAGTGGAGACTCCTGTCCTTGTCCAGATGTACGGAGGAGCCGATGCGCGTCCGTTCACCACGCATCATAACGCCCTCAGCCGTGACCTCTACTTGCGGATCTCTCTGGAGACCTATCTGAAACGTCTCATGGTCGGGGGGCTGGAGAAGGTCTTTGAGATCGGCCGTGTTTTCCGCAACGAAGGCCTCTCGAAACGTCATAACCCGGAATTCACTCTTATGGAGTTCTATGCGGCCTATAAGGACCTGTATGATATGATGGATTTTACCCGGGAGCTGATCCTGGCGTGTGTTGACGGCATGGGCTATGAGAGCCGAAAAGTCGCATACGGGGACAGGACCATTGATTTCAATCTCCCCTGGAAATCCATGAGTATGGTGGATGCCATCAGGGAATACACCGGGCTGGATGTTCTCAATATGGAGACAGAAGCCCTGCGAAGCAAGCTCAAAGAGTTTAATCCTGATCTGGACACGAAAAAGATGGGACAGGGGAAACTCATACAGGAGATCTTTGAAGCCACAGTGGAGGAGCACCTGGTCAATCCCACCTTTATTACAGACCATCCTCTTGAGATCTCTCCCCTGGCCAAAAAGAAAAGAGGGGATGAGACGGGCCTTTTTGTGGAGCGGTTCGAGCTTTTCATCAACGGATGGGAGATGGCCAACGCCTTTTCAGAGCTCAATGACCCCATGGACCAGGAAGAGCGGTTCCGAAGCCAGGAAGCCAACTTTGAGGCCGGAGACGAGGAGGCCCAGCGTCTCGATGAAGATTTTATCCGTGCCCTTCAATACGGACTGCCCCCTGCGGGAGGGGTGGGGATCGGCGTGGACAGGCTGGTGATGCTTCTTACCGATGCCGAGACCATCAAGGATGTGATCCCCTTTCCCCTGCTTAAAGATGAGGGGAAATAATGTCGCTCTCCTTCTGGATCGCCAAAAAATATCTTAAAGGACGTAAGACCAATAAACTCCTTTCGGGGATCACCCTGATCTCCATGGCGGGGATCGCCGTGGGGGTCATGACCCTCACCACGGTACTGGCTGTCATGCAGGGATTTGAAAATGATTTGAAAGACAAAGTCCTTGGTGTCAATGCTCACATTCTGATCCAGAACAGGTTCGGTTATGATATTCCCGACCCGGAGCCCCTTGAAGAGAAAGCTCTCAGCGTGCGGGGTGTCGAAGCTGCAGCGCCCTTCATCTACGGTGAAGGGCTGGTGATGTATCGCGGCCGTAATTACAGCGCCGGGATCAGGGGGGTCGACCCGGAGCGGGAAGAGACCGTGACGAAATTCGGCGGGTTTATCAAAGAAGGGGTTCTGAAAAAAGGCGGCATCGCCCTGGGAACAGAGATGGCAAGACTTCTCAATGTCTCACCCGGGGATACGGTCCGGCTTCTTTCTCCGGACGGCAAAGTCACTCCAATGGGGATCTTCCCCCGTGTGAGGGATTATGAGGTCACGGCCCTTTTTGAGAGCGGGATGTATGAGTATGATACATCACTGGTCTACATGGTCTATGAGGATGCCCGTTCCTTTCTTTCACGCCAGGGGGCTTCCGGGATCAGTTTGCGTATTGCCAATATCGACAAAGCCGAAAGTATTGCCAGGGAGGTCTCCTCTCTTCTTCCTGAAGAGTATACAGCCCGGGATTGGTTCCGCATGAACCGGAACCTCTACTCGGCCATGGAACTTGAAAAAAAGACCATGTTCATCATCCTCACATTGATCATTCTTGTGGCCTCTTTTAACATCGTCGCTACCCTGATCACCCTGGTGCGGGAAAAGACCCGGGAGATCGGGATCCTCAAATCCCTGGGGTTTACAGCAGCGGAAGTCAAGAGGATCTTTCTCTACAACGGGCTGATCATCGGAGGAGCCGGAATCACCCTGGGGGAACTTTTAGGCCTTCTTCTCTGTTTCATCATAAGGATTTCGCATATTAACGCGTTGCCTGCAGAAGTCTACTATTCCACGGAACTCAAAGTGAGTTTTTCTTTCTGGAACTTCTTCTTTGTCGGGGCCGTGGCTTTTTTTATAACTTATCTGGCCGCTGTTTTTCCGGCCCGGCAGGCAGCAAAGATGGATGTGATCGAGGCGATAAAATATGAGTGACATCAGAGTCGAAGTGCGTGGTTTATCCAAAGTCTACCGCTCTCCGGGAGAGGATATCGAAGTCTTTTCCCACGTGAACTGGCAGGCGTCCGGAGACAGGACTGTGGCTGTCATAGGAGAGTCCGGTGTGGGGAAGTCCACATTTCTCCATGTTCTGGGACAGCTCACCCTGCCCACAACAGGGGAGGTTCATCTCAACGGCCGGAATCTTACAGTCCTGGATGACAACAGCCGTGCACGTATCCTCAAAAACGATATTGCTTTTATCTTCCAGTTTTTCCAGCTTTTCAACGACCTGACCCTCAGGGAAAACATTTACATCGCTGCGCGGATGACCTATAATGAGAAAGAAGCGTTGGAGCGCACAGACGCTGTCATCGAAGATCTGGGACTTTCCCACAGGAGGAGCCATATTGTCAGCCTTCTCTCAGGAGGGGAAAAGCAGCGGACGGCGATCGGGCGGGCCCTGGTCAAGGACCCTGTCCTCATCCTGGCCGATGAGCCCACCGGAAACCTGGATGAACGCCATTCCGAGGAGATCATGGATCTGCTCCTGGCCCTTCAGAATAAGAGGAATTGCGCTTTTGTCATGGTGACCCATAACCGGGCCATGGCGGAGCGCTGTGATGAGATATTTCAGTTGGAGCATAAAAAGCTTCATCCGTTGGAGGAGGATTGAGTCATGTATGACCGGTTCAGCGAGCGGGCCCGCAAAGTGGTCCTCTACGCACGGGAAGAAGCCGCCCGTCTTAACTATGATTTTATAGGGACGGAGCATCTTCTCCTGGGGCTGCTCAGGGAGGGCGCCAGTATCGGCGTCATCGTCCTGCGCCGCCTGGAAGTGGATATCAACCTGCTTCGCGATGAGATCAAGAAATTTATTATACAGGACGGGGACCGTGCTCGTGTGGACCACGATATTCAGCTGACACCCCGCGCCAAACGGGTTCTGGAGCTGGCCATGGATGAGGCCGGACGTATGGGCCACAATTTTGTGGGGACAGAACACATTCTCCTGGGCCTTTTGCGTGAAGGAGAGGGGATCGCTTCGCGGGTTTTGAAAAATTTCGGTGTCACTCCGGAGAGGGTCCGCAGTGAAGTCGTCCGGCTTCTCAGCGGAGACCTGGAGGGAGATCTCTCAAGTGCCCGCGGCAAACCCGGACAGAAGAGTTCTCCCCTTGACGATTTCAGCCGGGACCTCACACGCCTGGCCATTGAAGACAAGCTGGATCCTGTCATCGGCCGGGAGCACGAGATCGAACGGGTGATCCAGATCCTGGCCCGCCGGAAGAAGAACAACCCGGTCCTCATCGGAGAAGCGGGCGTAGGAAAGACGGCTATTGTAGAGGGGCTGGCTCAGAGGATCGTCACAAATGAAGTCCCGGATATCCTCATCGGGACACGGCTTCTCTCCCTGGACCTGGCCGCCATTATCGCCGGAACGAAATACCGGGGCCAGTTTGAAGAGCGCCTGAAAGCTCTCCTCAAGGAGATCGAGCAATCTGAAAACATCATCGTCTTTATCGATGAGATCCATACTCTTGTGGGGGCGGGAGCCGCTGAAGGAGCCATTGACGCCTCGAATATCCTCAAGCCGTCTCTTGCCAGGGGTGAGATCCAGTGTATCGGAGCCACGACCCTGGATGAATACAGAAAATATATTGAAAAAGACGCCGCTCTGGAGCGCCGCTTTCAGAAGATCATCGTCGAGCCTCCCACCGTGGAGGAGACCATCGAGATCATCTCCGGGCTGCGGGACAGGTATGAGGCTCATCACGGCGTGAAGATCACAGACGAATCCATCGTGGCTGCCGCCAGGCTATCGGACCGCTACCTTTCCGACCGCTTTCTTCCTGATAAGGCCGTGGATATCGTCGATGAAGCGGCTTCTATGGTCCGGTTGACGCTTTCCCAGATGCCCAAAGACATCGCTGACCTGGAGAAGAAGGTGGAGCAGATCTCCATGGACAAGAGAACCGCCATTATGATGCAGGAGTTTGAAAAAGCCGCCAGTTACAGAGACAAGGAAAGCAAGCTCAAAGACCGGATCAGGGAGATGAAAAAGGAGTGGGCGAGCTCACAGGCTAATAATGTCAAAAGCGTTCAGGCCGACGATATCAAACTTCTCATCTCCAAACTCACCGGGATCCCCCTCTCCAAGATCGAGGAGAAGGAAAGTGAACGCCTGCTGAAGATCGAAGAGGAGCTTAAACGTCATATTATCGGGCAGGATCAGGCCATTACCGTTATCGCCAATGCCCTTCGCAGGGCCCGCGCGGGGTTGAAGGATCCCAACAGGCCCATCGGGACTTTTATGTTTCTGGGACCCACGGGAGTGGGAAAGACCGAACTGGCCCGTGTTCTTGCCGCTTTTATGTTTGACGACCCGGATGCCATGATCCGGGTGGATATGTCGGAATATATGGAAAAATTTTCTGTCTCCCGCCTGACGGGAGCTCCTCCGGGATATGTGGGTTATGAAGAGGGGGGGCAGTTTACCGAGAAGGTGCGCCGCAAACCCTATTCGGTCATCCTCCTGGATGAGATCGAAAAAGCGCACCCCGATGTCTTCAACGTTCTTCTTCAAGTGTTTGAGGACGGACGCCTCTCGGACAATGTGGGGCGGCTTGTGGATTTTAAAAACACCATCATCATCATGACGTCAAATATCGGAGCGAAATTTATCTGGCAGCAGAAGACCCTGGGTTTTTCAAAGACAGGCATAGAGATCGATTATGACAAGATGAAATCCATGGTCATCAGCGAAGTGAAAAAGCTCTTCAACCCGGAGTTTATCAACCGGGTGGACGAGCTTGTCGTCTTTAATCCCCTGGGACGGAAGGAGATAAGCCTGATCATCGACCTGATCCTGGCTGAAGTCCGGGCCCGTCTCCAGGAACGTAATATTCAGTTGGATGTCACCGAGGAGGTCAAGAACTTCCTCATCGAAGTGGGGTACAGCCCTGAATTTGGCGCCCGTCCTTTGAAAAGGGCGATTCAGCGTCATATTGAAGATACCCTGGCACTGGAGATCCTGTCCAGGAAGTTTATCGAGGGCGATACCGTGAAAGTAAACTTGATTGATGGGAATATCGTAACCGAGCGTACGGGCGATTCCATCCTCAGAGATCTTGCGTCGGAGGAGTCGAATGAAAAAATGGATTAGCAGTGTTATCTTTTTGGCCGCGGCCGTAGTCACGCTATGGGGTATCCCCATAAAAGAGGTCCGTATTGAAGGGCTGAAGAATATTGACAAGGATTTTATCCTCTCTGTCTGCCACAGTGTGGAAGGGACAGAGTTTTCCGTCATCAAACTGCGTCAGGATATTGAAAACATGTATGACCTGGGTTATTTTGACCAGATCGATGTCCGGGCAGAAAACGCAGAGGGGGGGATCGTAGTCATCTACAGCGTCAAAGAGCGCCCCTTTATCCGGAATATCACCATCCGGGGCAACAAAAAATACGATGACACGAAGATCCTGTATGAAGCCCCTTTTCTGGTAGAGGATGTCCCCTTTGACTCAAAATATCTTCATCAGGCGAAATACAATATCGAGAAAAAGTATAAAGAAAACGGTTATTTTCTCGTCAATGTCACGGCTACGGCCCAGGAGGTCCAGGACGGAGTGAACCTGGTCATCGACATCGATGAAGGAAGCAAACTCAGTATCGGGACCATCCGGTTCAAGGGGCTCAGGGAGCTGGAACCCAAGAAACTCAAGAAGGCCATGGAGTCCAAAGAATCATCCTGGTGGCGTCATCCCAAGCTGGATACGGAAAAGCTTGACGGCGATATGAAACTCATCGAAGAGAAACTTTGGGAGATGGGGTATTTCAATGCATCTGTGGATGGCTATGAGATCGTTCCGGCACGTGATCCGGGCCGCAGGGATATCCTCATCACACTGAACGAGGGGAAACGTTATCGCCTGGGGAACATCACTTTTGAAGGGAACGAACTCTTTAAAGACGAAGAGCTGAGGGACATGATCTCCATCGGGGCCGGAGAGTATTTCGCCGGGGACGACTGGGAGAAGGCCAAGGTGAAACTGCTGGAAGCCTACGGAAACCGTTCCCACATCTTTGCCGACATCACCCCGCGCTATACGTTCCATGATGAGACTGTGGATGTGACCCTCTATATCACCGAAGGATCAGCCATCCGTGTAGGGACCATTGAAGTCCGCGGGAACACCAAGACCTACGACAAGATCATTCTGAGGAATATCCTTCTGCGTCCGGGAGATGAGTTCAAGAGGAACCTTTTGGTCCTTTCCCAGGAGCAGATCTATAATCTGGGGTATTTTGAAGATGTCCGGGTCATTCCCCGGCCGGATGAAAAAGACCCCAATATCCTGAATATTATCATCGAAGTGGATGAGAAGCTCACGGGATCCATCAACCTCGGCGGAAGTTATTCGGAATACTCCGGCTTCTCCATGTTTTTGAAATATGAAGAGCAGAATATCCTGGGGCGTGGCTACAAAGGAAGCATCCAGTTTGAGATCGGGAAGAAAGTGGAGACCTATCAGCTGGGTTTCACAAATCCCAACCTCTTCGACTCTCCCACCTATGTCTCTACAAACCTCTATAAGAAGGACCAGGACTACACGGATTACACCATTTTGAGGAATGGCGGGTCTCTCACTGTGGGCCGAAAATTGGACCTCTTTACTTCGGGCTACCTCTCCTATTCCCTGGAGAGCGTTGAAGTGACCGATGTCTCCGAAGAAGCTGCTCAGGAGGTCGACGAGACGAAAGAGTTCCGCAGCAGCGCCAGCCTCACCTTCGCCCGTGATTCAAGGGACAACCGTTTTGAGCCCACACGGGGGACTCACAACACCATTACCGGAGAACTGGGCGGGAAGTTCCTCGGAGGAGATGTCAACTATTACAAAGTGGAAGCGACCAGCAACTGGTTCTTCCGCTCTTTCTGGAAATTCGTCTTTTCCGTCTATATGCAGACCGGCTTTGTGGAAAAGCTTGACCCGTCCACAGAAGTCCCTATCTATGAGCGTTTTTTCGTAGGGGGGAATATCTACGGTGTCCGCGGTTATGAGGACAAAGCCCTCTCTCCGCTGGATGATGACGGGTACTATAAAGGCGGCAATTTTTACTTTACCACTTCATTTTCATATAAGTTTCCCATTGTGGAACGGATGATTACGGGATATCTTTTCTGGGATGTCGGCCGCGCCTGGGAGACCCTGGGTGATTTTAATTTCCGTGACATGAGGGATGGCGCGGGAATCGGCGTGAAAGTAACGACCCCTATGGGCCCCTTGACCCTGGATTATGCCTATGGATTTGACACGGAACAGTGGAAATTCCACTTCGGCATCTCCCAGGGGACATTTTAAGCCCGGGGATAAAAGGAGGTTAGATCATGAAAAAAGGAATCATTCTTTGTGCTGTTCTGGCCCTGGCTGCAGGGTTTGCCTTTTCTGCTGAGCTGAAATTCGCTTTTGTGGATACTGAGCGTGTCTACAACGCGTCTAAAGAGAAGCAGACAGCCGAAAGTATCTTTGAGAAAGAGGCCACCGAGATGCAGAAGCAGCTGGAAACAAAATACAACGAACTCGTGAGCCTGAACCAGAAACTGAAAGAGCAGGCCGCTTTCCTGAGTCAGGAAGAGGGACAGAAAAAACAGCAGGAACTCATGGACAAGCAGGATGCGTTCAACAAACTCCGCAGCGAGATGGCTCAGAAACTGGAACGCCGTAAAGCGGAATTGATGAAACCCATCTTTGAAAAGATCCGTTCCATCGTCACCAATATCCGTAAAGAGAAGAGCCTGGACGTCGTCTTTGATAAAAGCGTCACCATCTCTTCCGGAGATGAACTGGATCTGACAGATCTCGTTATCGAGAGAATCAACAAGTAATGTTGATCACGCTTCTATTCGAGGAGATTTCGATACCCGGGAGCCGGATCATCCATCCGGCTCCGGGACGAATATTGAAGCGGTTTGCATCTGCCGCTGCTGCCGATGAGTCTTCTCTCTGTTTTATCGAGACAGAAGAAGCCGCGCAGCAGCTGGGACGACGCCCGGTGGGAGGCGTTGTCACATTCCGGGAACTGGACAATCCTTCTCCGCAGTTTATCTGTGAAGACCCCCGCACTGAATTTTTCCGTCTTGTGGCTGTTCGGGCCTTCCGTCCTCTTTCTCAGGGCGTTCATCCTGACGCGATGATCGGCCGGAATTGTTCTCTTCACAAAACAGCATCTGTGGCCCCCGGGGCTATCCTCGGTGACAATGTCATTCTTGAAGAAGGCGTCTCCATCGGAGCCGGTGTCATCGTGGGAAAAGACAGTATCATCGGGGCACGGACCAGGATCTTTCCCGGTGTGGTCCTTTATGAGGATACCAAAGTGGGAAAAGAGTGCATCATCCATTCCGGCACAGTGATCGGATCCGACGGATTCGGCTACATGGAGACAGAGGAGACTCTTGTCAAGATCCCCCAGGTGGGGCGTGTCCGTATCGGGAACAGGGTGGAGATCGGGGCCAACTGCACCATAGACCGCGCAACACTGGACGAAACAGTCATCGAAGACGATGTAAAGATCGACAATCTGGTTCAGATCGCCCATAATGTCACCATCAAAAAGTGTGCACGGATCGCCGCCCAGAGCGGGGTGGCCGGAAGCAGTTCCATCGGAAGCTGGGCTGTCCTGGCCGGCCAGGCCGGTGTGGGTGACCATTGCCGTATCGGGGACCGTGTCATCCTCACAGCACAGGCCGGAATCGCAGGATCTCTGGAAAAAGCGGGTGTTTATAGCGGGTCTCCGGCCCGTCCCATGAGCGAACAATACAGGATACTAGCCTATCAGAACCGTCTGGAAGCCATGTGGAAAAAGCTAAAAGAGCTGGAGAAGAAGCTGGACACTTATGAGAAGGACCATTAAGAGGACAATCGATTTTCAAGGCCCCGGTATTCATTCGGGGCAAGAGGCTCATATCCGCCTCCATCCTTCAGAAGCTGAAGGCATCGGGTTTCGTCTGGGCAAAGTGCTTATCCCCGCCCATATCTCATATAAGACCGGAGACCGGCGCGGAACCACCTTGGGCTGTGAAGGGGCGGCTGTTCAGACCGTGGAACATCTCCTTGCCGCCTTCTACGGGATGAGGATCACAGACTGCCTGGTGGAATTCCTTTCAGGGACGGAACTTCCCATTCTCGACGGAAGCGCCATGGATTTTGCCCGGGCTCTTGCCGAAGAAAGCATTGTGGTGGAGGATTCAGTTTCTCCCTGTCCCCTCCCGTCGCTTTGTTATCAAAAGGAGGATGTCCTTGTGGAAAGCAAGCCTCACGAGGATCTCATTATCTCTTTTCTCTATGACGGTTCCCGTTTCGGGCTGGTTCCTCAGGAATACAGCCTGTCTGTGACTCCGGAAACCTTTATCAAAGAGATCGCCCCGGCACGGACATTCGGATTCTATGAGGAGCTGCAGATGCTTCAGAAAGCAGGCCTGGCCAGGGGAGGGACCACGGATAACGCCCTGGTGATCAAAGAGGGGCGGCCTCTGAAGAATGAGTACCGGATGGACCGGGAACTTGTCAGGCATAAAATATTGGATTTTCTGGGAGACCTCTCCCTGTGCGGACGTCAGGTGAAAGGCCGTATCCGGGCTGAGCGGAGCGGCCATTATCATAATACTGAGTTTGTCAAAAAAATGCTGGAGGTTACCTTATGGCAGTGATGGATACAAAAAAGATCATGGAGATCCTGCCCCATCGGTTCCCGTTTCTTCTCATCGATACCATTGAAGAGATCGACGTGAATCATTGTGTGGCCAGGAAGAATGTGACTGTGAACGAGCCCATATTTACCGGGCATTTCCCGGAGAACCCCATTTTCCCGGGCGTCCTCATCATCGAGGCCATGGCCCAGACCGGGGGTGTTCTCCTGGCGGAACGGACCGGCTTTGATAAGGAGAAACAGAATACGCTTTTCATGGGAATGGATTCCGTGAAGTTCAGAAAGCCTGTTTTTCCCGGAGACACCATGATGATCAAAGTCCGTGTGGAGCAGAGCAAGAAGCTCAAAAACGGTTATTTTGTAAAATTGAAAGGCGAAGCTTTTGTGGACGGTGAACTCCGGGCTTCGGGACTTGTCACAGCGGGGATCTTCGACAAAGAGGAGGCCTGACATGGCTTTAATACATCCCACAGCCATTATCGGAGAGGATGTTCAGCTGGGAGAAGAGGTCTCCGTAGGGCCTTATGCGGTCATCGAAGACCATGTAAAGATTGGAGACGGAAGCTCGGTGGGAACTCATGCGGTGATCCACAGCTATGTCTCCATGGGGCGGGAGAACCGGATCTATCCCTTCTGCGATATCGGAGGCGAACCCCAGGACCTCAAGTTTGAGAAAAAAGAGTCCTGGGTGGTGATGGGTGACCGCAATCTTATCCGGGAATATGCCACCATCCACCGCTCCTCCAATGAGGGGGGAAAGACAGTTCTGGGAAATGATAATTTTCTCATGGGACACGCCCATATCGGGCACGATTGCACAGTGGGGGATCAAGTGGTCATGGTGAATTTCACTGCCCTGGGAGGATATGTCACTGTAGAAGACAGGGCCTTTATTTCAGCGTCCTGCCTGGTCCATCAGTTTTGTAAGGTCGGGACTCTGGCCATGCTGGGCGGAGCGTCCCGCGTCACTCAGGATGTGCTTCCCTACACGCTTGTGAGCGGGTACCCTCCGCGTGTTTTCGGCCTGAACATCGTGGGGCTCAGACGTGCCGGTTTTGAACGGGAGACCCGAAGCATCCTCAAAGATGCTCTCACTGTCATACGCAAAAGCCCGTCCCGCGAAGAGATGCTCAAGGGGCTGGATGAGCTTGGCCCGGAGAAATGTCCGGAACTGGCTCATATGATCGCTTTTATCAATAAATCGGAAAGGGGCTTGCTGCTGAAGGAGAATGGGTAGGATATTTCTGTCTGCAGGGGAGATATCGGGAGACCTCCACGGAGCGTTTCTCGCCAGAGCATTGCAGCGGGAGATCCCCGGAGTGGAGCTCTGCGGGATCGGCGGGGAGCGGATGAGAGAGGCCGGGGTCACTCTCATCGATGACTTGACCGAAAAGAGCAGTGTGGGGATCCTGGAAGGGCTTCCGCATCTGAAAGACAACCTCTCTTCCCTTAAAAAAGCCCGGCGTTTTGTCACAGAATGGGAGCCCGCCTGTGTGGTCTTTATCGATAACCAGGGATTTAACCTGAACCTGGCCCGGACAGCCAAAAAACAGGGGATCACATCATTCTATTATTTTGCTCCTCAGTTCTGGCTCTGGGGATTGAAAAAGGCTTCTTCGCTTGAAAAAACACTGGACCATATTCTGGCGACTTTTCAAAAAGAACATGAGTTCTACAGGGGAACGGATCTTTCCGTGGATTATATCGGCCATCCCATCCTTGATGAGATGCCCCTGATGGAAAAAGGAGAGGCGAGGCAAAGGCTCGGGCTCTCTTCTTCAGGGGAAAAACCCCTCATCGGCCTCCTTCCGGGGTCCCGTCCCCAGGAGTTCAAGACACTCTTCCCCCTGTATCTGAAGACAGCAGAAGCTCTGAAAGAAAACTATGATTTTATCATGCCCTTCGCATCAAGCCGCATTTTTGAGCAATATGCCCCTGAGACTCCTTCCTTCATCAGAACGGTGAAAAAGGAGGGGACTGTGGTGATGCAGGCTTCCGACCTCCTGATCCTCTCATCCGGCACCGCCACCCTTGAAGCCGCTGTAGCGGGGACCCCCATGATCATCACCTACAAAGTCTCCCTTCTCACTGAGATCGTGGCCCGGCTTCTTGTCAAAGTCTCTTTTGTGGGCATGCCCAACATCATCGCAGGGAAAGAAATCGTCCCGGAACTGCTTCAGCGGGATTTGACACAGGCCCGACTCACCGCTATGGTAAAAAGGGTCATGGAGGACAAAGCTGCATATCAGAAGATAAAAAGAGAGCTTTCACATGTGAAAGCATCCCTGGAGCCGGCAGGTGCCGTCCGGAGGGCGGCCCGGCTTATAAAAGAAAGGTGCTGTCATGAGTAAATTGCGTGTGGGGGTCATCGGTGTGGGACATATGGGGAATTACCATGCCCGGATCTACAACCAATTGAAGAAATATATCGATTTTGTGGGCGTCTGTGATATCAGGAAAAGCCGGGCCAATGAGATCGCCGGTCTTTACGGCACAAAAGCCTTCTATCATTATCAGGATATGCTTCCTCATGTGGACGCTGTGAACATCGCTGTCCCCACATCAGAGCATTACAAAGTAGCTAAGGGGTGCCTGGAGACCGGAAAGCATATTCTCCTGGAAAAACCCATGACACGTATCTACGAAGACGCCGTGGAGCTCATCGATATGGCGGAAGAGAGAAACCTTGTCTTTCATGTGGGCCATGTGGAGCGTTTTAATGCGGCTGTCCTGGAACTCACCGATGTGGTGAAAGGACAGACTCCCGTCTTTCTTGAAGCCAAACGTCTTGGCCCCGCCGGAGACCGTGAGCGGACCTCGGGCGTTATTTTGGACCTGATGATCCATGATATCGATATTATTCTCGGGTTGGTGAAGAGCGGGGTGGCCGGGATCGCCGCCGTGGGGAAACGGGTCTACAGCAAATTTGAAGATATCGCCAATGTCCAGCTCTATTTTGAAAACGGTTCTTTCGCAACGATTTCCGCCAGCCGGGTAAGCCAGTCCAAGATCCGGACCCTCTCCATTACCATGCCTGATTATGACATTTTCCTTGATTACGCCTCGGAAGATATCTCCATCCACAGAAAAGCTACCACCAGCGACAATGTGGTGGGAGGGAAGATGAAGCAGGTCCAGGATTCCTTCGTGGAACGCCTGACGGTGAACAGGGATAATCCGCTGCGTCTGGAGATCGAGCATTTTGTCAACTGTATCCAGGATCATGAAAAACCCATCTACAGCGCCATGGATAATCTCCGTTCCCTGAAGATCGCGCTCAAGGCACTGGAGATCACCGAAAAGAATATAAAGGGGTAGGGCATGGCCCTCATCTTTCTTCTCTATAACCTGCTTTTTATTCCGGTTTTGCTCCTTCTCTTCCCCTACTACCTTATCCGGGCCCTTGTCACAGGCAAGGACCGCCATGGCCTTTTTCAGCGCGTGGGTTTCGTTCCCAAGCGCCTCTTTCGTGACAAGGGATATATCTGGTTTCACACTGTCTCGGCCGGTGAGGTCAAAGCTGCGGTTCCGGTGATCCGGGAGTTCATAGGAAAAGAGCCCGTGGCTGTCTCTGTGGGGACCTATACCGGGTACAAGATGGTGCGTGAGCATTTCGGCCATGATGTCACCCTCTTCTATCTGCCCGTGGATTTCTTTTTCTTTGTCAATTCCCTTTTCAACAAGATGAGGCCCCGGGCCCTGGTCATCGTGGAAACGGAGATCTGGCCTCAGCTTATCCGGAGAGCCTGGGAGAAAAAGGTGCCTGTGCTTCTTGTCAACGGGCGGATCCCGCCGAAAGATTATAAGAGCTATCGCCTCTTCAAAGGGTTGTGGAGGCAGGTCTTTGCCCTTTACAACGCTTTGCTTGTCCAGTCAGAGGTGGAGAAAAAGCGTTTTATGGATTGCGGTGCCCCGGAAAAGCTTCTCGAAGTCTGCGGGAACACAAAGTATGATGTCTACGGCAAAAAAAGCGATCCTCAGAGGGAATTGCGGCTGGCGGCTCTCTTTGAAGGCCGCCCCGCAAAGCCGCTCACTGTGATCGGCTCAACGCACAAGGGCGAAGAGGAGATCCTCTTTTCCCGTTTTCAGGACCTCAAGGGAAAGACATCCTTTGTCCTGGCTCCGCGTCATCTTGAGCGGGTGAGGGACGTGGAGATGCTCCTCATGGAGAAGGGCTTCAGCGTGGAACGCCGGACGTCGCCTCTCTCATGGAAAGCGGATGTGATCCTCTGGGACACCATGGGAGAGCTGGATATGGTCTATAAGTTTGCCGACCTGGTCCTGGTGGGCGGGAGCTGGATCCCCCAGGGGGGACATAATATCATCGAGCCCGCCCTCTGGGAGAAGTGTGTCATCGTCGGCCCCTATATGCATAATTTTCAGGAGATCTACGACTATTTTACGGAAGAAAGGGCTCTCATCACCGCTTCTGCAGATGAGATCGCCCCTGTGGTGATGCGTCTCCTGGACAACCCCGAAGAAGCTGAGGCTGTCGCCGCCCGGGCCGGGGCGTGTGTCCGGGCCAACAGCGGAGCGGCGGGACGTTATATCGACGCCATTAAAAAGGCCCTCTCCTCATGACACTGTTTAAAAAAATCCAATACGGTATCGAATATTGTTTTGTCAAGGTAGTGGCTTTTGTTGTCTCTCTTTTTCCCTGGCGGGCAAACCGTAAGCTAGCCGCGGCCCTTCTTCCCCTCTTCTCTCTTTTAGGGTACAAAAGGCTCACCATCGACAACATCAAAAAAGCCGACCTGGACCTTCCCAAAGAAGGAAGGCCCCTCAAATCCTTTGTCCGGGAAGTCTTCATTCAGAACATCCTCACCTATATCGAAATGATCCATCTCATGACCATGGACAAAGAGGATGTCCTCAAGGTACTCACCATCGAAAACGAAGATGTGCTCAAAAGGATCTATGAGGAGTACCCCGGGGTCATCTTTGTCTTGGGTCATCTGGGAAACTGGGAGCTCATGGGACAGGTGGTGGCCTACAAAGGTTATCCCCTGGCTGTGATCGCGCGGAGACAGAACAACCCGTTCACGGACCGCCTGGTGAATAGGATGAGGGAAAAAAGCGGGTTAAAACTCATCTTCCGGGACCGGCGCGCTGTATCAGGGACATTACGCCTCCTGAAAGACGGGTACGGCGTTGCGATCCTCAACGACCAGGACGGGGGGATCGCCGGGGTGACCACGACCTTTATGGGGCGGCGATGCTCCACTCCCCACGGGCCTGTCATCTTTGCCCTGAAGACCGGCTGTCCCGTGAGCTTTGTCACCGTCCGGCGTCTTGAAGACGGGACTTCTGTGGGGCATATCGGGGAACCATTTCTCCTTACGCGCCAACATGAGGACCTGGATGAGGATATTCGCTTCCATCTTCAGAGATTGATTGATAGACTGGAAGAGGCCGTGAAGGAGAATCCGGCCCAATGGAACTGGCTGGCCAACCGCTGGCGGACACAACGAAAATAAGGAGGCTTCTGTGGAAAAGATCACCATCAAGACAAAAGTCATTACCGGACAGGACGATATTATCCAGGTGGCGGCCAGGGCCCTGGAGAAAGAAGTCAGAGACGGAGATGTCATTGTGATCTCCTCAAAAGTCGTCTCCATCTCCCAGGGGATGGTCAAGCCCTTTGATGAGTTGAAGATCTCGCGGCTGGCGCGTTTCCTCTCCAAATTTGTGACAAAACCTCTTTCCGGAGAAGGCCTGGGCCGTGTGGAAAAGATGCAGGGCGCCATCGATGAGGCCGGAGCCATGAGGATCCTCCTGGCTGCTTTTATCGGAGGGATCGGGAAGATGATGGGAATCCACGGGTGGTTCTACCGGGTGGCGGGCCGGCGAGCCGGCGCTATTGACGGTGCCGACGGTGTGCGCGCTAAGACGGTGGGCCCCTACAACCGTGTCCTGATCTTCGCTCCGGTCAAGGGCGATGAAGTCTGCGAAAAGATCAAGGCTGAGCTGGGCAGAGAGGTGGAGATCGCCATTATCGATGCCAACGATTACGGTGACGTGGATGTCTGGGGAAAGACTGCGGGGCTGGATCCGGAGTTTGTGGAAAACAGTTGCGCCGACAATTTCCTGGGCCAGCGCCTGGAGCAGACTCCCATCGGGATCATCAGGCCCTAAGGGCGTTTCTTTTTTAATTTTGGATTGACACCTTTTGCCCCTTCTGTTATTCTCGACTATAACTGTAAAAAAACGAAGTTTTTTTCAGAAGGAGGAATATGAAGAAGATCATCGCCGCCATGGTTCTTTTGCTCATGGCCATCGGGACCTTTATCGCCCTCACTCAGGAAGCTGAAGCGATCAAGGCCCCTCCCAGAAAAAACGGAACAGTCAGAACGGAAAACGGAAGCTCGTCCTGTGTACTCGGGGGAAGCCAATGTATTTGGTCACCGCCGCCCCAGTCTCCCATGAGGGCGTAAAAGAGATCTGAATCCTATGATTCTTTAAGGAGAAGTATGAAAAAGATCGTCGTTGTTTTTGTGCTTGTGCTTCTGATCATGGGCACGTTTGCCGCCTTGTCACAGAATGCTGACGCCATCCAGGTCCCGCCCCGGAAGGACGGAACAGTTCGGACTGAAAACGGGGGGTCTTCCTGTGTTTACGGAGGCTCTCAATGTATCAGATCGACTGCGACCTTATCACCGTTGAGGACCTGAACACTATCCCGGGATCAGTTCAGGCGCAGGCCAGCGAGCGGATCCCGGCTTTTACCGTTTTTCGGGGGATTATGCTGAGAGTAAGAGTCATCATTCCGGTCACTATTCTTTTTATTCTTATGTCATGCAGCCGTTCTTCAGAGATCAGCCACCTGAGCCGTGAAGAGAAAGGCCTGATCCGGAAGATCACATCACTGAACAGCCTTTACCGGCTTAAAGAGGTCATCACACTCCGGGATGTGAGTGATAAAGGTTATTTTGCCGATTTCAAAATGAATGAGGGGCTCATCCTGGGCTTGCGCCATTACCGGGGGGAGGATCTTCTCCTTGTCTGGGACAAAGACGGCACCTTTCTCGGACAGGCCGGACAGGCGGGGAAAGCTCCCGGAGAATATATCTCTGTGGGGGGTTTTGATTTTACAGGCCCCGAGTCCTTCATCATCTATGACCGGGCCCGGGACTTTATCAATTCCTATCGGGTCGAAAAAGGCGCTGTCGTTTTTGTGGATCAGGCCGCACCCGGCCTGGCTGAGCAGACCTATATGGACACCCTTTTCCGTGTGGGTGATGCTTTTTATCTTCTCTCCTGTTCCGGGCCCGAAGGGATGCACACCCTTTTCCGCCTTGATGAGAAGATGCAGATCGCAAGCCGGTTTCACAAGAGAAGACACTCTTCTCTCATCGCCAATCCCACATACGCTGTCTCAAAAAATGAGATCTACGTGCTGGGAGCATTCGATGAGCGCTTGAAGATGCTCGAGCCCTTTATCTATGTCTACTCTCTTCAGGGGAAGTTACTCAGAAAGATCAGGACAAAGTACAGGGATATCTTTGATATCAATTTCGACCGCAGCGGGAAGTTCATGCTTCTCACAAGTATGAAGAACATCTTCGACTTGTCCAAATCCGACGAATACCGGATCCTGGACAGAGAGGGACATGAGATCCATACCTTTACCAGCCTTCCGCCTCTTGATCCGGATACGATCCTGGGGATCTCCCGGACCTCTCTCGACTATGAAAATGTCATGTACCTCACCCAGCCCGATGAAGCGGGACGGGCCAAACTCTATATCTATGATATCGATGCGGGCCTGGAGCCTGAAGGAGGAGAAGATGGAGAATAAAACTAAGAATATCCTGTTCTGGTGCGTCTTAGTCGTGTTGCTCCTGGTCACAGCCTATAATTTCATCCGCTCACAAAAGGTCATCAAAACGGTTCAGAACGATTATGAAGCCTTTCGCCAGGCACAGATCGCCGAGTGGGACCTGGCCGGAAAAACACTCGATTACACATCCTTTCAGGGCCTGGACAAGAAAGAGCCCTTCTCGGCCCGGGGGAAAGAGCGCTACACCCTTCTCTTTATTTTCCCTCAGCTCATCTGCGAGCAGTGTGTCTACGCCTATGACAATATCCTGCGAACACTGGAAGGTACGTATGTCCGCATCACCGTCCTCGGGTTGAACCGTGAGGTGATGAAGGGGCTTCAGAAGAAATATGAGTTGGATTATCCTGTCTATTATACCGATTCAGCGGAGTGGTTCGAATCCAAAAAGATGATCGAGGGCCCGCTTCTCATCCTGTTGGACGGGCGGACCGGGATCGTCCTCCGCGTTTCCCCTGCATTCAGTTTCCTGGAAGAACCCGAAAAAGAGTTTGCTGAGTTTGTCAAAGTGCTGGATGAAGTGAAGGTGGATATTTAAATTCTGTTTATCTCTTCTGCCTCCTGTGGTACAATAAACCGGTGAATACAAAAAGGCCGCGGATGTTCCGGTCCGCTTTCCATGTCTCCATCATGATCTTTCTCAGCCGGGTCTTCGGCATGGTCCGGAATATCTTTATTGCCTCTTTTTTCGGAACAACAGGAGCAGCGTCGGCCCTTCAGGTGGCCATACAGATCCCCTACATGTTCCGGAGGATCCTGGGAGAGTCAGCCCTGGACGCCTTCTTTGTCCCGGTCTACACCTCCTATGCCCAGGAGGGGGATAAAGAGAAGACCGACGGCTTCATCTCCAATGTCATCAATGTGATCGGCAGCCTGATCCTGGTGATCATCGCCATCGGATGGCTCATCATGCCGGTGATCATCTTCCTCCAGGCGGCAGGGCTCAAGAGCTCTTCCCCGGAAGATTTCAATTACGCTGTCTCCCTGGCGCGCATCACCCTTCCCTTCATGTTCTTTATCTCTATGATGGCGCTCTTCATGGGCCTGATGAATGCCAACCGGAATTTTGTCATCCCCGCCTCCAACTCCCTGGTTCTGAATATTCTCTTTATCGGGGTGCTTCTCTTTTTCGGAAGCCGTGTGGCCCATGTCTATGCCCTGGGTTACCAGGTGGCTTATGCCTATATCTACGGCGGTTTTCTCATCTTCTTTTACCAGTTCATCTATATCCGTAAAAAATACGACTTTCATTACCGCTTCAGGTTCAATCCCAAAGGCGAAGGGATCTCCCGCATCTTCAAGATGATGCTTCCGGCCATCGGGAGCATGGCAGTGGTCCACATCAACATCATGGTGGATACGCTCCTGGCCTCGTTCATCTCCCCGGGGACCATCTCGGTGATCCGCTATGCCGAGACCATCATCCAGTTCCCCATCGGGGTCATCGGAGTGGCCGTCTTCAACACGGCCCTGCCCTCCTTAAGCGCTTCGGTGAAGAAGAAGGACAACGTCCAGTCGGCGTCTGTCTTCAAACGCCTGGTCCACTTTATCCTGCTCATCGGCGTTCCCGTATCTGTGGGCCTTTTTGCCATCCGCCATGACTTTGTCACCTTTCTCTACCAGTACAAGAACTTTTCCGCAGCCGATACCATGGCGGTGGTCCATGTCCTCCAGTTCTATATCATCGGGATCATCGGCTTTTTCGGAGTGCGTATCGTCTCCACCCTCTTCTATGCCTCTGAAGAGATCCATATCCCCTTCAAAGTGGGGATGGCGGCCATGGGGCTCAATATCGTATTGAACCTTATCCTTATGCAGTTCATGGGGGCAGCAGGATTGGCGCTGGCCTCCTCTGTGGCGGCATTGGCCAATATCACCGTTCTTCTGGTCATTGTGAACAGAAAATACTTTCCAATTGACTGGCGTAAGTGCGCCGAGACCCTTTTGAAAGCTCTTGCAGCAGCAGCGGTGATGTACTTTGCAGTTATCCTCGCCGGACGCTTGTTTGAAGGTGACAGGTTCATCGAACGCCTGTTCGGAGTCCTGGTTCCCGTCATTGTTGGAGGAGCTGTTTACTTTATTTCAGCCTACTTTCTCAGGGTTCCCGGGATCAGGGATTTTGTCTCTGTCTTCTTGAAAAAAGTCAAAAACTGAGACGTTCTTCCTCTCCGTTGGAATTTACGGAAATCGTGATATATTATCATATTGGATTCGTGATTTCTTTTTTTAACCAAAGGAGGGGTAATGGCCAGACGGAGCTTTATGGTGGCGGTGATGTTGTTGTTCGCGATCTCTGTATATGCGGGGGGCGAAGTCAAACTCAATGTTTTGGCAAAATACCTGGACAAAGACTGCACCTTTCAGCTTAAGGGGGATATTGAAGGGCCGTATAAATGGTCGTCTTCAAATACCGCAGTCGCTGTTGTGGACACAAACGGCAAGGTGAAAGCTGTGGCGCCGGGGACGGCAATTATCACCGCTGTCACATCGGATAGTTCACGCGGTGAGGCTAAGATCTATGTCTATGGGAAAGGGACACTGAGCAACCTGGCTTTCCCGGCGATAAAAAGCTCCCATAGCAACAATGGGCTTGATATTGCTGTGGATAAAAACGGGATACTCTATTTGGCAAAAAACACGTATGATGAAAAACTGGCTGCTGATACAAAAGCAAAAGCCATGATCTGGAAATACGACGGCACATGGGCCGAGTATGGACAGAATCCTCTTGGAATTACAGATGATGAAGCCTCGACTCCGTCAATAGCGATCGGAGTTAAAGGGAGTATCTACATCTCCTCATTGTATTATAAAGATTTTAATGATTTGTATGAGAAGAACATCGTCTACAGCGCCGGGGACAAGGTTCAGATCCTTGGCAGCGGCAAAGGCCGGCTTATGATGGTTGACGGGGATGGACTCTATGGGAAAAATGTACTCGCCTGGGAAGGGGATCTTTTTGCAGCAACTGTAAAATCCGGGAATGGCACTGTCCATAAGTTTGATCAAAAAACATCCCGATGGACTCTCGTCGGGAGAAAGATCGTTCAGGATGACAACTTCTGGGCCGGGGGTATTGATCTGGCCGTTGAAAAAGGTGTCCCTTATGTGAGCATCAGAACATCAAGCGGAACCGGAAAAATAGGGATTTACTATTTCGACAGTATCAACAAGGCGTGGAAACTCGTTGGCAATAGCTACGCTACACCCGAAAATCATGACGCGCAGTTTCAGGATCAGGTCGTGGGAGAGTCTCCCATCGTTGTTACAGAAAACGGGAATATTCTTACCGCCTACAGATGTTATGAAGACGGAGAAAATAGGATAAAAGTCAGAATGTGCGCCGGAGTGAACGGATCATGGGAAACCATTTTCAGCGCCCCGAATAAGACCGATGCCATACAGGTGGGCCTTCAGAAAGCAGGATCTTTTGTCTATCTCATCATCGCCGGGTACAATATGGGGATGGACATCTATAAATTGAATACATGCGGGAAATGGGTCTACGAAGGGCGGACAGAGAAAATCGACACCTATTACAATTTTACAACTGCTGCCGGGCCGAACGGTGAGTTTTATATGGCCTATGATTGCAGAGACATGAAAGATCTCCTTTCAGGAGTCTTCAAATACACGCCTTATCAGTTTAAATAGGAAAAAGCTGAAGCCGCGGAGGGTTCCCTCCGCGGCATGACTTTTATAGAGTTTCTGAAGGGGAAGGGGCTCTCTTTACCCGCTATTTCGTTGACTTTCGGGGTTTTTCCATTATCATGATTTTCATGAGAAATACTATCCTTTCCAAAGAAAAACTGTCGGAAGATGTCTGCTCATTTATCGTGGAGCATCCTGAGATCGCAAGCCATTATGAGCCGGGGCAATTCGTTATCGTGCGGATCCACGAAAAAGGGGAGCGCATCCCTCTGACCATTGTGGATGCCGATGCGCGAAGAGGGACGATCCGCCTTGTGGTCCAGGCTGTGGGCCTCACAAGCCGGCTCATGAACGAGTTGAACCAGGGAGACCGGCTTCTTGACCTTTTGGGCCCCCTGGGTGAGCCCTTCCATCTCCCGCAGAACGCTGAAAAAGTCCTTTTTGTCGGCGGTGGCCTGGGGATCGCCCCCCTCTATCCCAAAGTCAAAGATTTCAAGTATGAGAGTCATGTCATCCTCGGGGCCAAAGACGCCCGTCATCTCATCCTTCAAAAAGAGATGTCAGCGGCAGCCGGACGGCTGGAGCTCTGCACTGATGACGGTTCCCTGGGGCGGAAAGGTTTTGTCACCGACTGCATGGACATGCTCTTCAGCCAGGGCGAAATTTATGATGCCTGTGTGGCCATCGGGCCTTTGGTGATGATGAAAGCCGTGGTGGAAAAGAACAGAGCCAAAGGACTGCCCACGTTTGTGAGCCTGAATCCCATCATGGTGGACGGAACGGGCATGTGCGGCGGCTGCCGTTTTGAGTATGACGGAGAAGTGAAGTTTGCATGCGTCGACGGGCCGGTCTTTGACGGGTTCAAAGTCAATTTCCATGACCTTCTTGTCCGTTCCCGCCAGTATGAAAAACACGAGTGCCGGGCTTTGAGCCATTATCAGGAAAGACAACACAAGTAGGGGGGCAAGTGAAGGGACAAAAGCGCATCATACCCCGGATGAGGCCGGCTGAAGAGCGTATCCATGATTTTAAAGAAGTAAGCCTGGGGTTCACCAAAGAAGAAGCCGTTCTGGAGGCGTCCCGTTGTGTCCTCTGCGGAGCCTGCATCAAAGGTTGTCCCGTGGGGATCGACATCCCCGGTTTTATCAAAGCCGTCCAGGAAGAGGATTTTCAAAAAGGGATCCATATCATCAAAGAGTATAACCTCCTTCCTGCCATCTGCGGGAGGGTCTGCCCCCAGGAGAGTCAGTGTGAAGCTGAATGTGTCCTGGGGAAAAAAGGGAAAGCGATCAATATCGGAGCTTTGGAACGTTTCCTGGCTGATCACTATACCGATCAAAAACTTCCAGATATCAGGGAAACCGGACGCCGCGCCGCCGTGGTGGGATCCGGGCCCGGAGGTCTCACAGCAGCGTTCGAATTGCGCCGGGCGGGATTCCGGGTCACTGTCTATGAAGCCCTGCATGAGCTTGGCGGTGTCTTGAAATACGGTATTCCGGGATTCCGTCTTCCCGATGAGGTCATCGACCGCGAGATCGAGACGCTGAAAGAGATGGGGGTCGGATTTTTGACAAGTTTTCTTATCGGAAAGACCCTGACCATCGATGAACTTCTACAGGAGAATGATGCGGTCCTGATCGCTACGGGAGCGGGGCTGCCGGGTTATCTGGGGATCCCCGGAGAGAACGGCATCGGAGTGCTGCTGGCCAATGAACTCCTGACAAGGGTCAACCTGATGAAGGCCGGCCGGTTTCCCGAATATGATACCCCTGTGATCCTGGGGGAGCATGTGGTGGTCATCGGCGGGGGAAATGTGGCCATGGATGCCGCCCGTGTCTCCCGGAGGCTGGGAGCCGAGGTGACCATCTGCTACCGGAGAGAAGAGAAGGATATGCCGGCCCGCCGGGAAGAGATGGAGCATGCCAAAGAAGAGGGGATCGATTTTAAGACATTGACCAACCCTGTGGAGATCCTTCTGGACGACAACGGGCGTGTGAAGGGCATGCGTGTGGAAAAGATGAAGGTCACCGGTGTAGCCGATGACGGACGGAGCCGCATCGCCCCTACAGGGGAGATTTTCGAGATCAAGACGGATATGGTGGTGGAAGCCATCGGGCAAAGCCCCAACAAGATCATCAGGGAGAATGTCCAGGGACTGGATTTTGATAAAAAAGGGCGTATGATCGTGGATGAAAACTTAATGACCACAAAGGATAAGGTTTGGGCCGCCGGGGATATTGTCAGCGGCGCGGCTACGGTTATCCTGGCCATGGGTGAAGCCAAAAAGGCTGCCCGGGCCATTGTGGAGAAATGCGGGGGTTAATTATGCAGGTCGTTCAATTAACAGTGATTATTCTCTACTTTGTCCTCCTGGCGGTGGTCGGGAAGATCGCGAAAAAGTATGCCAAATCTTCTTCAGATTTTCTCATTGCAGGCAGAAACATGGGTGTCGTCCTGGTCACGGTCTCCATCGTCGGAGAATGGCTCGGCGGGATGAGCACCATCGGGACTTCGGAAAAAGCGTTCAATACAGGATTTTTCCCCATGTGGTATAATATCTCCACAGCTGTAGGAATGTTTTTGTTCGGGATGATCATCGCATCGGTCTATCGGAAAAATGATGTCCACACCGTGGGAGAGATGCTTCAAAAATACTATAACAGAAATGTGCGTATTGTCGCATCCCTCGCCTTTGTAGTAGCCTTTGTCATCCTTTCCTATCTTCAGCTTCAGGCTATCGGGACATTGGTCAAGCAGCTTTTCGGCAGTCTGCTGCAAAACATCAGCGGGGTGCTGCAGAGCGCTACAGGGCTCTATCAGGTGTTTGCCCCTTACAGCCTGGCGATCATCATCGCAGGTATCTTTGTCATTTTCTATGTCTATGAAGGCGGGATGAAATCCATTGCCCTGACCAACCTCATGCATATTGTCCTGCTGTTTTCAACCATCATTATCGTTTTCATCGTTGTTCTCTCAAAGGTAGGGGGATACAGCGGCCTCTTCGGACTTCTTCAAAACAAGTTTGTCAGTGAAGGGATGACGGCCCCGGATGCCGCAGCCACGGTGGCCTCGTTCAAAAACCCCTTCTCGCAGGGATTCGGAGAAATGGCTGCCTGGCTCTTAGGAGGGATTCTGGCCGGTTTTGCTTCTCAGGCCTCGATCCAGCCGGTTTTTGCCGCCCGGAATATTTCCGTGGCTAAAAAAAGCGCGCTGCTGAGTGCTCTGTTCATTGCTCCCTTAGGAATCCTCGTTTCTACCATGGGAATGGCTGTTCGCAGCGGTGCGTTCGGGCAGCTGAAAAATGCCAAGGAAGCTCTTCCCTTTTTATTGATGTCCGACGGCTTCCTTCCCTCCTGGCTCAGCGGCCTGGCTGCGGCGGGAATCCTTGCGGCCATCTTGTCCACAGTGGCCCCGGTGATGTTTGCCGTGAGCACCATCCTTGTCAAAGATTTTTATCATCTGATGATTAATAAAGAGGCTTCAGACCAGCAGCTCATGAAAGCGTCCAAGCTCCTGACGATATTTGTCGGGTTGGTGACTATTCCCATGGCCATCTTCATTCCGGGAGGGATCCTGGAGACAGCCTACATCACTTACGGGATCAGAGGCGCAGCGGCTATTGTCGTTCTTTTCGGAGTCTTTGCCATCAGCAAAAAGACCGGGAAGTCCATTGTCACACCCAATGCTGCTACAGCAGCGATTATTGCTGCAACAGTGGGGATATTAGTCTTCGTCTGGACCAAACACTATATTTTCCGATTCTTCGGATTTACCTTTGATAAGGTCTATGTCTCCATTGTCGTGACCCTGGTGACGCTCTTCTTTGTGACCCTCTTTTCACGAAAAAAAGGAGTTGTGAATGCATAACCGTTCTCTGGAAGGAATCAAGATCCTGGACCTCTCCCGTGTCCTGGCCGGCCCCTTTGCCGGGCAGGTGCTGGGAGACCTGGGGGCCGAAGTCATCAAAGTGGAGATCCCTCACGGCGGAGATACCACACGGGGCTGGGGGCCGCCCTTTGCCGGGGGAGAAGCGGCCTACTATCTGTGCGCCAACCGGAACAAAAGGAGCATCACCCTGGATTTTACCAAAGGGCGCGAGATCCTGGAACGGCTGGTGAAATGGGCGGATATCGTCCTTCTGAACCTGCGTATCGACAGTTTGAAAAAACAGAGACTGACTTATGAGGACCTTAAAGCCATCAACCCGAAGATCATCTACGGTCTCATCACTGGCTTCGGGACATCGGGGCCCTATGCGGAAAAGAGCGGCTTTGACGTGGTGGCCCAGGGGATGGGAGGGATCATGAGCATCACCGGAGAGCCCGAGGGAGAACCCATGAAGGTGGGCGTGGCCATCGTCGATGTGACGTCGGCCCTCTATCTGGCCATCGGGCTTCTGTCGGCCCTTCATCACCGGGAAAAGACCGGAGAGGGGCAGATGGTGGATGTGGCTCTTCTGGACAGCCAGGTCTCCTGGCTGGTGAATGTCGCCTCCAGTTATCTCGTCTCCGGAAACCGGCCCAAACGCTACGGCAATCAGCACGCCACCATCGTCCCTTACCAAGTCTTCAAAGCCAGCGACGGGTATCTCATCGTGGGTGTGGGGTCTGAAAAGCAGTGGAAGGATTTCTGCCGGATGCTTCATAAAGAGGAGTGGGCTGAAGACCCGCGTTTCCATATCAATAAAGACCGTGTGAAAAACAGGGAAACCCTTATTCCCATGATCCAGGAAGAGATGATGGGAAAAACGCGGGACGAGTGGCTCTCGCTCATGGAGGAGTATGCTGTCCCCGGCGGGCCCATCAACGAAGTGGATGAAGTCTTCGCAGACCCCCAGGTCCTGCATCGCGAGATGCTGGTGAAGATGCCCCATCCCACCGCCGGAGAGGTGAAACTCGTGGGGAGCCCCATTAAGATGAGCGGGACTCCTGTCTCCTATGAGATGGCGCCGCCGCTTTTGGGCCAGCACACAGAGGAGATCCTCAAAGAATTGGGCTACAGCGTAAGTGAGATCAAAACATTTCAAGACGGACATATCGTCTGATAAAAGAGGGGGGCTTATGGCGTATAAAGTCACAGTAAGAGAAAACTGGTGTAAGGGATGTTATATTTGCATATCCCTCTGTCCCAAGAATGTCTTTGAAAAAGCGGGGTTGATCGATGACCGCGGGATCATTGTGAGCAAGGCCGTCCGGCCTGAAGATTGCATCGGCTGTCAGATGTGTGCTGACCACTGTCCCGATCTGGCCATCACCGTTGAAAAAGAGGATGAATAACCCTCGCTGGAAGGGAGCAGGCTTATGCCAAAGAAAAATGTCAAGACTCATTTGAAGCCGGGAAGATACTTTATGCAGGGAGATGAAGCCTGTGCTGAAGGCGCTGTCGCCGCAGGATGTTCATTTTTTGCCGGTTACCCCATCACCCCTGCCAGCGAGATCATGGAGACCATCGTCAGAAGATTCGAAGAAGAAAAACGTGTCTTTATACAGATGGAAGATGAGATCGCTTCCATGGGCGCCATCGTGGGCGCCGCATGGACCGGGGCCAAAAGCATGACCGCGACTTCAGGCCCGGGATTCTCACTGAAGATGGAAAACCTGGGATATGCCATTATGACTGAGACCCCCTGTGTGGTTGTGGATGTCCAGCGTGTGGGCCCCTCCACAGGACAGGCCACAAGAACGGCTCAGGGTGACCTCATGCAGGCCCGCTGGGGAACCCACGGTGAACATACCATCATCGCCCTCTCTCCCTGGAGCGTGGAAGAAGCCTTTTATGAGACCATCCGGGCCTTCAACCTGGCAGAACAGTTTCGCACACCGGTGATCATCCTCATGGAAGAGGCCACGGGACATTTGAGAGAAGTGGTCTCTGTCCCCGAGACCATTGACGTGATCAACCGTGTAGAAGAGGGAGAAGGCTCTCCCTTCGGCGGGAAAGAGCCCCTGGATGCGGTTCCTCCCATGCCCCGTTTCGGAACAGGGCACCGGCTGCTTGTCACAGGCTCCACCCACAACCCGGACGGATACCGGAAGACCCAGGACCGCCTCACCCAGGAGAACCTTCTGAACCATCTCCGGGACAAGATCGAAGGCCATAAAAAAGAGATCGTCGAGTACGAGGAGTATTTTACCGAAGATGCCGAGACGCTTCTCATCTCCTTCGGGTTTGCAGCACGAGCCGCTCTCAAAGCCGTGAAAGAAGCCCGAAAAAAAGGGATGAAAGCAGGCCTTCTCCGGCTGAAGACAGTCTGGCCCATGCCCACAGAGAGATTCGCTGCCCTGGCTGCTCAAGCCGAACGCATCATTGTTCCCGAGATGAACTACGGACAGCTTCGCGGAGAAGTGGAGCGCTATACAGCAGGGAAACGTGTCATCGGGGTCAACCGGGCTGACGGTGAAGTCATCACCCCGGAATCCATTCTAAAGGCCATGGAAGAAGGAGGAGCGAAATGAAACAGGAATATTTGAAATATATCCGTGAAAATGTCTTTCCCTCGACGTTCTGTCCGGGTTGCGGGCATGGAATCCTTCTGAATGCCTTTGTATCAGCACTGGGAGAGCTGAACTATGACCAGGATAACCTGGTCCTGGTCTCCGGAATCGGATGCGGCGGCTGGATCGCTTCTCCGCATATGAATACAGACACTCTTCATACCACTCACGGACGGGCGATTCCTTTTGCCATCGGCGTCAAAATGGCCAACCCCAAGCTGAAGGTCGTTGTCATCAGCGGTGACGGAGACCTCACCACCATCGGCGGGAACCATCTCATCCATGCAGCCCGGCGCCGGATTCCCATCACCGTCATCTGCGGCAATAACAATATCTACGGGATGACCGGCGGGCAGGCTTCCGCCACGACCCCTGTAGGAGCCAGGACCATGACCACGCCTCTGGGAAACGACTATCTCCCCTTTGACCTGGTGAAGCTGGTCAAGGGAGCCGGCGGAGATCATGTCTACCGCTTTACCGCTTTTCACGCCATGCAGATGAAAAAAGCCTTTAAAGAAGCCCTTCAGCGGGATGAGTTCTCATTCTTTGATATCATCACCGGCTGTCCTGTCCAGTACGGAAGGCGAAATGATCTCAGGGATCCGGCGAAGATGATCCAGTGGATGAAAGAGGAGAGTGTCCTCTATACCGGAGAGTACCATGACGACAAGATCATGGTGGGCAAATTCTAATCAGGAAGGGAGCGCATCATGAAAGAAATAATGTTTGCAGGCATCGGAGGGCAGGGCGTTATCCTCTCAGCCAATATCCTGGCTCGGGCGGGGATCTTGAAAGGTTATTTTGCCGCTCAATCCCAGTCTTACGGATCAGAGTCACGCGGGACCGCTACCCGTGCTGAAGTGGTCCTTTCTGAAGAATTTGTGGATTTTCCCCACGTGGAGCATGCGGATATCTTCGTGGTCATGGCTGAGATGGGCGTCAAGCTCTTTGCTCCGAAAGTCAGCGAATCTGCTATCGTCATCTATGACAACTCGGTCTTCGAGCTATCTGAAAACATCGGCAAGACCCGTATCGGTGTTCCGGCCACCCGCCTTTCCATCGACAACTTCAAGCGCCCCCTCTTCGCCAATATCATCATGCTGGGCGCCATGGCCCGTCACTGTGATATGGCCGGTCCTGAAGAGATCGAAACCATCATCAAGGAGTCTGTCCCGGCCAAAGCTCTGAATGAAAACCTCCAGGCCTTCCGACTAGGCTTCGAGTAGGGTCACGAGTAGGGGTCAGGTCTTCAAAATTAGGGATTTGAGAATTGCAGTTCGAGTTAAGTGATGGTGTTATGTCGGTTTTAAGAGGTTTAGAGAAACCGGCTAAATGATAAACAAGAAGATGGGCAGTCGCTTAATGCTTTGAAATTGTGTAATTCTTTTTAAGATTAGATATTGATTGTTCTATTTGTTCTTTTTTGTATTTGAAGTGGGGATTATGCTTACATAAGTGACATATAACCTTGTCGATTTCTGACACCATCGTATAGTGCAGGCTAAATATATCACCTATTTCTTCATTTTTTAATTCTGTAAAGTGTTTTAATGCCCATATAAACAATTTTCGGTATGGTGATCGGTTGTATTTTTTGAAGATATGACGACAGTCATCAGTTAAATGATCTTTGAATACATATTGGATATCCTTAAAGGTTAATGATGATAAATGCTTAGCCATAGGGTGTTCGGTTTCTGATAATTCCTGATTATTAATCATTTTGAAAACCATATCAGTGATTTTTTCTCTAAACGTATCGCTTCCTAAAATATTCTTAGAACCATATATTTCTGTTTTGTCAATTCTTTGGTTTTTATTGTACCATTGTAAAATGAATGATTCGTAGGAATAATTGGGTAATTGCCCCCGCACTATATCTGTTGTTACGAATGAGTGAACCTTTTCCTCGTTGATATAATCATGAAAACTGCTCCAGGGATAAAGAGTTAAATCATCGACAAATTTCGCACGAAGCGGATTGAGGTGAATATAAGTGCTTAATGTTAAGAGATAAGAATCATCTTCGACAAGGATTGATTTGAAGCGGCCCTGGAAAAGCGAGCCGGATAATTTGTATTTTGCGTTGATATAATTTGAATAAGATGCATTTAAGTAATGCATAAAAACTGAAAGATTTGGCGAGGGAGTTTCTATCAAAAGGTGATAATGATTATTCATCAAACAAAAGCAGTAGAGGATCACTGAGTATTTTGTAAGGCTTTCCTGGAGTTTTTTAATAAACACTTCGCGATCGCGGTCTGTGAAAAAGATGTTTTCTTTCCTGTGGCCCCTGGACATCACATGGTACAAGGCATGTTCATACTCAATACGTAACGGACGTGCCATAATAATATAATACAAAAATGACACTTTATTTCAAGGGGCAATATTTTGAGAAGAAAAATTCTGTTTTAAGTAGGTGGCCTGTCATTATAAAATGATGAGAAATCCTTCAAATCATAAAACCCCTAATTTTGAAGACCTGACCCCTCTACTCGGGGCTATACTTTGCGAAGGTTTTCTGATAAAATGGAAACTCAAGCCGGAAGGAGTGGCATGAGCCGACAGTTGAAACATCTCTTGGTACGGTATCCCTTTTTAGGGCGTCTGGGGCGCGCTGTGAAATACCGTTTTTCAAGCAGGATCCGCCCCTGCAGCGTAGAGGATCCTTCCCTTCTTGAAGCGGATCCAGTTTATCTCGATCTCAAAGCGTTGAGGGCTGTTCCCCTTGTGGGAATCGTAAAAGACAACGATCCGCTTCCCTATTATACAAAATATGAGCGCTTTTGTCAGGCCAACCGAATTCCCTACCGCTTTGTGAATATTCACTCTTCCCGTTGGATGGAGGACATCCGGGGTTGCGATTGTCTGGTGTGGCGATCTCTGGAGTGTCCCTGGGACATTTCGGAGTTTCGGCGCAAGTTTTTCTTCATGAAAGAAAGTTTGAGCATTCCCACATTTCCCTCTTTCCGTGACACCATGATCTACGGAGACAAAGGGCTGCAGTCCGAATATCTGCTGCATAACGGGTTTCCTTTTCCCGGGACATTTATCACTCATGATTTTCAGGAAGCCATGGAATGGGTCGAGACAGCTTCTTTTCCCCAGATTCTTAAGATGTTTCCCTCCTCGGCTTCTCAAGGAGTGGCCATAGTTCCCCATCGGCGAAAAGCCCGGGCAATCGTCCGTAAAGCCTTCGGCCCGGGGCTTTCCACATGCTGGCCCGAGATGCGCACGAAAAACAGTCTCTTTTTCCAGGAAGTCATTCCCCATACAGGCTTTGACCTGCGGATCACTATAGTGGACGACGACCATATTTTCGGTTATTACCGGATTCCCCCCAAGCGCGATTTCAGGGCTTCGGGGTTAAGCCCTACGATCAAAAAATCAATCCCGGCAGAACCCATTCGTATCGCCCGGGCGTTGAAACAGGAGCTGGGGTCGGTGATCCTCAGTGTGGATTTTCTCCAATCATCACAGGATAAAAAATTTTACATCACGGAGTTTTCTCCTCTGATCAAAGTCATCACCTGTGAACAGCTCCATGTGAACGGGCGTCCCGGCCGGTATTCGTATGATCCGGAGGCAGGCAATCTCAGTTTCCATGAAGGACGCTTCTGGCTCCAGGAGCTTTCCCTGCGCAGTTTTCTCATGAAGCATTTCGGGAAGGAGCAGGGATGATTATCAGGGGCGAGGATTATACGGTTCAGCTGGAGCGGACAGGGGGGTATTCCTGGACGGGAGATGGCACTTGTCAGATCAAGGGTTTTGACAATGAAGGGGTTCCCCTGGACACCCCCGGGCACAGGTTTTTTACCCCGGCTCAATGGAAAGATTATCTTCAAAACCTCAACGGCCATGCTGCGGTTGTCTCGGCTCAAGGAGGGGAGCTTTTCGTTGCTGCGGATTACCTCCGGACGTTTCCTCTCTTCTATACTGTACAGGAAGGACATTTTTATTTATCTGACGACATCAGCAATCTCCCGGGGAGATGTACTCAAAAGGCCGATAAAGGCGATATTATCTCTTTTGATACGTTTGGCTATGTCCTGGGCAAAAGAACACTCTGCCCGGAGCTTTTCCAGATGAATGCCGGCGAGTCCCTCACATGGAGCGGGGGGGCTTTAACGGCTGAGGTATACTATAACTATGACTGTAAGCGGTCGCCTCTGTCCGATGAAGAGGATTTTTTCAAAAAGGCCGGGGAGATCACAAAAAGAGCAGGAAAGCGTCTGGTCCATGGACTCCAGGGAAGGCTTGCTATTATCCCCTTGAGCAGCGGGTTCGATTCCAGGCTTGTGGCCTGTCTTCTCAAAGAGCAGGGGTATGACCATGTGCTGTGCTACACCTACGGGTGTGAAGAGTCTTATGAAGTCCGGATCGCCCGGGGAACAGCAGAAAACCTGGGCTACCCCTGGGTCAGGATCCCTTTGGATAAAGAGATCTATAGCCGTTACCGTGATGAGATCCTCCAGTACCTTGAGTATGGCGGCCAATGCGCCAGCCAGGCCACGCTTTACGACTTTGTCGCGTTAAGACACGGCCAGGAGACAGGGCTCATCCCCCGCCGGGGTGTCCTCATCCCGGGCCACATCGGAAGTCTTCTCACAGGCCGTTATCTGCCGAAATTAACGGGGAAATCCCTCTACACGGCAGATGATGCAGCACGGCACCTCTACAGGCTTTTCGGACAGTACAAGTATCTCTTTTCGCTGGCGAAAAGAAAGGAGCTTTTGAATATCATCGGGAAAGGCGTGTTGGGTGAAAAGGGTGATGAGGAGTGGTATTGTATGGCTGTCCAGACATGGAACAACCGGTTCAGACAATCCCGGCTCACCGTCAACGGGCTGCGTCACGCCGAATTCCTGGGGCTTCCCTGGCTGATCCCACTTTGGGACCGGTCACTGGGACGCGAGTGGTACTCGGCACTGCCTTCCATTCGGCAGGGGGATGCTCCGTGGAGGAATTTTCTCCGGGAAACCTATTTTATTCCCATGAATGTAGATTATCCCAGAGGCGGCCCCAATATGGACAGGAAAAAGAGGAGCCGCTGGATGAATATCCTGCCCCTGGGCGGGAGAAAGCTTATCAAGGTGATCCGGGGACGCATGAGGACGTATCCCGACGTCAATGATTTTCATTCTCTCATCACCCTCCTTCATGAGGAAGCAGGAACCTCTCCTTCACCCTTTGCCGATCATTACGGACGGATGTTTGAAGCTTCGCGTAAGATCATGATAGAAAAGAGGAGAAATGGACAATAAGAACAAAATCATGCTTGGAATCCTCAAAGAGCCCGACGGGCTTCATGAAAGTTATGTCCGCGCCTGCGAAGCGCTTGAGATTCCCTACAAGGTCGTCGATATCATCTCCGACGGCTGGATAGAGCGTCTCGAAGAGTGCCCGTGCAGCGCTTTTCTCTGCCGTCCCACAGCCCGGAGGATGGTCTACAAACAGATGTTCGATGAGCGTATTTATTTCCTGGAAAAAGAGATGAAACGACTTGTCTACCCCTTTTACCGGGAGATCATGCTCTATGAGAATAAGCGTGTCCTTCTCTACTGGCTGCGGATCCATCATATCCCCCACCCTCCCACGCATATCTTTTACGACAGGGAAGAGGCCTTGGACTTTGTCAAAAAAGGCCCCCGGTTCCCTCTCTTTTTTAAAGCCAATCTCGGAAGCGGCGGGGGAGGTGTGCGTGTGATCAAGGGAAAAAGAACTGCCCGACGTCTCATCAACAGGATTTTTACCCGCACCGGGCTGGGATTCAAAGGATTCGTTAAATGGGCGCGCGGCCCTCTGGGGATCCCCTATCCCCTGTTTGACGATATTCAGTTTAATAATATTTATTTCCAGGAAGCGGTTCAGGTGAAGCATGAATGGAGGGGAGTCAAGATCGGAGAATCCTATTTTGTCCATGAGAAGCTTCCTGACAGGAAGGGATTTCGGAGCGGGTCAGGGCAGGCTGCTTACGGATATCCGGGAGATGCTCCTCTGAATTTTCTCAAACGAGTGTGTGATGCGGGGAAGTTCCGCTCCATGAACGTCGATTTCTTTGAGACCGAAGAGGGAGAGTTCCTGGTCAATGAACTCCATACCGTCTTTGCTTCAAAGATAAATCCGTTTCAATCAAAGGTGGATGGAGCTCCGGGACGGTTTCTGTTCAAAAAAGGAAATTGGGGCTTTGAGCCCGGAGAATTTAACCGATTTGACAGTTGTGAGTTAAGGGTGAAAGATGTCTTAAGTCTGCTGGAGGAACAGAATGGCTAAGCGCTTTCAGAACTTAAGGCGTCTGCGTGCCTTTATCAAAAAGGAGCTGCAGTTCAAAGAGCACGTTCCCTTATTGAAACGGATGGCTCTTCTCCGCAGAGGGTTTTTCAGCGAAGCCCATGTGATCTACGATTTTGAAAAGTACGGATATGATGCTTTTCTTACCGACTGGCAGCGGCTCAGGACACGGGAGATCAACGGCGCATTCGGCCTTTTCCTTGATGACAAGATCGTCTTTGAAAAGGCCTTCGAACGCCACTTCTCTGTTCCCCGGAACCTCTGCCTTATGGACAGGGGGCACACATTCCCCCTGGACAGCCGCCGGCAGGTGGATTCCCTCTCTGCTCTTCTGGATTATGTGAAAGAGGTCAACGGACTCGTGCTGAAACCCCTGAGAGGGGGAGGAGGCCACGGGATCATTTTTTTAAAACACGAGGGGAACACCTTCACTGTTAACGGAGAAAAAACGGATCCCCGGCCGCTCCTGGACAAGATCCTCCGCGAGAAAACTTCTTACCTGGCCACAGATTTCATCCCCCAGGGCTCTTTTGCCTTGTCTCTTTATCCCCGCACCGTCAATACGTTGAGGATCGTGACCATGCTGGATCCCCACACCGGGAAAGCCTTCATTCCCTCCACGGTCCAGCGCATCGGGACCAAAGCTTCTGAACCCACGGATAACTGTGAACTCGGCGGACTCAGTGTCCATGTGGATCCCGAGACGGGAGAGCTGGGGGAAGGCGTGGTCCATCCCAGGGGGAAAGGGCTCACGTGGATGCAGCACCATCCCGATACGAAAGAGCGCTTTACCGGGCGGAAGATCCCGGACTGGGAGAAGATGACAGCCATCATCTTCAAAGCGGCGGAAGCTCATCCCTACCTGCCCTATGTGGGCTGGGACATCGTCCTGGGAGAAGAGGGCTTCAGCGTTATCGAGGGGAATAGCTACACCGGAGTGGACCTCCTCCAGGTGCACAAGCCCTTTCTCCTTGACACCCGGATCAGGAAGTTTTATGAGGCGTACGGGATCATCAGATGAGAGAGCAGGGCTGCTGCATGAAAAACACAGAAGGTTTTTGAGCAGAGAGAAGCCGGATTTAATCAAAGAAAGGATGTTATGCGTAAAGGATTGCTATTGTTTGGAGTTGTGACCTTGCTTTTGGTGTTATCAAACTGTTCCCCCAAAATTCCCGAATATGAGGCTCCTCCGGTGTCACAGGAAAAACGGGAGCGGATCCAGGCCGCGGATTCTTTTTTTGATCTCTTGAAGTTAACAGAGACCATAGAGCTGGATCTAAACTATGAGCTTTGGCCTTTTCGAGACTTTATTATAGGGGAAAAATATATCATAGGGATCATCGCAACAAGCAATTCGCGGGCTTACGCCTGGCACCGGGCAAGCGGACGTTTCCTGGGAGAAATGACGCCCTACGGCAAAGACCCGGGAGAAGCGATTAATGTCATGTCAGCTGTCTTTATCGATGATTCCACGGCTCTTCTTTTTGATATCGGGCTCTCAAGAGCCTCTCTTTTTCGGTTGTCACCCGAAGGGTTCTCCTTTGACGATGTCATCGATATGAAAGCCTGGTCAACAGGGGCAATCGATTATGCGTGGAAAAAAGACGGGAGGATATATCTTTTCGCTAGATCCGGCGGTGTCGGCACCCATCGGGTCATTATTTTAGATCACTTGCTGACTCCGATTAAACAGTGTTTCCCGCGGAAACACAATTCTTTTGCCATGTTTGAAGTTTTCGTCATCAGTGGAGATAGGATCTTTATGAGCGGGGAGCTTTACCATAAAAGCATGAAACAGATCAAGCGAGACAGCTGGAAGGTCGAAGGAGGCGGAAAGATCCTGGTCAGTGATTGTGACGGGAACCTGATCGGAAGAATCGATCTCCCCTTCGAGGATCTTATTTTGAACATGATCCCTGACCGTGAAAATGAGACCTTTTTCATGGATGTCTTTGAACAAGGGAAAATTATCGTTGATGGGAATGGGAATGTTCTTAAGAAACTGGACAATAGGCTGGACACAGACCAGTTTCCCTGGCTTGAGACAAGCCTGAGAACGACGATTCCTCGGGGAGAGTTGATCTATGTGGACAGGGGACAAGACGGCAAACTGATCTTGAGGGTCTTCGAGTATTCGGGGGGAAAAGAGTAAAGCCGTGAGGTTTTTAAGCACTGTGAGCTGAAGCTTTGCCCGGACTGAAGAAACATTTTATTGATTCCTTTTTAAAAAAATGTATCGTCTCTCCAGAAAGGAACCCTGATGATTCCTCGCTATATTCAAAACCGTGACAGACTCAAGGCGCTTCTCCCGGAACTGAAGGGCCACCTGGAGAGATGTTCTCTCTGCCCGCGCCGGTGTCAGGCCGACCGCCGGGTCCGCAAGGGGGCATGCGGTGTGGGAGCGGAGACAGCCGTGGCTCTTTTTCAACCCTTTTTCTATGAAGAGCCCCCTGTGAGCGGGAGTCGCGGTGCCGGCAATGTCTTTTTCACAGGCTGCAACCTCACCTGCCTTTTCTGTCAGAATTACGAGATCTCCCAGGAGCATAAGGGCGCCGCGTTAAGCGTCGCGGAGCTTGCCGATATTTTCCTGCTTCTTCAAAACGAGGAGTGCACGCACAACATCAACCTTGTCTCCCCCACACCACACCTTCCCTTTATCATCCCCGCCCTTCTTCTGGCCGCTGAAGAGGGGCTTGAGATCCCGGTGGTCTACAACACCAACGGTTATGAGATAAGCGAAAGTGTGGAGATGATCGCCCTCTTTGCCGATATCTTTCTCCCCGACCTCAAATATGTCTCACGGGAGACTTCCGGAGAGCTTTCAGGAGCGGCGGATTATCCGCACTTTGCCTGGGAGGCCGTGGAACAGATGATCACACTTAACGGGTACGGACAGTTCTCTTCTGAGGGGATCATGGAAGAAGGCGTCATTGTCCGGCACCTGGTCCTTCCGGGATATATCGATGAGAGTGTCCGTCTTCTTGAAGAGGTCCGCCGGCGTTTCGGAAAATACCTTCCTGTGAGTGTCATGAGCCAGTATACACCGGTCTGGAAGGCTAAAGAACATCCCCTTTTAAAACGGCCCTTGAAGAATGAGGAGTATCAGCGTATTATTGATAAAGTAGAAGAGCTTGGTTTCGAAAAAGGCTGGGTTCAGGATCTTGAATCAGCCGGGGAAGATTATATTCCCCTCTTTTTCGGAGAGAAAGTGCAACTTTTCAAACGAAGGGGCGTATAAGTTAGTGTGCAGGCGCTTAACATTGAGGAGATTTATAAATACTACTTTGACAGAGTCTATTCTTACGTGTTAAGGCGTGTAATGAATGTTGAACGGGCAGAGGATATTACGGCGGGGGTTTTTATGAAAGTGCTGAAAAACCTTCATACCTACAATCGGGATAAGGCCGCCCTGGGGACGTGGATCTTCACCATTGCCAATAATGAGATCATCAATTGGTACCGGCAGAAGAAACCCCTCTCCCTTGTTGAGAAGCACCACTTTCTGCTGAAGTCCGATGAAGTCCTCCAGGAAGCCCGCGAAATACAGGACTCCCTCGAAGCGGAAGATACCTGGAACAAAATCGTCGCTGTCATGAACGAAAAACTTGATGACGATGAGAGGGATCTGGTTATTGGGATCTATTTTGATGATTTGACATACCGGGAACTGGCGGAGATCAGGCAGGAAAATGCATCCACCCTGCGCTCTAAAGTGCACCGGGCATTGAAAAAAATTCGTAAAGATGTCATATTTGAGGAGGAAAGATGACGAAGAGAATGAAAGATTTTATCACACCGCCACCCATTTTCAAAGAGAACCTTCTACAGGCATTGCTCCTGGAAGAGAAGGCGCTGTCCAAAAAAAGGCGGATCCGTTATGTAGCGGGGAGTTCTTTCGCCGCCGCAGCGATTCTTCTTCTCCTTTTGACTGTGGCTATGCCGGGCCCGGCTCCTGAGCAGCCGGTCACGGTCAAAGCGTTCACAGCCCCCATGGGCCTTGAAGAGGGCGGCGTAGCAGGCCTCTATCAGAAGGTGGAAGATATTTCGTCCCAATCACAAGTCAAGGATGAAACGCTTGGTAAAAAGGCGGTGGACAAGACCATCCTGCTGAAGTCGGGGAAACCTCTGCAGCTTCAGATCGAAAAGGACGAGTTGGAAGAACAGGCCTATGCCCTGGCCTATTAAGGAGTGCATGACAGTGAAAAAAGGGATTCTGGCTTTACTGACGGTTCTTCTTTTCTGGAGCGGGCTTTCCGCCCAGGAAAAAGATTCAAAAGTCGCTTTTCTGGGGATCATCGTCAAGGATACCGACCGCGGAGTCCTCATCGACAGCGTCCAGGAAGATACACCGGCTCATAAGGCAGGCCTCATGGTAGGGGATATTATGATCGGCTGGAACGAACACACCATCTATGACGCATCGGATTTTCTGTTGAATCTCTATACCCAGCATCCCGGAGAAAAAGTCACTATCACCATCAAAAGGGAAAAGAAAGTCAAACGTTTTGAGATCACTCTCACAGAGAAGAACGACCGTTATGCGGCTATCTATAATGAGATCCCCCTGATCGTCAATCTGTTCCGCCTGGAGATCATGGGATATGCCCTGGACGAGATCGGGATCATGGTTGGAAATATCCCCTCGACCCTGAACGAGTATTTTGAAGTCCCCGATGGAGGAGTCCTGGTCCAGATCGTGGAACCCGAGTCTGAAGGGGGACGGAAGGGGATCAAAAACGGCGATGTCATCTATTCCATCAACGGCAAACCCACCCCGTATACCGTTCAGTTCAGGCAGATCATCGATGAGGAGAAGGAGTTTGATATCAAACTGAAACGTAAAGGCAAAGAAATGACTTTTCATCTGAAAAAGATGGAGCCTGCTCAGTGAGTGAGGTCATCATCACTAAGCGCTTTACCTTTGATGCGGCTCATTTTCTGACCCAATACAAAGGAAAGTGTGAAGCCCTCCACGGGCATACTTTTACCCTTGAGGTCAGTGTCAAAGGAACACCGGACAAGGAGGGGATGGTCATCGATTATACCCTGCTGAAAGATATTGTCCGTGAAGCCGTTGTCGACCGGTTGGATCATACCTGCCTCAACGACCTCTTTGACTTTTCTCCCACATCAGAAAATCTTTTGTTTTACATGGCGGATGTGCTGGAGCCTCTGCTCAAGACCAGCCGGTACCGCCTTCATAATCTTACTTTATGGGAAACGGCAAACAATAGAGCCTCCCTTCAGTTTCCCTGAACAGAGCTTCAACATCCACGAACAGACCCAACCACACACCCGGGCGGGGCTCCAACCCCCGCCCAGATTTTTCCAGGAGAATGGATTCCCCGGGATTGGGCTTCCGGAAGCTTTCTTGAAAAATATTTATTTTCTCCTATAATCATTTCAAAGGAGAATCTATGAGACACACATTTCTATTTGAAGAGCAGACATGGGCTGCCCGGGGAACCTTTTATACAGAGAACGGCGAAGCCTTTCCCCTGGATGGACAGACTGTTGTCACCCATGGCGAGGGGAAATGGATCAATGAAGGCACAATGACAGTTCAAGGTGACGGGGAAAAAACCTTTTCAAACAGATATGAGATCACACCCTTTAAAGAGGGGCTGGACAGTACCACCTGGGTCTCCCGTAATCCGGCGATCGGGACACTTATGGGTTGTTTTGTCCTTGTCCATGATACCATCCTTTCTTCTTATCAATCAACAGACGGACTCTACAAGGGTATTGAATATCTTAAAAAAATCGATGACCGGACATATGAGACCCGCGGTGTGGCTCTGAAAAACGGGATCAAGATCTCTTCCTGGGCGGCCACGTTGGCCGCGCAATAGTATGACGCTCGAGAAAGGAGTGCTTCCTGTCTGATCACGAAGTCCTGGGGATATCCCGTCAGGAGCTTGTGGAAGCTTATGTTGAAGCGGTTGCTCCCCTGGGGCACAGCTTCTCAGCGGGGATGGCTGTCCGCCGGCAAAACGGGTCGCATTCTCTTTTTGAAAAGAAGGGGATTTTCCCTTTTTTCGTCCATGAATCGTCCTGGAGAGAGGAAGCCCGCGGCCTGAATGTGATCCTCTGGCCAGTGGTGTCTCTTCCCTGGGAAATCGAAGAAGCCCGGGAAAAGATCTTTTTCCTGGAGAAAGTCATGGGAAAAAGAGTGTCCCCTGATTTTACCCGGATCATGCTGTTCCGTAATTTTCCCTGCCAGTATATGTCTTTGAAAGCCCATGGGATTCCCATGGTCCCGGTTTTTATCTCATATGACTATGATGACGCCTTAAGATATGCTGAAAAAGCAAAGGCTCCTCTCCTTTTCCGAAGTGAGCAGGGGTCACAGGCTGCCCGGGAAGAGCTGTTCCTTACACCCCGGGAGATGAAAAAGAAGATCTCTCATGCCTTCCGGCTGGGCGTCCCCGGACGTTGGCCCGGGCATCGGGACAAACAGCATGTCATACTGATGAGCGCTCCAGAAGAAGATGATTTGCGGGGAACCTTTTGGTGTGCTGGGCTTTATGGCTTCTTCGGCCATGGGAGCTGCCCTCAGGAGGAGGAAGAAGGGCTGGCCCGGAAGTTGTGGGGACTGGCCTGCCGGGTCAGGACCGTGCAGGGTTTTCAAGATTGCATTCTGGAATTCAGATACAGCCTTAAGAACAGGGAGCTTCTTCTGGAAACCGCTCATCCGCTCTTTCCCGGCCTGGCCTGTTCCGTGCCGTCCGAAGCCTGTTTCTTTTTCCATGACGGAAGCGGAATACCAGAGCGGACGGTTGATCCACCCCACATGGAAAAGATCCTCATGGGAAGGTTATATCAAGCTGAGTGAGAAAATGGTGAAGCATGAGATGCTGGGGCCAGACAAGAGCTTGCTTAAAGAGAAAGCTCTTGTCTGATGATCGCCTGTAATAACCGGGGACCCCGCCCACAATAGCCTGGGCAGGTGACGAGATATAGGTAAAAAGCGAGACTTCGATAATATGAAGATGGCCCTCTGAATCACGGAGAAAGTCCACAGCAGCATCGGTCAGCCCCAGGGCTTCACGGACCGCAAGAGCCATATTCAAAGCATCCTCAGGAAGTTCTTTAAATTCCCAACGGCCGCTGCCGGAGGCCCTGAAGTCGTGTTTCTTCGGATACCGGTAATACCCGAAGAGTCTGTCCCCTGCTGTAATGATCCGCAGATCGTATGCTTGGCCTTCGATATAATCCTGAAAAAAGACATAGTCCTTCTGGCGGTTGCCGTGCCAGAAATAACGGATCCCTGTGGTGAAGATCTTGCGCGTGAAATCAAGCGCTTCACGTTTGTTTTTGAGAAGGCGGACACCCACAGAGGCTGAACCGGTCTTGATCTTGGAGACCAGGGGCCATCGTGTGCGTTTTTGGATGAAGCCGAGGACTTCTTCATAGTCATGGGAGACGAAGGTCGGGGCTGCAGGCAGACCTTTCTCATCGAGGAGGGCATACTGGAGGCTTTTGTTTTCATATAAAGCAAGATCATGAAGGGGCGGGAAGGTCCGGACTCCTTCGTTATGGAGCAGCATGATCTTATAGAGCGCTTCCCGGACACTGTGCTGAGCATTGGACGGACGCCAGAAGATGAAGTCGCAGCTCAACGCCTCTTCAAGCCATCCCGACTCGTGGATATTGAAGACCTTGTAGGGAAGAGTGTTCTCTTCACAGAAATCGATAAAGGTCGTGTACCAGGGACAGGAATCGGTATCCGGACAGATCCCGTATTGGAAATGCTTCCATCGGGGATCCTCCAGAAGGACGGGTTGTGTGGCTTGTTTTTCAGGCGGGGGATCGCTGAAAAAGGTGCGTTTCGGATGGAAGAAGCGGAACAGCGTGGCCATGTGGAGGTTGTGTTTGGTCATGCTCCTTAGCCGGTAGTGTCTCCTTAAGCGTTTTTCATAAGGGGAATACTCTTCTCTGCGTCCCATGGCTCTCTTCTCCTCTCATGGTTATTATAAGCGAATGAACCACGGAGTCCAGCAGACAAACGGTTATGCTGGCGGGGGACATGTTTTTTATTGAAGAGGACGGCGGGAGTCTTTATAATATTGAAGAGGTGGTGGAGCTATGAATGTTAAA
>Ga0068713_1000791_pt1 | contig 51485 bp, 45 predicted proteins | sample MTBAKSrepl2MetaG_FD_62223 | JGI IMG/M metagenome (GOLD analysis project Ga0068713, IMG submission 62223) | Enrichment culture microbial communities om Arthur Kill intertidal strait, New Jersey, USA, that are MTBE-degrading - MTBE-AKS2 (Arthur... | ecosystem: Environmental > Aquatic > Marine >... | reverse complement strand
TACCGTTTTACGGTGATCGATGCCTCTCCTGCAAAAGTCAAAAAAGTGAAGATCGCGTATGATGAAGAAAAAAGTGATGGTGATGCCTAGGGTCGGGCTCGAACCGACACGGCAAAAAATTGCCACCGGATTTTAAGTCCGATGCGTCTACCAATTCCGCCACCCAGGCTAAGGCAACGACCGGATTCGAACCGGTGAATAGTGGTTTTGCAGACCACTGCCTTACCACTTGGCTACGTTGCCATAAAAAAAAAGCGGGTGACCGGACTCGAACCGGCGACGACTACGTTGGCAACGTAGTGCTCTACCAACTGAGCTACACCCGCTTTCACTTGACGGGGGGATATTAGCATACCCCTTTTTTTTTGTCAATACGTTATATGGGAGACATCAAAAAAAAGAGACTGGGTTTCATCAAAGTCTCAGGAGACTTCTCAATTGACACTCCCGGGCTCCTCCCTATAATAGAAGTTATGGATAAGGGCAGGTTTTCCCGATTCGTCGATAAAAAGATCGAGTCCCTCTCCGATGATAACATCAAACGGATCATACGGGCCATGGAGACAGAGACAGAACGGTTCCGTCATATCCTGGGCCGCATTAACGAGGGGCTCATGATCCTTTCGGAGTCAGGACATATCCTCTATGCCAACGAAAAGGGAAAAGGGCTTCTCGGCCTGGAAACAGGCCGAAAAAATATCTCCGACCTCATCCTCTCAGACGGTTCACACCTCTTTGACTTGAACCAAAAACACCCGTTTACTGAAAGCCGGATCGTGGAGCATCAGGATTCTTTTCTCCATCTTATCATCGAACCCGTGTCTTCAGACGGCGTGGTCTTTGTCTATATACGGGATATCTCCGATCTCTATCATGCACGCCGGCTTCTTCTGGACAACATCCGGTCTACCGGGCAGCTTGTCACCCTGTTCAACATCCATGTCAACGATCCCCTGTCCCGGTTCCGTCTCTTTCTTGATCTTCTTCCCGGGGAGTCCTCAGGCATCTCACCTGAACAAAAAAGGATCCTCGAAGAGGATATCGACAAGATCGACAGGACTCTTCATGACCTCACCCGGTCCTTTACATCAAACCCTTATGTCTTTAAACGCTTCTATCCCGAAGAGTCCCTGCGTAAAATCATCAGATCCCGTCAGTTTCAGCTCACAGAGAAAAAGATCCGCATCCGATGGGACCTTGCCGGTGAAGGCAAGACCCTTTACGGAAACCCTGACAGCATTGAAGAAGCCCTGGGCCATATCCTTGACAACGCTTTGGAAGCCACACCCGAGAAGGGGTCCATCATGATCTCCACAAGGGCTGAACAGGAGTATTTCCTCATGATCTTCCGGGATGAGGGGCCGGCTCTTTCCCGCGAAGGGCTTCGCACCATTTTCGATCCTTTCGCTCCTGACAGTGCTGAACATCCCGGTCTAGGCCTTTCTGTGGCTGCGAGGATCCTGGCGCATCATCTGGGTTCGTTGAATATTAAAAGCCGTCCCGGTGAAGGGCGGACCTTCACCCTTCTTCTTCCACGCCGTGATGAAAACCAACCCTCACTCCCTTATACCGGAGAAGCATTCCATGAAAAAGAGCGCTGAGACAATCCTCTTTATTACCCGGACGGAGAAAGACCTGCCTTTTCTCCGTCCGCTCCTGGAACGGGAAGGGTATGTGCTCCACCCTGTCCTCTCTCTTTCCGCAGACGAGACTCTCCCCGGGCCGGCCGCTCAGATCATCATCGACCTTAATTTCGACATCAGCCGCCTGGACGACACGCTTCAATGGTGCCGTGAACACTATCCCGGAGTCGATCCTCTTCTTCTCTCTCCGTTAACCGCAGATTCCCTGGCGCCGTTTGTCTCCGTCCTCCCCAGGATTATCATCAAAAAGCCTTTTTCGGCAGAAGAGCTGATCATGTCCCTGGGCCGGAGTCCCTCCTCTTCTCCGTCACAGGGGAAGAGCCCTCTCATCCGTGACGGATCCTTTTTATCCGCTTCTCCGAAGATGGAAGCTGTCTATGAACTGGTCAGGCAAGTAGCTCCCACGGATGCCTTTGTCCTCATCAGGGGAGAGACCGGAACCGGAAAAGAGGTCATCACCCGTCTCATTCACCGCATGAGTCTTCGCCACAGTGAAAAACTCGTTACCATCAACTGTGCCGCCCTCCCTGAATCCCTTCTGGAGTCGGAACTGTTCGGATATGAGAAAGGGGCCTTTACAGGAGCCACGGAAAGCAAACCCGGAAAATTTGAATATGCCCACAAAGGAACATTGCTGCTGGACGAGATCGGAGATATGGCCCTTCCCCTGCAGGCAAAAGTCCTCAGAGTCCTCCAGGAAAAGGAAGTGGAGCGTCTCGGAAGCCATGAGAAGAAAAAAGCAGATGTCCGTGTGGTCTCAGCCACACATCAGCCCCTGGAAGAGCTCATGGAGCGGGGCCTGTTCCGCGAAGACCTCTATTACCGCCTTAATGTCATCTCTGTTCATCTTCCTCCCCTGCGTGAACGCCCCGAAGATATTATTCTCCTCTCCGACTCCTTTCTTGAAGAGTTCACAGAGAAATACAGAAAGGAGATCCAGGGGTTTTCCAGTGAAGTCAGAGATTTTTTTCTCCGTTATCTCTGGCCCGGAAATGTCCGCGAGTTGAGGAACCTCGTGGAGTCCATGGTCATCCTCACACGCAAAAGAGTCATCACAGAGGAGCTCCTCCCCGCTTCCATGAAAGAGAAGACCCGAAAACTTTACCCTTCCTCTCCGGCTGCCCTGCAGGAGAGCCCTCTCTCGCTGGAGTCCGTTGAAGAGGGCCTCATCAGGCAGGCTCTGGACAAGACCCGGGGAAACAGGGCGCAAGCAGCCCGCATCCTGGGCATCGCCCGAAGTACTCTCTACAATAAAATGGAAAAATACGGTTTATCGTAACCGGTTCAGCTCCCAGAGAAGAATGGCCGCAGCGACACTCACATTATAGGAGTCAAAGTCTTCCCTTTGGGGGATCCGGACAGAAAAATCGGCTTCTTTGATGAATGTCATGCGGACCCCGCTTCCTTCACTTCCCATACAAAGCAGCAGGGGGAAAGCGGGGGCAAAAGAGGGGTCCCCGATCTCTGCATCGCCATGCATATGGGCTGCAGCGATCCATAACCCCTTTTTTTTAAGCTGTTTTACGGCATTGGCGGGATTTTTCATCCTGACCAGGGGAACAGCGCCTGCATATCCCGATGACGCAGAAAAGACAGCCGGGGTCACTTCAGCCGTCCTGTCCGCTGTAAGCACCACAGCATCGACCTGCATGCCGAAGGCGGTCCTGAGTATACTCCCTAAGTTCATGGGATCCTGGATCCCGTCGAGAAGCAGAAAAAGTGAGGAAGGGGCCATCACCTCCTCCAGATAGCCTGTATCATGGAGCGGTGGAGAAGCGATCTCAGCAGCGATGCCCTGATGACGGAGGCCGGGAAAAGACTGTTCAAAATAGGCTTTGTCTCGTTGCTCGGCAGGAGTCCGGCCAATGGCGGGAAGAAGGTCTTCTCTTCTCTGAGAAAAGAAGACTTTTTTTACCAGATGAGGAGAGAATCTGAGAACTTCCCTCACCGTATTCTTTCCGTAGATCAGCATGAATGGCTCGATTTGTGACAATTTTCCTTTTCAGACTCCTGTCTTTGTTCAGAAGGACATCGGCCGGGAATGGGGATCATACAGAGAAAATGGAGCTCCCCCTCGCCTTTGTTGACAAACTGGTGTTTCTCCCCGGGGGCGATGTACATGAAGACTCCCCGTGCAAGAGGCTTCTCGCCGTCTGCTGATACCGCCACGCCTTCTCCCTCAAGGACATACATCTCATGTTCCCATTCATGGCTGTGGAAAGGAGTCGATCCTCCTTTTTCAATGCGGAACTGCCTCATGGCAAAACAGGGAGCCTTCTCTTTATCGGAGACGAGCCAGCGGATCCAGGCCCCTTTGGCACCCTGAGCCTCGACTTTTTGTTCAGGGACCTCATGATATTTTTTCACAAGCATAGAAACCTCCTCCGTCTTTTACCAAAGCCTACCACAGAAGATGAATACCGTCAATCAGAGAGAAAACCCCTCTTATATTGTTAGTTATTATATAATAATTCTCTTGCTTTTTCAACTCCTTGCGTTAAGGTGAAACAGAAGGGAGGACGAGATGTCCATGACATATGAGAACATCCTGGAAAAGACAGCGCAGAACCCCACCCATGCGAACCTGATGGCCATCCTTGAAAATGAAGACCCTGGCTTTTTTCAGGCACTTACCCGCTACGCTTATGATATCAAGATTGCCGAAGTGGGACGTCATGTCTATTTCAGGGGGATCATCGAATTTTCCAATATCTGTACCAAGGATTGTTACTATTGCGGGATCCGGAAAAGCAACCCCCTGGTGAACCGGTATGAACTCTCTGAAGAGGAGATCCTCCGGGAAGCCCGTTGGTGCTATGACAATCATTACGGGTCTCTTGTCCTTCAGTCAGGAGAGCGGCGTGACCCTGCTTTCGTGGATAAGATCGAATATCTTCTCAAAGAGATCAAAATCCTCTCAAAGGGGACGCTCGGCATCACCCTCTCCGTGGGCGAACAGGATCAGGAGACGTATGACCGATGGTTTCAGGCGGGCGCACACCGCTATCTTCTCCGCATCGAGACATCAAATCCTGACCTTTATGGAACACTCCACCCGAGCACTCATTCCTGGGAAGAGCGCAAGCGCTGCCTCGGCATGCTGCGCCGCAGCGGATACCAGGTAGGAAGCGGGTTCCTCATCGGAGCCCCCGGCCAGACACCCCATGACATGGCAGGAGACATCCTCTTTCTCAGGGAGACCGATGTGGATATGGTGGGAATGGGCCCGTATATCCCCCATGAAGAGACTCCCCTGGGACAAGCCTTCTCTTTTGATCCGATAAGACAGCTGACCCTGGGGCTGAAAATGATCGCCCTGGTCCGTATCGTTTTAAAAGATGTCAACATTGCCGCTACTACAGCTCTCCAGGCCCTCTCCCCTGCAGGACGGGAGCTGGGACTCCGAGCGGGAGCCAATATCATCATGCCCAACGTCACGGATCTGGCTTACCGCAGAGGGTATCAGCTCTATAACAATAAACCGGGGCTGGATGAAAATGCCCGTGAACAGAGAGTCAACCTGGAACAGGCAGTGGAAGCTTTGGGTGAAAAGGTCTGTTACGGAGATTGGGGAGACAGCCTTCACTTTAAAAAACGGCAGATGTAAAGATCTAATTTCCTTCTTTTTCGAAAATCCGGCTTAATATCCTGCTCATATCACCCAGATCAAAAGGCTTGAAAAGTCCGGCTGTGAAGCCGTATTCACGGGGATTATTAAGAATGGGATCCTCTGAGTAGCCCGTTGAGACAATAACGGGGATATCAGGAAGGATCCTGCGGATATCCCCGATGATCTCTTTTCCGCTTTTCCCCGCCGGGATAGTCAAATCCGCAATGATCAGGACGTAGGGAGTGGATGTCTTAGCAGCTGAAACGATCATCTCCAGGGCCTGGTCCCCCTCTTCAGCTTCATCCACGCTAAAACCAAGGTTTTGAAGCATCTCTCCGGTCACTTCCCGTATCGAAGGCTCGTCATCCAGGATAAGAGCCCGTCCCTCACCATGGAAGCGTTGCTCCTGGCTGTCCCCGGAAGGGGATGACGTTTTTTCTGAAGCCGGGAGAAAGACGGAAAAGAGGCTCCCCTCCCCTAAAACAGAGTGTACTCTAATGGCGCCTCCGTGGCGCTTGATAATGGAATCGCTTGTGGTCAGGCCCAGCCCGCTTCCTGCTTTTCTCGTGGTAAAGAAGGGGTCAAAGACTTTTTTCAGGTATTGCGTCGGTATTCCCTCTCCGTTATCTCCCACATCCACGACAACATAGCGCCCTGAAGGCAGAGAAAGATCTGATGCCGGTTCCAGTTCACGGTTTGAAGCCCGGACATGAAGGGCCCCGTCCTCTTTCATGGACTGAAGAGCGTTTTGAAACAGGCTGATGAAGACCTGGGTGATCTGTCCTTCATCAAACTCGGCAGGCCACAGGGCCTCTTCCATCTCTGCCCGGACAGAGACCGTTGTCCCCGATAATGTGATATCCATGGCTTTGGTGACCACAGGCCTGAGATCCCCGATTTTCCGAACAGGGCTTCCACCTTTTGAGAATGTGAGGAACCGTCCCGTGAGAGCCCGGATACGCTCATACACGGATCGAGCTTTATCCAGGTATTCGATCCCTTTTTCAGAGTCATTATCCTGCAGCCGTTGTCTGGCAATATCGATGTAGCCGAACAAACCCCCCAGGAGATTGTTAAAATCATGGGCGATACGGCCGGCCAGAAGCCCCAGGGATTCCAGCCGCTGGGTCCTGATCAGGTGATCCTGTGCTCTTCTCTTCTCTGAAACATCCCTGAACACAAGGACAACCCCCGAGGGATTTTCATCATCCACAATAATGGGAAAGGCCGAGGCCTCGATGAGGGTCTCCCTGCTCTCTTTGCCGATGAGCAGACCGGAGGGGTAGATTATACTATTATCTCCTTTGACGAGAATCCGGTTTACCGGACTTTCAAAAGGCCTTCGCCCCTCTTCATCCACAACGAAGAAGATATCATCCAGAGGCAGCCCCAGTGCCTCCTCCTGAGAAATCTCAAGAAGTTCTTCAGCAACGGGATTCATCAGAGAGACATGCCCTCGTAAATCTGTGCCCACAACGGCATCCCCTATACTGAAAAGCGTGACTTCAAACCGTTTTTTCTCATTATTGAGCTTGTTTACCATCTCCATGCGTTCCGTGATATCCCTGGCAATCCCTTCGATGGCAATCAGCCGTCCGTTTTGATCATAAATGGGGACATTGTGCTGCTCCGTCCAGACGGTTTTCCCGTCTTTTGTGACCCAGCGCAGCCGTACAGGCCGGTTAAAAAAAGTCTTGTCTTTCCACCCCTCTTCCATGAGATGACGGTCTTCAGGGTGGACGATCTTCAATCCCAGGCCGGGATCGTCATAGTGTTCCCGCGGGGTGTAGCCGGTGATTTTTTCCACTGCCTGGTTGATAAAAGAAAACTTCTGTTCCGGGAACATCTCGATACGATAGATGATATCATCGGCATTTTCTGCCAGGCGCCTGTAACGCTCTTCACTCTCTTCGAGCGTCTTCTGCCACTGGTATTTTTCCGTAACATCCATGACAATACCCAGATAGAAAGAGGTATCATCTTTTTGAAGGTATTGCAGATGGACTTCAGCCGGGTAGGAAGAACCCTCTTTGCGATAATGCTCTGTTTTAAAAAGGACCTTCTGCTCTTTTCCCTTCTTCAGCTCTTTAAAATGGTTTTCCAGGACTTTTTTCTGATGAGGGCTGTTGATCTCAAAAGGAGTCATCTTGTAAAGCTCCTCTTCGCTGTAGCCCAGGTTATCCCTTGCCCCGGCGCTCACAAATGTGAATTTGAAAGAAGAGGCATCGGCGATGTAGATCTCATTCAGGCTGTTGTTCATGACATCCTGAAAGCGTTCCAATTCACGGCGTGAAAGGATATGACGGGTGATATCACGGGCAGCAGCATAGATAAGTTCCTGAACAGGGAAAGAACGCCATTCCAGCCATCGGTAAGTCCCGTCCCGGCAACGGTACCTGTTCACAAAGGCCAGAACCTCTTCTCCTCCGGCGAGGCGGCTCAGGGTCTCCCGGGTCTTTTCACGGTCCTCCTCGTGGACAAAATCCATGAAGGGGTGCCCGAGAAGCTCCTTCAGGGGATATCCCAGGGTCCTTTCCCACTCGCTGTTCAACAGCACGAAGCGTCCGGAATGGTCAGCAACACAGAGAAGGTCAAGAGTCAGGGAAAAAAAATGTTCATAAGAAAAAGAATGCCCGTCGATCCCTTTTTTATCCATATTACAACTATATCAGAAAATGGCCGAAGGACAAGTTAAAAGAGCCCTTGCAGGATCACTCCATGCGCACAGAGTCATAAAATTAATTTTGAGATATGTTCTTTTTTTATTGACATTTACGCAGTCTGTGATATTCATACCGAGTTATGGAGTTGTTGTGTTCCCGTCCCATTGAAATGGAGGTATGGCATGAAACGAGACCCCTATTCCTTTCCGCTGTCCGATTATATAACCCCGGAGAAATTCGACCTGATTAAAAAGATGGGCCAGGATAAAAAAACCCCCTTTCTGGTCATCGACCTGGATATTATCAAAAAAAAGTTTCTGGAGCTGAGAGACCACCTTCCCTTCGCGAAGATCCACTATGCCGTGAAAGCCAATCCCCATGATGAGGTCCTGAAACTGCTATACAGCCTGGGCTCCAACTTTGATGTGGCTTCAGTCTATGAACTGGATCAGCTCCTCCGCCTGGGAGTGACCCCTGACCGGATGCTCTATGGCAACACCATCAAAAAGAGAGAGAATATCCAATACTTTTACGAAAAAGGAGTCCGCCTTTATGCCACGGACTGCGAGACCGACCTCAAAAACATCGCTCAATATGCTCCCGGTTCACGGGTCTTCTTCAGGCTTCTTACTGACGGGCAGGGAGCCGACTGGCCCCTGTCAAGAAAGTTCGGAACACATCCCGATATCGTCTTCGATCTCATCAAACAGGCAAAAAAACTCGACGTCATCCCCTACGGCATCTCCTTTCACGTGGGATCACAGCAGCGTGATATCGGACAATGGGACAATGCCATCAGCCAGTGTTATTACCTCTTCTCCTCTGTGCGTGAGATCGGCGTGGAATTACAGATGATCAATCTCGGCGGCGGTTTCCCCGCCCATTACAACGAACCCACGGCAGAGACCAATATCTATGCGTCTGAGATCGAACGTTTCCTCCGGGAGGACTTCGGGGATAAGATGCCTGAGATCATTGTGGAGCCGGGACGCTCCCTGGCAGGAGATGCCGGAGTCATCGTAGCGGAGATCATCATGACTGAAAAAAAGGCGAAACACAATCCCTACAAGTGGATGTTTCTTGATATCGGGATGTTCGGCGGTATGATCGAGACTCTTAATGAGTCTATTAAGTACCCCATCTACATTGAAAAAGAGGGAGTGGAAGAGGAATACATCATCGCCGGCCCCACGTGCGACAGCATGGATATCCTCTATGAGGATTATAAATACCGCTTCCCCGAGACCACCACACCGGGAGATAAGGTCTATATCTTCTCCACCGGAGCCTATACACAAAGCTACAGTGCTGTCTATTTCAACGGATTCCCGCCTCTGGATGCCGTTGTCATCGGCGGCGATACTTAAGATATTAAACTATTTCCAGGGAGAGAGGGTTTTTTTAAAGTCAACCCCCTCTCCCGCCTTTTTCTATTCGGTTTTCTGGTGGACAACCCCGGAGATATCTTCTATATTTAAGTCAGGGACTTCGTGACATTCTTAAAGGAGGATTTCTGCCATGGCTTATCGTACCTTTTGTATTCTGATCATCTCTCTTCTCTTACTTTCGGGGTATACGCCGCCTAAGACACCTCTTGCCTCACTTCCCCCCGGGACACCGTCTGAAGTCAAAACAGCAGTGACACACCTCTTTTCTCAGGACCCCGATATCCTGGCTGAAGCTCTTATAACCCTTCAGGAGGCGGGTCCGAAAAGCCTTAATGCTGTCCCCTATCTGACTGAAATCCTTGATGACACCACACCGCTCACTGTCCAGGGCTTGCAAAATGTCTCCTACGAAGCCGCCCTGGCAATTTCTGCTGCGGGACCGGCTGCAGAAAGCCGTGTCACGGCTCTGCTGTCTTCCCCGCGTCCACTGGTCCGCGGACAAGCTGCTTTTATCCTGGGCCGGTGGAGAAGCACTTCAGCTATGGACAGACTCAACAATCTTGCCACTACAGAAACCGATACCGAAGCCCGGGTAAAGATCATCACCGCCCTGGGAGAGATTAAAAACCGTTCGAGTATTATTCCGCTCCTCTCCCTTCTGGCAGCCAATAATGAATCTGTAGAGAGGGCTGTTGTCCATGCTTTAGCATCCATCGGATATCCTGCGATCAAACCCCTCTCCTACAACCTGGCCTCTCCGGAGCCTCTGAAAAGGGCTAATGCTGCAAGGGCACTGGGGCTTATCGGTGATACTCTCTGCCTCAATGACCTCAAATCCCTGCTCAGCGATAAAGACACACGTGTCCGGGTGGCCGTAGCCGAAGCTTTTGGATCCATCAACCTCAACGATGCCATCGAAGCCCTCATCGGCCTCCTGAAGGACTCCGACCCTAAGGTCAGCCGTCAGGCTGTCCTTTCTCTCGGGAAATACCCAGACAACAGGATCATCAACTCTCTCGTTGACGGCCTCAGCTCCTTCGATGATGCCACAGCAGCTGAAGCCGGCGCCCTGATCAAAAAGATGGACCTTTCCGTCTCACGTCCGGTGATCCTCAGGGGCCTATCTTCAAAGGACCCGCTTATCATCACCCGTCTCCTCTCCTTTATCGAAGAAAAGAGATGGAGTGGCTTCTCCCAGGCCATCATCCCCCTGATCTCTTCGGGACTCTCCACAGAGACGAAGTTAAAAGCCATGGAGACCCTCATCGCGCTGGGGGATAAGAACGCCCTCTCTGTTCTTGAGACAACGGTGAAATCCTCTGACAAACGTCTTTCTACCAGGGCTCTGTCAGCCCTGCTGAGTTTCAATGAGGTCAGCCGGGATACAGCAGACCTTGTGGCTCAGCGCCTTCAGGACACTGATAAGGAGATCCGCCTTATGGTGGCCGAAGCTCTTCCCTACAGCGACTCTTATCGTCTGACCCCTGTCATTACAGACACCCTTGTTAAGAGCCCCTACAGTGAAGTCAAGGTCTACTGTCTCAAGACACTGGGGAAATTAAAATATAACAAAGCGCTGCCTCAGATCACCCCTTTGATAAACGATCCTTCAGAAGCTGTGAGAGAAGCCGCAGCTGAAGCTCTTGTCAACATCGGAGACCCTTCTGCAGCCGATCTTTTCCGTACGTATATTTCTGATGAGAATCCCTCGATCCGCTCCTATTGTGCTGCTGGCCTGGCCCGCATCAACGACACCTCAAGCACGCCTCTGCTTGTGGCCGCTCTCTCGGACAGCAATCCTTCTGTCCGGACCAGTGCCATATCAGCATTGGGACAGCTGAAGGCCAAGGAGGCTCTCAACCCCATTATCCAGATCTTTTACGACGATCCTGAGCTGGAACCCCGTGTGGCCGCTGTGGAAGCCATCAGCCTCATTGATACCACTTTTACGTCTACGTTCATCCTTGACGGGATGAAAAGCAAAAACATTGTTCTTAAAAAGGCCGCCATTTCCGCTTCAGCACGATACCCCAAAAACAAGGAGGTCATGACCTCACTGGCCGGCATTCTTTCAGATAAGGAGTCAGCAATAAAGGCCCTTGCCCTGGAAAGCCTCCAGAAAGCATCGGGTAAAAAGTATACCACTCCTGAAGAGTGGGCCAAATGGGCCGCTTCCCTCTGAAAAGGAGCATTCTATTTATTTACAAAAAAAGCCTCCTGCTGGAGGCTTTTTTTTAACCTTTTCCCGTTGACAACGGGAATAAAAGACCTATCATTTATTTGGAAGCAACTTACTTACAATTCAAAGCAAGGAGGACCCTCATGGGTAAAATGAGTGTCAAAGAATGGGCAGACAATGTGGTCAAAGAAGAAGAGATCGACCGTTATTTAGATAACGGTAAAGATTTTATCGATCACGATGCTATTGAGCGGCACCTGGAGAAGAACAAGAAGAGTGACAAGATCAAGATCCGGGACATTATACAGAAATCACTTTCCATACAACGCCTGGACCCTGATGAGACAGCCTCCCTCCTCCACGTGAAAGACCCGGAACTCTGGCAGGAGATGGCCGCTGCAGGCCTTGAAGTCAAAAAAAAGGTCTACGATAACCGTATCGTCATCTTCGCCCCTCTTTACTGCAGCAACCTTTGTGTCAATAACTGCCTCTACTGCGGATTCCGTAAAGACAACACCCATGAGATCCGCAGGGTCCTCACCCCGGCCCAAGTTCGTATGGAAGCCGAAAGCCTGGTCAAGATGGGACACAAGCGCCTTATCGTCGTCTACGGAGAGCATCCCTCTTCCGATGCCGATTATATGGCAGAGACCATCAGGGCCATCTATGATGTCAAGGAACAGACCCGAAAGGGGACCGGGACGATCCGCCGTGTCAATATCAATGCCGCCCCCCTCTCCGTTGATGATTTCAAAAAACTCTGGAAAGCCGGAATCGGCACTTATCAGGTCTTTCAGGAGACCTACCATCGTCCCACCTATAAAAAAATGCATCCGGTAGGGCCTAAATCCGATTACCGCTGGCGGCTCTATACCCATCACCGGGCCATGGAAGCCGGGATCGACGATGTAGCCATAGGAGCTCTTTTCGGCCTCTACCATTGGCGTTATGATGTCATGGGCCTCCTTTATCATGCCATGGAACTGGAAAATAAGTTTGACGGGATCGGCCCGCACACAGTCTCCTTTCCGCGTCTCATGCCTGCTGACAATGCTCCCTACTCTGAGCACTCCCGCCACCTTGTCTCTGATGAGGAATTTAAAAAACTGGTCACTGTCCTCCGGCTGGCCATTCCCTATACCGGCATGATCGTCACGGCCAGGGAAAAACCCGCCTTACGTAAAGATGTGATCAAACTGGGATGCACCCAGACAGATGCCTCGACACGCATCGGCCTGGGAGCCTACTCTGAGCAGTACGACCGTCAGGACAAAGAACGTCAGCAATTCGTCCTGGGGGACACCCGGGAGCTGGACGATGTGGTGAGAGAACTGGCTCAAATGGGGATGATCTCCTCGTTCTGCACAGCAGGCTACCGTTGCGGACGCACCGGTGACAAGATCATGGGACTTCTGAAATGCGGCACAGAAGGGAAATTCTGTAAACTGAACGCTGTCCTTACATTCCGTGAATGGCTGGATGATTTTTCATCTCCCGAGACTCAGAAAATCGGAGAAGAGCTGATCCGTAAAGAGATCGCGGAGATCAAGCAGGATGACTTTTTCCAGAACAATCCCCTTTTAAAGGAATTCGAAGATTATTACCAGCGTGTTTCGGAGGGAGAGCGTGACCTCTTTTTATAAGGCCCTGGAAGCCCTCATAGGAGATTCTGCCGATTTCAACGACTATACAGATAGGGCAGCAGCTCTTCTGTCAGATGAATTGGGTGTCTCTGTGACCTTTTGCGAGATCTTCGGAAAGCGATGGTCGTTTCTCACGGGAGACGGCCTCATTTCCGCCGGGACATCCCGCCGGGAGACCTTCGAAGCAAAGGGACGTCTCTTCGGCCTGATGGCCTATCCGGATCCAGGAGAAACCCTCTCCTGGGATCTTATAAAACCCCTTCTCATCCGGGGTTTTTCTTTATTTCTGATCTGAACTGTACAACCATATAAAAAAAGGGCGGCCTGAAAGCCGCCCTTCTCATTGTCAGTCCTGTATTCACTCAGTGTTTGTGAGTGATCTCCCTAACCGCATCACCTGAGACGACACTTCTTTCCACATAATTGGTATGGAGAAGCTTGTGTGCCTTCTTGGATCCGGGTTCACTCAGAAACTCCTTATAGATGTTCAGGATCGCTTCATTATGATGAGAACAGCGTTTGGGCAAAGAAGAATCCTCTTTATAGAGTCCCTCTCCGCGGCGAGCTCTCATAGCGATGGAACTGCCGTAAGGCTGTCCGCCGCCGCCCACACATCCTCCGGGACAGGCCATGATCTCGATAAAAGCATACTCGCTTTTTCCCGTCTCTTCGAGCTGTTTTGAGACTTTTGTCAGAAGCTCCCTGGCATTGCCCAGACCGTGGGCCACAGCCACTTTGACTTTTCCCAGGCTGGGGATATCAAGTTCCGCCTCTTTGATCCCTTCCATCCCGCGGACAGGCTGAATATCCACATTGTCCAGGTCAGTCTTTGTAATGAGGTAATAGGCAGAACGGACAGCCGCTTCCATAACACCGCCGGTTGCACCAAAGATCGTAGCAGCCCCGGTGTAATCGGCCAGAGCGTGATAGGGCTCTTCCTCAGGCAGGTTTTTGAAATCCAGCCCCGCTTCACGGATCATTCGCACGAACTCCCTTGTGGTAAGGACATAGTCCACATCCTGATAACCGCTGTCGCGCATCTCAGGCCTCTGGGCTTCAAACTTTTTCGCAGTACAGGGCATGATAGAGACAGAGACGATCTTGGCCGGATCAATACCGCTTTTTTCCGCATAATAGGTCTTGGCCAAAGCTCCCATCATCTGCTGGGGTGATTTCGCTGTGGAGGTATTCTCTCCGAGATTGGGGAAGAAGGTCTCCATAAACTTGACCCATCCCGGTGAGCAGGAGGTGATCAGCGGCAGTTTCCCGCCGTTGCTGATCCTCTGGACGAGTTCTGTCCCCTCTTCCATAATGGTGAGGTCTGCGGAGAAATTGGTGTCAAAGATAGCATCGAAGCCGATTCTTTTCAAAGCGGCATACATCTTTCCAACAGTCACAGAACCGATCTCCATGCCGAATTCTTCGCCTATGGAAGCACGGATAGCCGGAGCTTCCTGGACCACAACATGCTTTTCGGGATCCAGTATGGCATCCCAAACAGCTTCCAGATGACTCTGTTCCCGCAGGGCGCCTGTGGGGCAGTAGACGATACACTGTCCGCAGTTGACACAGGGGCTGGCCCCCATACCCGCTGAAAAGGCAGTATCCACATGAGCTTCAAAACCTCGGTCTGTGATCTCAATGGCATTGACCGTCTGGATCTCATCACATACGGTGACACAGCGTCCGCAAAGGATACACTTGTCGGGATCCCGGACAATAGCAACACTTGTCTTGTCTTCAGGACGGTGGTCCAGGATCTTTTCATACATATGCATGTCCACACCCAGGTCATTGGCCAGTTTCTGTAGTTCGCACTTCTCATTGGCAGCACAAGAGGGGCAGTCCACATTATGATTGGAGAGGACCAGGCCCACCACAGCTTTACGCCGTTCTCTCAGTGTCTTGGAATTAGTGATGACCTTCATGCCGGGAGCTACCGGAGTACAACAGGCTCTCTGCATCCCGGGACGTCCTTCATACTCGATGACACAGACACCGCAGGCCGCTGTAGGCGGCAGGTCTTCATGGTAACATAATGTGGGAATGTTCTTCCCGGCCTCTTTGGCTGCATTCAGGATGGTCGTCCCTTCGGGTACTTCCACTTCAATGCCGTCAATATACAATTTGACCATTTCAGCCATAATAAACCCTCCTTAGCGTAAATTCCTATTTATGACCACAGAACAGCCGTTCATTGGCGTTCCGCTCCGTTCATCCTGCAGATATCCTTCATACAGACCTTGCGCCGGATGTGTTCTTCAATCTCATCCTGGAAGAATCTCACAGCGGTATGGATCACCAGATAAGGAGACTGTCCCAAAGCACACAGGGCTGTAGTGCTCATGGCTTCGGAAAGCGAAAGCATCTGATCAAGGTCTTCATCACTCCCCTTGCCGGAATAGATCTTATCAGCCAGAGAGTAGAGCTGGGCCGTCCCGATCCGGCAGGGAGAACACTTCCCGCAGGATTCATGTTTAAAGAAAAAGAGAATGTTGCGAAGCATATCCACGATACAGCTCTCTTCATTCATGACAAGGATCGCTCCGGAACCAAGAACAGCTTTGTACTCTCCCAGATGATCATAATCCATTCGGACATCGAGCATCTCCTCATTGAGGAAAGCTCCTGCGGCACCGCCCACAAGGGCACACTTGAACTTACCGCCTTTGACGCCTCCGGCGTATTTATAGATGATATCCCGCAGCGTAGTTCCCATTTCCACTTCAATGAGCCCGGGGTTGTTCACATGGCCCAGAATCGTATAGACTTTGGTCCCTGTGGATTTTTCAGTCCCGATGGATTTAAACCACTCAGGCCCGTTGAGGATAATGGACGGGATATTGGACAATGTCTCCACATTATTCACCACGGTGGGCTGCTGCCAAAGGCCCTTGACCCCGGGGAAAGGCGGTTTGACACGGGGATTCCCCCGTCCGCCTTCCAGAGAGTTGATCAGTGCAGTCTCTTCACCGCAGACATAAGCCCCGGCGCCTTTTTTGATCTCCAGGTCAAAGGAAAAGGATGTCCCGAAGATATTTTTCCCCAGGAGCCCGTAAGCCCTGGCATCTTCTATGGCTTTCTGTGTCCGGCTGATAGAGAGGGTGTACTCTCCCCGGATATAGATATAACCCTTTTCCGCACCGATGGCATAGGCGGCAATGGCCATTCCTTCGATGAGTTTATGGGGGTCACCTTCCATGATCAGCCTGTCTTTGAATGTTCCGGGTTCCCCTTCGTCGGCATTACAGACGATGTATTTCGGGGTGTTCTTCAGGGGAGCCGTAAACGACCACTTCAATCCTGTGGGAAAGCCTGCGCCTCCGCGTCCCCGCAGTCCGCTGGACTTGACCATGTCGATGATTTCCCCTGGTTTATTGTCTGTCACTGCTTTTCCCAAAGCCTCGTACCCGTTCACAGCAATATACTCTTCGATGCTTTCGGGGTTGATCAACCCTGAGTTGGCCAGGACGACTCTCTTCTGTTTTTTAAGCTCCTGAGCCGTCTCCCGGAAAGTGATGACGTTCTGATCCACTTTTCCCGTAAACTGCAGCCGTTTTACGGGACGTCCTTTCAAAAGATGCTCGTTCACGATCTCCCGGACATCTTCAGGAGTCACATTGACATAAGTGACATCATCCGGCTGGATCAGCATGACCACGCCTTTTCCAAGGATCCCCATGGTGCCTGTCTCAACGACCATGATCTCTTTTGACAGATCCTGTTCTGCGAGGATCCGGTTCAGCTCGCTTTCGACTTTCCTGGCTCCGGCGATGAGTGTATCTTCATCAATACTTATCAATACATACTTGGTAATAAGGCTCATACATTCCCCTCCCTGTAATCCTTAATGATCTTGCGAAGTTTCTTGGGAGTCAAGTTTCCATAGACCTCTTCGTCAATCATCATGGCCGGAGCCACACCGCATACTCCTAAGCAGGAAGTGATTTCCAGAGTAAAGAGCATCTCCGGAGTCGTCTGCCCCACATCGATGCCCAGTTCCTCTTTCAAAATATCAAGAATACTCTCCGATCCCATCAAATGGCACGGAGGAGAATCACAGAGACGGATAACATGTTTTCCGCGCGGTTTCTGTGAAATCATGGAGTAAAATGTGGCTGTCCCGTAGACCTTGGAGTAGGGCAGTTTGAGAAAATCTGCAATCTCCTCCATGTCTTCCTCAGTCACATAATTATACGGGCTGGCGTCCTGAATATCATGCAGGATATAGAGCAGATTATCAGGTTTTGCCTCGTACTTCCTGAGTATTTCCTTTCGTTTCATACCATCTCCCCTTTCAATCTAGTGTCCCGGGAAAGAGTGGCTGGCCCTTTCCCTCTACGAATTCGATCAGTTCTCTCCTGACAAGCGTTGTACTGCACCAAAGGGGCAGACATCATAACAACTTCCGCAGGAGACGCATTTTTCCTGTTCGATCATATGTACCACGCCTCGCTGTCCGCGGATAGCATCCACGGGACACTTCTGGGCGCAAAGGGTACATGCCTTGCATTTATCGGCATCGATCTCATAAGAGATCAGATCTTTACAGACAAGAGCACGGCATTTTTTATCATGAATATGCTCTTCATACTCATGTCTGAAATATTTTATCGTTGAAAGCACAGGGTTCGGCGCTGTCTGGCCCAGGCCGCAAAGAGCCGTAGCCTTTATGGTGTAGCCCAGTTTTTCAAGCGCTTCGATATCCCCCTCTTCCCCTTCGCCTTTGGTGATCTTATCCAGAATCCCGTACATCTGCTTCAACCCCACACGGCACGGAGTGCACTTTCCGCAGGATTCAAAACAGGTGAAATCCAGGAAGAATTTCGCTGTATTCACCATACAGGCTGTTTCATCCATGGCGATAACCCCGCCTGAGCCCATCATGGCCCCAAGCTGAGTCAGGGATTCATAATCAATGGGAGTATCAAAGTATTCCGGAGTCACACATCCCCCTGACGGGCCGCCCAGCTGTACAGCTTTTATCTCATGGCCTTCAGGAGCACCGCCGCCTATATCATAGATGAGCTCGCGGATAGTAGTTCCCATGGGTACTTCTGCAAGTCCGGTGTTTTTTATCGTCCCTGACAAGGCAAAGACTTTGGTCCCTTTGCTTGTCTTTGTCCCGATCTCAGCCATCCAGGCACCCCCATGAAGGATAATGTGACGGACATTGGCATAAGTCTCCACATTATTGAGTACAGTGGGTTTTCCCCAGACTCCTGATGCGGACGGATACGGCGGACGAGGACGGGGAGTCCCCCGTTTTCCTTCGATGGAGTGGATCAATGCTGTCTCTTCGCCGCAGACAAAAGCTCCGGCCCCGACTCGGACTTCAAGGTCAAAGGAAAAGTCTGTCTGGAAGATCTTTTCACCGAGAAAACCCATCTCTTTAGCCTGGCTGATGGCTTTCTGAAGCCTTTCGATCGCCAGAGGATACTCGGCGCGCACATAGACATAACCCTTTGAGGCCCCCACCACATACCCGGCAATCGTCATGCCTTCGATAAGGGTATGGGGATCTCCTTCGATGACAGAGCGGTCCATGAAAGCTCCCGGGTCTCCTTCATCAGCATTACAGATGACATATTTTTCATCGCTCTTTTCATTTTTTGTAAACATCCATTTCATATGTGTGGGAAAACCGCCGCCGCCGCGTCCGCGGAGGCCGCTGATCTTGATCTCGTTCAAAACGGAATCCGGTGTCAGTTCCGTGAGCGCTTTGCCCAGGGCCTCATACCCCCCCACGGCGATGTATTCTTCGATGCTTTCAGGATCGATGTTCCCGCAATTGGCCAGAACGATCTTAACCTGCTTTTGAAAATAATCCACTTCGCTGCTTTTATGGACAAGCTCATCTGTGAGTGGGGATTTATACATGAGGCGCTCCACAGGGCGCCCTTTGAGAAAATGCTGTTCGACGATTTCTCTGACATCCTCGACCTGCACTTTTTTATAGAGTGTCTCGTCGGGGTAGACCAGGATGACCGGCCCTAACTGGCAAGGCCCCATACACCCGGTCTCGATCACCTTGATCTCCTTATTGAGTCCCAGCCTTTCGATCTCAGCCAGCATGGCTTCTTTGACCTTCAGGCTGTTGTTTGATATGCAGGATGCGCCGCTGCACACCAGCACATTCAATCTGTGAGCCATAGTCTTTTCCTCCTCGTTCCCTACTTTTCCTCCATGGAAATCAGGTAGTCTTCCACGACTTTTCCGTTGATGATATGCTCTTCAATAACTTTCTTCACCTTTGAAGGATTCATATCCCCGTAGATGATGACAGGTTTTTTTTCTTCGTGGATCTCGACGATGGGTTCCATTGAGCTCATGCCCTTTTCCCCGGTCTGGGTCACCATGACATCGGTGAGGTTTTTCTGGTTGATCTCCGTGATAAAGGCTTTAAGGACTTCACGGGCTCCTGCGGCGATTCCCGAAGTCCCCATTCCCACAACGACTTTGATCCTGGCATCTTTGGATCGAAGCTGGATCTCTTTCTGTGCTTTTTCTCTTAACTTTCTCAGTTCTTCAAGATTCTTCATAAAAATACCTCCCGCCTTTTTAACCTAAAGTGCGATATTTCTTAATGATCTCAACGACTTTTTTACGGTCCACATGGCCATAGACATCTTCATTGACCATGAGGACAGGCGCAAGCCCGCAGGCGCCGAAACAACGCGCTGTGGTCAACGTAAACAGATTATCCTCCGTGGTCTCTCCCTCGCCGATCCCCAGTTCATCTTTAAAGATATCGACGACCTTGGATGCTCCTTTGACATAGCATGCTGTTCCCATGCAGATATTGACGACATATTTTCCCCGGGGTGTCATGCTGAAAAAGTTGTAGAATGTCACGACACCATAAACGGTGCTCAGAGGAATATCAAGCTCTCGGGAGATGTAAGTCTGTACTTCCATGGGTAGATACCCGAAGATGCCCTGTGCTTTGTGCAGGACAGTGATCAACGGGCCGGGCATATTCCGGACTGATGCAATATAGGCTCCGAGCTCCCGATATTGTTCATTGTCAGGAATATGGATTTTTAACGCTTCCATAAAAAAACCCTCCTTCCGGTGAAAAAGAAATGACCCAAAATGTTATATAAAGCTAACATAAGCGCTTTCATATTGTTACCAAAATCACTATACTGATGCCTCTTATAAAAGCAACATTTTTTTTTAGAATCATTAAAAAAGAAGAGGAATATCGATATATCGAGATTTATCGATATAATAAAGAGGACCAAGGGGGGCAATCCCCCCTGGAAGGCTTCTTAAAATGAATATTCCATGGACGATGTGACGGTCCATTTCCGGTTATCGTTATCGCTGAAGGAAGGATACCGGATGGAGGAGTATGCTCCTTCGAGGGAGAAGATGTATTTGAAAAAAAGATTATACCTCACCCCTAATGAGAGATCATATTGTGTATAATCGGCATTCATCTCATCTTCGATAAAATACTCTTTCCACTCGTATGAAAAATCCCCGCTTATGGTGAGAGCACGGCCAAGGCTTCGGGAGATCTCACCATACAGGTTATTGATATAGTTACTGTTTTTTGCTTCCGGATAGGTGGTCGAGGCCAGATCATCGATCTTCTGCAGTTCCCAGTTGTCGCCTACATAAAGAGACCAGGGGCCGGCCCAGAACGACCAGGAGCCTTCTGCCATATAGTAGGAATAAGAGAGCCGGCTTTCTGACTCCTGTTCAAACGACTTGTTCCCCGTCTTGATGATGAGGGTGAGCGGATTCTGGAAAAAATCGAGCTCGATCCCCCCTTCCCATTGAAGATAATCTCCCCACCCCAGGTCTTCCCGGTAGACAGAGATATCCCCCAGGAGGAAAGGAGTAAAGAACGGAGCGGTTTTATACCCCAGGCGCAGAGACATATCCCCCCTGTTGTAATCGTCCATCTCCTCTGTGGAGAAGGAGTATGTCCTGTGTGAAAGAGAGGCGGTGGTGTTGATGACCCAGAGGCCGGGATAAAAGTATCCGCTGGCCATGAGGTCGGCTCCTGTATAATCAGGGGTGACATCCCCTTTGTAATCTCTCCGCTCTCCTCTTAATGAGAGGTAGATGTCCCCCAGTCCCGCCGATATGTTTCCCGTCAGGCTGCTGTAGTCAGATAATCCCGTCTCTTCACGGCTGTAACCGGTCTGTTCAAACGTCATATCTCCGCCCCAATATCCTCCTGACGTCCTGTAGTGGACAGAGGAGAGGTAGAGAGAAAAGGTGGAGCTGTTGTTGTCCGTCTCGGTGATGTCGTCACGGTCGATATAGGAGAGAGCGGCGTAAAGGTCCCCCCAGAAGGAGTGGGATCCCGTATAGGAAAGCCGCCCCTCTTTCTCATCGTAGAAATCATCGCGGCTCATATCGGCATAAAGACCCCACCGGCTCTCTCCCTGAATAAGGGTCAGGGAGAGGGAGCCCTGGGCATATCCTGTATTTTCACGGACTTCTGAACCGTCGATCTCTTTACGGAAAGCGGAATCATAGCCCCCGCCCAACGTGACTGTGCCGTCCAGAGCCCACAGAGGGGCCCCCAGGGCCAGAAAGAGCAGCATGACAAAAAGAACCGGGTTCCCCTTTTTCATGAAAGAAGGCTCCTTCCCTCTGCTGTGAGCAGAAAAGTTTTAATCAGGATCAATTCTTTCCGGATCTGTCCGAAGTTCATGGTGACCAGACAGCACCCTTTCTTAATTCTAAAACTGTTGAGAAGACGCTCCATTTCATCATATTCCCTCAAAATCCGCGGTGATGTATAGAATACCCCTTTCTGACGGGCTTCGCGGATGATCTTCTCATACTGGGTGAAGTCGTTTCTAAGAGCTTCGTATTCTCTGATAAACCTGTCCCACATCCGTGCTTCAGCTTTATATTTCAGAAGGTTCTCCCCGGTAAGGGCGGCGCTCACGGCCTGTTCGATCCAGAGGGCGGCAGAATCCGTCTGGGCCGAGAAGGCTTCCAGCGTCTGCTTAAAGACAAAGATCCGGTTCCTCACCCGTGTCATCTGGTCAAAGGTCCTTTCTTCAAAGGAGATGATCTCTTTGAGGAGAGGCAGGCTGCTGTAAAGCCTTTCCAGGCGTTTCAGAAGGTTGTCCGCCGCAAGAGCTGTCCCCCGGCTCACAGAAGAGGAGCCGGTAAAGGCGCTTAACTCGGATGCCAGAGATTTATAACGCTGATTAAACCGGTTCAGGTTCAATTTCAGCTGCGAAAAGTCCACTACTGAGCCGGAGATATTCAGCAGCTCCTCCCATTTGGATATCTCCTGATCAAGAAGAGAGAGGGCGAGGTCGTCACGCTGCTGATCCGTGGCCGAGGCCATCTTTTCCTGAAGAAGCTCCACCCTCTTCATAAAGTCCTCATATTCGTCCCATGGAAAATTCCATTCGCTGACAAACCGCGTGATAAGAGCAGCGGCTTTCTTCAACGTCAGAAAATCTGATTCGTTGAAACGGCTTTCCAGAAGGGTGAGCAACTTTTGCGCATCTCCGGTCACTCTGTTAAACTCACTCCTCATCTTTTGAAAAGCGGACGCCCAATCATCCAGCTGTGAGACATCCACCTGAGCCCCTGTCAGGCCCATGGTCTCCAGTTTCGTCTTAAAAAGAGCCAGGTCACGGAGGAAAAAAGCGATCTTGACACCGTCAGGAGAGCGCATGAGTGACTGTCCGCTTAAGGTCAGGCGTCGGTACTCTTCGATGATGTCAGCTGGGATCCCCTCTCTTTCGCCCCCTCCGAACTCGTCGAAACCTCCGGCCTCTTCACGGTTTTCAGGTTCAGAAATGACCCCGTCGCTCCCCAGGGACCGTTTGAACCCCGCCTGGACAGAGGCTTCGGTTCCTTCAGGATTTCTCAAGTAGACTTCTCCCTCTTCACACTCCACAGTCATTCCTGCCTGGTCGTCAAGGCTGACTCCGAAAGAGGTTCCCCTTACTCCGGCTGTCCCAAAGCGGGTATTCACTTCAAATTTTTCAGCAACCAGTTTTTTGGCTTTGACCCACAGCCGTCCCAGGGTCTGCCGGATCCCCTTGCTCTTTTCCTCGTATTCTCTGATCTCCAGGGTAGTGTTCTGATCCATCTTCAACAGGATCTTGTCACTGACACTGATCTCAGCATAACTGTCATCCCCGGTCCGGATCCTGTCCCCTGCTGAAAGGGGTTCTCCGGCTTTAAGAGGAGTCTCTCCGTCATCCGTGACAAGAAAAAGCCGCCCCAGTATATATTCCACACGGGCATGTTCCCCGGCGAGTCCTTTTTCCCGGGCCAGTTCAGACAGCGTAAAAGTCCTGGGACCGTTTACAGTGACCCGCTCCGCGGATAACCGGATAACCGCAGATGCCCCTTCAGCAAGGGTCAGGCTCTGCTCTTCCAGGAGAATATCCCCTGAAGCCAGCACCTCTCCGCCCGAGGAGGTGTTCCGTATGAATGTGCCGGTGACGCTCTCAACGCGGCCGATGAGCGCTGCTGAAGCTGAAGAAATCACAGCTGCTATGAGAAGAACAGCTACAAGAATGGATCGTTTCTTTATCATAAACCCTCCTATTTCACCAGGACCATTTTCTGAATCAATGTCCGCCCCTCTCCTTTGAAAAGGGCGTAATAGAGGCCGCTGGAGCACATCTGCCCCTTCTCGTCCCGTCCATCCCATGTAAATTCCCTGATTCCCGCTTCAAAGAGGCCTGATTCCAGAAGCCGGACCTGCTGCCTGCGGGCGTTCAGTATGGTGAGCGTCCCCCTCTCAGGATGTTCAAACCGGATCCCGATCACCGTTGTGGGATTGAAGGGATTGGGATAGTTGATGATCCTTTTTGATCCGGCAGTCAGCGGATGAGGGATTCCTGCGGTGAGCACCATCTCCCGGACCCGGGTATTTCCCATGCCGTCTGTGACGGTAACCGTTATCGGATTGTCTCCTTCTGCGAGGAAAGAGGCCACAAAAGAGCCTGTCGCGGAAGACACAGGTTCGCCGAGAAGAGGCTGAATCATATACCCGGCGATCCCGCTCAGGTTATCAGATGCCGTGATTTCCACATTTCCCTGGTGACAGACCACTGATTCGATCTCCGGAGGCGTGGTGTCTTCCAGGAGGAGATAGCGGCCCGATGAGGGGATCTTCCCTTCTGTGCGCCCGATAAATTCGTAGGACTCGGCACCGGTCTGCCTGAAGATTCCGAACCCCTTCTTCTCCTCTTTATGAGAAAGCCATACCTCCCCGGGAACCGATTCTGCGCAGATCAGTGTGATGCTTCCGTCTTCCTGTTCAGAATAGATGGCTTTGAACGGGGTCTCCCTCTTGTTTTCAATGAGAAAATACCCTGCTCCCACCAACGCCTGGGGAACAAACATACTCACATTGAGGGAGAGTTCAGATGCAGAGACTCCCGTGATCTGCGTTCCGTCTCTATAATACTCGAACGTCAGCAGGTATTCATTGGGCTCTGCTTCTGTGAGAAAATTGAATCGGCTGAATACCAGTCCCGGAGCCAGGGCACGGTCTTCCTCTAGATCGTCATAGTCAGGATTGAAGAGTTTGTTATAGAGGAGAAAAGTCTCCCCGGGAGGGATGGCAGGTGTAACCCGCATGAGAAACTGGTTTCCCGGGGGGATATAAGGAACAAAGGGGATAAAGACATTGACCTTGCCCCTGTCGATGAAATTGTAGGCGAGAAAAGCATCGGTCAGGTCTACAAGAAAGATGGTGGTCGCATATTCGATCACTTTGGACGGGGTTCCTTCTTCAAAGGCGGGATACTGGACATAGGGGCCATCCATGGGCCCGAACTCAAACCTGTAGTGAAGCCAGGAGTCCGGCTCGGGGATTCCGATGACCATGGAAAGGTCGAAGGTAGCTGTATAGAGCTTCCCGTCTCCCACATTGGTATCCAGCTGATCCGCTTCATTCATGGTTATGGGGTATTCCAGAGATGTCCCCGATGTCTTGTCCTGGACAGAGATATAGAGCTGAGTCATGGCGGGAAGAAGGGAGGGCGAGGTCTCATCGACATATCGGATGAGAAAAGTGAAGGTCTCATCATGAGCTCCCATATGAGGACTCGCTGCTGTCTTTTCGTATTGGGGGAAAACAGGCCCTATGAACTCAAGGCGGACGGGGTCCGTGGGAAGAGGGTGCTCATAGTCAGGATAGAGGGAGAAGGGAAGAGAAAACTCGAGTGGCCCGTTTGTCTGATTGGGTTCTCCCCCGTCCATATATTCACAGAGGGTAATGGTGTAGGGAACAGTGACGGGATCCAGTCCGGGGTCGGCCCTGAGGGTATCAAAGATGGCATTATAGACATCCTGGGAGACTGTGAGTAAATATTCCTTGGGGGTCTCTGTAGTGGTCTGCCCGGTATCGGTATCAGTAAAGGAGTACTCCTCCTGAAAAGCGGCATCCACAAGGCCGTTATTGTTCCAGTCGATCCAGCAGCTGTTCACCTGGGGCAGCTGCCCGTCGGGATCCTGATAGAGAAGGCGGAATTCCAGTGTCTCTCCCTCATTGACCACGGATTCATTGCGTCCCTGGGGAAAGTCAGCAAGAAAAATGATCTCCGGAGGCCGGTTCTCAAGAGTGACCCAGTTGCTGTTGTAGAATGCAGACTCCAGAGATTGGCCTGTAACTGTATTGATGATATCAAAGTTCATTTCAAAGGAGGATGATTCCACAGGAAGAGTAGAGATATCGATGGATTCATTCCATGAGATGATATTATCAAAACGGGGATCGAAATTCGAAGCCAGGTCCACAGGAAAATCCAGCCTCCAGTCGATCCCTGTGACCATGAGGCTCAGCTGGACGATATCCAGGACAGAGTTGATCCGTCCGTAATCTTTCCAGAAGACCTGGAAGTTGAAAAGGGTGTCTGAATTCCCGCTGTCGGGTTCCACAGCCTGCCCCCCCGGTGTCACATCCATTTCAAATCCCGTCTCATTCACATATTTCAAGCCGTCCATATTCATGAAAAAGCCATAGATCTTTCCCATATACTCTGCGCTGGTGGGCGGATTGAGGTCATCGTAAGAGGGACAGAAGCGGGGAGCAGCACAATAGAGTTCGGGATAAGTGTCTTCGTTGAAATCAGCTTGCCAGATCCCGTTTCCGAAACGGCTGGCGCTGTGCTCCCCGTACAGAGTCATGGATGCAGGAGAAAATGTCCCGTTAAGGTCAACGGATGTCCCCAGTGCCTGAAAATCATCATGGAAAAAGAGATAGACAGCACCCGTCTTGTACTCACCGGCGATGGAGAGGTTTCCTTTGTTGACGGCATTATAGACTCCCAGGGCCACATCGTTGAGGCCGTCGGCGTCCCAGTCTGCAATACAGACAGAGAGTGCATCTTCAAGCCCGTCTGTGGTTTCGGGGTATTGTCCTGTGTCCAGGACTCTATTCCGGACATCAGCAGCAGGGACCACCCCGTAATAAGAGGCGAATCCGGGATAGAGAGTGATCTCATGAAATTTTCCCGTGGTGACAAGGCCCACGTTTCCCCGTTCTCCCATGAGAAGATCAGGGATATTGTCTCCGTCGATATCTCCGAAGGCCAGGGTCTGCCCCATGTAGGTCAGGCCGCTTAATGCCGTATCCTGGGTGATGAAGGCGTAGATCGATCCATGGGCTGTCTCATAGCCTGTCTCAGGATAGTTCACTGTGGTTTCCAGCGTCCAGCCCAGGTAATCTCCGGGATCGAAAAGGGTAAAGAGATGTACACCGCTTAGCTGGACATCCGTCCTTTCATAGGCATCGAAGACAGCGAGAAGATCCATGTCGGGGTTAAAGGCAAGAGTCCACCCGAAACGTTGTTCGCTGGTCAGCGTCCCTCCCATGTTATAAGGACGGCGGATGATGCATTTGACTCCTGCGGGGATATAGAGATGCCCTGTCATACTGTCCCCGGCGTCCAGTGTATGGACCACCGATCCATCCACCCAGTTCCCTCCCCGGATGATGTAGAGGGCGGCCCCCTTCTGCGTTCCTGTCCCGCTGTCATACTGCCCGGAATCAGCGATGAGAAGATCATCGATATTATCATCATCAAGGTCCAGGAGTTCCACGTTATAATAGAGCGACGGCCCGATACCTGAGTACTCAGGATAGATGACATGGTCGAAGGCGCTCTCGTCTGTGACATTGTTCTCTCCTGACCATGTTGTAAAAGTGGCGCCGCTAAAAATCCCGATCCGTGAGGAGACACTTCCCTCTTCAGAGCGATAGATCACGGCGATATCATCGAGCCCGTCACCGTTGAAATCTCCCACAGTGATGTCTTCGAAGCGGTTGATCCCGTCATTGGAATAGAATGATGCATCATAATCGGCGGTGTTCCCGAAATTCATCGTCGTGTCGGGCATTGCCCCCACATTGAATTTGACAAAAAAGCGCCCTGTTGCCCGTTCAAAGACCACAATGTCTTTGAGCCCTCCGTCCCATTGGGTCACAAAGAGGGTCCCGACTTTGTTCTTGGCAGGGTTGATACTGGGGCTCCCGATGAGAGACCAGTCATACCCATGCCACCAGCTCAACAGGTAGAGGGGTTCCGATTCATCTTTATTCTTTTCGAGGTTGATATAGGGAAAGGGGATCTCCGGAGCGGGGAAGAGGAAGCCGGCGGCAAAAAGTGTCCACAGAAGAAGGAAAAGAAACTTTTTCATATGCCCTCCTACATATCCTGGATCTGGATAAGAATGTTATAGACACTGGTGACCCGGGGATCCGATGTCCCCAGGAGGATCTCTCCCTGGTAATACTGTCCCCATGCTGTATCGGCATTGGGCATATCATCACTGGTTCCCAGCACCGCCACGGGATCAGGGGAGTTCCGATGGATGAAAATATAAGCCATGGCGAGGTTCAGATGGACATCTCCGGCTGAGATCGCAGGATCATGGGAGAAGGTCCACATTGGGTTGATTGAATCAATGGGAGGATACGACGTTTCTCCAAAGACAGCTTTACGCAAAAGCTGGGCGCCTGCTTCCGCCTTATCCAGGCTGCTCTCCTGAAGAAGGACTGAACCCAGCCCTACGGAGATCGCTCTTCTGACTTCGCCGGCTGACCGGGAAAGGCCACGGTAAAAATTCAGGATGGCATCGGCCTCAAGGCTGATACGCATATAAGACCACCCGAGCCCATTGTAGGCATCCCCCATCTGCGGATCCATGTAGATGGCCAGTTCAAATTTCTCAATGGCTTTGCAGAAAAGGCTTTCCTGATCCACAGGATAGGCATAGACGGCATTTTCAAAAAATGACCATCCTTCATCTGTCAATGTGCGGGGATCCAGGTCCTCTGTAGTGGGGTCTTCAAGGCAGCCCCATAAGATAAACAGGGAAAGAAACAGGATAATAAGCGTTTTTCGTCCCATAGAAACCTCCATTTTGGAAGTATAGCATAAATCACATCTCTCAAAAAGTTTTTCTTCATTTTTTTCAATTTATGTTATACTTTTTGAAAAAAGGAGGGCTCATGAAGCTGGCCATGTTGTGCGGCGGGCACTCGTCTGAGCGCCCCATCTCGTTCAAAAGTGCGCGGAGTATCATCGAAGCGCTTGAAAAAAGTTATCCTGTTCTTCTCATCGATACAGGACGCAGCGAGATCTTCACGGATTTTGAGGTGCAGACGGAAAAAGAGCCTCTGCCTCCCTCCCCGGCCCTTGTGAAAAGACTCCTGTCCCATCTGGAAGATCACAACATCGAAAAGGCCTGTATCATGCTCCACGGCGGAACAGGAGAAGACGGCCATATCCAGGCTCTCCTTGACCTCTGCCGGATCCCCTATACCGGGTCAGGAATGGGTGCATCTTTCGTGGGAATGGACAAAGCTCTCACAAAGATCATCATGGAGTATTACCATGTCCCCACTCCGGACTGGACTCTTCTGTCCAATAGAGTTCCCCGCCCTGCATCTCCCCCTCTTGCCCTTCCTCTCATCGTCAAGCCTGTCAATGAAGGGTCCACAGTGGGTCTGACCAAGATCGAAAAAGAGGAGGAGTGGGAGAAGGCACTTCACGTGGCCTTCCAGGCTGATGACCATATTCTCATCGAACGCTACATCCCGGGAAGAGAACTTACAGTGACTGTGGATGAGGACGGGGCCTGGCCTCCGGTGGAGATCCAGCCCAAAAAAGGGCTTTACGATTTTGAAAGCAAATATAGTAAAGGGATGAGCCGATATATCTGCCCGGCGGAGATCCCCTCCTCTCTGCTGGAAAAGATGAACAGAGACGCTCTCCTTCTCTACGAGAAAATGGGGCTCAGAGGCGTCGTTCGTTTCGACATCCGTCTGGAGGGCGGCAGGGAGTATTTCTTTCTTGAGGTCAACACACTTCCCGGCATGACCTCTCTGAGCCTGGTCCCCATGTCTTTTCAGGCAGGCGGCCTCTCTTACCGTGAGCTGATCCAAAGGATCTTTCATGGCTGACCCTTTTCTCCGCATCGTCCTGGTGGAGCCTGAGATCCCGCCTAACACCGGGACCATAGGACGACTCTGTGTGGCATTGAATATCCCTCTTTTTCTTGTGGAACCTCTGGGGTTCAGTCTTGAAGACAAGTATCTTAAGAGGGCCGGCCTGGACTATTGGGACGACCTTGACTACTCCCTTTTCCCCTCTCTTGAGGCATTGAAAAGTGCCTTTCCCCAGGGAGAATTCTGGTATTTTACGAAAAAGAGCTCTCTCACTTTTTTTGAAGCCCGTTTTTCTCACGGGGACTTTCTTGTCTTTGGAAAAGAGACGGCAGGACTCCCCGAATCTCTCCTCAAAGCCCATCCCGGCCGCTGTCTCTCGCTTCCTATGCCGGGGAAGACCCGTTCCATCAACTTGTCCAATGCCGTTACTGCAGCTGCTTACGAAGCCTACAGACAGATCCTCTTCACATAAAAAAAAAAGCGCACCCCTTTGGGGATGCGCCTTCAAAGCGGATTGTCACATGATCACATCATGGACTGAAACGCTTTGCCCATACGCTGAGCTGCTTCCAGGACCTTTTCATTGGAAATAAACTCGTTGAACTTTTCCTGTGAAAGGTTCTGCATCCTGGTCTGAAGGGCTTTTCCCCTCTCATCCAGGTCTTTCAGGGCTTCAGGCATCTCGTTTTCCTTCATGATTTCAGGATACTTTTCAGTCATCTCTTTCATCTTGGGGCCGATCTTTTCAATAGCATCCGCAAAATTATTCATGGTCGCTGCCAGGTCATCAGCAGTCTGGACATTCTCCATGCCCTCGACATACGCTTCCTGTGCAGTGAGGAATTCCTCCATGACGCCTCTGAGATCCTGATAGCTTCCTTTTCCGCAAGCCGCGATAAACACAACCACGAGCAAAAACAGAGCAACTTTCTTCATCTGAATACCTCCTATTCGCTTCACCTTACGCCATTTTTAAAAAAATAACAAGGATAAAATAAAAACCTATTCGGTTTTCTCTTCTTCGTCACGGAACCATCTGGCTACGGTATTATCCAGCTTTTCCACAGCCGCATTCAGGGCAGCATCCTCAGGATAGGCTTCCAGAGAGGAATGGACCTTTTCCCAAACTGTGAGCTGGGTGACCATATATTCTCCTGCAGCGATCATGAGTTTTCCGCCGTCCATCTTGGCTTTCAGACTTGTCTCTCCTTCCAGAGATTCCAGCTTAGCCGAGACATTTTCCCACTGAGGCCCCAGGGCTTCCAGCTCTTTTGTATAACTTTCCATGGCGTTGATGATTTGTTCAGGATTATCAGCACTTTCCATCTTCTCCAGGAAAGCCTTGTCGATGCCCACAGCCTTTTTAACTACTTCTGTGGTCTCGGTAAAAGCATTTTTACCGCAAGCTGTCAGCATAAAAAGAGAAACAAGGACCACCACAATAACTCTACGCATACAACAACCTCCTTATGTTTTGAATATTCTTAATATACCGCTCTTTCACCAAAAGACAAGGAGGCTCTTAAAGATGGCGCTTCAAATACTTCTGAAGAAGAGAGACCGCTTCACCGGCCGTGTCGAAGCCGAAGACAAGATCTGTCACTCCCCCGGGAAAGCGTTCTCTGCCGTCCAGGGGCTTATCAGCCAGACGGGAGCTCCACCCTGAGTCTGCTCCACGCCAGGCCAGAAGAAGCCGTCTCATCTGCCAGGCCAGTGCGGCCTCCGACAACGTCCCCGCCCCTCCCCCCACGATGATCACGGCATGGGAGGCAGCCACCACACAATTCCGGGCACAACCCAGGCCTGTGGGTAAAACAATATCAAGATAGGGATTGGCTTCTTTTCTGTCGATTCCCGGCAGGATCCCCACGATGTCTCCGTCCTGATGTCTTGATGCGTTCTGCCCCCCTCTGGATGCCGCTTCCATAACGCCTCTGAGCCCTCCTGTGACCAGCCGGTATCCTGACTCGACGAGCGTAAACCCTATCTTCTCGGCGATTTCGTAATCAGGACTTCCCTGAAGGGCATCTCCTTTTCCTATGACCGCGATCATTCTTTTCATAATCCCTCCTTCGTCCCTTTTAGTATAACAACTTTTCATCTCTTTGGCATCCCTCTTGACAAAAAGAAGGCCTGTCTCTACAATGACGCTGTATTAGGGGAGCCGGAGCATCCGGCTGAGAGTAAGGAGCACTTCCTTTAACCCTCAACCTGATCTGGGTAATGCCAGCGTAGGGAAATACATCTTACCTCCGTGCATCCCGGCCGTTCCCCTGACACTGAACCGTTTATCAGAAAGGGGACGATCCTATGTCATTGAAAAAAATGCTCTATGCGGCTGTCCTTGTCGCCGCCGGGGTCCTGACAGGGCCTCTTGTATCCATACCCGTGGGACTATCCCGCTGTTTTCCTGTCCAGCACACCATCAATGTCCTTTCAGCGGTCCTTCTGGGTCCGGCTTATGCGATGTTGAACGCCTTTTCCATTTCACTGTTGAGAAATCTCCTGGGGACAGGGACGCTACTGGCTTTCCCCGGAAGCCTCTTCGGGGCAGCCCTGGCCAGTCTTTTTTTCCGTCTTTTCAGGAAAAACATAGCCGCTGCAGCAGGGGAGATCCTGGGAACCGGCCTCCTGGGAGGGCTTGCTGCTTTTCCCACAGCCCTTCTGCTCATGGGAAAAGCCACGGGAGCTTTCTTTTTTGTCCCTCCCTTCCTGCTCTCCAGCGCCGGAGGAAGCCTTCTGTCCCTTTTGATCCTTCCTCTTCTCCAAAAAGCCCTCTGTCAGAGATATCCTGAGGAGACGCCTTGAGGACCGCCCTGTCCATCGCCGGGTCCGATTCAGGAGGAGGGGCCGGTATCCAGGCAGACCTGAAGACCTTTACCGCTTACGGCGTCTACGGGATGAGTGTCATCACCGCAGTCACAGCCCAGAATTCCACCGGTGTCTTCGCCGTCGCTGAAGTGGACCCGCTGGTGATCACCGCCCAGTGTGAAGCTGTCTTCCGGGATTTTCCCGTTCATGCCGTCAAAGTGGGGATGCTGTCATCCGTAGAGGCCGTTGAAGCTGTGGGAGATGTCCTGTCCCGTGAAAAGAAACCTGCTCTTGTCCTGGATCCTGTCATCACCGCAAAAAGCGGAGCCTCCCTTCTCAGAAGTGATGCCCTCCGTCTCCTGGCGGACAAGCTCTTTCCCCGGGCTCTGCTGATCACCCCGAATATTCCAGAAGCAGAAGCCTTCACAGGTCTTTCCGTGAGTGATGAGGCGGGCATGAAAGAGGCGGCCCGGCGTCTTTCGTCTCTCGGGGCGCAGAACGTACTGGTAAAGGGGGGGCATCTGGCTGGGAGCCGTGAGTCTTGCGACCTTTTCTATGACGGGCATGAGTTCTTTTTTTTGACCTCTCCCCGCTTGTCCACACTTCATACACACGGGACCGGGTGCACACTCTCCTCAGCAGTGGCTGCAGGGATTGCCCTGGGCTTATCTCTTCTGCAGGCGGTACGAATGGCCAAACACTATATTACCGAAGCCATTAGAGAAGCCCCCGGGTTAGGAAACGGGGCCGGCCCGGTGAACCATTTCGTCTCCCCCTTCGGAGAGGGAACACCACGCAACACGAAAGGAGACATCCTTGAACGCTGAAGAGCTTCTCCGCCGTGCCGCCCGGCTGGTGGATACCACCCGCAGAGAACGCCCTCTTGTCCATCACATCACCAATGATGTCACCCTCCTCCTCTCGGCCAATGCTGTCCTGGCATTGGGAGGATCGCCTGTGATGTCCTCCTCCCCTCAGGAATCTGCGGATATCACAGCGCAGGCCCATTCTCTGGTAGTGAATACGGGGACTCCTCATGAACATTCTGTCAAAGCGATGTTCCGGTCCGCCCGCCGGGCCCGGACAGAAGGCGTTCCCGCTGTCCTTGACCCGGTGGGTGCGGGGTTTACCCCCTACAGAAACAAGGCCATCCGCTCGCTGGCCTCCACAGGAGCTTTTTCTGTCATCAAAGGGAATAGTTCGGAGATGGCCTGGCTGACGGGTTTGGGACGAGGGGCCAGGGGAGTGGATGCCCGCTCGGAAAGATATACGGCCCGAAAGATCGCTTCCCTCTGCACAGCACGGTTCAAGACAGTCTGTGTGGTGACAGGGCCTGCAGATGTGATCTCCAGCGGAGAATCACTCTTTTTTGTTAAAGGGGGGTCCCCCATGGCCGGATCCATGCCCGGAGCCGGCTGTCTTGCGGCCTCTCTTTGCGGCCTTTATCTTGCATGCGCCTCTTCTCCGCTGGAAGCGGCAGCGGCGGCCCTTCTGGTCCTCCGGGCGGCCTCCGCCATCTCAGGGAGTTCTGCTCAGGGCATCGCCTCTTTCCAGACAGGCCTGATCGATGCTTTTATGCGGATAAACGGAGAGGATATCTTCAGGGGAGGGATCCTTCATGACGCCTGATCCCGCTCTTTTCCGTCTTTATCTCATCGCCTCTTCAGACTCTTCTGCAGCCGATCCCCTGGGCCGTATCATGGACGCTGCCGCCAGCGGAGTCACTTTGGTCCAGCTTCGTGAAAAGAATCTCTCATCACGTCTCTTTTTTCAACGGGCTCTGGAATTGAAAAAGAGGCTTTCTGAATGGAATATTCCTCTGATCATCAATGACAGACTGGATATCGCTCTTGCGGCCCGTGCCCACGGAGTCCATCTGGGACGCCTTGATATTCCCGTGAAAAGAGCCCGCTGGCTCTTAGGCCCCGATAAGATCATCGGCTTTTCCGCAGCCACTTTGGATGAGGCTCTGAACGGGTATCGTGAAGGCGCTGATTATATCGGGGCGGGGGCTCTTTTCCCCACTGAAACGAAAAAAGATGCCTCACCCCTTTCACTGGATGATTTTGAAGCAATAGCCCGGGGTGTCCCCCTTCCTGTCGTGGCCATCGGAGGGATCTCCTCAGATAAAGTACCCCTTCTGTCCTCCCGGGGAGCATCGGGAGTAGCTGTCTCTTCTGCAATACTGGATTCGGGGGATATCCCTGCTGCTGTGAAGCGTTTTATCAAAGAAAGAAGAGATTAACGGGTGAAGAATGACCGGGGAGATTCTTTTGTCTCCCCTTTCAGGTAAAAGAGGTAGTGGCGGAAGGCATCGGCCAACCCGGAGAAGGCGGCCTCCTCATCCCATTCTTTCGCTTCCTCCATATCGAAGATAGGAGCTGTCTCTAAAGTACGGGAATAATCTTTCTCTTCTATGAGCGTCAAGGTCTTCATATTGTAGAGGCGTATGGTCAGGGAGAGGGAGAGAAGGCGGTAATACCCTCTTTGCGGTGTGGTCCCCGAATAGTCCGGGAAGCTGCTTCCACCTGAAGTCATGTTTTTCCCGGAATACTCTCCCGTCACCACAAGGGCATAGTGCCCCCCCACCTGTCTGGACAGACGGGACAGCGTGGAGAGTGAAGGAAGGATTTCTCCCGTCCTGGAGTCATAAGGGGCCTTTTGAAAGCGACCCGGAAGGATTCCCTGTCCCAGTGAAGCCAAAAGGTCATGGCACTTTTTGGAATCCAGCCCATGGATGACAGGCTGAATCAGGGCCACCCGTTCCCCTTCCATAAAAAGAGAGTGTGCAGGGACTTTGACATAGACTGTCTCTCTGTCCATATGGACACAGGAAACGAAGGCAAACATCAAAAGAATGGCAGAGAGTCCTGGTTTCACAATCCCCCCATGAACTTTTTGTAATTCTCGTAGACATCGCTGTCAGAATCAAGCTCCAGAGCTTCTCTGTATAACTCCCGCGCCCTCAGATACTCTTCCTTCATCTCGTTGATCACAGCCAGGTTATTGAGGATCCTGGCTCTCTCCTGTGCCGAGAGTTGTTCCTTCTCAAGAATCATCCGGTAATGAAAGGCTGCCTCGTCATACAGCCCCAGAGAGAAAAGGCGGTGGCCGTAAGACATGGAGGTCTTCATCACCTGTTTTTGCGGCCCCGCACACGAGATGAGGGCCAGGAGAAGAAGGAAGAAAAGGGATGGGTTCTTCATACAATGATGATACAGGATTCCCGCGGTTTATGCAAAGAAATAGTCTTAAAAAAGCCAGGAGACGAGAAGATAGGCATAATGGGCAAAGACTCCTGCCGCGATCCCCCCTGCCGTATGAGCCAGAAGCGCTTTGGATGTGAGCTCTCTGTGTTTCAAGGCATCCAGCATGGCTGTATGGGTACTGAGATAACCGCTCCAGCACATCCCCATAGCTGTAAAGACCGCTATCTCATTTCCCCCGGCCATTCCCTTGGCCATGAAAGTGGGGATCAGAGAAAGGGCGGCGCCCACAGCTCCCAGGGATGTCATGGGAAAAGCAATGGCCTCCGGAGAGTGGAACCCGAAAAGAGCCTTAAAAAGCCAGCCGAAGAAACCGGCGATACGGGGAAGGAGCGGGACTCCTTCAAAAGCTCCCCCGGTATACCCTCCCGCAGGCTGGCCGAATGTGATCATCATGATGAGTGTGGAAATGATAAGCACTCCGGGGATGATGGCCAATCCCAGGTCGACGCCGCTTTTCCCGCCGTCCAGAATGGAATTGATAAACCGCAAAAAAACGCTCCCGCGGGATCTGAAAGAGATCCGGTCCTCATCACCGTTGGCAGGAAGAACCTCATGCTCCTCCACTTTGCCTTTGATCATCTTCTGCATGATCCGCGTAGAGACCATGGCGCCGAAGACAGCGCCAAAAAAACCCACAACGGCAGCGATGACAAAGCCTTTTCCGATCATAAAACTGATGACCACAAGCCCCATGCCGAACGCCGTTCCGAAATTGGTCAGAGAGATCAACTGGTATTTTTTAAAATATGAACTGAAATTCCGGTCATTGACCAAGCTTATAATGGCCGGATTGTCTGAAAAAAAGGTCATGAGCCCCCCCAGGGAAGCTACTCCTGGAAGATTAAAAAGCGGTTTCATGAAAGGAGCCAATACTCCTTCCAGAAGACGGACTACTCCGAACTCGATAAGAAGCCGCCCCAAAGCTCCTGCCAGAACAGAGACAGCCATAATATAGAGGACAGTATCGATAAGAAGAGCATAAGCCGTCTTCATCATGGTGGAGATCATATTCTGAACCCCCATGAAACGTCCGAGGATTCCGAAAAAAGCAAAAAAGAAAAGGAGGAAAAGGATCGCCTCCGCTCTTCTCCGGTCCAGTCTCTTCATATCCCTCCGCGGCAGGTTCTCTTTTGAGAGTCCTGCGGGCATTTACAATTGTGCCATGAAGGCCCTCACCCGGGCCAACGTCTCTTTTTTCCCCAGGAGACACAAAACATCATGGATCCCCGGGCTCACAGTAGTTCCGGTCACTGCCAGGCGCAGAGGCTGGGCCAGGCTGCCCATATTGAGTGAACGGTTTTCACAATACTCTTTCATATGCCTTTCCAGGGTTTCCACGGAAAAATCATCAAGCTCTTCCATGGCGGCTGCATAATCCTTAAGAAGGTCCGGAGACGATTTCTTCATGGCTTTGGCCACATCCTTGACCGCCCACTCTTTGGGAGCGATAAAATAAAAGAGGAGTTTTTCTGCCATCTCTTCCATTGTCTTCACTCTTCCCCGCAGGGTATCCAGAGCATGACGGAACCACTCTTGTGAGCGGCTTTCCGGGTCGATCCCTTTCTCCTGGAGAAAAGGCCTCAAGTAAGGGGCCATGGCTTCATATGAAAGCATTTTGATATGCTCCTGGTTCACCCAGAGCAGCTTATCCGGGCTGAAGACCGCGGGAGCCTTGTTGACCCCTTCAAGTGAAAAGGCTTCAACGAGCTCATCCTTGGTGAAGAGTTCCGTGTCTCCGTGTCCCCATCCCAGTTTTGCCAGATAGTTCAGCAGCGCGGAAGGCAGATACCCGTTTTGCCTGTACTCGCTCACTGAAGTGGCTCCGTGCCGTTTGGAGAGTCTCGATTTGTCACTTCCCAGTATCATGGAAAAGTGGCCGAAGCGGGGTGGGGCATATCCCAGAGCCCGGTAGATGGCAAGCTGTTTGGGCGTATTGATAATATGATCATCACCCCGGAGGACATGGGTGACCCCCATGGCATGGTCATCCACCACCACGGCAAAATTATAGGTGGGGAATCCGTCGGAACGGATCAGGATGAAATCATCGATCTCTTTGGAATCAAACTTGATCTCGTCTCTGATGAGGTCTGTGTAGGAAAGGTCCTCACCGTTATCCACTTTCAGGCGGATCACCATCCGGGGAGAATCTCCTTTTTTGAGTCCCCGCTCACGGCAGCGGCCGTCGTAACTCACAAAGACTCCTTTGGACTCCAGCTCTTTTTTCCTGGAATCAAGCTCTTCTTTAGTGCAGTCACAGTAATAGGCTTTCCCCCGGGCCACAAGCTCTTCGGCAAGCGAACGGTAAAGGTCCAGGCGCTGGGACTGGTAGGTGAGTTCCCCGTCCCATTCCAATCCCAGCCATGTCATGGCTTCAAGGATCTGGTCAAGCGATTCCTGTGTGGATCTTTCCCGGTCCGTATCTTCTATGCGCAGCAGGAACTCCCCCCCGGTTTTACGGGCGTAAAGATAGTTGTAGAGGGCTGTCCGGACCCCTCCGATATGCAAATACCCCGTGGGAGACGGAGCAAAACGAACACGGATCTTTTCTTTCACATCATCCTCCCGTTTTTCTCTCACAGATAACCGGCCCGTGGGTCATCTCCCCGCGCAGGCCTTTGTTCAAATCTTTTTCTGACACGGGTACTATACCCTTTCTGGCCTCCTTTTCAAGTTTTATCTCTCTGAAGCGATGATAAGCCTTCTTCTCTCTTGATTTTTGATTTTCTACTCTCTATTCTGAACACACAGCAAATAAAAGCTGCAAAGGAGGACACATGGACATCACCATCCGACGCGAAGAACCTGCTGACTTCTATGAGACAGAGATGCTTACACGGGAAGCCTTTTGGGATATTTATCAGCCAGGCTGCGATGAACATCTCATTGTCCATCAGATCCGGCGGGATCCCGCATTCATTCCCGAACTCGCTTTTGTCGCCTTTGTACAGGATAAACTGGCGGGTCATATCATGTTCACTAGAGCCGTGATCCGGAGCGGGGAAAACCGGGAGCAGGAGCTGCTCTGCCTGGGCCCGGTGAGCGTCCTCCCCTCATTTCAGAAGCAGGGGATCGGAGCGGCACTTATCCGCTATTCGTTAAAAGAGGCCGGGACCCTGGGGTTCAGAGGGGTCCTTCTCTTCGGAGACCCGGCCTACTACTCCCGGTTCGGTTTCGTCAATGCAGAACGTTACGGCATCACAACGGCAGAGGGACAGAACTTCGACGCCTTCATGGCATTGGAGCTTTATGAGAAGGGCCTTGACGGTATCAGGGGAAAATATCTGGAAAATCCGGTCTTTCAGGTAGATCCCAAAGAACTGGAAGCTTTTGAAAAGCTCTTTCCCCCCAAAGAAAAACATAAGAGAGAGGGACAGTTCCGCTGATGCGGGAGGTGTAAAAGACCAATGTTTATGTCATCCGCCCCTTCTCCAAAGCCTCGATAAGAGACTCGGTGAAGGAGAGGCTGTCGGCCCCTACCGGTGAGACCTGAGCCTTGATGCGCGCTGTGGAGGCATCGAAGGCAATCCGGCGGCCCCAGAGTTCCACAAGGGAAAAGATATCACCGGGATCGGCATCGGGAGTGAAAAGGATCCTGGCTTTGTTATCCCGCACTTCCACCGTGTGCAGAAAACATTTTTCCGCCCGGAGCCGGAGAGAGGCGAGGCGGAAGAGGTCTGCCGCCTCGCCGGGCAGCTTCCCGTATCGATCCTCGAGCTCACTGCTGATGAGGCGAAGTTCTTGGTCGCTTCGGGCACCGTAGATCTTTTTATAAAACTCGATCTTGCGCGATCCCTCTTCCACATACTCGTCGGGAAGGAAAGCAGCGATATCCAGATCCAATGTCACCTTGACAGGCTCGGTGACTTCCCGGCCCTGAAGCTCAGCGATGATCTCCTCCAGAAGCCTGCGATAGAGGTCATAACCGATCATGTTCATGTATCCGCTCTGCTCTTTACCGATGATATTGCCGGCACCCCGAAGCTCCAGGTCCCTCATGGCGATCTCAAACCCCGCACCCAGATAGTCAAAATTAAGCAATGCGTTGACCCGCTCTTTAGCGATGGTGTTCATCTGGGGGGGGACGATGAGATAAGCATAAGCCTGGGTCTCGCGGCGTCCCACCCGCCCCCTGATCTGGTAGAGCTGGGAGAGTCCGAACTTATCAGCTTCGTTGACCACCACAGTATTGACATTGGGGATATCGATCCCGTTCTCGATGATCGTGGTTGAAAGAAGGATATCCGTCTCTTTGTTCACGAAGCGGAGGATCCTTGATTCGATTTCACGAGCAGGCATCTGTCCGTGTACAAAATCAGTCTTGAGCTGTCTCATAGTGATCTCATCGATCTTCTGCCTGATGGATTCGATATCCTTGATCCGGTTATGGATGAAAAAGACCTGTCCCTTCCTTCGGACTTCACGGAAGATGATCTCCCTGAGCAGGGACTCATCAAAAGGAATGGCCCGTGTCCGGATAGGGTGGCGGTTCTTCGGGGGGGTCTCCAGGCGGCTGAGATCCATGATGCCCGTAAGAGACATATAGAGTGTCCTGGGGATGGGGGTGGCTGAAAGGATAAGGGTATCGATGTTCTTTTTTTCGTATTTGAGTTTCTCTTTATGCAGGACCCCGAAGCGCTGTTCCTCATCAATGATCAGCAGCCCCAGGTCCTTGAAGTGCATATTTCCCATGAGGATCTTATGAGTTCCGATGACAATATCAACGCTGCCCTTTTCAGCAGCAGTTTTGATCTCTTTTGCCCTGGCCGGAGGGACAAGCCGGGAGAGCATAGCGATGGAGACGGGATATTCAGCCATCCGTTCCCGGAAAGTGCGGTAATGCTGGATGGCCAGGACAGTGGTGGGACAGAGAAGAGCCACCTGCTTTCCGTCCTGAACGGCTTTGAAAGCGGCGCGGACAGCCACTTCTGTCTTACCGAATCCCACATCCCCGCAGAGAAGACGTTCCATGACTTTCTCTGATTCCATGTCCTCTTTGATCTCCCGAAGAGCTGTATCCTGGTCGGGAGTCGCCTTATAGATAAAACTCTCTTCAAAATCCTTCTGCCAGGAGGTATCGGAAGAAAACTGTATTCCGGGGATCATTTTCCGTTCAGCCTGAAGAGAGAGAAGGTCCATGGCAAACTCTCTGATCTTGTTTTTGACAATGGACTTTGTCTTCTTCCAGGCGTTATCGTTGAGGGCATTGATCCGGACGCTTTTCTGGTCGCCGATATATTTCTCGATCTTGTCCAGGTGGTCGATGGGCACATAGATCCGCCCGTTGTCTTTATACGTGATGACCACATAGTCACCCTGCCGTCCGGCGATGGTCTCATTGACCACACCGCCGTAGACCCCGATCCCGTAATCCACATGGACGATAAAATCCCCTTCCCGCAGCTCACCCATGAGGTTTTCTTTCTTCTTCACTCCTGCGGCGTATTCGATATTCTTATGCTCCAGATAGCGGCCCAGGATCTCATCTTCGGAAAGATGGACAGCCCCGGCGGCCCGGTCGAGATAACTCCCGCTGAAGGGTTCCACATGAAGCGAAAGAGAAGAGAGATAATCGCTGAAATTGTCCCGGAACCTCTTGAGCTGGCCTGGGTTATCCATGTAAAAATGGATGGCGAGCCCCTCCTTTTGCCAGAGAGAGATCTTCTGGATCAGTTCTTTGTCGCTGAGAGGGCCGGAGACAGCCCGGGCTTCTTCTGTCTTTTCCCGGGTGGAGACAGGAAGAAACGATTTGAGGTCAGCTTTCTCCCTGTAGAAGGAGAGAAGTTCCGAAATATCCTCCTCCACCTTTTCCATCAGAGATATCTTCTCCTGAAAAACGGTGCGGGGATCGGGGACATCTACTAAAAAAGCATCCCAGTTCTCATCAAGAAAATCGGTCACTGCTGAGTATTCGTCATAGATCAGCGGGAAATCCCGCTCCATCCCCGGATAGGCCTCGCGGTTCATAAACTCCAGGACGGGAATCCGCTCTTTGAGTCTTTCAAAAGAAAGAGACTCATCATAAAGGATCTCCTTCAGGGGATAGATGAAAGCCTGCCGGCAGGGTGATGCCGTCATCTGGGTATCGGGGTTGTAGAATCGCAGGTTCTCAATCTCCTCGTCCCAGAAGAGGCAGCGGACAGGGAGTGTTTCCACTGGAGAAAAGATATCGATGATCTCTCCGCGCACGGCAAACTGCCCGGGATATCGGGCTTCATAGACACGCTCATATCCCATACGGGTCAATTTCCGGATAAGAGCTTCATGGCCGGGACGCTGTCCGGGGGAAAGGTCCAGGATATATTCTGAAAGAAGAGCCACAGGAGGCAGTTTCTGGTAGAGGCCCATGACCGAGGTGATCACCGTCACAGAAGGACGGGTAAGCATGGCGTGAACGACTCTGTACCTGGAAGCGCACTTCACCTTATCCCCCAGGAGAGGTTCAAAGGGAAGGATCTCCCAGGGATAAAAAAGAAGAGCATCTTCCTGAAGCTCCTCGAATGCCATGGCTTCATCGATTGTCTCAAAAACGATGAACTGACGTAAGGAAGCCCGGGACCTGAGGACATGGTGAAGATGGCCCCGGGTGACAGTCTCGATCATGCGCGGCCCTGTCCTTCCCGGCTCTACTCTTCAGCGCCTGCAGAATCTCCCATAAACAGGTAGCGTTTGATCTTCCGCGTGGATGTCTTTGGAAACTCTTCATGACGAAGGGTGATCTTTCTCACCCTTTTATACTGAGCCAGATGGCTGTTGAGTTTATCGATCTCATGTTTCAGGAGCTCTCTTATCTTTTCATCATCGATCTCCGTTATATTGTGCTCTCCGGCCCACTCTTCCATCTTTTCCATGTTGGGAAAGATAATGGCTTCAGGGTGATCCTGGCCCACCACGAGGACCTCCTCGATATAGGGGCACTGGATAAGGATCTCTTCGATCTCTTCAGGATAGATATTCTTCCCTCCGCTGGAGACGATGACGTTTTTCAGGCGCCCCTTGATATTAATGCGTCCCTTTTTATCGATGAAGCCGTAATCTCCTGTATAAAACCATCCCTGTTTCAGGACTTCAGCGGTCTTCCCAGGTTCTTTGTAATATCCTTTCATGATATTATCTCCCCGGGCCACGATCTCGCCTACTCCGGTCTCATCGGGATTGTAGATCCGTACGGTGACCCCTTGCAGGGGACGCCCCACCGAATAGAAATCAATATCACGGAAGTCCACTGCAGAAAGAACCGGAGAAGTCTCTGTCAATCCGTACCCCTGGATGATGGGGATTCCCAGAAGAAAGAAGAATTTATTGATATGAGGAGGAAGAGCAGCGCCTCCGGCAACGAAAAAGTCGATGTTCTGAAAACCGGCCTTTTCCAGGAGCGGCCTGAATATCCCCTTTGTCCCGTTGAGACTCTTGTCAAAGAGACGCCTTATCCGGGCTGTGAGAAACAGGAGTCTGACAAGGATCTTCCGCGCCGGGGGGAGTTTACTGATATTTGACTGAATCGAATTATACATCTTTTCAAAGACAAGGGGGACACCCACCATTTTTGTCACACCGGTCTCAGCCATGGACTTGACAATATCGCGGTTCGCCAGAGAAGGGGAAAAGGTGATAAGCGATCCGCTGAAGATAGGCGTCAGGAAACCTGCTGTCCCTTCATAGGCATGATGAAGGGGTAAAATGGAGAGAAGGTTGTCTTCAGGCTGGATCTGGAGCCGTTCACGTATGGCGATGAGGTTTGATACAAGGTTTTTGTGGGTGAGGACAACCCCTTTCGTCTTCCCTGTGGTCCCTGATGTGTAGAGAAAAAGAGCGGGGTCGTCGGGGTCGATATCCGCAAGCGGCGGGATCTCCCGGACCTTTTCAAAGAGAGAATAGAACCCTGTCTCACCGGCGGGGTTCAGGTCAAAAAGGTCCTTGAGAGCCGGCAACTCTTTTTTTGCCCCGGCGGTGTCCTCATAGAATTTTCCTTCAGCGAAAAGGCCTCTCATGTCTGAATCGTTTATAATATGGATGATCTCATGAATTCCCAGAAGCCGGTCGATGGGGACAGCGATAAACCCCTGAAGCATACAGGCGGCGTAGACCATGGCCCATTCCGGTGTGTTGTTACCGAGAATCCCGACCTTTTCTCCCTTCTCATACCCGAGCTCACGCAGGAATGACCCGAGCTTCAGGGCATAATCAAGGTATTGCCCGTACGTAAAGGATTCATAAGCCCCGTCCCGGAAGATCTGAAGAGCTTTCCTGGTCTCATACGACTTCCCGTTTTGCAGAAAAAGATCCTGTAATGTCTTCATACGCTTACCTTTCTTTTAGCTTCCTCCACACTGCCAAATATCTTGAATATCTTGTTGAACCCGGCCAGGCTCAGAATCTTTTCGATCTTATGCGAGGGCGCAGCCAGCGCCAGCTCTCCGCTGATCTTATTGAGGACAGACCGTGCAGCCAGAAATGATCCCATCCCGGCACTGTCCACATAATCCACCCCGCTGAGGTCAAAAATAACAAAAATAAATCCCTTGGGCAAGAGCACATTCCTCACAAGCTCAATGACAGCGGGTTCATCATTGACGTTGATATTCCCTGAAAAGGAAACCACCGCTGTTTTACCAAGCTCCTCTGTCACCCTCCATTCCATGACATCCTCCTCTGCATGCTATTTTCATCTCCAGGACAGTCATCCCGGGAGTGAAATGGTATTCCACGCTGTCCATCAGCCTTCTCATCAGAAAGATCCCTCTTCCTCCGGGAAGCGTGATATTATCCGGATGCGTGGGATCGGCCAGGGCTTCGGGACGAAAACCGTTCCCCCGGTCTTTTATGGTAATATGAAGAGCCTCTTCTGTCAAAAGAAGTTCCACGTCAACATTTTTCCGGGAGTCTTCGGCGTTTCCGTGTTTCACCGCATTGACCACCCCTTCCACGATGGCCAGAAAGATCTCATCGGGACAGAGGCTGTTTTCATCTGCGAAATCAGACATGAACTGTCTGTAGACTGCTTCAAGGCCTGAAAGGAAAGAGGTCCGGCTGGGGATACTCACTTGCAGACGGTACATATCACTCTCTCCGGAACAGAAGCAGTGTCATGTCGTCTGTCTGCTTTCCTTGAGCAAAATGAAAAGCCCTGTCGAAAAGGGTTTGGCTGAACTTCTCAAGACTCTCTCCCGGGCCCTTCCTCAGATCTTTGACAAACCACTCTTCCCCGTAGAGGTTCTCACTGCTGTCCATGGACTCTGTGATCCCGTCTGTATAAAGGACCAGGGTCTCCTTTGACCGGAGCGGGAGGGTATGAAGGCTGAAATGATAATCTTCAAGGATCCCCAGGGGAATATCATTGCTTTCCAGAAAGAGGACGCTGTTCTTCTCCGAAAGCAGGGCAGGATAGTTATGGCCGGCATTCACATACTCGATCACATGCTTCTTTTTGTCCAGTTTGCCCAGGACAAGCGTGACAAATCGTTGGGCCTCCGTATCACGGAAAATCGATGTGTTCAGCTGAGCTACGATATCTTCCAGGCTCATCTTGAAACGGACTGCCGAATGGAGGTAGGCGCGAAGTGTACTCATGACAAGAGCAGCCGGGGCCCCTTTGCCGGAGACATCCGCAATGACAAAAAGGACATGGTCCGGACCAAAGGGAAGGACGTCATAGTAGTCTCCCCCCACGCTCCTGCAGGCCCGGTACCGGGCCACGTAACGGTATCCGTCGATGGAGATATCATCACGGGGAAGGAGCCTTTCCTGGATCTCTCCTGCAATTCTCAGGTCCGCTTCCATGCGTTCCTTCTCCAGGGTGTCTTTATGCCACATGGCGTTTTTCAGATTGAGTGCAGCCAGGTCTGCGAAAGTCTGCAGGAGCTTAAGGTCCCGGGAAGAAAACGCCCCGCCGTCGGTCTTATTGAGGACTTCGATGAGCCCGATGACCTCTCCGTTGATCCACACAGGGACTCCGATGATGGATTTTGTCACAAACTCGCTTTTTTTATCCACTCCCTGAAAAAACCGGGGGTCGGCTGAGACATCTTCAACCAGAAGAGGTTTTTTATTCTGAATGATCCATCCGGCGATCCCTTTATCAGCCGGAAAGCGGATCTCCTTGATCTTCTCCCCCTTTTCTCCCGTGGCCACATCAAAATAGAGTTCATTCTTCTCTGTGTCCAAAAAGATCAGCGAACTGGCTTCAGCTTTAAAGACGGCCTTGGCCTGATCCATGATGACGGCTTTGGTTTTATCGAAGTCTAAAGATGCATTGAGGAGTTTGACCACCTCAAGGAGTTTTTTGTATCGGCTTTGTTCCGCCATCACGCCCCTCCCTTTCCAATTGGGCTAACAGTCTAATATACCCGTTCATCTTCTCTTTGGCAACCAGAAGCGTCTTCAGGCTTTCTTCTTCGGCCTCCACCACCGTCGATGCCGCTTTATTTAAAAACTCAAAATCAAAAAGCCGGCTCCTCTTTTCCAGAATACGTCTGTTGATCTCATCCTTCTCCTGCCTGAGCTCCTCCATGCGTAAAGTCACCCGCGATTTATCATAGACCGGAATATAGAGGCTGATCTTTTCCAGTGTCATTTTGAGACTTTTTTTGGGGATCTCTTTGGCCGTAATATACTTGAGCTCCTTCAGGTTCAAAAACCGGGTGATATAAAACATGTTCCGGTTAAGCGTATCTTCCAGGCCGCCACCGGGATTGGCCATCCATATTTCAAGAGGCTCGTCCGGGCCGATATTCAAGATTGATTTCCCGTCCATCACGGTATCGATAAGATCCATGATAAAATGATCTCTCTGGAGATCTTCACTGAAGTGGTAATCCTCCCGGTAAGCGGGGATTCCGGAGGGAGCCTGGATATCGGGGTAGAACGGAGCCAGAGAGCTTTTGACGGCAAGAAAGACATAGAGGCAGTTTCTGAAGACAGCGGGGTCCTCTTCCCACTGGATCTTTTTGACGAAGGGATAGACCCGCCGATCCAGAAGATCCATAAGCGTCTTCAAGTGTTCCAGATACCCGAACAGGTCCCCCTCTTCCAGAGATTCGGTCGCCTTGAGAATAAACTCCTCCAGGGCAGTAAGGACCAGTTTGTCTATATAAAAATCGGCCCTGATATCCACCTCTTCGGCAGAACCCTTCATCCGCCTTGAAAAAAGCCTCTCCCAGCGGTTCAGAAAAGAAAGGACCGTCCTGTCTGAAAGCACGTTTTCTCTGTGAAGATCCCCTTCAAGGAACGCCAGGGGAGAGACTTGGGGAAAGGCTTCCGGCAAGACCCCCTCGCCAGCGCTTTGCCTGTACTCCAGGCCCATGGTCCTCCGGCTATCTCCCTTTTGACGGGGCGCAAGGATCTTCTGGAAAAAAAGAAGACGTTCAGAGACAAAATCGCTCTCTTCCCCGTGCAGAAGCAGAAAACGGACAGGTTTTTGCCAGAGAAGAGGAAGGAGAAGGTTTCTCAGGCGGTCATTAAAGAGGACGGTTTCCTTTTTAGTCGCTGCTGAACACTGGGGGCATACCGTCTCCTCATCAAAGAGTGTCCCGCACCGGGAACAAAAACGATATTCCATCCTCACCGGCCCGGGATGAGAATCCGGCCAGCCTTTATGGGACGTCAGGATCACCGGCCCGCTTTTGGGCCGTTCTGATGTCACCTGTTCCACAGCATCCTCGGAGACATAGAGGTGTTCCGCCAGAAGGTTATCGGCCATCTCATGACAATGACGGCAGCGGGCGACCTCGATCTCCTGATCAAGAGATTGAGCAAGGGCTCCATAAGTATTGAGATCGGCGAGAAGCCTCTCTGGATCGTTCTTGTAGAGGGACAGAAGACGAGTCCTGCTTTCATCTTCGGGATCCTCTTCCCCGATCCCCCTGAGAGGGAAAAAACGGGTATAATACTCAGGACGGGTAATATCCTCCACTTTCAGAATGGGAACATGATGGCCCAGGATGGGAACGATCCCTTTTTTATCGGCATACTTCTCCATATTCCGGATCCCCAGGGCTTTGACATTCAAAAGAGTCAGGGGGTCAGTGACAGAAAAGGTGAGCGGATCCGCCAGAGATGTGACATTCATCCTCAGCGTATAGATATGATGTTTTTCTCTGGAAACATCCACCTCATAGGCTTCCAGGACCCGGCCGCATCCCGGACAGAAATATCCTTTGACCAGCCCCTTGCGGGCCAGGCGTCTTCGGAACACCTCTTTCATGAGACGGCTGACAAACTCATGCCGCGTCTCCCTGTCCAGGGGAAGAGAAAGTTCTTCGAATCGGACTCCGAGCACAGCATCCAGCTTTTTCTTCAAAGCCTCTTTCTGGCTGTTTTTGCAGAGGATAAGGTCATAGAACGCCGGGGCTTCGTCCAGGAGAGCTTTAAAGGCCTTATGGAGCAGATTCCCGTAGATCATGGGATAGAGGTCACGGGATGTGAGCCGCCGGTGGGTCACCGGGGTATAATAGATCATGCCGTCTCTTTTCCCTCTTTCACTCATCCGGTCCCTTTTTCCGAAAAAACATCTGCTGTAAAGGAAAAGAGCTCTGTCCCGGGCCGGGAGGCCGCTTCAGGAGACAGCCCTGCTTTTCTGCATGTATGAGCGATAAACTGGTCACGGTCCCAGTGATTCTCCGTTGCCACCTGGGGAAGAAGAAGCCCCGAATGCACACCGCTTCTGATCACCAGGCCGTGATACCCGGGGCGGATCCCGTCCGGGTCTGTAACACGCGTGAGGGGGGAAAGGAGGGATATTTCGATGACGACTGACTCGAGTTCTTTCCTTTGAAGGGGAGGAAACCTCGGGTCATGAAAAGCCGCTTCCCTGGCTAAAGTGACCACAGCCTCCTTCAGAGGCTCCACTCCGGTGATAAACCCGATGCAGCCTCTCAATCCGCTTTCCACAGTCAGGGTGACGAAGAGGCCGCTTTTTTCACGAAAGACGGAATCGTCCAGAGGTTCCAGGGCCACCCCGGGATCGAAGACAGCCGCGATACTCTGCCGCGCCCTTCTAAGCAGGGCTTCTTTTTGTCCGTCCCTCAGTTTCAGCATGCCCGGCTCCCCTCTTTGATTTCCAATGTATGAAAAAGACCACCAGGGCCCACAGGAAAAGCGCAATAATGATAAAGTTCATGATGATGCCCAGGTAGAGGTACTTCTTTTTATAATTGAACTGCCTTTCGTGCTCTTTCTTGAAAGCTCCGTTTCCAAAGCGGCACATATATTTATGGTCAGGAGCAAACACATCGATGATTCCCCTGGCGTTATCGCTGACAAAAAAGTAACCGTTGTAGGATGCCAGCGCAGCGGGAAGATAGTATTTTGACTGAGCGGTCAGGAGCACCTCTTCTTCTCCGTCATAGACATAATACTTTGCGGAAAAAAAGTCACCGTCTGCAAAGAGAAAATGAAGGACGCCTCCGTTATCCACTCCCTGGATGATGGTCCCGTCGCCCGGAATCCGGTCGAAGGCCTGTTGTCCGGCTCCGTTGAGCTCATGGATGACATTGCGTCCCTTTTCCGTATAGTAGAGACGGCCCTTCCACTGAAGAAGAGCGTAAGGCCTGGCTTCTGTCTGCTTTGTCTCCAGGAGGGTTCCGCTTGCACCCAGCACCTCAATGGTCTTCTCTTTAGAGGATACTCCGTAGATCTTTCCTTCCACGGCAGTGACGGTGGTATACCGGCCGGCAGTGAAACTCGATTGAAGATTAAACCAGGGGTCATAGACGATAAAGCGGCCGCTCTCCCGGCGATAGGTCACTGGGTTCCCTTCAAGAAAAAAGAAGGCATCAGGCCTCATGCGGAATTGAAATCCCATGGCCTTCTCCCCGTCAAGGGTATAGGCATTGATGGCCGCTCCTTCAAGGACAAAGAGCTTCTCTCCGCTGAACGCCAGAGTGTCGATCCCGGGAGCTTTCAGAAAACGGTCTTTAGCAATAAAGTTGATGATGACAGCGGTGATGATCAGGAGGATGATGACGAGAGCCTGAGTATTGAGTCTCTTTTCACTCATCTCCGACACCGAATACTTCTTTGAGAAAATCGTTCATGAGATCTTCACTGTTATCAGAAGGAACCACCTGGGCCAACTCATCTTTTTCAGCATTTTTGATAGTGGACATGACCTCTTTATGCTGCTCTACAAGTTTTTCTTCGATCTTTTTTTCAATTTTGTCAGGATCCCCGTTGATGATCAGCTTTTTTTTCTTGCTGCCGATGATCGCCCCGTTATCAAAGATCAGGGTGACGATGGTACTGTTCGACGGCATAAACTCCGTCTGAACATGGACCTTTCTGTTTTTAAACTCGACATCGCTGTTTCTCCCCTGGATCATCCTCATTCCTCCTTGGCATGTTGGATTATATCATTTTTACGGCCCATTTCAAGAGATAGTTGCATCACCAGGGCATCCTCACCGTTATCGGTATAATAGTTTTTGCGCCGTCCGGCTTTCACAAACCCTCTGGAACGGTAAAGCGCCCGGGCGGCCCGGTTGCTGAGCCGGACTTCCAGCCAGATCGTCAAAGCTCCTCTCTTTCTCATCTTTTCCAGAACAGCATCCAGCAGTTCTCCCCCGATTCCCCCTCGCCGAAATTCGGGATGAACGGCAAAATCGGCGATATGCCCCTCGTCAAAAAGAACCCAGCTGAGGCAGAAAGCAGCCAGCCGGCCCTCCTGAAACAGCCCGGTAAAAAACGCATAACTCTTTTCGAACTCGGACACCATCATCTCCCTGGTCCAGGGAAGGGGGAACGAGGCTGTCTCAATGGACAAGACAGCGTCGAGGTCCCGTTTATGAAGAGGCCGGATTGTTCTTTTCATAATTGATCTCAGCGTCTGAGAGTCTGCAGTAGTCAGGCTCCAGACTGAGAAGATCAGAGGCTCCCGCAGCGTTGAAATATTTTACCCCGAGCCGGGCTACGGCAAAAGGATCTGTATGGGCCTTTCGTCCGAGATCCCCGCCGGCTGAAGGAAAATGAGAAAGAATGATCTCCCGAAAGGCCTCTCCTTCTCCCAGGAAGACCGGTGCCGGAGTCTTTGCGAGGACCTCTTTGAAAAAGGAGCGGGGTTCGAAGGATCCCGGGGAGATGATCTCGGTGAGCCCTGAACCGTTATTTTCATAGAGAGCTCCGAAGACCTGCCCTTTTCTGGCATCAAAAAGAGGCAGGTAAAACCCGTCCCGGACAGCATAGCCGGCCGCCAGAGCTTCAAGAGCATTGACTCCCGCCATGGGGATCCCCGAGGCATAGGAAAGGCTTTTGCATATGGTCATTCCGATGCGTAGCCCTGTAAAGGAGCCCGGGCCTCTCACCACGGCCAGAAGTCCGATATCTTCAAGTTGAAGCCCGCTTTGTGTGAGAAGAAAATGGATCATGGGAAGCAATTTTTCCGAATAGGTAGCTTTGACGTTAAAAGAGAGGCTCATGAGGGGCTCATCATCACAAAGAAGGCCGATATTGCCTAAAAAACGTGAACTGTCAACAGCAAGGGTATACATCTTTCACCTTTCGATTGTGATCTTTCGTGTCATGTCGTCTACAAGTGTAATGGTCACTTTGACAGCCGCGTTATCCGGAGAAAGCTCCGCCTTTTCAGCCCATTCGATAATGGATAGCGTTCCTTCTTCAAGATGTTCGTCGAATCCCAATTGAAAGAGTTCTTCAGTATCTTCGATCCGATAGAGGTCAAAGTGGTTCACGGTACCCCGGGGAGATGCATAGATGTTGAGCAGGGTAAAGGTAGGAGAGCGGACCTCTTTTTCCGGGATACCGAAAAAACGGGCTATCCCCCTGGCAAAAACGCTCTTTCCCGCTCCCAGGTCCCCAAACAGCAGGACCACCGTCCCCGGCTTCAGTTCTCCGGCCAGGGTCTCTCCCAGGTCCATGGTCT
>Ga0068713_1000787_pt1 | contig 51652 bp, 47 predicted proteins | sample MTBAKSrepl2MetaG_FD_62223 | JGI IMG/M metagenome (GOLD analysis project Ga0068713, IMG submission 62223) | Enrichment culture microbial communities om Arthur Kill intertidal strait, New Jersey, USA, that are MTBE-degrading - MTBE-AKS2 (Arthur... | ecosystem: Environmental > Aquatic > Marine >... | reverse complement strand
TCAGCGAGGGGCGAGATGGGCAGGGAGGAACAAGTCAGGTTTTCCGCGTCGCACTTGGAAACTCCGGCGACAAGCTGGCTACAGTACGGGTCCTGGAACGTGTTTTTGGCGAGTGGGACATCTCCTCAGCAACCCTGAATGGTGCCCCTGTCGATCTGGTTCGAGTGGATGCGAGAACAGCACGTTTCGATGTACCGATCGGCGCAGGAAGTACTGTTGAACTGGAGTACGAGATCCGTTATGTACGGTAAGGCGGCCTGGATTCAATCCCTTACAACGATCCTGACGGTCAGCCTGCTGGCAGGGTGCGGATTCCAGGATGAACCGGATGACTCTCAACTACAGGTTCAGCGAACGCTGATCGTGGAGGACGGCAGGGCGCCACGATTCCTGAATTCGGAGGAGACGCATTTTCTATTTGTCTACCCTCCCGTCAGCGGACCTGTAGGGATTTACCTCGCCAGCATGGGCGGCGAGGTGGTGGGTGTGCATGAGGGAAGCCATAACCATGATTATATCGCCTCCCCGAATGGTGAGTATGTCGCCTTCAGCACTCCATCCCTGCAGGGTGGTGTGGTGGTTGTCACTGTCGTGGATGGTACCACAATCAACCTTCTGGAGGGGGGCCATGACCCTGCATGGATTGACAACAACCACCTGGTCGCCACGTCATCCGCAGGCTCGCTGGTCAAGCTACACCGTGTAGATGGCCCCGTGGAGACGCTGATCCAGACTGGCAGCCACGCCGCAGTATCCGCCGATGGCCAATATCTTGCCTACCTGGTCAATTCCTCTGATCCGGAGCTGGAACTACGTTATACCCGCTTGACAGAACCATTCGTACGAAAGCTGGCAGACCGGATCGGGCTGGATGCTGTCTGGGACCCTGTGCGTAATGTGATCTACGCCAGCCAGCTTGTCTCCTCCATCGGCGCGGATGTGGTCCGTGTGACACCCGGCGACACGGGTGCAACCGTCAGCACGCTTTTGAGTCGCGCTTATCGTCCATCGGTCAGCGCGGATGGATCGACCCTCTTTGCGAACAGGGACGGCGGCGGCGGGATTGGGACACTTTTCTACATGAACCTGCAATCGGGCCAGACTCATACGATCGCCGACGCCACCAATGCTGCCGCCGGGAATGGCAGGAAGGCAGTTGTCGAGCAGGCTGATGGCATCTATCTGATTACGTTTTGAACTTTGGGCTGGCTCAAACAACTTTCAATCGGACTTTTTTCAGATACACCAGAGTGGCCGTGCGTGGATTCAGCGGTCAGTTTCGCCAGGAGGCGGAACGAAGTGACGTTTCCTGGCGCGACTTGACAACTGGACCGGGCAGAGGAAGCAGTACATATACTTGTGAGGACTCCTATTTCCTTTCTTTCCCCAGAATCAGGTAACTGAGGTAGATGAAAGGCGTATCAATCGCGGCGGCAAGCACCTTCAAAAGCCAGTAGCTCAGGATGAATGACCAGAGGTTCCCCAGCACACCGTAGAAGGCGATCAGGATAAAAACGATCGTGTCGATCCCCTGTGAGATCGCGGTCACCACGAAGTTTCGGATTTCTGGATGACGTGATCCGGTCTTCTCCTTCAACATGCGGAACAGCGCAACATTCAGATTCTGGCTGATGAGATAAGCGAGGAAGGATGCCACGACCATCCGTGGCAGGTAGGAGAGGATCGTACCAAGAGCGTTGGAGATTCCAGGGTCACCGTGAGGTGTGCCCAGCTTGATGAGAAACCCGAACAGGACAAGCGAGACCTGGGCGAGAAAGCCGAGCCAGACCGCACGGAAAGCGTCACGGTGATCGTAATGTTCGACAAGCAGATGGGTGGCGAGGAAAACTGCCGCGTAAAGTGGAAGCGCGAGGCTGGTCACCACACCGAAGACTAGGCTCAGCTTCACCACAAACATGTTCGAGGTGAGGGTGAAGATGATCACCGTGGCGAGCAGCCCTTCACGCCCCAGCTTCAACCCGATCAGTACGACGGAGAAGGCCGCGATCAGGATAAGGAAGAACAGCAGCTCGTTACTCATCTGCCTTCCGCAACGATTTCAGTGTTGACACGGTTGATCTCCGCCACATACTCCGACAATCGATTTTCGACAAGCTGCATTTCCTCACGCACACCATTGCATACATCCACTCCAAAAGGTCGGACTGTCCTTATCGCCTCCGCCACATTCCCCCTGTGCAGTCCACCCGCGAGATAAACAGGAACTCCGCACTCTTCGACAATCCTTCGGCTGATCGACCAGTCATGAGTCCTTCCAGTCCCGCCCAGCACAGGCACCCTGGCATCCGGCGAGCCCGTGTCGAGCAGCAGGCAGTGCGACCCCCGAGCCGCGCGCAGAGCATTTAGATAAGAATCCTCACCGATTACGTGAACAACCTGCATCAACTTCACACTTGGCAGAAGGGCGGCAAGCTGGACACGTGCCGCCTCATTCAGTGGCGAGCAGAGCTGAATGCTGCTCGTCCCAGTCCGCTGTTGCTGCCTGGCGATCTTTTCCGGCTGGCTGAGGCTGGTGAGCAGGACCGTGTCGACTCCCACCGGCAAGCTGCGGACGATCTCCGCGATCCGCCCCTCCTCGATCGGACCAGGCCCGCTCGGCATGGCGGCCACGAGTCCGAGTGCATGGGCACCGTACTGGATGGCCAGTTGTGCCTCTTCAGCACTCTGGATACAGCAGATCTTGAACCTGACTGGATGCACGATCGATCCTGGACGCTTGCGGAAGATCGCTGACGACGTTTCGTCAGTCTGACCCTTCCTCACTCCCCTCCAACGGTTGCAAAGTATCGACAAGACGTTCCGTATTAAAACCTGCCAACTCCGCCCGAGCCACGATGTCCTGATAAAGCTTCACCCCAATGTCCGGCTCACGGCTCATAATCCATAACCGCGTCCGATCGGGAGTACCAAAAACGGCATAACGATACCGCTGTCCGAGTTGCAGAACCCAGAAATCGCTGGCGAGTGGCCAGACACGGCGACGTTGCCTCAGCTTGCCGGGTTGTTCGGGATCCGGAGCCGTAAGGAGAGTGGTGGACTCCCGTTCCGGACCATCCAACGTGCCAAGGAACCAGTGTGTACGCATGAAAACTGCGCCGCGGCTTTCAGGGCTGAACGTAAAAGTTGTGCCGACAAAGTCCTTCTGGATCGAGCCCGGCATGTGCGCGATCTCGTACCAGACCCCCTCCAGTTTGGCGTAATCCACTTCAGCCACCACCTCCGGCGGGTTGGCGCGCAGCTTTCTTCGCCGCATTACGGCCAGCAGCAGGCCGATCGTGGAGATAAGAAACATGCCAATAACCAGCCAGGGTCCGCCAATCAGACCGCGCAACGGGCTGCGTACTGCTTCTTTCGATTTCATGGTTCCCTCGGATAAGTGCCTCAGAGAATACCGACAGGACACCCCTGCTTACAAGCATGAAGAGTTGCTCCGGCTGAATCAGAGCAGACGCCTTCATTTCAGAATCCCTCGTTGCGCCCCACCACCCTCAAGCTGATTCCAGCGTCGCGGCAGGTCTGTCCAGTGTTGAGGCAGGGCTTACAACAAAGTGTTTGTTGCTTGGTTGTCAAGGCACCCCCTGGAGACCTTCGGCCTCCGAGCGATCTTGACAACCCGAGTGGGCAGAGATCGCCGCACAGTTTTGTGCGAGGATCCGAATAAATTAAGATTGCTCGCACGTATCGTCGTGGAGGTCTTGCTATCAAGTTGAGCGAAGCAAAGTCTTTCGGCGCTACTTGACAACCCGTTTCAGGCGGGACAGTCAGCCGCTGCCCTGGCAATAAATGAGCAGAAACGATATAACCTCCCCTGTCGAGACATTTCATCCCCGAACCGTTATGACGGCAAACGCCTTGTGCTCGCTTTCGGATTGCAAGGGGTGCGACTCGCAGCTAACTTGGACGAAACTTGAATACGGGCGATCCAAACCAGAGGTCCACATGGAAATTCGTACCCCCTCGGAATTGACCTTCCGTGCCGTTATCTCAGGATTGTTCGTTGGCTGCCTGATCGGCGCCTCGAATGTAACGATCGGCCTGAAAATCGGCTGGACCTTTGGAGCAGGGATCACCGCAGCGGTGATCTCGTTTGCTCTGTTCAGCACCATGCGCGGGATGCGTCGCCCCTTCGACTCCAAAGAGAACCTGATCGCGGCAACTGCGGGCTCCTCCTCGGGGACCATGGCCTCAGCAGGTGGGTTTGTCGCCGCGATCCCCGCCCTTGAAATGATCCGTCTCAACCAGGGACTGGAGCCCCTCCCCTTCGTGTCGCTTGTCATCTGGGGTATGGCGGTCGCCTTCCTCGGTGTGCATTTCGCGGTTCCGCTGAGACGTCAGATGATCGTCACCGAAAAGCTCCGTTACCCGACCGGGACTGCTACCGCGGAAACGATTAAGGCGATGTACGCCTCCGGCGCAGAGGCGTTGAAAAAGACACGTGTGCTGCTGATTGCGGGCATCTCCGCCGCAGTGCTGAAGCTGCTCTACCTCGCCTTCCCTGGAAGTTTCGGGCTTGTCGAGGACCTCTCCTTCAATGACTTCGGGCTCGCTACCCTTGCAATCCTCAGTGTGCCGATTTACCAGCTTCAGATCGGCCTTAACCTCTCGCCGATGATGCTCGGCGCGGGTGTGTTGATCGGTCCGAAAGTGGGCTGGAGCCTGCTGGCAGGATCGCTGATCGCCTGGGGTGTGATGACCCCGATCCTCCTCAATAACGGGACTGTCGAAGTTGCGCCTGACATCTCTGCGGTCAATCATGCCCTGGTTGAAGTTCAAACGGCATATGATGCGGGACGTTCACCTGACCGTGCGAACCGTCACCTCGAGGTTGCGGTGTCAGATGCGATTCTTCGGGCGGAACGTGTCGCCTCCCACCGTGACGGGGTCAGCACAATTGATGTCCTGCGTCATTTTAACGCACCGGCCGAGCTGCTGCGTGAGGCGGGGATGCTGCCCGAGGATGAGGCGCAGCCAGTAGCCGTGATCGACCGTCCGCCAGACACCACAAGCCCCTACCGTGCCGGGTTCAACTGGGTCCTCTGGACCGGTGTCGCCTTGATGATCACTTCCAGTTTCACCAGTCTTGCCATGCAGTACAAAACGATCATCCGAACGTTTACCAGTATGCGTGCCGCGACCAGACGTCCCGCGCATGAATCGGGCGGAGATGAGCCGGAGGATGAGGATGCGCCCGACCCCTACCCGATGAAGTACTGGGTGATCGGGATGACCCTCGCCTCGCTGCTGACAGTCACCCTCGCCAAGATCTACTTCCAGATTCCCATCTGGGAAGGTCTGCTTGCGATCTTCCTTTCCCTCTTCATCGCAGCAATCGCGGTCCGTGCCACGGGTGAGACAGACATCAACCCGGTCGGCGCGATGGGCAAAATCACTCAGGTGGTCTACGGCGCCCTGGCACCCGGTAAGATGGTCACAAACCTGATGGCTGCAGCGATTACGAGCGCGGGTGCCAGCCAGGCGGGCGACCTGATGCAGGACCTGAAAGCAGGTTACATGCTGAAGGTATCCGTCCGAAAGCAGGTGATGACCCAGCTCCTCGGTGTGATCGTCGGCGTGTTTGCGGCGGCAGCGACGTATCGTGTGCTGACTGTCGTCTACGAAATACCAGGCCGTGAGTTTCCGGGACCTGCGGTCTTCGCGTGGTACAAGATGGCCGAGATTCTGGCGGTCGGGTTGGCTGCATTGCCAGCTGGAGCGTTGTGGGGTGCTGCGGTTGGTGGGGCGCTGGGGATCATCCTGCCTCTCGCAGGCCGATTCCTGCCGAAGAAGGTCTCGAAGTGGATTCCGAGCCCGATCGCTTTCGGGATCGCTTTTATGGTCCCCGCCGTCTACTCGATCGGGATGTGGCTGGGCGCGTGGCTGACCCAGATTTACAACAAGCGGCAGCCTGAGCGGGTTGACAAGTACGGAGCAAGTCTCGCCAGTGGGTTTATCGCTGGTGAAGGGCTGATGATGGTCGTCTTCGCCCTCTACCTGATGGCGACCCAGTTCCTTTTCTGATGAATGGGCCTGTTTCGGGGCTGGAGACCTGCGATGCAGGTGAACCTTGCTGGAGCCTCACAAAAATCTGTGTCGTAGTCACCACAACTGGTTGTCAAGATCGCCTGGAGGCCGCAGGTCTCCAGGGGTGTCTTGACAAACTGACAGCACACACCTTGTGAGAGGCCCTTGTTTTATTGAAAACAAAATTGCCGAGTCGATAATGGTAAGTGCTTTCGGAGAATTGTCGGCGGCACTTCGGTAAACCAATCAGCACACTTGTTTTCGATAAAACAAGGGGTCAATTCAAGATGTTTGTTTCGTGGCAGTAAAGTCGCGCCGAGAGACTGCGCTACGCTTGCCTCCCGGCGAACTTGACTGCTGCATTCCCGCACATATTCTCAAGACGAGCCGCGTGTCTTGCGGGATGCGTCGCAGGGATGTAACCTCTTAGCAGCATGAAATCGATCACCAAACCCTCGAGGGGGGCATGATCCAACGAGTTCTGATCGCGAATCGTGGAGAGATCGCTGTACGCATCATCCGTGCCGCAAGAAGCATGGGTATCAGCCCGGTAGCGGTCTACAGTGAAGCGGATGCCACAGCGCTGCATGTTCGGCTGGCAGACGAGGCCGTGCAGATCGGACCGCCCGCCGCCGCGGAGAGCTACCTGGTGATCGACAAGCTCATCGAAGCCGCAACACGGTCCGGATGTGACGCCGTACACCCGGGTTACGGTTTCCTCTCCGAACGCGCCGCATTTGCCGAGGCAGTCAACAATGCAGGGCTGACCTGGATCGGACCACCGCCCGAAGCGATCTCCCTGTTGGGCGACAAGGTCATCAGCCGCCGGACGATGGCCGAAGCGGGGGTGCCGATCACTCCGGGATTCGACTCGGATAACCCCAGCCTCGAGACCTTCCTGCCGGAAGCCGGCAAGATCGGCTATCCCCTGCTCATCAAAGCGGCAGCAGGTGGCGGTGGCAAGGGGATGCGTGTGGTTCGTGAGGAGTCCCAGCTCGCCGAGGCGATCGAAGGCGCAATGCGTGAAGCGAAGAATGCTTTTGGCGACAGCCGGGTTTTCATCGAGAAGTATGTGGAACGACCGCGTCACATCGAGTTTCAGATTTTCGCCGACTCACACGGGAACATCGTCCACCTCTTTGAACGTGAATGCTCGATCCAGCGCCGTCACCAGAAGGTGATCGAAGAGGCTCCCTCAACCGCCCTCCGCCCCGAAGAACGTGAAAAGATGGGCGCGGCTGCAGTTGAAGCGGCGCGTGCTTCGGGGTATGTCAACGCCGGAACCGTCGAATTCCTGTTTGACGACCAGAGCAGGCAGTTCTACTTCCTCGAGGTCAACACACGCATCCAGGTTGAGCACCCGGTCACCGAGGAAGTGGTTGGGGTTGACCTGGTTGCGGAGCAGTTCCGAATCGCCGATGGCGGCACACTGCCCTGGACCCAGGAGCAGCTCGCCCAGCGTGGGCACGCTATCCAGGCGCGAATCTATGCGGAAGATCCCGCCAATGGCTTCCTGCCGGCAGCCGGTCCCCTGCTCTGCCTGCGTGAACCTGTCGGACCGGGGATACGTGTCGACAGCGGTGTGCTCGAAGGGGTGGATGTGCCGATCCACTATGATCCCATCATGGCAAAGGTGATTGCGCATGGGCAGGACCGGGAGTCCGCCAGGTTACGTTTGATCCAGGCGCTCCAACAGTACATCGCCCTCGGTGTCCCTACCAGCGCATCGTTCCTTCGTGACGTTCTTGCCAGCGAACCCTTTCGTCGTGGCGAAACGTTCACCGACTTCATCCAGACCCACTTCGAGGGGTGGCAGGGAGAGCCGGATGGGCTGAAGGAGATCGCACTGGCCGCAGCGACAGTTCTGCCAGCCAATGGCAGAGGTGGTGCTGCTGAAGGCCTGCCTGTTTCAGGGATTGCATCGCCCTGGAGCACGCTCGGCGCCTGGCGGATCGGAGGTGAGGCATGAGTCGTGCGGAATGGATGATCGACGGCGAGAAACGGATCGTACGTGGTGAACTGCGCAGCGAACGGCTCACCGCTGAGATTGACAACGGTTCCCGTCTCGAGGGGCAATTCCACCCGACCGGGCCGGGAGAAGGTGTCTGGCAGGTCAACGGGAAACGTCACCACATCCTCACCGCCGAGCACAAAGGCCAGGTCTGGGTGGCGGTGGATGGACGTATCTTTCAATTCCGCCAGGCATCCGATGATGACCTCGCCGGGGCTCACGCAAGCGAGAATATGATCGCCGCTCCGATGCCCGGAAAAGTGATCAAGCTCTTCGCGAACGTGGGCGACCATGTCACCGAAGGTCAGCCGGTGCTGATTGTCGAAGCGATGAAAATGGAGCACACCCTCCGTGCACCGATGGCAGGAAAAATTGTGACACTGAAATGCAGCGAAGGGCAGCAGGTGGATGCCAATGTACCACTGGTCGAGTTCGAGGAGAATGGCGGAGACTGAAAGGGTGCTGGCTTCAGGATAATATGATAGCTCCTCCTGAGAAATTGTGCGTGAATCCAGCGGTCAGGTCCAAGCAGAACGTGGCCTCATGACGGTTTCGACAACTTGATCCGGGGTGGACAACTGCACAGATTCCGAGAGGACCCTTTGTCCGGCCGAAGTGCCTTTGGGAGGTTGAGATGACTTTCAGCAAGTCCTGGGGATATGGAGTCCGTGCCCTGGTGCACCTCGCCGGGAGCTATGAGGACCCTGAACACCGTTGGCAGGCCGGAGAGTTGGCCGAGGCCGCCGGACTGCCCTCCTCCTTCCTGTCGAAGGTGTTGCATCAACTCACCCAGGCCGGGCTTGTGGACAGCGCACGCGGTCGTGGCAGTGGCGTACGCCTCGCAGCACCACCCGAGGATATCCGTCTCATTGACGTGGCTCGGGCAACCGAGGAGACGAACACCCTGAACCTGGATGCCTCCGGATTCGATGACGCCCCCTCCCCTCTTAAGCACGACATGGAGAATCGTTGGCAACCCTATCGCACCGGATTGATGGAGTTCCTCGCTGAAACGACCATTACCAACCTCTTCAGTGCACTACCCGCAGGCCACACAGACATCCAGCCCTCTGTCAACCACAGAACCTCACAGGAGAAGGATCTTACATGAGAGCATCGATCGAAGAAATCCAATCGAGGTTACGTGAATTACACGTGGATGGTTGGCTGCTCCATGTCTTCCGCGACACTAATCCGGTCGCAGTATCAACCCTCGCCCTGCCGACAGGCCAGACCCGCTCACGTCGTGCTTATTATTGGATTCCAGCGGAAGGTGAGCCACGCAAACTTCATCACGCGATTGAACCGCACACCCTGGCGCATCTGCCCGGACCATCCAGAACCTACCTCAGCTACACCAGCCTCGGCGAAGAATTGGCGAACCTGGTCAACGGTGCAAAGAAGGTCGCCATGGAATACAGCCCCGACTGCCTGATCCCCACCGTCTCCTGGGTCGATGCGGGCACGATCGAACGTATCCGGTCCTTCGGTGTCGAAGTCGTTTCGAGCGCTGAGCTGATCCAGTATTTTGAAGCCTGCCTCACCGACGAGCAGATCACCTCGCATTTTACGGCTGCAGATGTCTGCAAGCGAGTCGCCAATGAAGCATTTGAGGAAGTCGGTCGCCAGTTGCGTGAAGCAAAGATTCCTCGTGAAGCTCAGATACAGCATTACATCATGCACCGTTTCGCGCAGGAAGGGCTGACAACCGACCACCCGCCGATTGTTGCGGTAGATGCCAACGCCTCCGACCCCCACTACGATCCGCAGGAGGATAGTGACAGTGCGATCACACCGGGCTGTGTGCTGCTGATCGACTTGTGGGTGAAAGGAAAGGGTGCGGAAGACATCTTCGCTGACCAGACCTGGATGGGCTATATCGGCAGCAATCCCCCGGAAAAGGTGGTGCAGGTGTGGGAACTGCTGCGTGACGCGAGACGTGCCGGGTTTGACCTTGTTCAACGCCGTATCGATTCCGGACAGCCTGTCTTTGGCTGGGAGGTCGACGACGAAGTTCGTGCTCCGATCATCGCCGCCGGGTACGGGGAGTACTTCTTTCATCGGACCGGGCACAGCATCACTACGGTCGACCACGGTTCGGGCGCAAACATCGACAACCTCGAAACCCGGGAGTTGCGTCCCCTGATCCCGCGTACCCTGTTCAGCATCGAACCCGGCATCTACCTGCCGGAATTCGGAATGCGGAGCGAATACAACGTGCTGATCGACGCGAACGGGAAGCCGGTCTTTGCAGGTGGTACGGATCAGGAAGATTTGATTCTGGTGCAGGTGTAGGTGCGACAGCCCGGATGGTCTAAGGATTCTCACAAGAATTTGTACGGCTGTCTCTGCACAATTTGTCCAGCGTTGCGGCAGGTCTTTAGCGAAGCGGAGACCTGCTGCCTCCAGGCGATCTTGACAACCTGACTGGCCGGAGACTTCTGCACAAGTTCCTGTGAAGACCCAGGTAAATGTCGCTCCCTTCCGACCGGCAACTCACGGCGCCTCGTTCATCCCTCTTGATCCCGCACCTGCTGGAACGCCTCGTATCTTCCCGTGGTATATTCAGACGAAAAGTGGCCATGTCGGAGAACTCAGCAACCCATGAAGTACAAGGATTATTACGAGGTACTCGGCGTCGATCGCAAAACCTCCCCGGAGGAGATCCACAAGGCGTATCGTAAGCTCGCACGGAAATACCACCCCGATGTGAACAAGGCTTCCGGCGCTGAGGATCGCTTCAAGGAAATCGGCGAAGCCTACGAGGTGTTGAAAGACAGCGACAAGCGCCGGAGGTACGATTCGCTCGGCTCGAACTGGCGGATGGGGGAAGATTTTACTCCGCCGCCCGGCAGTGGCTTCGGTGGCGGTTTTGGGGAGGGCTTCAGCGGACGGACCGATTTCAGCGATTTTTTCGAATCCATCTTTGGGAACATGGGTGGCATGGGCGGGTTCAATCGCGCCCACGGACGTTCCGCACGCCGTTCGCAGGGGTTTCGCGGTCAGGATCATGAGGCCGCAGTTGAGATCACCCTCGAGGAGGCGTTGCGCGGCGGCAGCCACCGGATCACGCTGAAAACAACAGAGTCCTCCCCGACCGGCGATATGCGTCCCGGCACACGGACCATCGAGTTTAAAATCCCGGCTGGTGTCCGCGAAAACATGAAAATACGTCTCCCCGGACAGGGTGGCCCCGGTGTGAGTGGTGGATCGGCAGGCGACCTCTACCTGACGATTGGCTTCAAGAAACACCGGCTCTTCACTGTGGATGGTTACAATCTGAAGATCACCCTTCCCGTCACCCCCTGGGAGGCGGCGCTTGGTGCGAAGGTGACAGTTCCTTCCCTGGAGGAGACGCTTCGTGTTTCAATAAAACCGGGGGCCAAGAGCGGACAGAAGCTGAAGATCGCCGGAAAAGGGCTGCCATCCAAGGATGGGAGCCGTGGCGATCTGATCGCTGAAGTGCAAATCCAGGTGCCTGAGAAGATGAGCAAACACGAGCGTGAGCTATTCGAATTTCTCCAGGAACGAAGCTCCTTCAACCCGCGGGAGTGGGATAAGGAGTAAGTCGGGGTGATTATGACCGATCAATTGCTGACCGCCCTCATTCTGGTGTTGCTTGCAGCCTGTATCCTTCTGCTCTGGGTCTACCGCCGGAGACTGCACAGCAATGCCTCCTTTACTGCGGAAACCGTTTTTCACAATTTTCAGACCGACGAAGGCCGTGCTGCGATAGTGCAGCACCAGCACGATAAAGAAGATTGTACTCGCGAAGCGAGCGGCGAGAAGTCGTAGCGTAACCGTGGAAGCGCCCCCCGAGCAAAGGGGGAGCAGCCACAAAGAACGATCAGGAGAGTGAGCAGAATGAGTGAAACATCGGGCAGTGCAGCCAAAACTCAAACCCTGAAATTCAAGGCGGAAGTGGCCCAACTGCTGAACATTGTCATCAACTCCCTTTACACCGACAAGGAAATTTTCGTTCGTGAGCTGGTGAGCAATGCTTCAGACGCCCTTGAAAAACTGCGCCATCATCAACTCACCCATAAGGGGGAGATGAAGGATGCCGATCGCGAGCTTGAGATCCAGATCACAACAGACGAGAAAGCGCGCACCTTCACAATCAGGGACACAGGGATCGGGATGACCCGCGAGGAGGCGTCAACCAATCTCGGCACCATCGCCCACTCAGGAAGTCGTGAGTTCCTGAAGATGGTCGAGGCTGGCGAATCGGTCGACACTTCGCTGATCGGTCAGTTCGGTGTCGGGTTCTATTCCGCCTTTATGGTCGCTGACAAGGTGACCGTCCACACACGATCCTGGCAGCCTGATGCCACGCCAATCGTCTGGAGTTCGACAGGCGCTGGGAGTTTCACCCTGCGTGAAACCGATGAGCTGCCTCGCGGCACCACGATCACCATAGACCTGAAGGAGTCCGAGTCCACCTTCGCCAACAGCGAAACCGTCAAATCCCTGATACGCAAGTACAGCAATTTTGTCCCCTTCCCCATCCTGGTAGATGGAGAGCAGGTCAACACGATCCAGCCCCTCTGGACACGCAACCGCAGCGATATTAAGGATGAAGAGCTCACCGAGTTTTACCGTTTTGTTGCCAATGCTGGGGATGACCCCTTCTACAAGTTCCAGTTCAGCGCGGATGCCCCCCTCGCGATTCGCTCGCTCCTGTTTGTCCCGGGCGACAACATGGAAAGGTTTGGATTCGGGCGAATTGAGCCGGGGATCGCACTGTACTGCAAGAAGGTGATGATCGCCAGCGATGTCGAGGAATTGCTGCCGGACTACTTCCGATTCATCCGTGGCGTGGTGGACAGCGAAGACCTTCCCTTGAACATCAGCCGTGAAACAATGCAGGACAGCGCCCTTGTGGCAAAGCTCCGCCGTGTGCTGACAGGCCGTCTGATCAAGTTCCTCGCCGAGGAGGCGAAGAGTGACCCGGCCCGCTATGGCGATTTCTTCAAGAACTTCGGCATGTTCATCAAGGAGGGAGTCGCGACTGATTTCGAGCACCGGGATGACCTGGCGAAACTGCTGCGCTTCGACTCCTCCCATGACCCGGAGAAGGTGACCTCCCTTGAGGAGTACGTGGAGAGAATGGGCGAAGAGCAGAAGGCGGTTTATTACATCAGCGGCCCGAACCGTGACGTGATCGAAGCCGGTCCCTACCTCGAAGCGCTGAAGGAACACGGTATGGAGGTCCTCTTCTGCTATGAGGGGATCGATGATTTCGTGATGAATTCCCTGCGATCTTTCGCGGATAAGCCGTTGATTTCGGCGGATCAGGCCGACCTCAAGCTGCCGGAAAAGCAGAAGGCTGATGATGAAAAACCAGTCGAAAGTCTTGACTCGAAGGAAGCGGGCGTCCTGGCAAGCTGGATGAAAAATCAGCTCGGTGACGAGGTCGAGGAGGTTCGAGTCTCGAACCGTCTCACTTCGAGCCCAGCCCTCCTGGTCAACCCGGACGATTTCCTGACAACCGGCATGCGGCGTGTGATGCAGGCCGCGAATCGGGATGCCGGACCCATAGGGAAAATGATCCTCGAGATCAATCCCGGGCATGGAATTGTGAAACGGATCAATGAGTTGCGAATCGCCGACCCAAAATCCGAACTCGCAATTCAGGCAACAGCCCTGATGCTGGACAACGCACAAATCGCAGCTGGTTTGCTGGTGGATCCAAAGCGTTTGATCGAACGGAGCACACGCATCCTCGAAGCAGCACTTGGCTGAGCGTGACAAGCGGGCTGTCTCCAGGGACAGCCCGCTTCTGTAACTATTCCCCCCGAAAGTCGTCCAACGGTCGTCTGTGGTAATCCTCTCCAAAGACTTGCACTGCTGCAGGTCGCTACTCGCACACCACAGTGTGGTGCATTTTACCACAGTTTTCACTTGTCATTCCCGAACAAACGTTGTTACTTAACAAAACAAAAACGGCACAGGAGTTGCAAAACCGTTCAATTCAAAGGGTCATTCGCCGGTCGACTGGAGGAGACCGACGAATCGGGGAGACGATGGAGGAGGGAGCATGGTCACCAATGATGAACAGCAGGTCAGCCAGGAAAACCCGTTTTCCGCAGAGTCCACGCCGCGCACGGTAGTCCAGCCATTCGCACGTTTGATCGCAGTCATCACCGATCCCCAGGCAGCCATGCGCGGGGTGGCCATTCGTGGCGCCTGGTGGGTGCCGTTGCTTGTGGTGATCGCTGCATTTGTTGTCTTTTACCTGGTTGCAGGGGATGTCGTCAGCGATTACGCCGCCGAGCAGACTCGCGAACGTCTGAACGAGATGGTTGTCGAGGGCCGTCTGACGCAAGAGCAGGCGGACCAGTTTGCGGCGCGCCAGGCGGGTGGAACAATTACCAAGATCATGATCATGGTTAATCCGCTGATCGCTTCCTTCCTTATCAAGCTGATTTTCGCCGCGCTTTTCCTGCTCGGCGGAAATGTCATCTTCGGCGGGAATGCCCGGTTCGGACAATACTGGGCATTGCTTTGGTATGCCGCAGTGATCGGGTCGATCGGTACGGTGATTTCCAGTATCCTGATCGCCTACAACGGTGACATTCACGGGGCGCAGCTCGGCCTGGGCATCCTCACCAGCGGCGATCCGACTTCGACTGCGCACAAGATCCTCGCGGTCTTTAATGTCTTCAGCATCTGGGAAGCAATTGTGGCCGGGATTGGACTGAGCGTGCTTGCGAGGATCAGCCAGCCAAAGGGGATCGGCTGGGCACTCGTCATCTATCTCGGGTTTGGCTTGCTGACTTCGCTCCTGTCGGGGCAGTCCTGGGTGTAACGATTCAGCGGACTGTCGGGTCTATCGAGCAACTACCGTAGTAACGAGGAATACAAAGATGAGAAGGTTGGCGCTCACGCTTGTCTGCACACTCGCACTAATCCTGAGTTTCGGTTCGGCGCAGGCGGAGGTGAAGGAAGAACTACCGAAGATCATTCAGGAAGAGGCGCTCACTCTTACCGAGCTGATCGACCTCGCCAAAGCCAACCAGGCTGCCTACCGGCGAACTGTCGATGGTGAACGTATCATCGCTGCACTCAATCGCAGCGCAATCGGGCAGTTCCTCCCCTCAGTGTCGTTCGGTGGCAGCTGGAGCGACTACTCCGGTGAGACAGTCGTCGAAGGTGTGGCGGTCAGCAGTAATGACTACGCTTCCAGCAGCCTGCGTTTAAACGTCAACGAAGCCCTCTTCGAAGGCGGGTCTCGCTACTTCGGGTACAAAAACGCACGTTTGCAGATCTTCAACACGAAACTCGCCACAGAACGCAGCGAAGACCTGCTGATTGCCCAGGTGAAGACAGCGTTCTTCAACCTGCTCGCCTCACAGGATTATCTGAAGGTCCAGGAGGAAGTGCTGCAGCACCGTCTCGAGGCGGAGCGCCTTGCGCGGGCAAGATTCGCAACGGGTGATGTGATCGAACTCGATGTGATGCAGTCTGAGATCGATGTGGGTACGCAGCGTAATGCGATTCTGCAAGCGCAGCAGGGTGTTGAAAACGCACGAGAGGCACTGAACCTCACCGTCGGCTTGCATCTTGACAGCCGTTACCCCATTGAAGGGAACTTCGATCCTCAGCTTCCGCAGCACAATGCAACCGACCTGGTGCGGACAGCCCTGACTTCCCGTCCCGACCTGATTCAGCAGCAGAACGCGGTACAGTACTACCACAACCAGGTTCGGATCCAGCAGACCGGATACCTGCCCTCGTTCGGTCTGTTCTACTCCTGGGGTCGGTCAGAATCAGCTGGCCCCGGTTCCTTTGTGATCAGCCCGGATCAGAGCCGTTCGACATCGGTCGGGATCAGCATGAACTGGACCCTGTTCGACCGGTTCAATCGTGAATACAACATTCAGAACGCGAAGATCAGCAAGCGGCAGGCGCAGTGGGATGAAATCCAGGCACGTCAGCAGGTTGATTCTGAAGTGCGGACAGGTTGGCGGAGCCTCGAGGTGCTGTATGCGCAAATCCAGGTTTCCGAAAAGAACCGTGAACTTGCACGCCGTCAGCTCGTTCTCGAGCAGGAGCGGTACCGCATCGGTGCATCCGACCAGCTGAACCTGCGGAGTGCGCAGGTGACATTCATCACCGCCGAGCAGGACTATCTGACCCGCGTATTGAACTTCTACACCACATTGGCCACCCTCGAACGTGACCTTGGAACGACTTTGGATGCGGCAACCCGGTAATGTCGCCCAGCGGAGGTAATACCGTGAGCAAGAAGAAGAGCAGTCGCAAGAAGCTGTGGATCATTCTTGGCGTTGTGGTGGTCGTTGCCGGACTGGTCGCTGCTAACCTGTTGACCAAACGCGGTCCGAAAGGGGTCAATGTCGATGTTACGACAGCGGTACTCGACAGCCTGGTGCAGACTGTAACCGCATCTGGAAAGATCCAGCCGAAAGTGGAAGTCAAGATCAGCGCCAATGTCAGCGGCCGTATCCTCTATCTCGGCGCCAAGGAAGGTGACACGGTCGAGAAGGATCAACTCCTTGTCAGGATCGAGGACGAGAACTACGCGGCTCAACTTGAGCAGATGCGTTTCTCCCTCGCAAGTTCGGTAGCCAGCCTCGACGAAGCGCGTTCACGCCAGAAACGTGTCCGCGAACTCCATGCTGTCAGCCTCTCGAGTGACGCTGACCTGGAAACCGCGACAGCAGCAGTGAAAAGGCTGGAAGCGGATGTGGACCGGATGCGTGCCAATGTCGTCCAGAGTGAAGACCAGCTTTCCAAGACACGCATCTACTCCCCGATTTCCGGCACGGTCACTCTGCTGAACAAAGAAGTAGGCGAAATGGCCATTGGTGCCACCTTCAGCCAGGATATCATCATGGTCGTTTCAAAGCTCGACCAGATGGAGGTGGATGTTGAGGTCAACGAGAACGATGTCGTGCTGATTACACGCCATGATCCGGTGAAGATTGAGGTATTCGCAATGCCGGACACCAGCTTCCAGGGTGTGGTCACCGAGATCGCCCATTCGGGGATCGTGCGGAACCGCGGCACCTCGGAAGAAGTGACCAATTTCAGCGTCACAGTTGCGGTAACCGACAATGTCCCGTCTCTGCGTCCCGGGATGAGTGCGACAGTCGAAATTGTCACCGAGGAGAGGTTTGACACGCCAGTCCTTCCGCAGGAAGCCGTTGCGGTCCGGACCTTGAGCGAAGAGAACCGTATGGGCGTGCAGGCACGCGAAGCCTCTTCGAAGAAAGGCAAGAAGGGCAAGGGCGGCAAAGCGGAAGCAGCTACGCCTGCATCCGCTCCGTCCGGCAAGAAGGAAAACCCGGTGGAGGTCGTGTTTGTCGTTGAGAACGATACCGTCTGGGCGAAGCCGGTGAAACTCGGCATTTACTCGGATACCCATTTCGAGATTCTTGAGGGTATCACTCCGGGCGATGTCGTTGTAACCGGTCCCTTCCGTCTGCTCTCACGTGAACTGCACAGCGGCACCGTTGTCAAATACAACAAACCCGCTCGAGCCGAGACGCCGCCGGACACTATCGCTGTGACTCAAGAGTAATTCCCCCGGGAGATAAGATGAACAGCATCATCGAGTTCAGGAACATTCATAAGGTCTACGAGATCGGCCAGATCAAGGTGCCGGCGCTCGCGGGGGTGGACCTTCAGATCAGCGAAGGCGAATATGTCGCCATCATGGGTCCCTCCGGATCGGGAAAATCGACCCTGATGAATATCATCGGTTGCCTCGACACGCCCACCGAAGGTGTGTATCGCCTTGCCGGTGAACGAGTGGACCAGATGAGCGACAACGAGCTGGCCGACATCCGGAACCGCAGGATCGGCTTTGTTTTCCAGACCTTCAATCTGCTCCCCCGAGCGGACGCCTTTCACAATGTGGAACTGCCGTTGATTTATGCCGGCGTGCCGCGTGTTCGCAGGCGTGAACGTGTCGAGGCAGCCCTCGAGGAAGTAGGGCTTGCGGACCGGATGCACCATAAGCCCAACGAACTCTCCGGAGGTCAGCGGCAGCGTGTGGCGGTGGCAAGAGCGCTGGTCAACAACCCCAGCCTTCTGCTTGCGGACGAACCCACTGGCAACCTCGACAGCAGGACCAGTTACGAGATCATGGAGCTTTTCGGACAACTTCACGGCGGCGGAAACACGCTTGTGCTGGTCACCCATGAAGAGGATATCGCCGCGTATGCACACCGTGTGGTGCGTCTCCTGGACGGCAAAATCCATTCTGACGATCGCCAGACTCCACGCACCGGTGCAAATGGCAAGTTCGCCGGAAAGCCGGTGGATGACGAGATGGTTTCTTCGACGTAACCTTTCGCCGAGACTTGCTCGAACCTGACGGGGCGCATTCCAGGGATAACCCTGCACCTGGTGATCCGGCTTCGTGGATAAGCCGGCAGCTGATGAAGGAAGACGCATGACACGGCAGTTGATCGCCTTCTCGCACGCTTTGATCGAGGGGTTTCTCATCGCTCAGCGCGCCCTGATGGCGAACAAGACACGATCCATCCTCACCACGCTGGGCATTGTCATCGGCGTGGTGACTGTCACCCTGATGCTGACCATCATCCAGGGGCTGAACGCCTCGTTCGCCAAGCAGATTTCCTTCCTCGGAAGCAACACCGTTTACATCGATCAGTATCCCTGGATCTGGGATGATGACTGGTGGAAATACATCAACCGCCCGAAGGTGACACTTGCGAATTACGAGGATGTGCTTCGCAAGTCAAAACTTTCGGCAGCCGTTGCTCCGATGACAGGGACATCACGTCCAGTCGCCTTCCGTGACAAGAGCTTGACGGGTGTCCAGGTCATGGGCGCGACCAACAGCTTCCTTGAAGTCAGCAGCACTGTGCCCGAGTTCGGGCGGTTCATTACCGATACCGATGACCACAACGCACGTAGAATCTGTGTCATCGGGCAGGATGTGCGAAACGAGCTGTTTCGCCAACTCGACCCGATCGGGCGCGACCTCCGGATCGGGCATAACCGTTTTCGAGTCGTTGGCATCCTCGAGAAACAGGGTTCCATGTTCGGCCAGTCACGGGACAACCTGATCATCATCCCGACAAACACACTGTTGAGCACCTTCGGCCGTAACCGCAGCATCCAGATTGCGGTGAAAGCTCAGGACGGGGTCGAGATCGACGCCCTCGTCGACGAGCTGACGGGGATCATGCGCTCGTCAAAGAACCTCAAGCCCCAGGACGAGGACAACTTCTCGATCAATCGGCAGGCTGCCCTGCAGAATCTCTACAATACCATGACAGGTGGGGTGTATGCCGCAGGACTGGTCATTGGCGGTATCAGCCTGCTCGTGGGTGGTATCGGAATTATGAACATCATGCTGGTTTCGGTGACAGAGCGGACCTGGGAGATCGGGATGCGGAAAGCGATTGGCGCGAAAACCGTTCACATCCTCTGGCAATTCCTGGTCGAGGCCGTGATGATCTGCATGTTGGGCGGGAGTGTGGGTCTGCTCATCGCCTACCTTGGCAGCCTTGCAATCAACAATGTGCTTCCCGCTGTCCTGCCCCTCTGGCTGGCAGCGTTCGCCGTCCTCTTCTCCGCGGCGGTTGGAGTGCTGTTCGGGCTTTTCCCTGCGGCAAAGGCGGCACGTCTCGATCCCATAACCGCCCTTCGGGCTCAGTAGGAGGCGATCATGAACATGCTCGAATCCTACCGGGTATCGCTGGCGAGCATCGCCGGGAACAAACTCCGCTCCTCCCTCACCCTGCTCGGCGTGGTGATCGGGGTGATGACCATCATCGCCACCATGTCCATCATCCGTGGCCTGAACAAGATGATGGAGGACGAAATGTCCGAGCTTTCCACCGGAGTGTTCCAGGTCCAGAGATATGACATCCAGGTGGGTGTGCATGTGGGTGGAAGGAAACGGGAGTTTCGCCCCAAACTCGGTCTGGATGAAGTGCGCGCAATCGAGCAGAATGTTCCCCAGGTCAGCCTGGTGGCGCCGGAATGCCACATGTGGGGTGTTGTTGTTAAATACAAGAACGACGCCACCCCTCCGAACACCACCCTTTTCGGAGGAGTCGCTGCCACTACCGCCAACAACGGCTACAGCATCGAGAATGGACGGAACCTGACCGAACAGGACCTGCTGTACGCAAGACCTGTGGTGGTGATCGGTTCCGCTATTGCCCGTCGGCTGTTCCCCTTCCGTGACCCGGTCGGGGAATCGGTAACTGTCAACGGTCAGCGCGCTCAGGTTGTCGGAGTATTCCAGGAAAAAGGCAGCATGCTCAACCGGAATGCTGACCATGTCTCGCTTGTCCCGATCACAACTTTCGAGCGCTGGTTCGGCACAGAACGAAGCTGGGCGATCACTGTCCAGACCAGGGATCCCTCCCAGATTGACAAGGCGATCGAGCAGACAACCATTGCGCTCCGCTCCGCACGGGGCTTGAAACCTGGCCAGGAAAACAACTTTGCCGTGTGGCACTCAAATCAGTTGATCGACACTTTCAACGATATGACCCGCTGGATCAAGATCGCGGCTTTCGGAATTGCCTCCATCGCCCTGCTGGTGGCGGGTGTGGGGATCATGAACATCATGCTGGTGACAGTGACCGAACGGACCCGTGAAATCGGCATCCGCAAGGCTCTCGGCGCAAAACGGACCTCCATCCTCGCCCAGTTCCTGGTAGAGGCGGTGATCCTGACCGAGATCGGTGCACTGATTGGAGTGGGCATTGGGATCGCCGCAGCGTATCTGCTCGGCGGTGCTGTGCACCTGCCGGTTTCGGTGCCACTCTGGAGTGTGATTGTCGGCATCCTCTTCTGCTCTGCGATCGGTCTGGGCTTCGGCACCTGGCCTGCCTGGAAAGCCAGCCAACTCGACCCGATTGAGGCGCTCAGGTACGAATAAGTGAGCAGTCGCTCTTGCATGCTGTACAGGCTGTAACATTTTCTCCGGTGAGACAGTCTCACCATCACGGGATTGGGCTGCCGCGCAATATGGAGCCGGAACTCCTGCGCGAGCCCGGCATGAAACAGATGTTTGCATCGTTGCGAGAGGGACTGAACATCGCGTTCAGAGCCCTGCTTGCGAACAAGACCCGGTCGCTGCTGACGACTCTCGGGATCGTGATCGGTGTGCTCACGGTTACCGTGATGCTGATGATCATCCAGGGTCTCAATGCCTCCTTCACTCGCCAGCTCTCCATCCTTGGCTCGAACACGGTTTACATCGAACGCTGGCCGTGGATTATCACAGACGGCTCCTGGTGGAAATACATCAACCGCCCCGAGGTGACTCGAGCGAACTACGAGTACCTCCGGGAACACTCTCATCTGGCCACTGCCATCGCTGCGGGCAGTGGAACCCGACGAACCATTGCGTTCCGTAACGAGCGGCTCGAACGAGTCCAGATCAACGGCGCAACTCCCGAATACATCGATGCCTCCGGCTTCGACCTTGAGGTCGGTCGTTTCCTCACCCCGGCGGATCACCGTTCACGGCGGAATGTCTGTGTCATCGGCGCCGATGTGCAGCGTGACCTCTTCCGTTCCGTGAACCCGATCGGTCGTGACATTCGTGTCGGAAATGACCGGTACCGAGTGGTGGGTATCCTCACACGCAAGGGCGAATCGTTTGGCGAGACACTCGACAAACGTGTCGTGATTCCCCTGACGACCTTCGAGAAAACCTTCGGCACACGGCGTGGTGTACAGATCGTTGCCAAAGCGAATGAGGGCGCCGATATGGATGACCTCGAAGAGGAGATGCGCTACCTCATGCGTCGAGCACGCGATCTGCGCCCCCTGCAGGAGGACAACTTCGTCATCAATCGCCAGGAGATGATGGAATCCTTCTACAAACGTATCACTTCCGGGATCTATGCCGCCGGGTTGATCATCGGGGGGATTGCGCTGCTGGTCGGCGGTGTGGGGATCATGAACATCATGCTGGTCTCTGTCAGCGAGCGGACCTGGGAAATCGGGATGCGCAAAGCGGTGGGGGCACGCACCAGCAACATCCTCTGGCAGTTCCTGGTTGAAGCGATGCTGATCTGCACGGCTGGAGGTGTGATTGGACTGGGGTTGGCAGCGGGGATCGGCGTAGCCCTTCAGTCCAAGTTGCCGGTCTCCCTCCCCCTCTGGCTCGCGCTGTCTGCGGTGGGCTTCTCGGCGACTGTGGGGCTTCTGTTCGGTCTGCTGCCGGCGGCAAAAGCGAGTCGGCTGGACCCGATTGTCGCACTCAGGTCGGAATGATGTGTGCCGTAAGGCCTCCGAGCCTGAGTGAGCCCTGCCGCCCGCTGAAAAGGCTGAAACCTTCGAGAGCCACTACATCAGCAGTACGGAGTGAACGATGAACCTGACCGAGTCCTTTCGTATCGCACTGGACAGCATTGTTTCGCAGAAACTGCGCAGCTCGCTGACGCTCCTTGGCGTGGTGATCGGCGTCATGACCATTATTGCGACCATGTCCGTGATCCGAGGGTTGCAGCAGATGCTGGAACGCGAGATGTCGATCCTCTCTGCCGGCGTCTTCCAGGTGCAGCAATTCGAGCGGGACTTCAATGGCAACAACTGGCGACGTGAGGCCCCGCCGAAGATCGGCATGAATGAGGTACGAGCGATCGAAGAGAATGTCCCACTCGCAGAAATTGTCGCCCCGGAGGTCTGGAAGTACCTGGTCACCGTCAAATTCAAGGATGAAGCCACCAACCCGAACATAATCGTTGCAGGCGGTGTCCCCGGATTCGCCCCCAACAATGGCTACATGGTGGAACGCGGACGATTTCTCACCGAGCAGGACGTTCACTTTGCCCGGCCGGTGGTTGTTCTCGGGCAGGGGGTGGCAAACCAGCTGTTCCCCTTCCGCGACCCCGTGGGCGAGTTTGTCACCCTGAATGGTAACCGGGCCCAGGTGATCGGAGTGCTGGAGAAGCGTGGGAGCATGTTCAACGACAATTCAGACTTCCACTGTGTGGTGCCGTTGACCCTGTTTACCCGTTGGTGGGGCAACGAGCGGAGCTGGTTTATCACTGTGCAGTCACGTGACCCGCTTCTGATCGAAGAATGCATCAGCCAGACAATCGGAGCATTGCGTGCCGTACGCGGAGTTAAACCCGGTCATGAGAACAACTTTGCAATCTTCCACTCAAACCAGCTTGTGGACAGCTTCAACAACATGACACGCTGGATCCGTTTTGCCGCCTTTGGTATCGCCTCCATCGCGCTGCTGGTCGCGGGTGTCGGGATTATGAACATCATGCTGGTCAATGTGACCGAACGGACCCGAGAGATAGGTGTTCGCAAGGCACTGGGTGCGCGACGACGTTCGATCATGGGGCAATTCCTGGTCGAAGCGGTGATCCTGACCGAAATCGGAGCAGTCGTCGGCGTGGGGATCGGGATATCAAGTGCCTTCCTGCTGGGGAAAGCCGCGAACCTGCCTGTGGCGGTACCGGCCTGGAGCATCTTCGCCGGCATTCTCTTCTGCAGCTTCATCGGGCTGTTGTTCGGCACCTGGCCTGCATGGAAAGCCAGCCGCCTCGACCCGATTGTCAGCTTGAGGTATGAGTAGCGGTGCTGATGTCATCGACCGGGGATGCACAGCGTAAAACTGCTCACTTGCAAGAATGCGCCTCCCAACTGCTGCCAGCATCTCGAAACGTGCCGACATGGACCTCTGTAATGGGGAAAACGGCTGAGATCTCTTGACCGTTGCCCCCTCGAAGCTGTATACTTACTCAACAGTTCACCCTTTTCGGAGAGCGGAAGCGAGTCTTGGTCACGGTTGCTGGTTTGATTGGAGGGGAGGTGCCCCTCCTGACACACCGAGCCGGACCATTTCCCCGATCCCCGGAAAGGGTGAATCGTCTCCGGCTGGTGGGAATGACCGATTGAATAACGCCGCCCGAAGGGAGCATGTCGATGAAAATGTATCGTTTGAGCAGTCTTCTGCTTGCCTCGCTGCTGCTGATGGTTGCGGCACCGAAGGCGTCTGCGGAGTTTGACTGGGATGCCAAGTATGCCGGCGATTTCCTCACCGGCCAGTCGAATGCTCGTCTCCTCGCGCTCGGCGGAGCGGGAGTCGCCATATCCAGTGGACCTTCGGCGGTGCTGGGCAACCCGGCACGGATTGGCGTGGAGAGGGGGCAGGCGCTATCCCTGATGCACGCCGACCGCTTCGAGTCTGCGGTGAAGGTCGACCACGCCTCCTACGTGCGCAGCTCCGGTGACGGACACGCCATCGGGTTCGGCCTGGTTCGTCAGGGGGTGGATGACATCCCGGTTACACTCCTGCGTGACCGGTCCGGCGGGCTCAGTCCCCAAAACCGTCCGTATGCCGCCGACTGGACCAGCGCGTCCGAATATGCCTTCCTGCTTGCCTACAGCCAGGAGAAACGCTACGGGACCATCGGCGGAGCGGCGAAGCTGCTTTACAAACGTCTGCACGAACGTGACGGCGCGGGTCTTGGATTTGACATAGGCTACACGAAACAATTCGGCCGTCTGGTTTTTGGCGCACAGCTTCGCGACGCCGTCACCACTCTGCTCACCTGGGAGGGTGGTCGGCAGGAAGCGATCAAGCCCACCCTGCGCACCGGCGCGGCAATCTCCATTCCGCTGGAACGATTTAATGCCGTGCTGACACCCGTGTTCGAGGCGGAGTTCCGGACGGAGGAGCTGGGTGGGGATGCCGTGTTCCTGCCTCACGCCGGGCTTGAGTACGGCATACGTGATCTCGTATTCCTCCGCGCAGGGTTGGATGACGACCGCTTCGGTTACGGTGCTGGACTCGCGATCGGTCCGATCGGACTGGATTACGCTTTTATCGGGCACGAGGACCTCGGAGCGACCCATCGCATCAGCCTCGCTTATATCTGGGACAGGTGAAGATGATGCGGTTCAGCGTCCGGCGAGTGCTCGCCCTGTATTTCTTAGCCCTGCTGCTGCTGCCAACCTCTGGCGAGGGAAATGATGATGCCTACCGGAGCCTGATTGAAGAGCATCTCGATCTCTACCCATCGATGCAGGCTGCGGACATTTATAAGCTGCTTTACCAGGCGACACGCGGCCCCGGTCATTATGGTTTGACCTATGAGCCGGTGCGCGCATACCTGGAGCATGAAGTCGCCGGAATGGATTCAGCGCAGCGGGCTGACACACTGTTGATTGTACCGCTCGGGCCGCGTTTCTGTCGATTGCACATCGCTCCCTACCTGGCTCGGGGCGGCTCCCTCGATTCACTCGCTCATGCCCAGGTCGCTTCTGCCGCCGCTGAACAGGACACGCTTGCTTTCCTGCGCATCTGGCGAAACTGCCTCACCGGGGTGTGGTCGGAAGTGGACCAGGCCGCCCCCCCCTCTGCATTTGCGCAGCTCGACTCCCTCGCACGGGTGCATAACTGGCCTGCGGTGCATCATTCAGAACTCTACCGCGCGTCTTACGATCCTCACTACCGGGTTTTGTTGTTGGAAGAAGCTCTCCGATTGACTCAGAAATAGCAGTTTCTGTTTGTGAAAGACCGCACTTTCCGCGGCCCCCTCCGCCACGAAGTCCGCTTGAACAAAGGATTTAGAGGCAATCCGCCCTCACTCCCTCCATCTGTTTGTTTACTAAAAATCCATCCTCAGTATTGTGTCAGACCTGGCTCCGGAGGAGGGGTTGACTCTTGACGGATTCGAGAGCGGGCTCTATATTGCCGTCCAATTGGATTGGTAGTATAGTGACAACGAAACTTTAGTAAAGTGATGGCGCCTGAGAGACTGAAAGAGATTGGTCAGCGCATTCGCAGGTTGCGTGCGGCTGCTGAGATGACCCAGGAGGAGTTGGCGGAAAGAGCCGACCTCACCGCCGGGTTCATCAGCCAGTTGGAACGTGGCAAGGTTTCGATTTCCATCGACAGCCTGATCATGATCCTGGATGCTCTCAACATTCACATCTCCGACTTTTTCCGCCCTTCCATCGAGCGGGTGGTGTTCAAGGAGTCGGAAACGATCGCTTTGGAACGTGAAGGCGTCAGTGAGTTTATCGCCCTTGTCCCGGGCGCAGCCAATCGTGAGATGGAACCGGCGCGAGTGCTGCTCGCACCGGGAGAGTCGGTCACCCTAAGCCCGTTCAGCGGTGAGCAATTCGGTTACGTACTGGCGGGGAAGGTCGTGGTTCATTATGCCGGGAAGACCAACCGTGCATCGAAGAACCAGTCCTTCTACGCGAAGGGTGATCACGAGTTGAAAGTTGAAAACGCTTCATCGCGGGTTGCGGTATTTCTTTGGGTGACGAGTCCACCCTATTTCTGATCGCGGCACACCTCGCAAGGTAGTTGCCGATTTCACGCTTCAACGGCAGAACGCTGCCGGGGTGCACACCGGACGATCCGGTGTTGAAGGAGGATACGACGTTGACCACTCAGGCCCTCGGCCATCAGTTGATGGTAGAGTTCTACGACTGCGACAAGCAGATGCTCGACAACATTGCCGGTATCGAAAAGGCGATGATGGACGCCGCAATCGTCAGCGGGGCGACCATTGTCGAGAAGGTCTTCCACCGTTTCAGTCCCTACGGTGTAAGCGGTGTCGTGGTCATCGCGGAATCGCATCTCGCCATCCACACCTGGCCCGAGTACGGTTACGCGGCGGTCGATCTCTTCACCTGTGGAACAGAAGTAGACCCGATGAAGGGATTTGAACTACTCGAGGAGCGCCTCGGTTCGCAGAACATGTCGGTTGTTGAGATGAAGCGCGGACTTCTCCCCCACGCCAATGGCCAGCACAAACCAATGGCGATGGAGGCGGAATTGCCTGCATTTGCATCCAACAACAATGGTCATCAGGTCCATCCTGAATCTCAGACAAGGGTGGCTTGATACGATGATTGCACAGCCAACTGTCCCGGGGATTCCCAGGCCGACTCGCTTCTTCCTGACTGCAGGCTCTGCGGAAGGCTACACGCCGCTGAATGCCTTCGATGCGGCCCTGTTGGACGCCAGGGTTGGCGATGTCAACCTGGTGAAGCTGTCAAGTATTCTGCCTCCGGGTTGCCGCCATGTGGAGCGGATCGTGCTCGAGCCCGGTTCGCTCACCCCGGTCGCCTATGCGTCGATCACTTCCCACCTTCCCGGCGAAACCATCGCTGCAGCGGTGGCGTGCGGAGTGCCTGCGGATCCGGATCAGCCCGGAGTCATCATGGAGTATTCCGCACGCGGGAGTGCTCACAGCGCGGAAGAGATCGTGCGTGAAATGGCGAAACAGGCTTTCGATGTCCGGAAACGTGAGCTGAAGGAAATCCTCTCGGTATCCATCGAGCATCATGTGACCAGTATCGGTTCAACCTTCGCTGCGGTTGTCTTTGGCTATGGGGATGTGTGAGTCATGAGTGAGCAGGAACTTCCTACTCAGGAAAATACAATGGGGCTGGTGTTCACGGAGTGGTTTCCCGGAAGCACCGGCCTTAGTTTTCGCCTGGTCCGAACCATCGAAAGTGTGCAGTCGCCCCTGCAATTGGTCGAGCTTTTCGAAACCGAAACGCATGGCAAGCTGCTGGTGATGGACGGCTGTGTAATGCTGACCGAGCGCGACGAAGTGGCGTATCACGAGATGATTGTCCATGTCCCGCTGCTTTCGCACCCCAATCCACGGCGTGTGCTGGTTATCGGCGGTGGTGATGGCGGCACTCTGCGTGAAGTCGTGCGTCACCCCCAGGTGGAAATCGCCAGGCAGGTGGAGATCGATGGCGAAGTCGTGCGCATCTGCAAGGAGCATCTTCCCCAGATTGCGGCCGCTTATGACAACCCGAAGGTCGACCTGATCATCGGGGACGGGATCGAGTATGTAAAGCAGGCACCGGACGCCAGTTACGACATCATACTGGTCGATTCCACCGATCCCTTCGGACCCGCGCTCGGCCTCTTCGGCGAGGATTTTTACCGCAATGTGGACCGGATCCTCGACAAGGACGGCATCATGGTCTGCCAGGCAGAATCCGCCTGGTACAACATGCCCATGCTGCAGGTGATCACCTCGACACTCGGTCGCATTTTCCCGGTGGTGAAGGTCTACAGCAGCCAGATTCCGGTCTATCCCTCGGGGACCTGGTCCTTTGGTTACGCCAGCAAGGGGATCGACCCCCTCGCCGCCATCGATTTCGCACGGGCGGAGGTCATCGAGCAGGGCGGGCAATACTATACACGTGAGATCCATCAGGCGGCGTTCGCTTTACCCATGTTTGTGAAGCGGGAATTGGGTTTGTGAGTCCTGCTCGAGAATGGCTAAGTAACTCTTAAGGTAGCTCCTCGCGAGAATTGGTGCATGAACACAGTAGGTTTTTGAACAGGCGGCAGGTCTCCGCTTCGCTGAAGACCTGCCGCAACACTACAATCGTGTCGGTACATTTGTTTCAATAAAACAAGGGTTTACACAAAGGTGTTTGCTGTTTGGTCGCCAGTCATTCGGGAACGACCGACACCGACTGACGATCCTTATCCCCACCGCCAGGTTGAGAAGCCTGGCGGAATCTGTGTGGGCGGACACCAGGATACCATTTTTAAAACGGGCAGGTGGACCCTCTGACCTCGCGGGTCAGTCACCACTGGAGACTGGGATGGCGTTCAATACCTTGCGTTTTCTGGGATCAGCAGAATCTCCACGCGAAGCCAATGCGCTGATCGTCGGCATTCCCTATGACGGCACTACTTCCTACCGCCCCGGGACACGTTTCGGGCCAGACGCCATCCGTGTCGCTTCCGATTCCATCGAATCCTATGATCCCGACCTCGACCGTGACCTGGAGGATTATCGTATTCATGATCTCGGGAATGTTGAACTCCATGACCGTACCCCATTCCAGGTAGTCGAAACAGTCCGTCACGCACTGCGTGACCTGCCAACACCGCTGCCTGTCCTTGGTTTCGGGGGTGAGCATTCGGTGACGTTGCCACTATTTGAACACGCCGAAGCTCAGTATCCGGAGATCGCACACCTGATCTTTGATGCCCACGCCGACATGCGTGACAGCTACGAGGGCACCCCCTACTCCCATGCCTCCATCACCCGGCGAATTGTCGACCGAGTGGGGCCGGAGAGGATTGCCATGTTCGGAATACGCTCCGGATTGCGTGAGGAGTGGGAGTTCATGCGTGGCCACGGTATGCTCTACCCCACCACCACGGATGGGCTCAACAAGGCACTCCAGAAGTTCGGTGACCGTCCCCTCTACATTACCGTAGACCTCGACGGCTTCGACCCGTCCGAAGTGCCTGGGACCGGAACTGTCGAGCCCGGCGGGTTCCATTGGATGGACTTTCAGGGCTGGATGCATCAGCTATTGGGACGCAGGGTGGTGGGTGCGGATGTCGTGGAGCTGGCACCCAACCTCGACCCCACCGGACGAAGCGACGTGTATGCCGCGCGTGTAGCACGTTCACTGCTGCTGCTGATGCTTGAAACTGCCGGAAAACAGGCTCGCTGAGGTTTCGCCGAAGTCGGTTTCGCGCTATCTTCTCCACTGGACCCGCCGTGTAAACCTTTGGAGTGTGAGATGCGCCTGCTAACGAGTCGGAACTTTGGTTCGCTCTTCTTTGCCAGCCTGATTGCCATCTGCCTGCTCGTGAGTAAGAGCAGCGCGACACAACTGGTGGATGTCTACCTGCCCGATCGCGGATCGCGGATTGAGCTGCTCCAGAATGATTTCGATGTTGTTGAGATGCACCAGCACAGCGCCGCGGTGGTCGCCTGGCCCGGAGATATGGAACGCCTCGCAGCCCTGGGACTGGTCTGCGAGGTCCGGATCACTGACCTCGAGGAACACTACCGATCCCGTTTGGACTCACACCTGGATGACATGGGTGGATATGCCACTCTCTCAGAGATTCAGGAGTGGATGAACGACAAAGCCGAGCAGTACCCTGACCTCGTCCTCGGTCCGATTGAAGTCGGCCTCTCCCATGAAGATCGCGCCTTGCTGGCTTTGAAGATTTCAGCAAACCCCGATGTGGATGAGGATGAACCGGAAATCTTCATCAATGCTGCGATCCATGCCCGTGAGGTTGTGACACCCCTCACCATCATGAACTTTGTCGATATCCTGCTGGAGGGATATGGCACCGACCCACGCTGCACGGAGCTGCTCGATAGCCGTGAAATCTGGGTCATGCCGGTCGTCAACCCCGATGGCTACTCCTACAATGAAGAAACCAACCCCAATGGCGGGGGGATGTGGAGGAAGAACAAATATCGCCAGAACAATGTCCTCTATGGCGTGGATCTGAATCGGAACTTCCCTTACATGTGGGGGTTAGACAACGAGGGATCGTCACCCAATCCCTCCAGTCAAACCTTCCGTGGCCCATCCGCCGGCAGTGAACCGGAGACACAGGCGGTTATGGACTTCATCAACGGTCGTCACTTCAGTGCCGTGCTCAATTATCACTCCTACAGCAACCTGATCCTGATCCCCTGGGGATACTCGTATGAACGTCCCCCCACTTACCCTGTCTACTTTGCTTTCGGCAACTATCTGAATGAAACGCTCGGCTGGGTGGTTGGCGGCGCGGAAGTGATCTACCTGACCAATGGCGATGCGCAGGACTGGCAGGAGTCCGCCGCCGATTATCACATGTGGAACTTTACCTTCGAGGTGGGCAGCAACAGTGATGGTTTCTGGCCGAGCCTCGCAAGGCGTGACATCCTTGTCGATGAACAGGTGGAACCCCTCTTCCGTTTCTGCGAAGTCGGCGCGCACCCCCAGATTCTGTTACCGCCACCAAGACCATTCGTCCTGGCGACTGACATTACAAGCCAGAGCATCACGCTATTCTGGCCGCCTGCCGCCGATACGCTTGGAAATGTCGCAGTAGAATATGATGTCGCCGAGTTATCGGGTGAGTTGAACCTCGATGACGCCGAAGTCCCCGAGCGATACTCCTGGGAAATGAATGGTTTTGTCCACCAGCCCAATGGCGGATTTGGTGAGGGTCTCTACTCTTACTACTCAGGAAGCGGGAATAATCTCCAGCAAACCATGACCACACTTGTCCCCTACAGGGTACAGCCCTCTGACACCCTCTTCTTCGACACCCGTTTCGAGATCGAAGAGAACTGGGACTACGCCTATGTCCAGGCAAGCACGGACGGTTTCGAGTTTGTGAATCTCGCGGGTTCAATAACAACAAATTACAACCCGAATGGGGCAAACCGGGGCAACGGGATTACCGGCTTCCAATCGGAATGGACACGGGCTGCCTTTCCACTCGCCTCCTTCGCCGGGGATGACCTCTACCTCCGCTTCACTTACTCGACAGACACTTATGTCGAAGAGGAGGGCATTTACTTCGACAACATCACCCCCCTTTCGATCTTTGAATCCTTCGAGATGATCGCCACGGCGATCGAAGACACCTTTTACACCGTAAGCAAGGAAGGTCTTGAGGAACCCACCCGTTTCAGCTACCTGGTGCGGGCGATCGACGAGCAGGGCGATGTCAGCCCCTGGTCACTCCCCTACGGCGCGGAGTTCGGCGGTGGGCTTTCTGCGGGACGTGACGGGGTGAACCTCCCGGAAGAATTCGCTTTCGAGTCTATCTATCCCAACCCCTTCAATCCGACCGCCTCACTGCGTGTCGCACTGCCAGTGGCGGCCGAAACGGTGATCCGGGTGTTTGACCTGCTCGGGCGAGAGATGGTCCGGTCAAACGCGGGTGTGCTGCCTGCAGGCTGGCGAAACTTGCATCTGGACGGCTCTTCCTGGTCCTCAGGGATCTACTTTGTCTCAGTAGAAATGGTTGGTGTTGATGGATCCCAGGCGAGACAGATTCGGAAGGCAGTCCTTGTGAAGTAAGTGGATGCGTTCCGGCAGGTCACCTAAGCTTTGAACCATTGCGGCAGGTCGGGAGACCTGCCGTAATGGTATGCAACTCCGCTCCTGCTGAATATCAACGAGCGGACCCACATTCCAGCATGCGCGGCAATCTCTCGGCTCCCTTGAGATTCGCCTCCTCCCTTCGCACCTTTCGTCACATCCGTTTTCCAAGCCAGGGGTTGATCATGCCAGATACGCAGTACTTTCAGGCGCCGCTCACCACCCACGAGGAGGTGATTGAACGAGCACGAAGCATCGGCAGGGAGCACGGCATCTCCCGTGTGGTTGTCGCAGCAGCGGAGGAGGATGATGTACTTGCTGCCCTCCATCGCTGTCGTGAAGAGGGCATCGCGGACGCCCTGCTTGTTGGCCAGCCGACCCGGGTTCAGGCCGCTCTCGACCTTGCTGGAGTTCCCAGGGGAACTTTCGAGCTGATCGAGACCTCCTCCGATGAGGAATCGGCGCTCCGTACGGCGGAGATCGCCGGGTCCGGCGGCGCAGATGTTGTGATGAAGGGCTACCTCAAGACTTCTACCCTGCTGAAAATCCTGTTGAAAAGCGAACATGGCCTGCGTGACAGGGAACTCGTCAGTCACAGTGCGGTCCTTTACGTTCCCAAGTACCGGAAACTCCTGAACATCACAGATGGCGGCACATTGATCCGCCCCACCATCGATCAGAAAATGACCGTCATTGCCAATGGAGTCCAGGTGATGCGGTCAGTGGGTATTGTGAAACCGAAAGTGGCTGTACTCGGCGCATGCGATACCCCGCGACCTGATCAGTCCGAGGATGCAGAGATCCGAAAGCTGGTCGATCTGGCACGCAATAACTGGGGTGAGCACATCGACATCGAGGGCCCCATGACCCTCGCCCGCGCGACCGCGTCGAACCAGAGGGACGGTGTTGCCGGTGATGCAGACATCCTGATTGTGAACAGCATCGAAGAGGGAAACATCACGGCGAAGACGTTGATCCAGTTTGGGGGAGCGATCTTCATGGGTGTGATTGCTGGGGCACGGGTACCGATCAGCCTGGTTTCCCGCAGCGACACAATGCTGAATAAAATGGCGTCAGTCGCTCTCGCTGTCTGCCTGGCGGATTACCAGCGGCAGGGCTTCGCCCCCTTGCCGGCAGTCACTGTAGGGGAGGTGATAGGATGAGCGGACACGGACTGGATTTGCAGCTTGCGAAACGGCTTGAGACAGTGGAGCATCTCCCCCGCCCGGTCGCGATCTTCGCCGAAGGTTTGCAGGATGCACACCTCGAAGCGTTACGTACAGCCGCCTCAGCCGGCTGGATGAAGCCCATTCTTTTTGGTAGTGACACAACTATTCAATCCTTGATCGGTGCAGCAGACAAGGTCGGGCTTCTGGAAGTCAATTCCCATGAGTCCCCCGAAGCAGCCCTCGAAGGCATGGTGCAACTGGCGCGACTTGGCGGGGTCTCCGCCCTCGCCTTTGCGCCGGGCGACCCCTGCGAAACCTGGGATCGTCTTGTGGCTGAGCAGGGGGAAGCCTTTGTATCCGATGCGGCCGCTTATGGTCTGACACTCACCCATCCCGACACGATCGAGCGGCCCCTTTTCATCGCTGACAGCGTGGTGCACACCACTCCGACATCCGATCTCAAGGTATCTCAACTCCCAAAGCTCGCCACTCAGCTCAAAAAGTGCGGAATTTCTGAGCCGAAAATCGCATTGCTTGCCGCGGTTGAAGTGCCCGCTCCGGGTATGCCTGTCACCATGGACGCTCAGGCTATCGCCTCTCATTTTGAAGGTGAGAGAAGCTGGTATGTTGAGGGACCGCTCTCTCTGGACCTCGCGGTGAGTGAACACGCCGCGCAGAAAAAAGGAGCGAAAGGAGCAGTGGCGGGGAAGGCGGATCTGCTGTTGGCGCCTGATTTGGCTGTCGCACGTGGGATCGTTCACGCTCTGACCACGCTGAGTGACGTCCGTGCTGCAACGGTGGTCATGGGTGGACCGGCGCCGACCGCGCTTCCCTCCGCAGAGACCGGCGCGGATGGCCTGGTGCGGAGCATCGCATTCGCCCTCTGCCTCGCCAGCGTTTGAGTCGGATGGGTGATTCCTGCTTCGGTTGATCGAACCTGAGAAATCCGTGGTGAGCGGGACTTCTCGGCTTTGAACTCGTGACTCGGTTCAGCCAGAATGCCGACTCCTCAAAGGGGCGGGATGCTGTGACGTTTCCCTCGGTACCTGGCGGCACCTTCCTCTCAGCAAGCGAAGCGATAACAGCCACCTGAAACCTGCAGGGTTGCACTATCCGGGTTATTCGGCTCCTCCTGAGAATTGATGCATGAACTAAGCAGTCAAGTTCGCCAGGAGGCGGAACGAAGTGACGTCTCCTGGCGCGACTTGACAACCTGACTGTGCAGAGATCACCGCACATATTCTTGTGAGATCCGTTTTTTCCGCAACCATCTGTTGAATCCATCGAACCTCACAGCTATCTTTCCGCCTGGGAACGGTCATTACACTCGTTTGCCGTTTGTTTGACGTTAACTCCTGCGCGAGACCGGAAAGATGAGGCCGACTCTGTTAATCGAAGCGGCAATGGTCAACCCCACCGGTAAGGTTGATCGGTTGAATGCAATCGTTTCGAATGACGAGTTGAACAACGAATGGGTACAGCTTCGTAACACCGGCAACACGGCCGTTGATCTCGCGGGGATTTCGCTTTTGCACCTGACGTATACACAAGGGGCCAACCCCCAGCAGACGCTGGTTATGCAGCTTACCGGCGCACTGCCGGGACTGGCGGGATTACGTCTCCACTCCGGCCGGGGCACACCCTATCATGATGAGCAACTGAACATCTACCACGGTTTTGTCAACCCGAAGCGACTCGCCTTTCTCTTCCAGATCGTTCGTCCGGACAAACTGATCCTTTCGCATCGCGGTCGAACGATCGACATGGCCGGCTACGATGTGCCCGTTCCTGTGAACAAGCGGCTGAAACGTGTCGCCCCACAGGAGAGCCACCTTCTCCAGCCACTTTAAGAGTTCTTGATTCTTCGACAGCATGCGGAAGGTGAAGAGTCAGGGGATCGGATCAACACGGAAACGTGTCCGCCAGACAGCATTTACCGATTGACCGTTGTAAGTGGCGGGACGGTAAGTCAGTTTCCAGAGCGCCTGTTCGAAAGCAATCTCGAAACCCTCACCCTGTGGACGCACCTTAAGTAGTGCAACACCCAGTGCGACACCCTGACGACTGACATCAACCTTCACATCAGCAGTACCGCTTCGCCCCTGGATGAGCAAGTCAGGAGGGTAGGATCGTGACTGGTGCATGAGGCGATGCACTTCGCGGTCATCCTGTAAAAAAGCGGGGGGGTGATAGTCGCCGGGCAGCAGTCTGGGGTCTGTCAGGGAGGTGTTGAAAAGGAACTTCTCAGGCTCGAGCAGGAAGACGGTTTCGACAATTCCATTGCCTTCTACCGGGCCACGCAGCTCATGTGTGAAGATATCGACACTCTGCAGGTGCAGAAGCTCACCACCCTCCCCCTCCCACTCGCTGAGCAGGACCACATCCGCCTCAAGCTGCTCACCCCAGCGAGTCGCTTCGTCGATATCATGAAAGTCGAGATCGAGCGTGTCGCCGCCCCAGGCAGCGATCATCTCATAGGGGAGGATGGGTTCATACCCCAGCACAGCGGCCTGGTAAAATGCGATCAGTTGCTCCCACGTCCGTCCTCTCGAGGGATGTTTCGAACCTTCGACATTGGATGGAGGCAGGATGAGGATGCGATCTTGGAGTGCGATGCCCGGCGAGGTAAGGAAAAGCAGCAACAGAACCAGCAATAAGCCACGTGACCAGCGCAGGCTGGTCCATCCTTTCCCAACCATCTCAACCCTCACGCTGCCAGGGAGGCGTTCCTTTTTCGAGGAAGGCGGTCATGCCGGCCTGCCCTTCCTCACTGGCGCGGAGTTCTGCAATACGTAACGCCGTCCATTCGCTCAATTGATCCAGCGGCAGCTCGGTGCAGCGAAGGATCAGCTCCTTGCAGGCAGCCAGTGCTTCCGGTCCACCCTGTGCGAGGGATTCGCACACCTTTCGTACAGCACTATCCAGGTCACCCTGCACTACAACCTGATGGATCAGCCCGGCATCGAGAGCTGCTTCGGCGTGAAAACGATCCCCAGTCAGCATGTATCGCCGAGCCGCGCTGGCGCCCATTTTACGAACGACATAAGGCCCGATCACCGCTGGAATAAGTCCCAGGCGTACTTCGCTGAAGGCGAAATAGGCTCCCTGCTTGGCAATCGCGATATCGCAAGCGGCGATCAACCCCAGGCCACCCCCGATGGCAGGCCCGGGTACACGTGCCACAACAGGTTTGGGAAAAGTGTGAATCAATTCGAGCAGATGTGCGAGAGCGCGGGCGTCACGGATGTTCGCCTGTGGTCCCGCCTGACGGATCTGCTTCATGTATTCAAGATCAGCCCCGGCGCTGAAGGCAGTGCCTTCGCTGGTCAACACCACCGTGCGGCAGTCATGCTCCATCAGGCTTTGAAACGCCTCCGTCAGCTCCTGCACCATCTCGCTGTTGAAGGCGTTTCGGCGCTCCGGACGATTCATTGTAATCGTGGCGGTCCGGTTCACAGTGTGCAGTTTCACCGTCTCCCACATCTCAAACACCTCTCGCTTCTGAGACAATTCTCGCAGCTGGTCGTACCGTGCACTCCGCCGCGCATCTACGATGGAAGGAATGTGCTGAGCGTTCCATGCGGCATTCCCAGCTTTCCACAAAGAGTGCAGCCGTACGAAGGATGAGCCGGAGGTTGATTCACAACTCGCTCATTTCCCCCGGTAGGTGGGGATGTAGATGATCGCACGCACCGCGACGAGTAGCCCGCCGGTGTTGAAGGTGTTCGATTCATCGCCCCCAACGGTGTCCCAGAACGAGCCATCGGTGTGAGGAATGAAAGCACGTGTCGAACCACCATGCTGGTTCTGCCAGGCCTCGTTCCGTCCGAACCGAACGTGACTCATGGCATATTCAGCTTCGACACTGAAGGTGAGGGAAGATGTAACTGCGTACCTCGCCCCGACAAACGGGCTAACGTAGAAGTTACCGGTCCCGAAACGGTCAAAGATGCCGGGATACCCACGGTCCACGGTGACATTCACCAGCCCTGCGCCGATCCCCACGGGTAGGGTGAACCCACTCACTCTCGGGAGCATCTGGAGACGAAACTGCACTTCCATGGTCGAAAAGGAGAGGTTGCGCACTTCTTCCCTGTTGTCGAATCGTTTCAGGACATGAGATTGAGATACGCTGCCCTGACGCATGAAGACTTCTGCGCCAAAGTTCCCGAAATCCATGCCAAATCCGCCACCAACGCGCAGGTAATTGTCCGAGAATACAACATCGTAGGCCTTGTCGATCGGGTCGCCCAGCCCCGCATAGGCAATAATGTAGGGGCGAACAAGAGGTTCTTCAGTATCGATCTCCTGCTCGTAAATCACCCGACCGACACTTTGACCGAGCACAAGCTGAGGAACTGCGAAAAGGCCCAACACCAGGGCGAGAGGCAGTAGGCTGCGGGGGAGAAAGTTGCAGGACAGGGATGCTGCACCGTTCGAGTGGCTCTTCATTTGTCGCGTCTCCATGCTGCGGGGCAGGCAGGTGCAACACCCGCCCCCGTGCTTCCCCAGCTCATGTCAGCGGACGGCAGAGCTTCACAAAAGATCGGGATCAATCCGTACTGTTTATCATACAGCCCAAATAGAGGGCTGGTCAAGTGTAAAGCGACTTGAAGGCAAGCGTTTACAGGAGCAGATCAATGGGAAGCAGCGAATCCTACCTTGCAAGCTGCACCTCCAGTTCATCGGCCAGGTGATGTCCTCGCTCCGTGTAGCGAATCCTGCCATCCTCACGTACAATCACCCCCAGCCGGATATACTCTTCCAACCTCTCGGGTGGCCAGGGTTTCCCGGCTCGTTCCGCATAGGTTCTCAGCACCTCCTCACGTGCGCCATCGATCATCCGCAGGTCGAGGGCAAGGCGTTCCTCGTAGAGCTGCACGGCATCAAGCTGTTCCACCCCGGCGACACCATCTCCGCCATCTCCGATCATCTGCATGAATTTTCGGGCATCCGGTTCGTTCCAGAAACGCTGTGCACGTGTGGCATCATAGGAGTGTCCCGCCGGCCCAAGCGCGAGGTAGGAGCCACCATCCCAGTAGGAGACATTGTGACGGCAACGATTCCCCGGTCGAGCCCAATTGGATATTTCATAGTGTTCGTAGCCCGCCTGGGTCAGCCGCTCACGTGCAAACTCGTACTGGCTCATTTCAATATCCTCATCCGGTTTCACCTTTTCTCCGCGCGCATCCGCCTCCGCGAAGGGTGTATCCGGTTCAATCGTCAGAGCATAGGCACTGATATGATCCGGCGCCCAGGTGACAACCTCGTCCACCGTCCTGCTCCAGCCATCGAGCGCACTCTCCACCTCTATGCCATACATCAGATCGACACTCAAACGTTCAAATCCTTTCGCACGCAGCTTGTCGTATGCGCTGCGCGCCTGACCCGCGGTGTGAATGCGACCAAGACGGTTTAACGTGGGATCATGGAGCGACTGCACACCCAGGCTAATCCGGTTGAGCCCCGAATCACGCCAGGCAAGCAGTTTCTCGTCGTCAAGCGTTCCGGGATTCACCTCGATGGTGCATTCCGCATCCGAGGTGAAGGCGAATCGGGTGCGAAGCCCGTCAAGCAGTTCCCTCACCTGTCGACCTGAGAGCAGGGATGGAGTACCGCCACCGAGGAAAAGCGAGTGGACCGTTTCCTCTCGCCAGGGTTCACGCTGGAGGTGGTAACCGGCGTGACGATGGATTGCCTGGATGAGTGACTCGGCTTCCTGCACGTTCCGCAACTCGTGCGACACGAATGGGCAGTAGGGGCACTTTCGCTGGCAAAATGGAATGTGCACGTATAGTGCGATGTGACGGGATCGCAGCTCAGGCATCTCTCGATAACCTGTCTGCTTCAAGGGTGGTATTTTTCTCGGGAATCATCTTCTTCCTGTTCCTTGCAATCGACAGATCATTCGATCTGCTCACTCCTGATCCACGAGTTCCCCACGGGGACCATACGCACGACCATCCAGCATACTGCTCAACTGATCGGAGACAGGCGTGCGTACTGCCATAACCCCTTCCTCCTCGTCGTCGGCGAAACCCTCGAGACGGTAGGCGGCTCCCACCGCCAGGCTCAGCTCTTCATATCGTTCCTGACGGCTGCTTTCATACATCACTCGCTGCCAGACCGTGAGAGGCAGGGTGAAAGCGTAAGCCGGATACAGCGGGTAGGCGGTGCCCGTAATGAAGATCTCGTTCATTCTGCCTCCAGGGTGAAACAAGAACGACTCAACTGGAAGTAAGGTCTCTCCGAGAGCCTCAAGTTCCAGAATCTGATGCCGATAACAGATATGGGGGAGTATGGGTTACGCCTCGATAGAGGCGAGTCAGACCGACTGGCGAGTGGCTTACTCACGTCCGGTCACCTTTCCGAGACTCTCCAGCGCATATTCGTAACCGACCAGGTACCAGGAATCCGATAGAATCTTTTGCTCCTCTCGTCCGATTCCGCTAATCTCTTCGGAGCTTTCACCGCTGGCCGCGAGACGGGCTTCCTCACTGATCTCAACCGTATCATGCAGGTCCGGGATCAAACGCATCGCGATTGGGCCAGCGCTTTCTGTCGGACGACTCGCTGGTTCGACAGCGTCCCTCTCGGAGCGGGCGGGGCGAACCTCCCGCGGCGGTTGGACAGGCCGTAAATCGGCGGGGTCTATCCGGTCGGTCATCTCACCTCCCCTTCAAGTGCGTGGTCCTGAAGCTGCCATCTATCAACGCGCTGCTGTTACCATGGGGCTATACCTGCTGACTAAACACAGGGTATTACAAGAAATTGCGCATCAGCCTCTGGCTGATCAGGTTGTCATGATCGCCTGGAGACCTTCGGCCTCCAGGCGATCTTGACAGCTTTATCAGTCGAGCTATGCCGCACAAATTCTTGTGAAGACCCTCTTATTCAATAATACAAGCGTCGATTCAAGATGTTTGTTTCGTGGCGGTCAAGCCGTACCAGGCAACGTCCCTTCGTTCCGCCTCCTGGCGAACTTGACCGCTGATTTCACGCACTGTTACTCTGGTGGAAACCAAATACAAAAGCCATGCCACAGACATTGGGATTCTTAATCCATTGATCTTCAAGAAGTTATGTCATATGGCTGCCACGCGCGCGTTTGAATCTGTTGCAGAACTGAAACAGCCAACCACTGCCCCATCCTTTTGTCCTCGTTAAGCATTGATAATACAGCAGATAAACCGCTACCTTTTCGTAGCACCCTTTTCAGTGTGGATTCGGCAGCCGACTTCACGCATTTTCCTCAGTGGCAAGAGAAACGGAGATGCCACTGAGGCACCTCCGTTACTAATGGGATCATCTCTCGACAGCAGGGTCAGCTGGCGTAGATATCCATGATCTTGTGCAACAATTTGACAGCGTCATCGTGAGTACGCTGGAAGCTGTTCCGTCCGATTATGCTCCCGAATCCACCACCGGCATGAATGCCGCGGATTTCCTCGAGGACATTCTCATCCGCCCCCTTGGCACCACCTGAGAAAATGACAATTCGCCGTCCCTCGAAGGCGCTGCGAACAACCAGCCGGATGCGATCCGCCAGTGTTTCGATACTTGTGCCGGTCGCTTCGATCGCCTTGGCATTTGCCGATTGTGCGACATGCTTTGTCGGCGGCTTGACCTTGATGATGTCGGCACCCATCTGCGCGGCGATCTGAGCGGCGTAGGAGCTGACATCGACCGCGGTTTCGTCCTCTTTGCCGAGGTCCTCGCCACGTGGGTAGGACCAGACCACAGCAGCCAGACCGGCGGCGTGCGCCTCTTCGATGATTTCGCGAAGCTGTTCGTACATCTCCTCGCGCATCAGAGAACCGGGATAGATGGTGAATCCTACGGCGACACAGCCCATCTCCAGGGCATCATTCACACTGCTTGTGATTGCCGGGATCGGGTCGCTGTCATCATGCAGCACATCGTGATTATTCACCTTGAGGATCAGCGGTAGTTGGCCGCCAAACTTGTTTGCCGCCTCCTCGATGAAACCGAGTGGGGCAGCATAGGCATTGCACCCGGCATCGAGGGCGAGCTGAGGGTGGTAATAGGGATCGAATGACGCAGCATTGGGCAGATAGGTCCGAAGCGGGCCATGTTCAAAGCCCTGGTCTACAGGCAAAATGACGAGCTTTCCGGTGCCACCCAGTCGGCCATGCATCAGCATCCGGTAGAGATTGCTGCGCACGCCGGGGTTTCGGTGGGTGTACCAACTCAGGATTTCGCGCACACGGTCGGTCATGGAATACACTCTCCTCAGGATTGTTCCGTTTTCACACATGCTTTGTCGCGAGAAAAGTACGCTTTTACCTTGTGGGGGGCAATGGTGCGGACTGGCTGGAGGTAACCGTTCGAGACGGTTTGGGGCCAGACAATACTGTTCGGAAACGGTCTGGAGACCTGTCGCGCGAAGTACCAGGAGACCCGGGGCCGGAGGCCCCGGGCCATACAGTAACCTGCTAAAGCAATGCCGTCCTCCCCACACAGTTCAGGTCTTCAAAAGCGACCTTTAGCCGCTCAACGAATGTCTTCTCACCTTCGCGCAACCAGACACGGGGGTCGTAATACTTCTTGTTTGGTTTGTCATCCCCTTCCGGGTTGCCAATCTGGGTACGGAGATAATCGATCTTTCCGGTCATATAGTCGCGGATGCCCTCGGTGAAGGCGAACTGGGTGTCGGTGTCTATGTTCATCTTGACGACACCATAGCTGATCGCCTCCCGGATCTCGTCACGGCTCGAGCCGGAGCCGCCATGGAAGACGAAAGTCGCCGGTTTCGCGCCTGTGCCGTGCTTCTGCTGGATGTGGTCCTGACAGTTTTTCAGGATCACGGGCTGCAGCTTCACATTCCCCGGCTTGTAGACTCCGTGCACATTGCCGAAGGCGGCGGCGACGGTGAACCGCTCGGAGACGGTCCGCAGCTCTTCCCAGGCATAGGCCACCTCTTCCGGCTGGGTGTAGAGACGACTGCTGTCAACGCCTGTATTGTCGACACCGTCTTCTTCCCCACCGGTGACACCCAGCTCGATCTCGAGCGTGATGCCGAGCCGCTCCATACGCGCCAGGCGATCCTTGCAGATCGCGATGTTCTCTTCCAGCGGCTCCTCGCTCAAGTCGAGCATGTGGCTCGAGAAGAGGGCATGCTGGTGACGGGGGAAGAACTCCTCGTTGGCATCGAGCATCCCGTCCACCCAGGGCAGCAGCTTTTTCGCGGCGTGATCGGTGTGAAGGATCACCGGAACCCCGAAGAGTTTCGCCACCTCGTGCACGTGCTTGGCTGCCGAGACTGCCCCCACCACCGCCGCCTGCTGCCTGTCGTTCGGAGCGGCCTTGCTCGCGTAGAAGTGTGCCCCGCCGTTGGAAAGCTGGATGATGATCGGCGACTTCACTTCTGCGGCAGTTTCAATTGCGGCATTGACGGTATTCGTGCCGGTCACATTGACGGCTGGCAGGGCAAACTCGTGCTCCTTGGCAATGGCGAACAGCTCCTGGACCCGATCTCCAGTCAGGACGCCACCCTTGGCGATGCTCATGGTTCTCTCCCGGTGTTGGTGTGATGTGGCAAAGGTAGGGAGAAGAGTGTGGAAAGGGGAATGTCCGAAGTAAAATCGACTCGCGGGGAAGGGAATCGAATCGCTGCCCCCGGCACTCACCACAAGGTGAGTGCCGGGGGCAGGAAATCTGCTCACACGTTCCAGCGAGCGTGAACGATGGTCATCACACGCAGGAGTCTATTGAACAACACCATGATACGAGACTTTAACGGAATCCCTCGAAGATCCAGCCCGCGGAAATACTCATACTGGTCAAGTACCTCGAGGGTCGGGCACCACTGCTCGATCGCCTTGGCAGACTCGGTGCCCCATTGCAACGGGGAATCTCCCATCTCGACACGTTTCAACATCTCGTTCGCCTTACGAACCCCTGCGGGTGTGAAGGCATCGAACACGATTTCAGCCCCGGGAAACCTCCTGCCCAACTCGACAAAGAGTGTTCGGAGATTCGATTCCTCGAAGTAGAAAAAAACTCCTCCCGCGATGAACAGGATGGGGCGGCCTCTCGATTCAATGTTGTCGAGGGTGGCTGGATCGAAGATCGACCCCTCAATGATCTCCTCACGCTCTCGGGCCGGTATCAGCTGTCCTCGAATCTCGATGACTTCGGGCAGGTCAATTGTTATCCAGCGCATGAGACCGTTGTCAACCCGTGAAAACGTCGTATCCAGGCCAGCCCCGATGTTGATGACCAGTGCCTGCGGATGACGACCTGCAAATTCCACAACCCTGTCATCGATCTGCCGTGCTCGGGCAATCCAGCTCAGGTTCTTCGACGTGTCGAGGTCGGCATCAATCAGGCTGAAATCGACATCGAGCTTCGAGACGATCTCAATCGCTGTGGGGTCGGACAGGATGTGTTTGCCGGTCCGGCTCATCTGTGCTCGCCCCCAGAGCGGGAGCAGCAGCGTTTTTGGCACATCCTTCAGTGACAACTGGAGACGTTCCATTCCATACCTCCTCCACCGACAGCGAATGAACTGTTTGAGGCTCCTCCTAAGAATTTGTGCAAGATCCAGCTGTCAAGTTCGCCGAGAGGCAAGCGTAGCGCGGACTCTCGGCGCGACTTGACAGCCATGAAAGAGACATCTTGAACGATCCTTGTTTTCTTGAAAAGAAATTTGCTGCGCTTGTCGGGGCGAAGACTGCGAGCGACCACACAACAGACATGTTGCCTGTCGAATAAGCATCTTTCTTTTCAAGAAAACAAGGACTTACATCAATGTGCTACTGGTTGCGCTGTCAAGACACGCCTGGAGATCTGCGGCCTCCAGACGATCTTGACAGCTTCTTCAACCGAGCTGCGCTGCACAAATTCTTGTGAAGACCCTTGTTTGAGAACGATCCGAGCCGGAGATGCCGTCAGTTCGCCATCAGGATTCGGAAGCGAAGGAGGGGGGGAGCGTCGTTTCGTACTCGGATGATGGTGAAAGGCAGCCTGTTGACTCGACATCCGCAGTGTAAGACTGACCGTTCGACTAACATGTTTCGGGGGGATGCCGGAAAGGTACGGAGAAAATCTCGAACCCGTTACGGTCTCAGAGTCACATCACTCGGGTGTTCCTTCAGGTAGGCCGCCAGCTCCTCACGTGTCGGTAGCCCTTCCTGCGCCCCACGCCGGGTAACCGATAGGCTCGCGCCTGAATGGGCGACACGGATGGCTTTGTCCATATCCATCCCCTCGGCGAGGAGTGCAGTAAGGATGCCGCAAAAAGCATCCCCCGCCCCTACAGAATCGACAGCCGTTTCAGCATCGACCTCGAATGCGCGACGATGCCCGAAGGGGTCGAACCATTCTCCACCGTTGCGACCGAGGGTGACAATCACATGATTGGCGCCGTAACCGGACCAACGCAGGATACGTTCACGTGGGGTCAACTGGAAATAGTCCGGCAACCCCATCAGGCTGGCGGCCTCGATCTCGTTGGGCACCAACGCGTAGAGGTCGCGTGGTGGCGGTGGGGAGCCATGACGATAGGGCGCGGGATTGAAAACCACCTTGAGCCCGATCTCCTTCGCGATCTTGATTGCCTGATCGACTGCAGCACGTGGAAGTTCATTCTGAATCAACAGGTATTGTGCCCATTCAAACAGGTCCGTACAGGCGTCGATCATGGCAGGGTCGAGGTGGTGATACGCTCCGGGACAGGCGGTAATCTGGTTCTCGCCCCGGCTGTCGACCGTGATGCTGGCCTCAGCAGTGGCAACTCCGGGAATCACTGCAACGGAGTCGGTATCCACTCCGGTATTTCTGAGGGGCTCGAGTACCATCGACCCAGCTTCATCATCTCCGACGGCGCTGAGGAAGCGAACTTCTGCATCCATCTTGCGTGCAGCCAGTGCCTGGTTCGCCCCTTTCCCTCCCGGATGAACCTCCATCCTCCCCCCGATGGCTGTCTCGCCAGGCCGCGGGAGGTTTTCAACATAGTAGATCCTGTCGAGCACGGCGGCCCCGACAACGAGGATCCTTCCCGGTCGAAGGGGCGCCGGGCGGAAGGTGATTTCCTGCGCCGCAAGATCAAGCTGCGAAAGGCGGTGTGTGTCGGGCATGGTCACAGCTACCTTCAGACTGAAGTTCATGCATCGCGGGATGCGAAGTACGCCAATGTAGCTTTGGCGAGGGGGAAAGCCCAAACGGGGGGATTACTCCCTCACATTTGGTGTCATGCAGTCAAGAGATCAATGAATGAAGGGGATGAGTTTCCGCACACGGTTCTTGTAATCAGAGTATTCAGGATGGATTTCCAACAGCCAGGCTTCCTCGCGTCTTGATTTCAGGTCGAAAAAGAAATAGAGCAGCAGCGAGAGTGCTATCCCGGGTAATGAGGAGAGCCCAAGCGACCAGCCCAAAGAACCGAAAATGACCCCGGTATAAATCGGGTGACGGACCACAGCGAAGGGTCCGGTCAATACAAGCCGGTTGTTATCGACCGGCTTGGGAAAGGGTGTCAGGTTGCGGCCAAGTGCGATAAACCCCCAGAGTGCAAGCAGCCCGGCAAGTGCAAGCAATCCCCAACCAACCATTCGCACAGGTATGGGGAACGAGCTTCCGCAACAGCGTGGAGCAAAGTAGATCGCGATGAAGATCACTACCTGGATCGCCACCCATCCTTCGCCACGTCTGCCCAATCCCACCTCCATCTCCTGCAGGGCGCGCATTCCTGTCCAGGCTCATGACCTGTCAGGTCAGCCTCGACATCAGTACCGGCCACTTCGCAAGATGAGACCTCAGGCGAAGCTCACCCGTGGATTGCGCGCCCATCCACGGCAAGACAGGCTTCCTTGACAACTTCGGAGAGGGTCGGATGGGCGTGGGTCGTGCGTGCCACATCCTCGCTGCTGGCGCGAAACTCCATCGCGAGGGTCAGTTCACCGATCAGCTCGGAGGCGCGAGGGCCGACAATGGTCGCGCCGAGAATTCGGTCAGTCTCTGCGTCGGTCACCACCTTCACCATCCCTTCGGACTCGCCCATGGTCTGGATACGGGCCAGGCCGCGGAAAAGGAACTTGCCCGTCTTCGGCTTGAATCCTTTCTCCTTCGCCTCCTCCTCGGTGATGCCGACCGAGGCGAGCTCGGGGTGGGTGTAGACCACATTGGGGATGGCGTCGTAGTTGACATGACCGGGCCTTCCTGCGATGATCTCCGCCACCGCAATCCCCTCCTCCTCGCCCTTGTGCGCGAGCATCGGACCACGCACCAGGTCACCGATCGCGTAGACCCCCTTCAGGTTCGTCCGGAAATGATCGTCGATGACCACCTGTCCGCGTTCCATCTTCACCCCCGCTTCCTCGAGCCCGCAGTCACGGCTGTAGGGACGCCGTCCCACGGCGACAAGCACAACATCGCCCTTCACTTCACCTGGCTTGCCATCCTTGTTCTCGATGGTCACCTTCACCTGTGTTTTCTGCACCTCGGCGCCGGTGACCTTCGTTTGCAGCATGAACTCGAGTCCCTGGCCTTCGAGCGCCCGTTGCAGGGTTTTCGCCATCGCCTTGTCGGCGAACGGGGTGATCTGCGGCATCATCTCGATGACGGTCACCTTTGACCCGAGCCGTGCCCAGACCGATCCCATCTCGAGGCCAATTGCGCCACCGCCAATCACGACCATCTCTTTCGGCACCTTCGGCAGGGCGAGGGCTTCGGTTGAGCTGATGATTCGCTTGCCGTCAAATTTCATGAACGGCAATTCGACCGGCTCGCTCCCCATCGCGAGGCAGATGGCATCTGCCTCTACAGTCTGCCTCCCATCTTTCGACTCAACTTCAACAACCCCCGGTCCTTTCAGGCGGCCGCGCCCCTGCAGGACAGTCACCTTATTCTTCTTCATCAGCATCGCGATGCCGTCGGTCAGGTTCTTCACAACGGCAGTCTTGCGGTTCATCATCTGATCGATGTCGATCTTGACAGCACCAACCGTGATCCCGTGCTCGACAAACTTTTTCTGCGCCGCCTCGACATGTTCGCTGCTCTCGAGCAGCGCTTTTGAAGGGATACAGCCAACATTCAGGCATGTGCCGCCGAGTGCCGCATCCTTTTCGATCAACACTGTCTTCAAGCCGAGTTGAGCGGCACGGATCGCGGAGACATAGCCCGCAGGCCCCGAACCGATAATCGCGTAATCAAAGCGTTCCATCTTCTCGCTCCAGTCGTTGCCTGAACCATCCCGACCGGATGGTTCGCATAACCTGTCATCCCATGCACGGGGTTAGAATATAGCTGTTCGGGGAGCGGTCGAGGATGGTGCAACCTGCCTCTCGGCGATCATCCCACCGCTCCCCAGTCGGTTAAACCTTGCCCGCGAATCTGCGTCAAATGCGAAGAACCGACATCGTGAAAAACAGGGAGAAACCGATGCGCCCCCCCGTAAGAAGCATCCAATCGAACCGAATCGCTGCATGTACCACTGCCTTGCTCCTCCTTGCGACTCAGCAGGGATTTCTTTTCGCGCAGGGTTACCCGGTAGTCGACACAGGCACGACTCTAACCTTCAGCAACTCTGCCATCATCGATCCGCCTCAGGTGGGGGATGCCTTTTACGGGCAGGATGGTCAGCATCACGGTAACCAGCCTTCCTACACGGACAATGGGGATGGGACCGTATCGGACAACATCACCGGCTTGATGTGGGTCCAGGCACGCGGCGTGAAGAAGAGCTGGGAAACAGCAGTATCTGACGCGGCTCTCTGCGATGTCGGTGGTTACAGCGACTGGAGGATGCCTACCATCAAGGAACTCTACTCCTTGATCCTCTTCACCGGTTACATGGGGATGACTGTCGAATCTTCGATTCCCTTCATCGACACGAGCTACTTCGGTTTTGCGTACGGCGACGAAGGGCTCGGCGAACGGTTCATTGACTGCCAGGACTGGACAGCTACCGAAAATCTTGATCTCGTCATGGATGGTCAGGAGGGCGTATTCGGGGTGAACTTCGCCGATGGACGAATCAAGTGTTATCCAAAAGTGCGACCAGGTCAGGGTGACAACGTACTATACGCCCGCTATGTACGTGGCAACGCGGAATACGGTTTGAACAACTTCTCCGACAACGGCGATGGCACAATCACCGACAGTGCAACCAACCTGATGTGGTCCGCCGCTTCAAGTGACGAGTCGATGAACTGGCAGGCTGCCCTCGCCTGGGCGCAGGCGAGGAACCAGGGGAACTACCTCGGCTACGGAGATTGGCGTCTCCCCAACATCAAAGAACTGCAGAGCCTTGCTGACTACAGCCGTGCCCCTGGTATCACCGAATCGCCCGCAATCGATCCACTTTTCGAGGTGCCCGAAATCAGCACCAATGAATTTCCCTATTACTGGTCGAGCACGACCCATGTGGATGGTCCATCTGACAACATGTTCAGCGGCGCGGCTTATGTGAGCTTCGGACGTGCCCTCGGATGGATGGAATTCCCGCCCAACTCGGGCAATTTTCAGCTGTTGGATGTGCACGGTGCCGGGGCGCAGAGGAGTGATCCGAAGATGGGAGATCCGGCCAACTACCCACACGGCCACGGGCCCCAGGGAGATGTGATCCGCATCTTCAACTACGTTCGTCTGGTGCGTGATCTGGAAACCTCAAGTTACGATGAAACCCGCGGAAGCCTGCCGCAGACCATCGAACTCGCACAGAATGTGCCGAACCCATTCAATGCCTCCACTGTGATTCGCTACAGCTTGCCCGAAACGGTCGTGATGCGTCTTGCTGTGTTCGACGCCCTCGGACGTCAGGTCGCCATCCTTGCCGAGGGTGCGCAGGCTGCGGGGATTCACCATGCGGCCTGGAGCGGGCAGACTCTGCTTGCGGCACCCTCTGGGGTCTACTTTTACCGTCTTAACACACCGGCGGGCAGTTTCACGCGTAAGATGGTCCTGGTCAAATAAGGAAAATATTCCAGCGTTGCGGCAGGTCTCCAGCGAAGCGGAGACCTGCTGCCGATTGAAAAGCCAACAACCTTCGAGAACCACACTAAACCGAGGGTCGATCCAGGATGCCGATTTCATGGCACTCAAGTCGTGCCGAGAGACCGTACTGGTAGTGAATCCCTTGTTCCTTCACAGGAGCGGCCCGACCGGGTGTAGCCCAAATCAGCAAGTGAGGCGACGAGGTCAAGTTCAGATCGCCATCGGTTGACGATCTGTCGTCCCATGCTCCGCGAGGTGGTGCATCGTGCCGATAAATTCCTGATCTTGAAGGATCAGATCGGAGTATCGTGCAAACATGGCGATGCAATAAGGCAAAGGAGTTCAATGGCCGAACTTACTCCCCTCGAACGAGCGCTGAGGATTCTGCTCCGTTTGAGCACGCATGACCGTGTCACAGTCTCAGACCTGCACGAACTTTTTGACAAACGTGAATCGACACGGTCCATCCAGCGAACCCTCGATGCCATCCAGAATGCGAACATTCCGCTCCAGGTGGAACGTGGGCCGCACAACACCTTCTACTACTCCCTCCACCGCGGATTCGATTACCTGCCACAACTGCTTGAACCGGATGAAATCCTCGCCGCTCTCCTGCTTGCGCCTTTCTTCGAGATGTTCTCGGGCACAAGAATCGGGCAGGATTTGAAAACCCTCTTTGCGAAAATTGACCATTTGGTTCCCAGCGGGTCGGTGGGGATGACCACTGCCCTGCAGGGGCTGCAGGATATTGTCAAGATCCATCAGCCGGGACGTGTAGACCGCGAAGGCCTCGAAGCCCTGCGCCCCCTCTTTCGAGCGATCCTCGAGCGGCGAGAGGTCCAGGTCACTTACTGTGCACGCGATTCTGAGCCCAAAACCTATGATGTACATCCCTACAGCCTTCTTTTCCACCAGGGAAGCATCTATACCATTGTCTTCCAACCGAAGCATTCCAATTTCATATATCTTGCACTGCATCGCATCCAGGCCATGAAGCTGGGTGAGCACACCTTCCCTCGCGACCCATCCTTCTCCCTCGAAGAGTTTCTCGCGAACAATTTTGGAGTGTGGCAGGCTGAGCCGGAAGCCATCCGCCTGAGATTCGATAAGGTCGTCGCACACACTATCCGTGAACGGACCTGGCACCATTCTCAGCAACTTGAGGAGCGTGAAGATGGTCACCTTGACCTCTGCCTGACTATCGGCGTCACCGAGGAACTGATCGCCTGGATCCTGCGTTGGGGGGAATATGTCGAGGTGCTCGAACCAAAAACGCTTCGCGCGGAGATGCGTGAGCGTCTGGCCCGGATTCGGAAGCGGTACGATCGGGCGAACAATACATAGTCCTCATCTTGAGATTTTCGGACGACTGGAAAAACTTGGCCCTTTCAATGGCGGCAGGGCATCGGACCTGCCCGAACGCACAAGAACCTTCAACGACAGATTGCCACACTTCGCTTCGCTTCATTCGCAATGACTTGTATTTTTAGGGTTTCGGCAGGGTGCTGCTGAATCGGAGACCTTCCGCAACATGGAATAGGCGCACTCACTCAGCACTACAAGCGACCAGTCCGGTAAGCAAGTGTGATCCGGTGAAACCCACCACCATACTCACGAGGACGTTTGATTCGGTCGACCTCAATCGGGCCGGTAGACGGACCCTCGGACCCGCGTTCCCAAACACGGATGGGGAAAAGCTGAGTCCCTTCCCAACTCATCTCAAATCTTCCCCGGGAGTAGATCAGCTGAATCGAAAGTGCGCCTGCAAGGAGACGCTCAACAGTCAAATTCACTAAGGTCAGGTCATCTACTCCGATCCCGAGTGCCACAGGACGCCAATGGGTCAACTCGCTCTCCGGGTAGAGGTCAAACAGAAAGATGTTCCCCTCGATACGAAATTTTGGGGAAAGAGGGAAACGTCGTCCGTAGTGGTACTTCAACAGAGTGGCATCTGCTTCATAAACCCCATAGCGTCTTTCGCCAAGCAGGTCCATCCATCCACTTGTCCAGGGCCAGAATTCCACATGGCCCCGTCCATTTCCGGTGAATCGGATCATCTCCGCTTCGAGAATCGCACCTGAAATTCCGAAGCCTCTGCCACGCTGATTCTTCAGCGATAAAAAGAGACCATCATAAGTTCCCCGCATCACGGTCAACTTGGCGAAAGTGAGATCGCCTCGTGCGCCATACGAGGAGATGTCCAGTGACCCACCACGGCCCCCGAGTGCCATAATCCTTGTTCCTGCATGCCCCTCAAGCACGGCATGGTACCTCGTCTCCCTGCCGGCGGGACTGAAATGCGGGGTGATGCCCCAGTACGACTCCTTCTGCCACTGGATGAAAGAACCCAAACCTTTCACAACCAATTGTCCCACCTGCTGTTCAAACCAACCGCTCCAGACTGCACGACGGGTATGCAGGTCGAGCGCCAGCTCCAGATCAGCCCGCTTTGATTCAAGCGAAAGCGTGGAAGAAGTCTCCGAATAATCGACGCCGGATCGGGTCCCAGAGCGTTGGGCGGCTATCCCGCCATGTCGAAGTGGTAGGTCATGACGGACGCCGGAAGCGCCTGCGTAGAGGAGAAGGTACCGGTTCCGCCAGGCGAGTTCGCCAGCGATCAGGGTTTGCAGATCCTGCA
>Ga0068713_1000780_pt1 | contig 51870 bp, 39 predicted proteins | sample MTBAKSrepl2MetaG_FD_62223 | JGI IMG/M metagenome (GOLD analysis project Ga0068713, IMG submission 62223) | Enrichment culture microbial communities om Arthur Kill intertidal strait, New Jersey, USA, that are MTBE-degrading - MTBE-AKS2 (Arthur... | ecosystem: Environmental > Aquatic > Marine >... | reverse complement strand
AGATAGCCGGATATAACGTGATCGGACTTTTCGAGTACCCCCGCGACAAATTCGATGCAATCGGCATCATGGAGATCGTAAAGAACCACCGCTTTGCGCTTGTCCGGAATGCAGGAAGCTGGGAGGTCATCGAGAGCACGGAAGCCCGGGTCATGAAGGATGCCCTGAAGAGGAGCGAGGAAAAATTCCGCTCACTCTTCAGCAACATGTCCGAAGGGTTTGCCTATCACAGGATCGTTCTGGACCGACAGGGCACGCCGTGCGACTTCATTTTCCTCGAGGTCAATGAGGCCTTCGAACGGTTTACCGGCCTTGAAGGAAAAAGCATCCTGGGCAAAAGGGCCACGGAAGTCCTCCCGGGCATAGAAAAGGACTCGGCCGATTGGATAGGAAAGTACGGCCACGTTGCATTGACGGGCGAGCCTGCGCAGTTCGAGAGCTATTCCTCGGCGCTTGAAAGGTGGTATTCGGTTTCCGCCTTCAGACCGCACCCTGGCTACTTTGCCGTGACCTTCAGCGACATCACTGAAAGGAAGAGGTCCGAGAGCGAGCTGCTGAGAGCCAAGAAGGAATGGGAAAAGACATTTGACAGCGTGCCGGACCTGATTGCAATTCTGGACGGGAGCCACAGAGTCGTGAGGGTGAACAGAGCCATGGCGGAACGGCTTAATATGAAACCCGAGCAGTGCGTCGGCGTGAAGTGCCATGAAGCGATCCATTGTCACCCGTCGCCCATCGGCGCCTGCCCTCATTCGAAAAGCATTGTAGACGGCCGCGAACACGTCGAAGAGGTCCATGAGCCGCGGCTGGGAGGTGTATTCCTGGTAAGCACCACCCCCATGTACGATGATTCCCGGAAGCTGCTCGGCTGCGTGCACATCGCAAGGGACATCACCGAAAGAAAAAAGGCCGAGGAGGCGCTCACGAATGCCCACAGGGAACTTCAGGAGCATGCGGCCCGATTGGAGGCTGCCAACAGGGAGCTTGAAAGCTTCAGCTATTCGGTTTCACATGACCTCCGCTCGCCTCTTCGAGCGATCGCCGGCTTTACCCAGATGATTCTTGACGATAATGGAAAGAATTTTGATTCGGAGACCTTGCGCAAGTTCAACATCGTTCAGGAGAATGCCCAAAAGATGGGCAGGTTGATCGATGATCTGCTCAGATTATCCCGCCTGGGGCGGACCGAGATAAACCGGGTGAAGGTGGATATCGGCCTCCTTGTGCGCGAGGTGCTTCAGGAAATCCGGGTCACGGAGCCCGGGCGGGAGTTTATTGCCGATCTCCATGATCTCCCTGCAGCCAAAGGGGATCCGGCTATGATACGGCAACTTTTTGTCAACCTGTTGTCCAATGCGGTGAAGTTCACGCGGGGGAAGAAGAAACCGCGGATCGAAGTGGGAAGCTTCGAAGAGTCCGGGGAACGCATCTATTATGTGAAAGACAACGGTGTGGGATTCGATATGAAGTACTGCAACAAGCTCTTCGGTGTCTTCCAACGGTTGGTCAGCGAAAGCCAGTTCGAGGGGACCGGCGTGGGACTTGCAATCGTCCGGAGAATCGTTCAACGACACGGCGGACGTGTCTGGGCCGAGGGAAAACTTCAGGAAGGGGCCGCGTTCTATTTTGCACTTCCCGAAAAGGAGCAGCGATGAGAGAAGAAAAGACCGAAATCGTGCTTATCGAAGACAATCCAACGGATGCGGAGCTTACGCTACACGCCCTTAAGAAGAGCAATCTCGCCAATAATGTGAAGGTGCTGAGAGACGGCGAGGAGGCGCTGGAATATCTTTTCAGTGCATGCCCCCTGCCGGGAACGGTGGGATGCCCTTATCTGATTCTGCTGGATTTGAAACTGCCCAAGATCAGCGGACTCGAGGTGCTGGAGAAGGTTCGTTCCGATGAGCGGACAAAAATGATCCCGGTGGTCGTCCTGACCTCCTCGGCGGAAGAGAAGGACAGGGTCGAGAGTTATAAACTGGGGGTGAACAGCTATATCGTAAAGCCGGTGGAATTTGACAACTTTGCCAAGGTGGTTGCCGAAATCGGGTTTTATTGGGTACTGCTCAATAAGAGGCCCTACTAGCATCACTGACGGAGTGGTCGATGCAGTTCACCCATTTCAGAAGTGAAATTCCCGAAAGAGCAGCAGGGCAGCGAGATATCATGCTGGATTCACGACAGGGACCGTGTTGCCCAGCTTGGGGGACCGGCAAATGAAAAATCGTGATGTGCCGTTCGTCCTGATGGCTGATGATGACGAGGATGACTGCATTCTGGCCAAGGATGCTTTTGCCGAATCAGGTGCTCTGGGAGTTCTCGGTTTTGTCGAGAACGGATTGGAATTGATGTCCTCTCTCTTCCGCTCCGACGCTCTTCCCGCATTGATCCTGCTGGATCTCAATATGCCCCTGAAGGACGGACGCGAGGCGCTGAAAGAGATCAAGTCCATTCCCCAATTCATGAATATCCCCATAGTAGTGCTCACTACCTCCAGAGAGGAAAAGGATGTCAGCTACAGCCGCAAAATGGGCGCCCACTCCTTTATCACAAAGCCGGACACATTCGAAGGGTGGGTCAAGGTTATGAAAAGCTTGTCTGACAAATGGCTCGCAGACAAGTCATCTTGAACTTCCGCCTCAAACCTTCTTCCTTCGAGCCCAGTCGTTTCTTCATGGTTCTTCCTCCCGAAAGGAAAGCAAATGGCTGAAGAAGTCTCTCCAAATATTTATAGGATTGAAATCCCTCTGCCGAGGAGCCCTCTCAAGGCGCTGAATGCATTCGTTCTGAGAAGCCGCGACCGGTTTCTCCTTGTGGATACGGGCTGGAACAAAGAAGAATGCTTATCGGCGATGCTTGCCGGGCTGGACGAATTGAAGGTCGATCTGAATAAGACCGACATCGTAATCACCCACCTCCATGCAGACCATTCGGGTCTTGTCGGGGAGTTGGTGCGGAAAAACACAAAAGTGTATCTGGGGGAAGTCGACGCGGCGATTGCCCTTTTCGTTCAGGAAAGGGCGGAGGAACGGCTCCAGGATTTATGCAGGGCCTATCTTTCGCATGGGTTCCCGGAGCCGGAACTTCGGAAAGCGATGGAAAACCACCCGGGGTTTCGCTACGGTCTTTCCGTTTCAATCGATTTCAGCGCTGTCAAAGATGGAGACATCATTCATTTCGGGAATGATTCATTGACCTGCATTGCAACGCCCGGCCACTCGCCCGGCCACATGTGCCTCTATGACCCCCGAAAAAAGATCCTCCTCTCAGGCGACCATATCCTCTTCGATATCACGCCCAACATCACACGCTGGCCGGAAATGGAAAACCCTCTCCAGTACTATCTTTCCAGTCTACAAAGGGTCTACGGCCTCGATGTGAGCCTTGTACTTCCGGGTCATCGAAGCATCATGAAAGACCACAGGAATAGAATTTCAGAGTTGATCGCGCATCACGGAAAAAGGCTGGAGGAAGCGCTTTGCGCGCTCGAGCATGGGGAGAAAACCGCCTGGGATGTGGCGCCCCATCTCTCCTGGGACGTGACATTCCGTTCCTGGGACCGGTTTCCCCCCGCGCAGAAATGGTTTGCTCTAGGAGAAACCATTGCGCACCTCCGGTATCTCGTCAGTCGAGGGGATGCCGCCCTCAGGGAGTACAAGGGGCGAACCCTCTTTTCCCGAAGATGACCAACGCTTATGCCGCGAGCGACAGAACCCAGGCGGCGGTCTGGGCAGCCCGGCATAACGTCATCTGAAAAACGATCTGCCCGGCGTGCCTGCGGGCTGCTGGGAGACACAATCAACCAGAGGCTGAGAAATGGCTGAGGAGATCCTGAAAAATTTCTTTTTCATCGAGAGGGGATACCTCAACGGAAACCATTTCCTTTTAAGAGGCTCGCAACCGGTCCTGGTGGATACCGGCTACCTCGGGGATTTTGCCAGGACCCGAGCGCTGCTGGAGGAAATGGGGGTCGATCTGTCGAGCGTGCGGCTTATCGTCAATACCCACACACACTGCGATCATATTGGAGGGAACGCCATCATCCAGGAGATGTCGGGATGTGAGGTGGCGCTGCACCCGGTCGGGAGGCACTTCATCGAATCGGGCGACGACTGGTCCACCTGGTGGCGCTACTACGATCAGGATGCGCGCTTTTTCAAATGCGCCCATTCCATCCGGGAAGGCGACACGGTTCCCATCGGCCCGTATGACTTCAAGGCAATCCATACGCCGGGACACGCGGCGGACGGCATTGTCCTCTATCATCCCCCGTCCGGAACCCTTCTTTCTTCCGACACCCTCTGGGAGAAGGATATGGCCGTCATCACCATGCGTATCGAAGGAAGCACAGCGCTCTTTGCCCACGAGGAATCCCTCGATAAAATCTCCAGCCTCGATGTGAAAAGGGTTTATCCCGGTCATGGCAGCCCCTTTTCAGACTGCAAAGCGGCCATCGGGGAGGCGAGGAAAAGACTCGGGGTCTACTTTCGGCAGAGGGAGAGAATCGGGCAGGACCTGCTGAAGAGAATTGTCATCTACACCCTGCTCATGCGCCCCGGTCAGGAGGAGGAACTCTTCTATAATCAACTCACGGCCACTCCCTGGTTCAGGGAAACTGTAGATCATTACTTCAACTCCGAATACGCGCTCAAATACAAAGAAATCATGGAATACCTGACGATGAAACGATTAATCGTGCGAAGGGGAGGGACTCTCTATTCCACTGTCAAGCCTTAACCCGACTTCCGCACTCGATTGAGAAAAATCGTGTATTACGGTGAGTTGATATTTTTTTAGTCACTATTTTCGTCATCTCGATGCCATGTCTTGAGGTTCCTGAGGCTTTGCTGCAGCGCGTGTTCCAGAGTTGTTCGATCCTATTTCTTCTCAGAAAATAAGCCCTGGATCAACGCGCCGGCGGCGGCTCCGGGGGTGCGCTTTTCGACATCCACCATCATGTTCGCCGTCCGCATCTGTTCGTTGCTTATTGATCCAATCAGCGGTCGCAACGCATCGACGAATCCTTTTTTCTTCGCAGCCTTGGACGAGACCAGGAGTACCGCATCGTACGGGGGAAAAGCCTTTTTCGGGTCCGCCAGCACCAGCAGGTCATATGCCGTGATGCGCCCATCGCTAGAGAAGGCGGTGATTACATCCACATCGCCGTTTTTCACTGCAGAATACATCAGCGTTGCGTCAAGGCTGCGGATCTCGGAGAAGCCAAGCCCGTATGCATCGCGCACCTTGATCCACTCCGGCCGCCCAAAGAATTCGTAGTCCCCTCCAATCGACAAACCCCTCGCATGTCGTGCCAGATCGTTGATGGTCTTGATCCCCAATTCCTCTGCCCGATCCGGTCGCATGGCCAGTGAATAGGCATTTTCAAACCCCAGCGCGCCCACAGTAGTGATGGAATAATGTTTTTCCAGGAATTCGCTCATCTCGCCGAGCATTTCCTGCGCCGAGGGCACATCATGTCGTTTCATGATGTTGGACCATATGGTCCCTGTGTAATCGACGTAGACATCGATGCTGCCGTTAGCAAGGGACTCAAAGAGAATGGTGGAGCCCATCCCCTGCTTCTTCCCCACATTGAAGCCGGCTGCGCGCAGCCTTGTCTCGATCACGTCGGCCAGAATATACTGCTCGGTAAACGTTTTGGATCCTACGAAGGTGTCAGGTCCCGTTCGCAGCAACGGCGCCACGCCCCCGCCGACGACACAAGCCAGGCCGGCCACTGCCACAAGGGAGAGCGTTCGATTACGCGCCGCGGCGGCAACTTCCATAAGGCGGATGAGCAAATCGAGAACGATCGCCAGCGCCGCAGCCGCAATGACACCCGTCAACACGGCCAAATTGTTCCGAAGCTGCAACCCTTCGAAAATGTAGTTACCCAGACTCACCTGCCCCACCGGAGTGGAGAGCGTAGCGATGCCCACGACCCACACGGCACTGGTTCGAATGCCCGCGATGATCACCGGTGCCGCCAGTGGGAACTGAACCTTCAGCAACATTTGCCAGTCAGTCATGCCCACACCACGCGCCGCTTCGACGATGGCCGGATCCACCCCTGCGATTCCTGTCACCGTGTTTCGCAGGACAGGCAGAATGCTGTAAAGCGTCAGCGCGATAATGGCCGGGACGAAACCGATGGTCGAGAGGATCACCACCAGGAGTGCCAGCATTGCCAGGCTGGGCACCGTCTGAAAGATGCTCGCCAGCGCCAGCAGCGGGCCTTGCAGCGGCCGGAAGCGCAACGCGAAGATCGCCAGCGGAACGCTGATAAGAATCCCCGCCCCGAGTGCCACAATGGTCAAAAGCAGGTGCCATCCGAGCCGCGAAGGGAGTAAGGCCAGTTGTCGCGCGAGTTCGTCCTGCATATTCCTCCCATGGGGGCGCAGCCTCGGGTGGGACGAGGTTGAAGCGCGGAGAATGCGCTCGCTCTTTCGGTTCAAAGGCTTATTACGGCAAGGATGCCTGGCCTCGAGCTATCGCTTCCAGCTGGTCGGCTTTCCTTTTGGGACCTTCCGTCAGAGCGGCGACATACCCGTCGCGAGGATCAGCCATCAATTCGTGCGGCGTGCCGACGCGAAGTATCCTTCCGGAACGCATTACCGCGATGCGGCCGGCAAGCAGCAGCGCCTCGGTCATGTCGTGCGTGACCATCACCGCGGTCAGCCCGAGCTTTTCGTGGATTCTCAAGAACTCGGCCTGCAGCGCATCGCGGGTTATTGGATCCAGCTCGCCGAAAGGTTCATCGAGGAGCATCACCTTCGGTCGGGCCGCAAGCGCCCGTGCGAAGCCAACCCGCTGTCGCTGTCCCCCCGAGAGCTGCCGAGGCCGGCGGTCACGATACCTGTCCGGCGGGAGATTCACCATCTCCAGGAGTTCATCGACGCGGTCCCGGATCTTCTGCTCCGGCCAGTCGAGCAGTCTAAGCACCGTCGCGACATTCTCGTTCACCGTCATATGCGGAAACAGACCGACGCCCTGGAAAACATATCCGATCCCGCGACGCAGCCCGATCTTATCGATCGAGCCGATATCAACGCAATCGATGAAAATCTTGCCGCTGGTCGGCTCAACGAGCCTGTTGATCATCTTGATCGTGGTGGTTTTGCCGCAGCCGGATTCACCGAGCAACACCAGTAGTTCGCCCTTTCTAATTTCGAGATCGAACTCGCGTACGACGAAGATCTTTCCCCCGTCATAGGTTTTGCTGATGTTCTGGAAACGGATCATGTTGTGAAAACCTGTTCCAAGCTGGTGTCGCGTCTCAGATGTTCTTGTCCTCTGAACTCCCGCGTCCACTGAAGCTATTGTTTAGGTGGAGGTCCAGGCTTTCCCCGCCGAAAGTATGGCAGGTTTACCTACTACAATCCCCGGTGCTTTATTGATGTTAGGGTGTGGATGACCGGGGCAAGACCCGGCCTTTGGTCTATTACAGAGAAGGGGGTCCCAGTACTCTGCTACGTGCGACACGCCTCCGGCCTGATCAAAAGCACCGGGATATGGGAGTCGTGCAGAATGCTCAGGGCCACGCTGCCCAGCATCAATTTCTTCATCCCTGTATATCCGTGGGTAGCGATGACAATCATCTCTATGCCATTTTTCCGGGCATAATCGGTGATAGCTGGGGCAGGCCGGTTCTCCTCGATGACTTCCGTCTTCACTCTGACCCCTTCGGCGCCGAGGCGGGCTTCTACATCCGCGAGATATTCCCTCGCCGAGTCTGTGAAGGCTGCAATCATCACATTAATATTGAAGTGCGCGCCGTAGAGTTCGGCATAGGGGGCATCGATCGTGACCACCCTCAGCAGGATCACCTCTTCCGCGAAGCCGCCCTTAACCATCTTCTTGACCTCATCCAGCGCACATTCCGCAAGCTGTGAGCCGTCCAGGGGAACGAGTACCTTACGATACATTTTCCTTCCCTCCCTCCTGCTACTGCAAAGTCTCTCCCCGAGAGAGATCTTTCTTGAGGCAATGAATTGAATCCTTGAGATGAGATGAAGAAGTGCCTTTTCCGAACTTAGACTGTACGGGATTCGGACTTATGTGTCAAGGATGGAGCCCCCAGGTGTGAGCCCCCAGGACGTTGCACACCATTCTTACCCCTGAAGTGCAACAGGGGTGTGCAAATGTCCACTTCAGCAGCAATCAAGAGATTGTTTTCCAAAGCATTACGATCAATGAGGACACAGGGAATTGAGGATGAACAGTGGTCGTTACGGCGATGACCACGGACATGTCCGCCCCGCCGATGGCGATGACCAGGAAACCGCCAAGGGAGGAGAATAGGATCATAGCCCGGTATGAGGAAACCACAGTTCCAGACTTATGCGGAGAACCCAAACCGCTAGAGGTACTGCCAGGGAATCGCGGTGATCGTTTCCGAGAGCTTCATGGGACGTGGACACCTGCAGACCACATATCCCCTCTTTGCCTTGGGGTTCTCCTTCAAAAAATACGAGATGTGAGTGAGATCTCTTGAAGAAGGGCTTCGGGTCCATTTCACCTCTAACGGTATGGTCTCGCCCTGCAGCTCAACGATGAAGTCCACTTCGGCGCCGTCCTTTGTTCTAAGGTGATAGAGATCTCCTTCGCCGAGATATTGCAGTCGCTTCCAGATCTCGATGCCGACCTGTGGGTTTGCCCCATCGTTGAATCAGCCAGATCAGAAGTCTGAAGAAAAAATGGATGCCTGAATTGTCGATATGGATTGTTTGCCTCAGAAAGGTTCCCCATCGCGCTCCAACAGCTCGTAAATCTCCTCGATGACGCTGTTGCGAGGAATGAGACTGCCTGTGTGCCGTATAACCAGTTTTGACGGGGGCTCGAAATGGACAAACTCCGCAAGAAACTCAGAGGCCTTGGCGCGTTCGTGCATCTGGTAAGTAATGGCGAAGCGATAGCCCTGCTTAGGTTCTTCGAAAGACGCGGGGAGATACGCGTTTCACCTTGGGATTCCAGAGCGACATATTCGCCGGGTGCTCGAGAAAAGCCCACACCGTTGCGGCAGACCGGTTGATGAAGACGTTTTCCAGAAGTTTCAATATCTCATTTTTCTTTTCTGAATATTTTGCGAAGCTCTCTTTTGTAGGGAGGGCCGATTATCCCGGCCTCGGTGATGATGGCTGTAATATACCTGCTCGGGGTAACGTCGAATACGGGATTTCGTGCAATCACTCCTGGAGGTCCGAACATATTGTTCCGGATGCGGCAGATTTCCTCGCCGCTTCGCTCCTCAATGGGGATCTGATCCCCCGAGGGGATGGACATGTCAATGGTGGAAAGGGGGGCTGCCACATAAAAAGGGATCCCGTTTTCCCTGGCCAGCACCGCAACCTGGTAGGTCCCGATCTTGTTTGCCGTATCCCCGTTCGCTGCAATGCGGTCTGCGCCGGTTACCACGAGGTCGATCTCTTTTCGTCTCATGAGGCTTCCTGCCGCATTGTCCGCGATCACCGTCACGGGGATGTTGTCTTCCATCAGCTCAAAGGCGGTGAGCCTGAGTCCCTGCAGCCAGGGCCTGGTTTCATCGGCAATGACACTGACCTTTTTCCCGGCTTCGACAGCCGCCCTGATGACGCCAAGTGCGGTTCCGTATCCGCCGGTTGCCAGACTGCCGGCATTGCAGTGCGTCAGGATGGAGGCTTTTTGGGGAACGAGCTTCTGGCCGTTCCGCCCCATCCTGCGATTGATCTCGATGTCTTCCTCAAGTATTGTCTGTGACTCCTGCTTGAGTGCCTGCCTGATCTCATCAACAGGCCTTTCGGCCATACTCTCGACCAGTGAGGACATCCTCTCCACCGCCCACCGGAGGTTCACTGCGGTGGGGCGCGCTTTGATCATCGCCGCTGCGATTTCCTTGAAACGCGCCGTAAAGGTCCCATAGGATTGGGTTCGGACGGAAAAACCACCCAAGGCAAGCCCCATTGCTGCAGCCACACCGATTGCCGGCGCACCACGGATGACCATGGTCTCAATGGCCCTGATCACGTCCTTGTACCCCCTGCAGGTGCACCATTCCAGCTTGCAGGGAAGCTTCCGCTGGTCGATCATCCGGACGTGATTGTCCTGCCATTCAATGGTTGGAATCACTGCTCAACCTCCAAAAAAATGATGGGTTTCGCGACGCTCAACCCATCCTACGGTCTATCCACAGATTTCACAGATCATTCTTCCTGTTCTAAAAACAAAATTTTCTCTGCGCCTCCGCGTCTCTGCGGGAAAAAATCTTTTGTCTGACCTCTGATCTCTGACCGCTGATCCTCTGGTTTACCCGATCTTCTCTCTCCACCCGTATGGGTCTTCCTTTTCTGCGTACTGGATGGCCACGATCTCGTTATAGAGCCGCTGGGAAAGGTCTCCCATTTTGCCGCCCGCCACGACATGATCCTTACCCTTGTAAGTAATCTGTCCAACCGGACTGATGACTGCGGCGGTTCCGGTTCCGAACGCCTCCTTGAGCTGCCCGTTTTCGGCAGCCTTGATGAGCTCGCCGATCTCGAGCGATCTCTCCGTCACTTTCATGCCCCAGTCTTTCACGATGCGGAGGACGGAATTTCGTGTGACACCGGGCAGAATGCTTCCCGTGAGCGGTGCGGTGATCACCTCGCCATCGATAACGAAAAACATGTTCATGGTGCCCACTTCTTCGATATACCTCCGGTTCGCCGCATCCAGCCACAGAACCTGGGTAAATCCCTTTTTTTTGGCCTCTTCGGCCGCAAGAAGACTCGCGGCATAATTGCCGGCCGTCTTGGCGTCACCTATTCCCCCCACGGCAGCGCGGATGTATTTGTCTTCCACATAGATCTTGACCGGGTTCAGGCCTTCCTTGTAATAGGCGCCCACCGGCCCTACGATGATAAAAAAGATGTACGCATTCGCAGGCCGGACACCAAGATGGGGCTCCGTGGCAAGCATGGCAGGCCTGATGTAGAGGGAGGTCCCGGGACTCCGGGGAACCCAGTCGGCATCGAGCAGAATAAGCTTCTTCATGCCGTCCATGACAAGATCTATATCCACCTCCGGCATGCAAAGCCTCGTAGCGGAACGATTCAGCCTTACATAGTTCTCCCTCGCCCTGAAAAGGTAGATGCCGCCGTCCTTTCCCCGGTAGGCTTTCAGCCCTTCGAAGATCTCCTGGCCGTAATGAATGGCCATGGCTGCAGGATCGATCGCAAGGGAATGGTACGGCTCTATCCTGGGCCCGAACCACCCCTTCCCCTTTTCATAGTTCATCAGGAACATATGATCCGTAACGATGTCTCCGAAGCCCAGGTTTGATTCGTCTGTCGGCTTCTTCCTCAACTGCTCCGGCCTGGCGGGGGTCACTTTGATTTCCATGTTCTTCTCCTCGAAAACGCATTCTCCGAATAAAACGGACTTATTAGCATAGATGTCCGTCAAAAACAATATCCCATTTCCAGCAACCGGGCCGGCCCATCCCATTCATTCGGAGGTACCCGCCCGGCCATCTTTGTGGCTTCGTGTCTTTGTGGCTAGACGCGCACTTCCGGGATGACAGTGCCCCCGGACGGCAATACGGCCACGTCTGCCTGAGGCAACTCCCGGGCGGCCAGATCAATAGCGGTCTGAATGTCGGGTGCATACGTATACTTCATCATCTCCACCTGCTCCCTCGATAGCCCTTCGGTCACGTGGATGACCCGGAACTTCTCGGCATATTCCTTGAAGAATACGACCTGCATGATGTACGAGATCCCGAAAGGCCTGAGGTGCTCCGGGATGTCCCCTGAACTGAGCATCCGGTGAAATTCGCTTGCACTCGCGGGACTTGCCATCTCCTTGATGAGGGGCATGATCGGACCCGCCTGTTTCTGAGGGGCAACCCATATGATTGTGCCCCCTGCCCTGGTGCAGAAGGAAGCCATAGTAAGGGCCTTGGTGGATTGGACTCCATACTCCATGGGATAGGCTGCGGTGATGGTCACATCCGGCAATTTTGGAAGAGTCGTCAGATAGAGCGACTCTGAAAAATGGGCAGCCTTCCTGTGCTGCGCTTCCGTCTCCCCCGCGAAAGCGCGGATGATCTCCTTCTTCTCGTTTATGACCAGATCCATCTTGAAGCGCATCCTGGAGAGCCGGCCGGCGTCCAGTATCTCCTCGTAGAAAAAGTTCCCGTCCAGGACATTGACCTTGCTTTCCCTGTGGCGGATCCACGCGAAATGATGATCTGCGACAGCCCGATATGAAGAGACCCCCGGCATGACGAGCTTGTACCCTCCTCCATAGCCCGCCACCGGATGAGGCATGCACTCGCCAACCCCGATGACCAGGTCTGCGAGGGCCACATGTTTGTTGATTTCGACGAGGATTCCCCGGTGGGTCCGGCCGATGATCACATTGTCCTTCGCATGAGGATCATGTGAAAAGAGCCGTCCCTCGAGCCGCGCAAAAGATTCGTCGCCCACCTTTATCCTGAGCTCTTCCAGGTTGTAGGCGTGATGGGTGCCGAGTGCGCAAACCGCCTTCACCCGCTCGTCTCCGATTCCGGCGCGGTTGAGACGGTTGAGGATCTCCGGCAGAACGAGATGAGCCGGTGTGGGTCTCTGGAGGTCGTCGAAGAGGAGGACCACGTCCATGCCGGGCCGGACAATCTCCTCGATTTTGGGGGAGCCGATCGGATTGTCCAAAGCCCGCCTGACTTCCGCGAGCGCATCCTGCACGCCCGGAACCAAAGGCCTGTCCTCACCGGAGATCACGCGCCATCCTTCAGGAACGGTGAAACCGATTCTCCTGCCTTCGTAATTCACGTACAAACCCATTGCGCCTCCTCCAAAAAGAGAATTAGACAGGATAACCAACATTTCGTTCTTGCGCTTTACTGCACGAAGCTCGGCAGCCACAGCACGAGCTGCGGCCAGGCAATGATCATGGTCATTGCGACTATCTCGATCACAATAAAGGGGGCCGCCGCGTAACAGATCTCCTTGATGGAGAGTTCCGTCGCAACCCCTTTCATGACAAAAAGCAGCATCCCGAAGGGAGGAGTAATAAATCCGGTTTCAAAATTGATGAGCATGATCACGCCGAACCACACCGGGTCGAAACCCAGCATCTTCACGATCGGCATGAAGATGGGCATGCAGATCATCATGATGGAGATAGTCTCCATGAACGTGCCCATCACGAAAACGACAAGCTGCATGCAGATCAGGATGACCAGGGGCGGCACGCTCAGATTCTCCACGACGGCCAAAAGGCCCCGGGTTGCACCGGTGTAGGCGAGAAGGCTGCTGAAAGTATTCGAGGCGGCTACGATCATGAGAACCATGATCGAGATCTCCAGGGTTCCGATCACGGAGGCCTTGATCATCTTCCAGGTGAGTCGCCTGTAAAAAAGGGTGACAAGAATGGTTGCAATGGTGCCCGACGACGCGGCCTCGGTCGGTGTTGCGATACCCAGCAGCATAAGGCCCAGGACCATGAAGATGATGAATCCAAGAGGGAGCACATACTTGACGAGGCCTGTGATCTTTTCCCTGAAATTGGCGGGCGCCACCTCATATCGCGGAGCGAGGGAAGGGTTCAGCCAGCATCGCACGATGATGTAGGCGGCAATCAGCGTGCCCAGAAGCAGGCCGGGGATGACCCCGCCCACCAGGATCTTGGAGACGGATATATGCCCGATGCTTGCCAGTACGACCGCCAGGGATGAAGGGGGGATGAGCATGGCCAGGCCGCCCACCCCGATGATCGGCCCCACGGCCATGGAGACATGGTATCCGCGACGCCGCATCTCAGGGAGCAAAACGGTCCCCAGCATGGCGGTGTTGGCCAGGGTCGATCCGCTCAATGCAGCGAACAAAACACCCGTGCCCGCTGCAAGCAGACTCAGCCGCCCCGGAAGGCGGCCCAGCCATTTGTCTATGACGTCAATGGTGTTATTGGCGATCCCCGAATGAAACATCAGTTCGCCCATGAGGATGAACAGGGGTATGGGGGTCAGGGTAAAGGTGGCCAGAGACGAGAAGACCTGGAGGGTCATCTGTTGAAGGCCCATTGGTCCTATGAAGATGAGGGCGCCCAGGAGATCGATCATCAAAAAGCCGAAGGCGATGGGAAAACCCGATGCAAGCACAAGGAGCAGGGCCAGGATGAAGGAGCCTAAGACCATCCACCATTCCATGTCAGATGTTCCTCCCTCTTTTCGTCTCCCGGTTCAAGTCTGAACTCTCCGGATTGTCTTTCGAAGGCTTCTGCGTTGGAGTGGAGCCATTTTCTGAGGTTTCCTTGAAGGCGGCAACCAGGTTCCGCAGAAACTGCAGAATCAGGAGCAAGAACCCGAATGGAATGACAATGATGACAAGGTGTTTGGGGATATCCACGGCCTGGACATCAGTCACCCCTCTCTGAAAGAGGCTCAGCGTGATCATGGCGCTGTACCAGAGGAGCACTCCGCAGACAAAAATCCCCATAAACCCGTGCATAATGCCTGCGATTTTTCGGGTGCGAGGTTTGAGTTGCCCGGTAATGACATCCATGGCAACGTGTTTCCGCCTGCTCAGCACCCATGCCGACCCGAGAAAAGTCATCCAGAGCAGGGAATACTCGTTGAACTGGACTGTCCAGACCGGGCTCTGGATTCCAAAGGCACGTGTCGTGATGCTGTAACTGATGGAGAAGGTGATGAAAAGGAGGATCAGTCCCGCAAGCACCGCCATCGCATTGTTTATTCTCTCCAGTATTCTGCTCAGCAAGCCCGATCCTCCTTTCACGTTCTGTTACTTGGTCACCATCTGCCTCAGTTTGGGGCCGTTCACAGGGGACTTTTCAATCACGATATCCCACAGTGAGGAATAGGCCGCGTCGGTCAGCTGCTTGGCCTCGGCAGGCGGGAGATCGACATACTTGATCCCCATCTTCTTGAATGCCTCGACTTCGTCTTTTACCAGCTTCACACTCCTCTCCTTTGCGGAGCGCGCCCCATCGTCAATGGCCTCGGTCAAAGTCTTTTTGAGAGCATCCGGGAGCTGGTCCCATTTCTTCTGGTTCACCAGGACGACATTGGCCCCGTTGTAGAACCCGGGCTGGATCACGAACTTGGTGACCTTCTCCCATCCCCAGTCCCTGATGAGGCCGGCCGGAAAGACATATCCGTCCACCAGGCCGCGTTCGAGGGCGGTGAAGACCTCGGTGGGAGGAAGAACCACGGGCTGGGCGCCCAGTTTCTTGAGAACGGGAATGAGGGTCTGCGAGCAGCGGATCTTCATCCCTGCAAGGTCGGCGATGCCTTTGACCGGCTTGGTCGTAAAGATGGTGAATTGAAGGTTGTGCCCGAGTCTGCCGAGGTATGCGCAACTGACCTTTTCCCGGTGGATCTTGTCCAGAAAGTCATTCACCCCCTGGGCGCGTTCCTCCCACCCGTCCAGCATGGAGACACTCAGGGCATTGATCTCAGGAACCGCCGAGACATAATAGCCATCGGTCGTGAACACCATGTCCACGACACCCATGCGACAGGCCTCCACCTGTTCGTTGGTGGGGGTGACTTCGGGTCCGCCGAGATACTGGATCTCGAGTTGGCCGGGGTATTCTTTCTCGACTTTCTGTTTGACGATTTCCAGAAACTTGTTGAAATTACCCACTTCCCAGACTGTCTTGGGCCAGGCGGTAACGGCTTTGAGGGTGACTTTCTGGGGGGCTGCCTGGCAAACGGCCGCAACCGAGACGACCAGAAAAAGCGCCATGCAAACCATTACAACCTTCCGGAACAAACTCTTCTTCATCGCGTTCCTCCTTTTCTGAAAGGGAAAAAGTTTTGCTGCAACGCAGCTCCGCAGCTCCCCGCTGACTCCCGGGGGACAAACAATTAACTATCAGTTAATGGTTATCAGTTAACAGTTAAACTGTTAAACCAGTTAACCGCCCTTCGCTCTTCTTTGAAGTTCTTTCCAGGCGCGATCCGTTTCCGCCTGAATGGTGCGGATTTCTTCCTGTCCCAGGTGCTTGTAACGGCCTTGGAGAGACAGATACTTCTCTACCGGAAGACCCTTCGGGATATGGTTGATGGTATACTCCGTCCCTTCCACAATTTCATAGAGGGGGAAGATGCTTGTTTCCACGGCAGCGGCAGCGGACATGGGGGCCATATTCTCCGCCATCTTCCACCCGGTTGGACAGGGGGACAGGAGGTGTAGAAAGCGGGTCCCTCTGATCTCCTTTGCCCGTTTGACCTTCCTCATGAGGTCTTCAGGAAAGCCGATGCACGCCGTGGCCGCATAAGGGATGCGGTGAGCCGCCATGATCTCCATGATCTGCTTCTTGCGACGCGTGTTGCCTTTCGGAGAGGTACCGGTCCAGGCGAATTGGGGCGTGGACGAGCTGACCTGGATTCCGGTGTTCATGTAAGCCTCGTTGTCCATGCAGACATAAATGAAATCTTCATTCCTGTCTGCGGCCCCCGAAAGCGACTGGAGACCGATATCGAAGGTGCCGCCGTCTCCGGCGAAGGCAAGCACGGGGATATCGCTCTTGCCCTGGATCTTCAAAGCAGCGGAGATACCGGCGGCCGTCGGAGCGGCGATTTCAAAGGCGGAATGAAACATGGGAACGTTGAAGCACGCGTTTGGGTAAGGGCCGGAGACAACCGCCACACAAGAGGGGACCACCACGACCACGGCTCGATTTCCGAGCGCCTGGAGCACCAACCGCATGCCGATGGCATGGCCGCATCCCGGGCACCCCATGTGACCGGATCGCATAACCTCCGCTGCGCGGGCCTTTTCTGGGTTAATCATACCTTCTCCTCCCTCATCCAGACCGGTTCGTCCGAGACCTGTTCGCGACCGAGTCCATCCATAATCACCCGTTCGATTAACCCGGGATTCACATCCGTGCCCCCGATTCCGGCAAGATATCCCTGGATTCTGTGGGGAGTCGGACTGTTCACCAGGGCCGCTTTCAATTCAGAACAGAAGATCCCTTCTCTTCCCAGGGAAAAATTCCTCTCGAGCACCGCAATCCTCGGTATGGGGTCGAGGATCTTCCGAAGGGCGGCGGTGGGATAGGGTCGAAAGAGTCGGATTTTGAGAAGCCCGACCCGGAGCCCCTTCTTCCGGAGATTAGCGATCGCCACACGTGCGGTGGAGGTGATCGAACCGCTGGTGACGAGCACCAGTTCCGCATCCTCTATGGCCACTCCCTCGACCAGGCCGTAGCCTCTGCCGAACTGCGTCCTGAATTCTCTGTCCACCTCTTCCACGGTCTCCAGTCCATATCGCATGGCCTCATGGGATAATTGCCTGTATCCCTCAAACTGGGTCTGGGATACAACCCCCATGACGTAGCCCGGGTTGTCGACATCAAAACGCTTCGGGATCCCGACGGCAGGCAGGAATCGATCCACTTCCTTTTGATCGGGAATTTCTACCGGCTCCATGAAGTGGGAGATGAAATTGGCTTCGAGCACCACCATGCATGGAAGCAGCACCTTTTCAGCGATCCGGAAGGCCTGGATAGTGGAGTCAAAGGACTCCTGGTTGTCCTCGCAGTAGATCTGCATCCATCCGGTGTCCCGCTGGGAAAGGCTGTCGGTCTGGTCGGCCCAGAAGGCCCAGGGCGCAGCCAGGGTGCGGTTCACGCAGGCCATGACCACGGAGGTACGGCAGCCTGATGCAAAGTGGAGCATCTCGTGCATCAGCGCAATACCCTGAGAAGAGGTGGCCGTGAAGGTTCTCGCCCCTGTAAGGGAGGCGGAGAGGCATGCGGCCATGGCCGAGTGCTCCGACTCCACGCGCATCATCAATCCCCCCAATTCTCCGGCTGCCTCCCAATCCGAAAGCTTCTCGTAAATAGGGGTCTGGGGTGTAATGGGATATGCGGCCACAAGCTGCGTGCGACAGAGCCGGACCGCCTCTGCGACTGCATGGTTTCCGCTCAGGAACTTCTTCATCTTTTTTCCCCCATATCCATGACGCCCCTCGGGCAGACCGAGGAGCACACGGCGCATCCTTTGCAGTAATCAGGATTCGCTTCATAGACCGACCGCTCCTTCCCGGGCGGCAGGATAGAAAGATCAGGACAAAGGAGATAGCACCTGTCGCAACCTGTGCAAGTGCCGCAGACAAAACAGCGCTCCGCCTCTTTTCCGGCCATGCAGGGATCCAGACCCAGCGTGATCTCCCTAAACCCCCGCGCCCTTTGCTCTGGGGACAATCTTTCCAGGATCGCCCTCCGCCGGTGCTGCAGGAACAAAGGTTCGAGGTCTTCGAATTTCACGACCCGGTCGGGCTCCCATCCGGGCCTGGGGCGAAATAGAGTGTGGATGGAGAGCGAGCTCCCGTCTCCCATGAGTATCATCGGCTCTACCCCGGCAAGACTCCTTCCCGCAAGGGATAAATGAATGGCCAAAGCGGACCGCTTGCCTGCGCCGATCGCCTCGGCAACGGACCCGGGAAATCTCACGAGATCCCCTCCAGCATAGATATTCGGGACGGAGGTCTGCATGGTCTGCGGATCGATAGAAAGGGTATTGCCTTGGATGAATCCCTCCAAATCGCATCCGTTCAGGAATGAGAAATCCGGAGATTGTCCCACCGCAAGGACAACGAGATCAGACTCCAAGGCCATGGTCGTGGAATCATCATACGTCGGACGAAAATTCCCAACGGAGTCGGTGAGCGAGAGGCATTTTGAAAAAAGTATGCCTGTCACCCCGTCTTTACCTCCTTGAATGGCCCGGGGTCCCCACCCGTTTTTGAAGACGACGTTTTCCTCCAGGGCGTCCCGGCGCTCCCTTTCATGGGCGGGCATCTCCTCCATCTTCTCCAGAGAAACAAGGGTGACATGATCCGCCCCCAGTCTGAGGGCGCTCAACGCCGCGTCAATGGCCACGTTCCCGCCCCCGATGACCACAACTTTCCCGGCAATCTTCTCGTGGCTGCCTTGCCGTATGCGCCGCAGAAAGGAAATCCCTGAGTGGACGCCCTGCAGTTCAACGCCCGAAAGGCCGATATCCCCGGCCTTCTGCGCGCCTGTTGCGAGGAAGACCGCACGGTGGGAGTCGAGAAGCTTTTTGAGGACTTCTCCATTCACTTTCGCTCCGGCAACCGCCCGGATCCCCAGTGAGAGAACCCTGGCAAGATCACGCTCCAGCACATTCCGTGGCAGCCGGTATTCGGGTATGCCCCAGCGCAGGAGACCCCCAAGTTCCCTCTCTGCCTCCAGGATCGTGACAGGATGGCCCAAACGGGCAAGGTGGTAGGCGGCGGAGATACCGGCGGGACCCGATCCTATAACGGCCACAGGATGATCTGCGCCTTCATCCGTGAGCCTTTCAGGAAGGCTCGTACCGAAATCGGACGCTGCACGCTCGAGGGCGCGAATGTGAACCGGTTCATCCCACTCCGCCCGGTTGCAGGCGCCCTCGCACGGATGATAACAAACCCTGCCGCAGACGCCGGGGAGCGGGTTCTCCTCCAGGAATGCCTGAAGGGCTCCGTCAAGATTCCCTTTCGCTGCATGCATAAGTGCCATGGGGATGTTGTTGCCGGCAGGACAGGAGACCCGACAGGGCGATACCTTTTCGTGGTGCTCTGGACGCCGCGCCCCCCAGGTCCCTGTTTTGAACACCTCCGTGCTGGACCGGGAGATAGGGATGATCTTTTCAGGGTCTATGCATGCAAGATTTTTCATAGATACCTCAAACTAGGAATTCTGCCACTAAGGCACAAAGACACAAAGAAAGGAATGGGAGTCTTTCTGGATTTTCCTTCCTCACTTCGACATTCGGTGTTCGATATTCTGCGGTTCACAGGACTTCCGCCTCATCATAGCCCAGACGCACCGCCCGGATGTTGAGATCCTTTTTAGCGGGAACCATCTCTTCCACCGCATCGATTACGTGCTCGATGGGGAGATCGCCGTTTAATCGGCAGTATGCGCCGAGTATGGTGGTGTTGATAACATGGCCGAGTCCCAGCTTCTCCGAAATTGAACCTGCCCCGATCCGCACCAGGGTATATCCGTTGAGTCCTGAAAAAGAGTCGGGGACCTCTGCCGCATTCACCAGGATGCGGCCGCCGGGAGGCATGGTGGCACGGACTTCTTCGGGGTTGAACAGACCGGCGTCGAAACAGAGAAGCTCGGCCGGATTCCGTATCTCACATTTCAAAAGGATCTTCTCACGGTCAACCCGAAGGAAGCTGACCACCGGGGCCCCACGCCTTTCTCCACCGAAGAGGGAATAGCATTGGGGATACATACCGGCCTTGAAATAGGCCAGGCCGAGCATCTGAGAGGCCATGACAACGCCCTGGCCGCCCCTTCCGTTGAACTTTATCTCATTCATTCATTAAACCTCGCGTTCGGAGTTCAGAGTTCGAAATTCTGAGTTGTACTCCCCCGGAACGTCCATCGTATAACAAACAACGCGCTTTCAAGTGCGAGTCGCGAATTGAACCCGGGCTCGGAATCCGGAACTCGGAACCTGGAACTGGATTCTTATTCTCGCTCTTTCCATGGAACCTGGCTCTGTATGCTCTTTTTCGCAAACTCGAGATGGTTCCGAACAGCCCGCTCTATACCTCTCGCATCCTTTTTCCTGAGGCATTCCAGGATTCGGGTATGCCCGTCGATCGCCTCGAGGGCCGTTTCCCCCATGTACAGGCTCTCCATGCGATACCTGAGCATATGCCTGCGAAGGAGCTGGCAAAGCTCTACTAGCCGGGTGCTGCCGCTTGCGCGGGCCAGGAGATCGTGGAATTCGGCATCCCTGTACACAAATGATCGGGGATTTCCATCGTGGATGATCTCATGCGTGGAGGCGGCAACATTCTCTTCCAGGGCTTTGAGCTGCTCCGGCTTCATTCGTTCCATGGCCCATCGCGCGGCGAGGATTTCGTTCACCGCGCGGATCTCACAGATCTCCTCGACCTCGCTCCACCTGATCTTTCTTACCTTATAACCGACCCTCGGGATGGACTCCAGCAGACCTTCCCTCTCCAGCGTGTGAAGGGCCTCCCGCACGGGTGTTCGCGAGGTGTGGATCTGGCCGGCAAGTCTGCTCTCAATCAAGCGCTCACCCTGGGAGAACGTGCCATTCAGGATGCCTTCCCTGATGGAGTGATACACCTTCTCCCGGATGGACACAGGGGGTTTGATGGAAAGACGGATCTTCTTGCCAGGACTTGCGGAATTTCCATTTTGTTTGGAGATTTTCATTGCGCCAATGCTCTTCCTGGTTTTCTTCATACACGCATGTAATTGGAAGGTCAACCAAAAGTGTCATCCAGATGGGTTACTGTACCCCAGATTACGTATTTTCCCCCGTTCTGTCAACCGAAAGCGAATGCTCAGGCGGATTTCTCCCTTCAGTCGAAATGACAGAAAACGCGCTCCCTTGTGATTGCGACACCGCCTCGCAGGCGGGATTCCAGAACGCAGAAAGAGTGGATTCCGGGTCAAGCCCGGAATGACAGACCAAGCAAAGGGACTTGCGACGCACTACACCGGCATCCACTCCTCCTAAACTCTTGATGTTTCATGCATGGAACTATAGTTTAGACACTGACTTCAGGAATAAAACAGGATGCAGACCGGGAATTGTGCTTCTGGCACCGAACTCTTTCGGTTAGGACATGTCGATGACGGAACCCGATATCTCCAGACTTCGAATTGACAGGAACAAGACTGCAACTCGAAAATCACGGAAGAAGCGGAATTTTCTCCTTCTGATTCCGGTGTTTCTGATTGCTGTAGGGCTCTATTTTTATTGGACCGGCGCATTGAAGCCCGCCTTGGAAGTACGGGCGGTTCCTGTTCAGACCATCTTTCCTTCCCAGACCCTTACCCTCTTGAATGCGAGCGGTTACGTGGTAGCCCAGCGAAAAGCCGCGGTCTCTTCCAAGGCCACCGGAAGGCTCGTGTCCCTCCATGTGGAGGAAGGGGACAGGGTAAAGAAGGACCAGGTAATCGCTGTGCTGGACAACGAGGATGTGCGTGCGAGTCGCGCCCGGGCCGAAGCCAATGTCCATCTTTCCCGGTCGCTGGTGGAGCGTGCCAAGGCTGAACTGGTTGACGCCACTCTTGCCTACAATCGAAACAAGGAACTCGCTTCAAAGGGATTTGTCGCAAAATCCGTGTTTGATTCCAGCGAAGCCCGGTACAAGATGGCCAGGGCCGAAGTCGCGGCGCAGGAGGCGGCTCTCCGCGCAAGCCAGGCCACCCTTGCCGAAGCGGAAGTCCTGCTGGAGTATTCCTATATCCGAGCGCCCTTTGATGCCGTTGTGCTCACCAAGAACGCCGATATCGGGGACATGGTCACACCCCTGGCAGCAGCGGCCAATGCCAAGGCGGCGGTAGTCACCATCGCCGATATGGACTCCCTTATGGTCGAGGTGGACGTGGCGGAATCCAATCTGGCGCAGGTCAGGCCCGGACAGCCCTGTGAGATCAGACTCGATGCCCTTCCCCAGACCCGTTTTCCGGGAACGGTGCACATGATTGTCCCGACAGCCGACAGGACAAAAGCCTCGGTAATGGTCAAGGTGGCGTTCAGCGAGAAGAGCCCCCAGGTCCTTCCCGAGATGAGCGCAAAGGTCGCGTTCCTCTCCCGTGAGCTCTCAAGCGAGGAACGAGCCCCTTTCAAGGCAATCCCCTCTTCCGCTTTGATCGAACGAAATGGAAGGGCGTTGGTTTTTGTGATCCAGGGGGAACGGGCCGTCCTGAAACAGGTTCGTACAGGCAGGCGTTACAATGAATTGGCCGAAGTCCTGGAAGGAGTTGAACCGGGGGAAAGGGTGATCGTGCCCCCCTTCGAAAAGATCAAGGAAGGAGTCAGGGTGAAGGTGCCGGAGAAGTAGACCAAATCCGAAGCACGAAACCCGAAATCCGAAACAATTTCCAATGACACAAAAAATGGAAGAACCGGCAGAAGTAATCGTTGAGCTGAGGGATCTCAGCAAATCCTACCGGAGGGGCAACCAGATTCTCCCCGTGCTGGAGTCCATTAGCCTCACCATTCACGAAGGAGACTTCCTCGCCCTGATGGGCCCTTCAGGATCCGGTAAGAGCACCCTCCTGAATCTGATTGCAGGACTCGACCGTCCGGATCAGGGGACAATCCTCGTGGCAGGGGTGGATATCACGTCTCTTTCGCAAAGCGAGCTCGCCCGGTGGCGGGCCGGCAACGTGGGGTTCATCTTTCAGTTCTACAATCTCATCCCCGTGCTCACGGCCTTCGAGAACATCGAGCTGCCCCTGCTCCTTACAGGTCTTTCAAAGAGGGAACGGCGGGAGCATGTCATGGCGGTCCTGGATCTGGTCAGGCTCGAAGAGAGGATGGATCACTATCCCTCCCAGCTTTCGGGGGGGCAGCAGCAGAGAGTGGCCATTGCCCGGGCACTGATCTCGGATCCGACCATCCTGGTGGCGGATGAGCCGACCGGAGACCTGGACCGAACTTCCGCCGAAGAGGTGCTCGCCCTGATCGAGCGGCTTAACAGGGATCTTGGCAAGACCGTCATTATGGTCACCCATGATCCGCGTGCAGCCAGGAAGGCCCGCACCCTGAAGGTTTTGGAAAAAGGGGTTCTCGCCCATGCTGCTGAAACTGCTCTTTAGGAATGCATTCAGACGCAAGCTCCGGACGCTTCTGACCCTCACCGGACTGTGCGTCGCGGTGCTGGCTTTCGGGCTGCTTCGCACTGTCGTGGATGCATGGTATGCGGGGGTGGCAGGTTCATCGGCCACTCGACTGGTGACCAGAAACGCCATCTCGCTCACTTTCCCTCTCCCTCTCTCCTATAAGGACAAGATCCGTACCGTTGAAGGCGTGAAGGACGTTGCACACGCTACCTGGTTCGGCGGCATCTACATCGATATGAAGAATTTCTTCGCCAACTTTGCCGTGGACCCCGAGGGTTTCCTCGGAATGTATCCTGAATACGTGCTGCCGGAAAACGAGAGGCAGGCCTTTTTCAAGGACCGAAAGGGGTGCGTGGTCGGGGAAAAACTCGCCAAACGCTTCGGCTGGCAAATCGGAGACACCATTACCCTGACCGGCACGATTTTTCCAGGCAACTGGGAACTGGTCGTGCGCGCCATTTATAAAGGCAGGTACAAGACCACCGATGCGACCCAGCTCTTCTTTCACTGGGATTACCTGAACGAGTACCTGAAGAAGCACCATGCGCGCTGGGCCGATCACGTGGGTTTCTTCTTCATTTCCGTGACCAGTGCGGATTTGGCCCCGGCTACGGCTGAGGCCGTGGACCGGCTCTTCATGAACTCCTTTGCAGAGACGCTCACGGAGACGGAAAAGGCATTCCAATTGGGATTTGTGGCCATGACCGAGGCCATTCTCATGGTGATTCAGCTCGTCTCCTTCATCGTCATCGTTATCATCATGGCGGTAGTGGCAAACACCATGGCCATGTCTGTCCGGGAACGCCTTGGTGAGTATGCGGTTTTCAAGACCCTGGGGTTCGGAAGCCCCTACCTCATCCTGATGATCGTTGGAGAATCGCTGCTCATATCCGTTCTGGGCACCGGCTTGGGCATCCTCTGCACCTTTCCCGCAGTGAACGCCTTTACGCGCAACCTGGGCGAATATTTCCCGATCTTCCACTTGAGCGCGGGGACCATCCGGCTCCAGGTCGCGGCTGGGATCTCGGTCGGGCTGGTGGCTGCGATATTTCCTTCCTGGCGTGCAGCCACAATACCCATTGCTGAGGGAATGGGGAGGATGGGATGACACCGCGTCTCGCAAGCCCTATTCCGTGTAGTGGCGAGTTCGATCTTCCGAAAAAGTGCTCAACAATGGATACACCTATATAAGAGACGCGGAAATCCGAAATTCGATATTCGGATTTGAGGACAAATGAAACTTCTTTTTTTCTATAGCCTTCGCAACCTCCTTACACGCCGCCTCACGACCTTTCTCACGTCCGGGGGCATGGCCCTGGTGATCTTCGTTTTCGCCTCCATCCAGATGCTGGCCGAAGGGCTTGAAAAGACCCTTGTCGATACGGGATCCCACAACAATGTTATCGTCATCCGCCGCTCCTCACAGAATGAAGTGCAGAGCGTGCTCGACCGAAGCCAGGCATCTATTGTAGAGACGATGCCCGAGGTGGCCACCGGCAGGGACGGAACACCGCTCGCGGCAAAAGAGGTGGTGGTCCTGATGGTCTTTGAAAAAAGGGGCTCCGGGGTAAAGGCCAATGTAACCATCCGCGGCATATCAGAGAACAGCCTTCTTCTCAGGCCCCAGGTCAGGCTGATCGCAGGCAGGCTTCCGAGGCCGGGATCATCCGAGATCGCAGTGGGAGATGTAGTGGCCCGTGGATTCAGGAACGCGGGGTACGGAGAGTCCGTCTTTTTCGCCATGCGCGAGTGGGGGGTCGTTGGGATATTCGATGCCGGAAGGACAGGCTACAGTTCCGAAATCTGGGGAGACGCGGACCAACTCATGCAGGCATTCCGGCGGCCCGCCTACTCTTCGATCCTCTTCCGCCTGGTTGACTCTGCCGCTTTCGAGAAGGTGAAGGAGCGGATCGAGGGTGACCCCCGGTTTACCCTGGAAGCCAAGAGGGAAACCACCTATTACAGGGACCAGTCCGAGATGATGGCCAAATTCCTCCGCATTCTGGGCCTGAGCTTAACGCTGATCTTCTCCACCGGCGCCGTTGTCGGCGGCATGATCACCATGTATGCCGCTGTGGCCCACCGCACAAGGGAGATCGGCACTCTGAGCGCTCTTGGTTTTCAACGCGGCGCCATCCTGACAGCCTTTCTTTTCGAGTCCCTCATGATAGGTCTGATCGGAGGTCTGGCCGGGCTTTTCTTTTCCTCATTTCTGCAGTTCTTCACAGTTTCCACCATCAACTTCCAGACCTTCTCCGAACTGGCCTTCTCCTTTTCCCTCACCCTGGAGATCGCCGTTGAATCCATGCTCTTTTCTCTGATCATGGGTTTTGTGGGAGGGATTCTCCCCGCCGTCCGGGCATCGGGCATGAAGGTTGTGGACGCCCTGCGCGCCACGTAACGCGGAACATCTGAAGATGAACGTCGAAAAGTTTGTCATAGCCCCTTTCTGGTGAAAAACTATTGACAAGATGAATCCTGATATATATCCTACTTCTCAAGTATACAAAGAAGGGAGGTGGTGGTGTGCAGATGATAATGTGTGAAGACGAGATGCGCCGCTCCGGTCTCATGCCCATGGGGGAGAGATAAGGGCTGCTCTTGCCTGACACACGGATCACATTGCACCGTTTCACCGCTTCTCGGTCAGGCACCTCGCGAATAATTCCGCATTTGAGCACCCGCTTTTTCCCCCTCGTAAACATCGATCAGATCGGTTCATCGTAAAGAAAAGGTCATGGGCGAAGTTTGTCCATGGAGTAATCTTATCTGTTTGTGTCCTTCTTCTCGCGCAGGCGCAAAGACGGGAGTTGAATAGATTGAACCGCGAAGGCGCGAAGGACGCAAGAATCATTTTCCACCTGCCGGAAGGATCCGGCAGGTGGAAAAACGAAACGTTTCTTGGCGCACTTGGCGTCTTGGCGGTTATTCTGCCGTTTCGAAGGAGGTGATGGCATGGTATGGATAATGGCCGGCTTTGCAGGGTATTGGGATAAGTGATCTTTTGGTGAAACATCCTGCAGGCCAAGGAGGCGGAAAAATGGCAAAGACGATTCAGGAGATCAATGACAAGATCAAGCGCGGCAAGGCGGTGGTGGTCACTGCCGAGGAGATCATAGATGTCGTGAAGAAAAAGGGCCGCAGCAAGGCGGCACACGACGTGGACGTGGTCACAACGGGCACCTTCGCGCCCATGTGCTCCTCGGGTGCATATTTTAACATCGGCCATTCCAAACCGCGTATGAAAATAGGAGGAGGGAAAGCATCCCTCAACGAGGTGCCGGTCTACACCGGGCTTGCGGCAGTGGATGTGTTCCTTGGAGCGACTGCGATTCCGGACGACGACCCCAGGAACAAGATCCATCCGGGGAGATTCCCTTACGGCGGAGGCCACGTGATCGAGGACCTTGTGGCCGGAAAGGATGTGAAGCTTACGGCCAAGGCCTACGGAACCGATTGCTATCCCCGCCGCAAGCTGGAGACCTGGATCAAGCTGGCGGATATGAATCAGGCCGTGTTGTTCAACATCCGCAACTGCTACCAGAACTACAATGTGGCCGTGAACCTGTCTGACCGTGTCATTTACACCTACATGGGGGTGTTGCAGCCAAACCTGAGGAATGCGACATACTGCAGCGCAGGTCAGCTCAGCCCGCTCTTCAATGATCCCCTCTACCGGACCATCGGCATGGGTACCCGCATTTTTCTCGGAGGAGGGATTGGTTATGTGGTGGACAGCGGCACCCAGCACAACCCCACAGTTCCCCGAACCGAAAAGGGCGCTCCGCGGGTTGGGGCAGGGACCCTTTCCGTCAAGGGCGACCTGAAACAGATGAACCCTAGATGGCTCAGGGGCGCTTCGTTTACAGGGTACGGAGCTTCACTGGCCGTGGGATTGGGAATCCCCATTCCCATACTGAACGAAGAGATCCTGGACTATACCTCTGCAACGGATGCCGACCTTGTGGCAACGGTGGTGGATTACAGCGACGCTTATCCCAACTGCATCGCCGGCAACCTTGGGGAGGTGACTTACGCCCAATTGAAATCAGGCGCAATTGAAGTGAACGGCAAGAAGATTCCGACAGCCGCCCTCTCCTCCTATGCGAGGGCCAGGGAGATTGCAGCCATACTGAAGGGCTGGATCGAAAAGGGTTCCTTCCTGCTGACCGAGCCCGTGTTCCTTCTTCCTTCGGCTGATTCCGGAGTTACATTCAAGCCGCTGAACGAAAGGCCGATCAACAACAACGAGACATCCAGACCTGCAACTTCGCAATCAGCGCTGAAGGTTGCCTGAAGGGAGGCATGATATGATTACAAAAAGACTTGTGCTGAGCTTTCCGCCTCCACTGATCGATCAGCCCGTGACCTTTGAGCTGGTCAGGAAGTATAACCTCAAGATCAACATCCTGCGGGCCCGGATTACCCCCCGGGAGCAGGGAAGATTGGTAGTGGAGGTCACAGGCAGCAAGAAGGACATGGATGCGGGCTTGAAGTTCCTGGATGAAATGAAGGTGGAAGTGAAGGCCCTTGCCCTGGATGTGAAGTTCCATGACGAGAGATGCATCGAGTGCTCGGCATGCACTTCAGTATGCCCCAGCGGGGCACTGTCTGTTCAACGACCCGAAATGCGCGTCTCCTTCAATCATGAAAAATGCATAGCCTGCGAGCTATGCATCCCGGTTTGCCCGTTCAATGTGATGGAGATCGTTTTTTAGTTCCTGAAAAGCAGGTTGCAGGTTGCGAGTTAGCGAATTGCTCACATTCTCTCGCACCTGCAACCGCCACCAGCAGCGCTCTGCGGTTATGATCTGTGGTTTCAACATCTATCTTTTCCGATCTCAGTCCTCCGATCCCTGTCTTCCGGGTTTTCTGAGCTCTGGTCATAGACCATCACCTTGTTTCTTCCGCTCCGCTTTGCCTCATAGAGAGCGCTGTCCGCTTCGTGGATCAGCGTCTCGAGACCTTCAGAGAAGGTCCTGTATTGGGAGACGCCGACGCTCACGGTCACAGGGCACGAGTTCTCCACCTTCTTTCTCACCCTCTCTCCAATCCTGATCGCCTTGTCGGCCGTGATGTCGGGGATGATCACCACGAACTCCTCCCCCCCATAGCGGTAAAGGTGGATCTTGTCGTAATCCCTCAACCCCTTCTCGATGGTGGAAGTCACCTGTTTCAGCACCAGGTCCCCCTTCGGATGGCCGTGGGTGTCGTTAAATTCCTTGAAATGATCGATATCGATTATCAGGAGACTCGATCCCTTGTTGGTTCTCTTGTACATGGCGCCGAGAAGAGCAATATCCTGGTCGAATTTTCGCCGATTGTAGGCGCCGGTGAGTGGATCCTTGTCGATCAAGGCGGAAACGAATTTCTTCTCGTCGTCGTTCAGCTTGTTGAAGACAAGGTCGAGGTCCATGGTTTCACTCTCCTTGACGGAAACGTGGTCGATCTATAACCAAGTTGCTGTTTATTGTCAAGATGCAGGATTCAGGATTCAGGGTGCAGGGTAAAACTCAGCATAGAGCATGGCGCATAGAGCATGGCGAAGATCTTTGCGAAAAAAATTGTAGGAGGGGTTGAATGAAGTGAAACCCATCGGCATGGAGAAGGAGACGCGCATTTTGTGATGCGTTTAGCGGTGCTTTTGCAGTGGAAAAGATCTGTGAAATCTGCGTAATCTGTGGATAGGTCATCAAAAAAGGCCTCTCTAGAAAACCCAGGGAGGCCTTTTCATTTTCGCTATGCCCTATGCGCTTTGCGCTTTGCGGCTTACAGCTCCAGCCACGAATCCGAGTAGAGCTGGTGCCCCAGGATCACGCGCGCCGTCTTGGCATAACCCTGCAGCTCCTTGGAAAGCGAATCCATGCTCACGCTCTCGCCGTCCATAATCTTGTGGATCAGCTCCACGATGTCCGGCCTCTTGCCTCTTGCGATGGCAACGAGCTGGTCGTCGTACGCATCGGCGATGCAGGAGTACATGCCTTTTCTCTCCAGCATGACCATGTAAGTCTGGTTCAGGATGGGCCTGAGGTGGTCGGGCGGTCCATTGGAGATATTGGACAGGCCGCAAGTCGATTTGCACCCCGGCGCGATGTCCTGCAGCATCTCCTGAAAAGCCAGCAGGCTCAAGGCCTGCTGCTGCTGGATGTTGACCGGTGTCACGATTCCATCCACGAAGATGTCCTCGTTCGGCACTCCGGCTTCGTTGGCCGCATAGATCAGTTCTGCGGCGAGCGCTCCGCGCTCGTTCTCATCCCTCGGCAGCCCCTCGGGTCCCCACATCAGGGCGATCATGTTGGCTTTGTATTTCACCGCAAGCGGGATCATCTTTTCGTACCGCTCCGGCCTGCACATGATCGAGTTGATGATGGCTTTGCCCTTGTGAGCGGACAAACCCGCTTCCATCGCCTCGATGTTGGAGGTGTCCAGACACAAGGGAATCGAGTCCCCGATTGTCTCCTGAACGGTTTTCACCACAAACTCCATCAGCTCCGCTCCGCCCTTCCTGGCCGGCCCGAGGTTGATGTCGATCCAATCCATGCCCTTTTCTTTCTGCCTCTTGGCCTCCTCGGCAATGGGTCCGGGATCCTTTTCCTTGAACGCCTTTCCAATCACTTTATTGATAACATTGAGATTCTCACCTATCAGCAGCATAGTCTCCCCCCCTCCAAAATGGATCCTGGATCTTATTTGTATTTGTCGCGCAGGAATTTCGGAATCAGCGAGGCATCCCTCGGTCCGATAATGATTTCCCAGCCCTGCAGCTCCTCTTCCATGTCACCGCTGATGGATGCGGCATATCCCGGGATGATGATGCTCTTGTTTTTCACCTTGTCCGCAATGCCGGACTTCTTCACAAAGGCGGCCACTGCATCGCCCGAGAACTTTCCTGCGGCCCAGGCGGTCATAACCGAAAGGCCTTCGGTGTCCATGATGAGCAGCCAGCTTGGAACCCTGCTGCCTTCGATCTCCCCGCTCACGATAAAATAGGTGAGGGAGAAATTCGTGGTAATCAGTACAGGTGAATTCTCGTTGGGGGTCCCGATTTCATAGATGCCCTGGGTCACCGTCATGGGCCGCTGCGGATCCGTGAAGATATTCAGCCGTTCCAGCAGCAGCGGGAAAAGACTGTCTCCCCTGAAATCGGACATCACGACGATGCCGGCGTATTTGGAGATGAGCGATGCGGATATCATGGTCTCCACATCCAGGTTCGATGCCATCTCGCAGGGGAAGGCGATGGTCGGGAAACCGAGAGACCTGTTCGCGGCCTTCAGGGCCGCCCTCCGGATGACCACCTGGTCCTCGAAGAGCTGCTTTGGCTCGCGGGCGCCGGAGTCCAGGATCAGGTCCTTCAGCCCCATGCCGGTCAGCTTGTCTGTCAGGGGGATCAGCTTTTCAACCGACTCCGCCTTGACCACCAGAGGCAGACCCAACTCCTTCGCGAGCTTGCCCATGGCGTCCACGTTTTTCTCCGTCGCAGCATAAAGGATCGGTTTCTTTACGGCGGCCGCCTCTGCGCCTGCCTTCAACACGGCCGGATCGTCGGACATCAGGATCAGGTTGAACTCGCTCTCCTCAGCAATCTTCTTTGCCAGAACGGGAAACGTTTTGCCGTCTCCCTTGGCCTGTTTGAGCGCCACGAGCTCGGGCCGAAGATTCAAACCCACCCTTTCGTACTGAAAGGCATTCCACTCCTTGAGCTTCTTGTCCAGCGCTTCCGGCGAAAGGTCGGATTGGACCAGTGCGCCAAGTCCTGTGGGGCTGTAGAATGTTTTTTCATGCCTGAACATGACCGTCTCCCCTCCGGTCTTGAAGCTCCTTACGCCGGCGCCTACCGTGACGGGCCGGATCGGGGGGGCGGAGGCCTCTGACAATTTCTCACGCGCCTCGTCGGAAACATAGGGGCAGGTATCCAGCTCCGCCTTGCCCGATGCCAGATTCATAGCAAAGGCCAGACAGGTGGGGACCCCGCATTCACCGCAGTTCGTCTTTGGCAACAATTTAAATATTTGAATTCCTGTCAATCCCATAATGCTCTCCTCTCTTAAAGCAAACTCGAAATCCGAAGCTCGAAATCCGATTCGGATTTCCTGCTCGCGTTCCGCTCGAGGTCGGAGGCAAGGGCAGTGGCCACTTGCCTCCAACCTCAAAGCTCCAACTTCTGTTAGCCGCTTACGATCGGGTCCAGCTTCAGGGCCGGATGATCCTTCTCCTTGAGGAAGGCCATCACCTCGTCCTCTGTCGTCCCCACAGTCTCATCGGCTATCCGGTCAATGAGATCCGGCACGCCCACTTCCTTGCCTCTCCTTTCGAGGCGATCCCGGAGTTCCTCCTTCAGAGCCTTGGGCAGCCAGACCAAACGAAGCAGGCCGCCGTCGCCGGCGACGAACTTGCGCTGGGTGATGTTGTACTTGGAGTGTCCCACGAAACCCGGCGAGGACTGCCCGCCGCCCATCACGCCTGCAAGCGTGGTGAACTTCATTCCACAGGGCGTCTCTCCGGTGTAATCCCTGTTCACGGTCATAATCCCGTTGCATCCCGGCAGCACTGCCGCGATGCACTCGCAGCAGCCGCAGGTGGTCATGGGATCGATGACCAGGCTGTAGAAGTTATAATGGCTGACTGTCTGGCGGGAGGCCTTGAACACGAAGTCATTGACTCCCTTCCATTGCCCCAGCTTCGGATCCAGACACTCGCCCTTTTCCACGGGCTGGTTCGGCCCGGTGGGATTGATTTCAAAGGACGCCTTGCAGTCCATCCAGTTGTACGCGCCGCAAAGGCCGGTCCGCTCGGGGCTGACCATGCAGACATGGCTCGGCGCAAACGACTGGCAGAGTGTGCAGGAGTAATAGGTCTCCACGCTCTCGTCCGTCATCTTCTCCACGCGGTCGTCCCTGGTCTTGTACTCGGCCCTGGCCCTCTTGGTCAGCTTGTCCACGTCTTCCTTCTTCGTGAACAGGGTGACCTGGACCTTGTCCAGGATGCTGCCGAAGTCCTGATGGTACTTTGCATGGAGAATGGTCCCGATGTGCTTCAGGCTGAACCCCTTCTGCACCGCAGGCTCCCCGACCCTGATCCACGAAATGTCGCGCTGCCCGATATGCATGATGCCCTGGGCGTAGTTGATCAGGTGATGGATCTGCCTCTCGAGGATAGGCTCGAAATCGGGCTGCGTCTTTCTCCCTGCCACCTGCACATAGATGCCGAGCGGCATGCGGGTCCCCTTTTTGATGTCCTTGACATCGGGGCCGATCAGCTCGACCTTGCCGTCCTCGATCTCGTTCATCTCCGCCATCTTGCAGAGCTCGGTGCACTGGGTCTTGCCGCCGCCCATCTCGAGATAGAGATCGTCTTTCCGCACGCGCTCGCCCTCGAAGGCCGGCCCGTATGCAAGCGGGATATCCACCTTGGTCACGTTCACCTTGAGCCCGCGGATCTCGATGGATCGGGAGGGCATTTCGTCGTGGCCCACATTGGCCACCACGTGTTCGTAGGTGCACACGCCCGTGGGAAGGATCTCCGGGATATCGGTATCCGCGATGGTGGGGAACCCCCAGTTGACGCACCCCGCCGCATTGGCCGCCCACTCTGCATTCACATCGCCAAGGGCATTGACGAATGCAAAGACGCGGTCCTTCTGGTAAGCGAGCTGCTTCTTGAAATCGCCGGGCTGGATGCCGCCGAAAGCCATGCCTGCGCGGTTGGCGAACCCGAGAGCGAACACGGCTGCGGAGATATCCGGACCGAAGGGCACGAGCCTCGTGTTCCAGCCGATCTGGACCTTTTCCTGCACGAGCTGCTCGGCAAAGGTGGTCCCGTTCTGGTTGGCGGCCATGAAGACGTAGATGGTCTTCAGCTGGTACTCTTCGGCAATCTTCTTGGCCGTGGCCGTATCCGGGGCCGCGCCCACGATGGCTGCGAAACCGGGCGCGGTGCCGTCCACGAATTCGACACCCCTCTTTCTCATGATCTTGTCATCCGCGGCGCCGAGCCACAGCTTTCCGTTTTCCAGATCCGGCTCCTCCGCCTCGGGCTGATAAAAACCCGGGTCTTCCACGTACCGGATGGCCTCCACGATCTCCTCGGCAAAGAGGGCCGCCATTCCCGCATCCAGAAGCGGCCCGAGAAAGGGGAGATGACAGTCCTTCTTGACATGAGGGGGCAGGAGCTTCCGCGCAAAATCAAGAGGCTTTTTGGCGGAGTCGAGATCCGTTACCTTCATGCCGGTGAGAGAATATATGATTGGCAGGAAGTACGCCGTGTTGGGAAACTCCAGCTTCTGGCTCCCGCCGTAGGTTTCCAGTGCCCTCTTGTACTTGCCTTCCGCTTTGGAGACGATGTTGTAGGCTCCCTGGATGGCTGCAAACGCTACTAACTTAGACATAACCTGATTCCTCCCTTCTTAAGAGGCTGAATTTCAATTATCGTTTCCTACGCCGCTTCCAGCTTCTGCCGTGCGGCCATATCCATGAGCACCCTCTCGCGAGACTTGTCGAGGCCAAGGGCCTGGCGCTTCTTGTTGATGTGGGCGATCATCTTCTGTGCATGCTTGATCGGATCCACTTCAAGATCCCACATGCCGCCGTAGATCCCCTCAAGCTTCTTGTAGAGATAGTCTTCGAACACGGGCGAACCGCTCACCGGCATGGTCACGCCGAAGACGGTGTACACGCCCGAGGCCACGAAGTACTGGCCGATGCTGATCGCCTTTTCGCTCATCCATTCCGGCGCCGATCCGGCCGCCGGAAGATCGGCGATGGTCTTTCCGAGCCCACCGGCCTTGACCACTTCGGTGGCGGCCATGAGGATCCGGCTGTTGTCCACGCACGATCCCATGTGGAGAACGGGCGGAATGCCCACCGTCTCGCAAACCTCTGCGAGCCCGGGACCGCAGTAAACACCGGCCGCCTCGGGGGTGAGGAGCCCGGCCTTGCCGCAGGTGATGGCATTGCACCCGGTGGTGAGGACGATCACGTCGTTCTTGATCAGCTCCTTCACGATGGTGAGATGGGCATCGTCGTGCACGGTTCGGGCATTGTTGCAGCCGACCACGCCGGCCACGCCGCGGATCCGTCCGTTGATGATGTTGTCGTTCAGCGGGGTATAGGATCCTCGAAAGGTGCCGCCCAGGTGATAGTTGATGGACTCGTAGCTGAAGCCGGCAATGAGAGGCGAGCTGTACTTCGGGATCATGACCTCCCTGCTGCGGTTGGGGAAATTGTCGATCGCGGTCTTCACGATCTTCTTTGCATCGTCAAATGCCGTATGTTCGTCGAATTCGATATGAACGGTCTCCCCGGAGGCGATCTTCGCCCTGGGGTTGGTGGTGATGATCTTGGTGTGGAAGCACTTGGCTACGTTCGCCACGTTCTCCATGATGCACTGCACATCCACCACCATCGCTTCAACGGCGCCGGTGATGATGGCCAGCTCCTGCTGCAGGTAGTTGCCTGCAAGGGGCACGCCGTGGCGGATGAGGATCTCGTTGGCCGTGCAGCAGATGCCGCCGAGCTGGATCCCCTTGGCTCCCTTCTGCTTAGCATAGTCGATCATCTCGGGCAGCTCTGCAGCCGTGACGATCATTTCGCTCAGCAGCGGCTCATGTCCGTGGATGATGATGTTCACATGGTCTTCCTTCAGGATGCCCAGGTTGGCCGAACTCTTGAGCGGGTAGGGACAGCCGAAAAGGACGTCCTGCAGGTCTGTGGCCATCATGGATCCCGCCCAGCCGTCGGCCAGGGAGGCCCTGGTGCACTGGGCCACGATGTTCTCGTAATCCTGGTCCACGCCCATGTGGGTCCGATGCATGATCTCCACGATCTCCCGGTCGATTCCTCTCGGGATCACGCCGAGCTTCTTCCAGTTGTCGTAAAGGGGCTTTGGGGCCCTCTTCACCATCAGGACCTCTCCGGTCTGCTGCCCCCACTGACCCAGGGCCTTTTCCCCGACCTCCACCGCGATCTCGTCGATGTCGCGCTGCAGGACTTCGCCGTCTTTTCCCTGCACCGTGATCTCTACGCCGTAATCCGGGGCGATCTCCAGGAGTTTCTTCGTATCCGTGATCTTGTAATCGTGGGTCTCTTTTCTGGCCGCTGCCAGAAAGGTCTCCGCAACGCCTCGACCGTGGTCGGAGTGTGCTGCCGCGCCTGCCGCCACCATCCTGGCAAAGTTCCTTGCCGCAATGGTCTCGGGTGTCGCCCCGCAGAGGCCTTTTCGTGTGTCTTCGCCTCCCTGTTCCACATCCTTGGTCAGCGGAAGCCGGCAGGGTCCCTGTGAGCAGTTCTTGCAGCAGGTTCCCTGGATTCCGATGTTGCACGGTTTCATGGACGCGGCACGGTCGAAAATGGTCTCGACACCGAGCTCCCGCGATCTCTCGATCATCTCCGTAGTCGCTTTGTCCACGCTCAATTCGCTCGGCTTTGCCGCCGCCTTCTTCACTTTCTCTTTGGGCTCCGCCGCTTTGGCCTTGACTTCTTCTGTTGTCATTTCAGAGGTTCCTCCTCTCTCTTTCTTATCTGATTAACGTCTGTGGATGCGATCGAGATTTTCCATGAGTCGATCGACGAGACCGGCCTGTCTGGCCGCCGCCTTCTTGGGAGCAGCCTGGCCGGCTGCCGCTCTTCTTTCCGCCTCGACCTTCTCTCTCTCCGCAGCTCTTTTCTGTCTGAGGGCCAACAACTGGTCCTTTTCCTCTTCCTTTGCCCGCGACTTATTTCGGGCCTCTTCTTCGGCGCTTCGCTTCGCCTCTTCAGCCGCCTTCTTTGCGGCATCCTCTTCGGCCTTTTTCCTGGCCTCTTCCTTCGACTTGGCATCTGCCTCGGCCTTGGCCTTTGCTTCCGCCTCCGCCTTCACCTTGGCCTCGGCTTCCGCCTTTGCTTTCGCCTCGGCATCGGCTTTTGCCTTCTCCTGGTCTTCGGCCTTGGGCTTCATCTCCACGACCTTCTCTTTTGCAGGCGCGGCTTTTGGGGCTTCCGCCTTCTTCTCCGGTTTGGCCGCTGCCTTTGGCGCTTCCTTGGGTTTGGCCGGCTTGGCCTTCCCCTCTTCCTTTGCGATTGTCAGCACCGGTTTGGGAGCGATCGCGGCCAGATCCGCCTGCGCCAGGGGCAGGCTCTTCGTGATCTCCTTCACGTCCGTAGCCGCGCCGCCCTTCACCATGAGCTGGATAAAAGATCGCACGAGACGGACGCTCTCAGGATGCCGGAGCGTCACGATGTCGGCGCCTGCAAGCAGGTAACATGTGGCTGCGACCGTCTCCATCGTGATTGCCCGCCTCTCGGGATCGCCGAGGGTCGGGGCGTCCTCGATGGACAGGCCGGATTCCTTGGATTTCCAGATTTCGTTTCCTACATTGGCGATGATGGGGATCTGGAGCTTATCGTCTTCCTGAGTCAGCGCGGCCATGCGAATCCTCTCCATGACCGAATAGCTGTACTCCATTCCATACCCCAGGCCGCCTGTGGTGGGATCGATGATGACCTTGTCCAGGGAGACGCCGAGATTCCCCAGCAGGATGTTCAACTGCTTGGCGAGATTGACATCGATCGGCGATGAGGCGACTATGGTCTGCCCGTAGGCAAGCGCGCTGGCGCCAATGGCCTTGTGATTGCCTTCCTCTATGGGGGAAAGGCCGACGTTCTTGCCCTGACAGGTTTCAGAGATCTGCTTTAGAACCTCCTCGTCCTTCTGGTTGTTCGCGGTTCCCCAAAAAATTACGGGCACATCGACGGCCTTCAGGATCTCGGCCGCGACCTTTGCGGCATCTGCCGGGGATCGGTCCATGCCGTTCGGGTCCGTGCTTTTGAGCTGCACGACGATCATGTCTGCGCCATACTTCTCCACGCACTTCTTTGCCCAGGCATCCGGCGATCCAATGACGTCCTTGAAGGGCTCCACTGCGGCTGCGGGCCAGTCCTGTGAAGGATCGAAGTCCCAGACTTCCATGGCGATCCTCGGAGGGTTCTCCATTTTGCCTTCGAACAGGTAGAAGGGGTACGCGTCTGCGCCTCCCAGGGTCACTGCTTTGGCGCCCTTTCCCACCGTGGTAGTACCGATTTTTCCAGAATATTGCTGTTTAGGAATTTGAAAGGCCAATTTGCTCCCTCCTTTTAGATCAACAGGTATTCGTTATCTCAAAATTCCAGAGGCCGGCTGCATCCGTGCAGGACAGAAAGGCAGTCGACTCGCTGGGGTTCCGTTATTCGGCAGCGCTCCGGCTCTGGCCAAGAGATTCCCCCAGGCAAAGGGAATTTCCAGCCCATCGTCCCTTGCGCGATCGGAGGGACGATGATTCACCTGCTTTCGCTGATGATTCCTATATGTTCAACTTGGGGGTTCGACTGAACAGGCTGTCCGAGTCAAACTCTGAGGGGAACGTGTAGAACCCTTATACATGAAAACCCTTTACAGGGTCGTTTAAACATAATTGAGAGAATATCCTAAAGTCAAGAGACATTTGAACAACAATTCAAGGAGTTTAATTTCCGACTACCGCGGAACGCGCCAGCCATATGTTGTTGCCGCCGGCGTTCCTTGCTCCCATATCTTGTACCGGCAGCGAGAAGAAGGTGAGTCACACTCACTTATCCACCTGCTTACTGCTCACTGCTCACTATCTTTGAGGATCTTTTCAAAGATCTCGAACGCAGCCGCCACGGCCTTGTTGTCTTTGTTCAGCTGTGTGGTCGGGGTGCCCCTCAGATCATATTCCCGGACCTCCGGATCCTCGGGGATGATACCGCTCAGCTCCAGACCCTGCTCCTTTACAGCCTCCTCAATGGAGTCCCTCTGCCCGTCCTTGGCGAGATTTACAATCAGGTGCTTCCGGCCGATCTTGAGCCCCAACTCGGCAGTGAGACCGAAGATCCTTGCTGCAGCCTGGATGCCCCTGCGCGTGGGGTCTGAAACCACCAGCAGAACATCGATGTTGTTTGTGGTCAACCGGCTGATATGTTCCATCCCCGCTTCGTTGTCTACAACCACGTATGCGTAATTGCCTATGAGTTTGTCCAGGTAATTGGTGAGAAGCGTATTCGCTGCGCAATAACAGCCGGTCCCCTCAGGCCTTCCCATGACAATGAGGTCATACCCGCTTGCCTCCACCACCGCCTGTTCCAGCTTCATCTCCATGAAAACATCCTTGGTCATGCCCGTGGCAACACCTTTTTTCATCTCTTCCCTGGCATCGCCCAGGGTTTGCTCCACCTTCATGCCCAGGACCTCGTTCAGGTTGGCATTCGCATCCGCATCCACTGCCAGAACCGGCACCATTTTGTTGTCCACGAGGTATTTAACCAGCAATCCGGCAGTCGTGGTCTTGCCGGTTCCGCCCTTGCCCGCGAAGCCGATGGAAAAGGAAGATCGTGACATTCAAACCTCCTGTGAGGGCCACTTTTTAGTTGCGCTCATCTCAAACTTTTTCTAATATTCAAGGAGTCTTAAACAAAGGATCTCTCTCCTCTGATGGTAACTAGCGAACATATCTGGTTGCGAGTGACAAAGAGAATTCAGTCCAAGTTGCCGAACGGCGAATTCCAAACCTGGTTCTCTAAGGCAACCCTTAAAACTCTGGAAGGAGACTCGGCCGTCATATCCGTACCGAACAGGTTTCACGCCATCTGGATGATGGAAAAATACCTTCCCGCCATCGAGGAATGTTTTGCCAAAACACTCAAAGCGTCCCCAAAGGTCAGCTTTTGTTACGAACAGTCCGCCCAGGAGCGTGCGGAAGATCCGGAGGGTATCAAACCGGGTCTTGACCAGTCCCTGACCTTTGATGAAATGCAGAAGGGTAAATGGAATCGTTTTGCCTGCTCCTCGGCGCTCCGGGTGACGGAGAAGTCCTCCCGGGCCTACAACCCGCTCTATCTCTTCTCAGGGCCGGCGCTGGGCAAAACACATCTTCTTCATGCTATTGGAAACCGCATCAGGGTTGAAACCCCTGATGCGGCGGTCAGATTCGTGCCGTGTGCGACCTTCGTCTCAGAGTGTAGCGTCTATTCGAGCAAGGATCAATATCAATCCTTTGAAGAAAGGCTCTCTTCTCTCGATGTGCTCCTCTTCGACGACGTTCATCTTCTACGCCAGCGGACCGGTGAACAGAACACTCTTGTGTCTCTTTTCGATTCCCTTTATTCCAGGGACAGGAGAATGGTGTTCAGCGCGGACCGGCCGCCTCAGGAATTGGAGGGCATCAGCAAGCCTCTTTTATCCAGACTGGGATGGGGAGTCCTGGCGGAGATAGGGATGCCGGATCACAACGGACTCCTGGGCATTATAAAAAAAATGGGAAAGGACAATGGCGTCCACCTCCCGGAGGATGTGGTTTTCTTTCTCTCTCACGCAAGCAGGGACTTCAAGGCTCTCAAGAAAAACATTATGAAGATCAGAAGCTATGCTTTGCTCAAGGGAGGCCAGATCAATATTTCCGTGGCAAAATCGTTGATCAAAGGCTCGAATCAATCAAAGATCGGGATCGAGGACATCAAATCCGTAACGGCCGGTTACTTCAATATCCCCATTCATGATCTGACGACCGGGGGCAAGAAAAGGTCCCATTCCTACCCAAGGCAGGTTGCAATGTATCTTGCAAGGAAGCATACGGACCTTTCTTTCAAGGAGATCGGCAGTTCCTTCGGCAATAAGGATCATTCTACCGTGATCCATGCGATACGAAAGATCGAGCAGCACAGGGATCAGGGAAAGTCGACGACCGACGACCTCACCAGGATCGAAAATCTCATTTCCTGACCATGATGAAAACTTTTCAGGGAATTGCTGTCGATAACTCGTTCCGATAGGTTTTCGTACCAGGAGAAGGCGCCACCGACAAAGGAATGTTGAGAAAGAGTTCAGAATTTTCCCCTTTCACTTTGAGTACTTGAAACAGTTATGCACAAAAGCGAAGATCTTATTATGACTATTAGTCGGAGGATAATATGGAAGTAACAGTAAATAGACAGGAACTGTACAGGGCTGTCTCCAGAGTCCAGAGTATCATCGAGAAGAGGAGCAATATGCCTATTCTGTCAATGATCCTGGTCTCGGCAAAAGGTTCCGAACTGGTCATATCGGCCACCGATCTTGAGATCAGCCTTCAGCAGAAGACGGTCGCTGAGGTTGCTGTCCCGGGAAGCGTCACTATTCCGGGGAGGAAGTTTTTTGAAATTCTCAAGGAAAGCAAGAGCGAAAAGCTTCTCCTGAAAGAGAGGCAAAACGCCAGGATTTTCATTTCCGATGAGAACGCCCGGTATAATCTGGCCTGTCTGCCTCCTGATGAATACCCTGTGTTTGTAGAACCTGAAGGGGTAATGACCGCCGAGATCGACGGCCTTGTGCTCCGGGAGATGATCGAGAAAACGATCTATTCCGTAACGATGGAGGAAGCGGGGTTCAAACTCTCCGGCATCTATGTGGAAAAAATGGCACAGGATGAAAAGTCTTTTCTCAGGATGGTTTCCACCGATGGGCACAGGTTGTCCCTGATCGAGAAGCAGGTTGAGGGGATCAAGAGTATCGATATGCCTTCAGGTGTGATGATTCCCAAGAAGGGCATGATGGAACTCTCCAAGCTCGCCTCCGAAGGGGGAGTGCTTCAGCTGGGTTTCAAACAAAGCAACTGCCTGGCACGGGCCGGGGAGTCGATGCTGGTCATGAGACTTCTTGAAAGCAAATTCCCGGACTATAACGCAGTGATCCCGAAGAGGACCAAGTCCGTGATCAAGATAAAGAAAGAAGCCCTTCTGGATGGAATGAAGAAGATGATGATCCTGAGCAATGAAACCTACCGGGGGGTTAAGATCAGCCTGGAGAACAACATCATGGAACTCGTTTCCGTGAATCCGGACCTGGGCGATGCTCAGGAGAAGCTTGAAATCGACTACAAGGGAGAGCGATTTGACGCGGGTTTCAACCCGAAATACTTTACCGACGTCCTCCAGAACATGGACAGCGAGATCGTGGAGGTCGGCTTGATCGATAATTCCAGCCCCTGCATCATCAAAGGAAGCGACGACAAAGGCTTTCTGGGGTTGATTATGCCCATGAGGCTTTAGATATGGTTGGATCGGATTCTACATACAAGGCAGACAGCATCAAGGTACTGGAAGGCCTCAGTGCGGTTCGCAAGAGACCGGCCATGTATATCGGCAATACCGCTGTCGACGGACTGCATCATCTCGTTTACGAAGTGGTGGACAACAGCATCGACGAGGCTCTTGCGGAGTATTGCGATCATATTGACATTCAGATACTGGCGGACAACAGCGTTGTTGTCACCGACAACGGCAGAGGTATACCGGTTGACATGCACGAGACCGAGCAGGTTCCCGCGCTTGAAGTCGTCATGACAGTGCTCCATGCAGGGGGCAAATTCGACAACAAGAGCTACCGGGTGTCCGGCGGGCTGCACGGTGTCGGGGTTTCTGTGGTCAATGCCCTTTCCGAGTTTCTGGAGGTCGAGGTATACCGAGACGGCAAGGTGTACTCCCAGCGCTATGAACTGGGAGAAAAAAAGACAGAGCTGCAGGTCACCGGGGAAACGGCAAGGAGAGGAACCAGGATCCGCTTCAAGCCGGACCCGACCGTATTCGAAACCGTGGAGTTCGACTTTGACACCCTTGCCAGGAGAATGAGGGAGCTCGCCTTCCTCACCAAAGGGGTAAAGATAGACATCTCCGATGAGCGGTCGGGCAAGAGCAAGGAGTTCCACTACGAAGGGGGGATAAGCTCCTTTGTCACCTATCTCAACAAGAGCCGCGCCGTGCTCCACCCTGAACCGATCTTCATAAGCGGCGAGAAGAACGCGGTCATGGTGGAGGTCGCCTTTCAGTACAATGACTCCTACAATGAGATCATTCTCGCATTTGCCAACAGCATCAACACCCGGGAGGGAGGGACCCATCTCATCGGGTTCAGGTCGGCCCTCACCAGAACCATCAACACCTACCTTCAAGGTTCATCCTTTGCAAAGACCTTCAAGGAGAAACTGAGCGGGGACGACGTTCGTGAAGGGTTGACGGCCGTCATCAGCGTCAAGCTCCCCAATCCCCAGTTCGAGGGCCAGACCAAGAGCAAGCTCGGGAACAGCGAGGTGAAAGGGTTGGTGGAAACCCTCGTAAACGAGCGGCTCGCCATGGTCTTCGAAGAAAACCCAGGTGTGGCCAAGGCGATCCTGGGGAAGGTCGTAGAGGCGGCAAGAGCCAGGGAGGCGGCCAGGAAGGCCAAAGAGCTCGCCAGGAGAAAAGGGGTGCTCTCGGACTTCTCACTCCCCGGCAAGCTGGCGGACTGCCAGGAACGGGACCCTGAGAGAAGCGAGGTATTCATCGTGGAGGGGGACTCGGCAGGCGGATCGGCGAAGCAGGGTCGGGACAGGAAGTTTCAGGCCATTCTTCCTCTCAAGGGAAAGATCCTGAACGTGGAGAAGGCCCGCTTCGACAAGATGATGTCGAGCGAAGAAATCAGGACCATGATCGCTGCCCTTGGAACCGGCATCGGCGAGAAGGGATACGATATTGCCAAGCTCCGATACCACAAGGTCATCATCATGACGGATGCGGATGTGGACGGGGCGCACATCAGGACCCTCCTCCTGACATTTTTCTTCAGGCAGATGCCCGAACTCATCGAGGGCGGATACCTCTATGTCGCTCAGCCCCCGCTCTATCGGGTCGCGGAAGGGAAAAACGAGGCCTATGTCAAGGATGAGGAATCCTTCAACAGGTACCTTCTTCGCAGGATTGCCGACAAGGAGTCGGTAACCATCCGGGACGGGGAAAAGCTCGCCGGACGCAAATTGGAAGACCTTCTCCGGAACCTTCTCACGTATTACGAAAACCTCGCAAGCCTCGCGAAGAGGGGCTACACGGAACACCTGCTGGAGCTTATGGTCTCCAATGGTCTCCGGGAAAAGAACCAGCTCAAGGACCCGGATTTCGTCGAGAAGCTTGTAGGTAAGCTTCAGCAGGAGGGTTACAGGGTAGAAGAGAAAAGGCTGGACCAGGAAGGAAGGGGATATTACGAATTCAGCGTGACCGAGCAGTTCAACCAGGGAAGAACCATGGATGTGAACTGGGAGATGATCTCCTCCCCTGAGCTCAAGCGCGTCATGGTCCTCGGGGAGCGGTTCAAGGACTGGAACGGCGCCACGTTTGTACTCTCCGGGGACGGAGATGGAAAAGAACTGAAGGGGTTGAGGGCGCTCTTCGACTTTCTTCAGGAAAAAGGGAAAAAGGGATTGAATATCCAGAGATACAAAGGCTTGGGAGAGATGAACCCCGGGCAGCTGTGGGAAACCACCATGGATCCGGACAAGAGGACGCTGTTGAAGGTCAAAGTGGAGGACGTGGTGGAGGCCGATGAGATCTTCACCATTCTCATGGGCGACAAGGTAGAGCCCAGAAGGGACTTTATTCAGACAAACGCACTGGAAGTGAGAGAGCTGGATATTTGATCCTGTCTCTGTGGAGCGGACTTAAAAACAAATCCGAAGCACGAAATTCGAATTTCGGATTTGCTTTAAATAGGGAGAACAACCATGGTTGCAACTCTGCTGCCCGACATTGTCAACATCGAAGACGAGATGAAGAAATCGTATCTCGAGTACTCGATGAGCGTCATCGTCGGCAGGGCCCTGCCGGATATCCGGGACGGCCTGAAACCCGTGCATCGGCGTGTCCTGTACGCGATGCACGAGATGAAGAACTATTTCAACCGTCCTTACAAGAAGTCGGCAAGGGTGGTTGGGGACGTCATTGGAAAGTTCCATCCCCACGGCGATTCGGCCGTGTACGACACCATCGTGCGCATGGCGCAGGATTTTTCTTTGCGATACCCTCTGGTGGACGGTCAAGGCAATTTCGGGTCGGTGGACGGCGATCCGCCTGCCGCCATGCGGTACACCGAGGTCCGCATGACGCGGCTCACCCAGAACTTTCTGGACGACATCGACAAAGAGACCGTAGATTTTTCACCGAACTACGACGGTTCGATAATGGAGCCGGTTATTCTCCCCACCTCCATTCCGAACCTTCTCATCAACGGCTCCTCGGGCATCGCAGTCGGCATGGCCACCAACATACCGCCGCACAACCTCTCGGAAGTGTGTGACGCCATTGTCCGCCTCATCGAACGCCCGGAGACTCCCGTGGGCGAGCTGATGAAGATCATTCCCGGTCCCGATTTTCCGACGGCCGGATTCATCATTTACTCCAAAGGGATCCGTGAGGCCTACGAGACCGGAAGAGGCGTCATTCGCGTTCGGGCAAGGGCTTTTGTCGAAAAGCAGGCCCAGAACAAGGAGAGGATCATCATCTCCGAGATCCCCTTTCAGATCAATAAGAGCAAGCTGCTGGAACGCATTGCGGAGCTCGTCAAGGAAAAGAAGATCGACGGCATCACCGACATCCGGGACGAGTCGGACAGGGACGGTTTGAGGGTGGTTCTGGAGATCCGCAGGGATGCCAAGGCACTGGTCATCCTCAACCGCCTCTACAAGTACACGCAGATGGAGGTCTCCTTCGGCATCATTCTTCTTGCAATCGTGAATGGGAGACCTCATGTCCTGACCCTGAAGGAGATCCTTCAGAACTTCCTCATTCATCGCAAAGACATCATCATCCGGAGGACCACCTATGAGCTGAGGCAGGCCGAGGCCCGCGCCCATATCCTCGAAGGTCTGAAGATAGCCCTCGATTTCATGGACGAGGTGATCGAGGTCATTCGATCCTCCTCCGACCCGAAAGAGGCAAGGGCAAGACTGATGAGCGATTTCTCCCTGTCTGAGATACAGGCCCAGGCCATCCTGGACATGAGACTGCAGAGACTTACCGGAATGGAGCGGGAGAAGATCACGTCGGAGTATGAGGAGCTTCTCAAGAACATGGAGAGGTTCAGGGCCATCCTGGCTAGTCCGGCCATGGTTCTCCAGCTCATCAAAGAGGAGCTGGAGGCGATCAAGAAGGAGCACGGGGACGAGCGGAGGACCGAAATCCTGGCCGAGTCCGGCGAAATCGATGTGGAGGACCTGATCGCAGAAGAGGATATGGTGGTCACGATCAGCCACGACGGCTACATCAAGAGAAGCCCGGTAAGTCTGTACAGGGCTCAGCGCCGGGGCGGAAAAGGGATGACCGGGGTCAAGCCGAAAGAGGAGGATTTTGTGGAGATGCTCTTCGTGGCCTCTTCGCATGATCATCTCCTCTTCTTCACGAACAAGGGGAGGGTCTACTGGAAGAAGGTGCACGAAATTCCGGAGGCAAGCCGCGCGTCGAGAGGGAAGGCGATTGTGAATCTCCTGGAACTGCAATTGGGCGAACAGGTGACCACAACGCTCTCCATCAGGGATTTCGAAAAGGGAAAATACGTGGTTATGGCGACCAAACAGGGGTTGGTCAAGAAAACCGAGCTCGTCTCCTACAGCCATCCGCGGGCCGGGGGCATCATGGGCATCAAGCTCAACGAGGACGATGAACTGATTTCCGTTCGCGTCAGCAGCGGCGGCCAGGACATCTTCCTGACCACCCGCCAGGGCAAGTCCATCCGTTTTCATGAATCCGAGATACGGGAGATGGGCAGGGTGACTGCCGGCAATATCGGGATCAGGATGGACAAGGACGACGAGGTGGTCGGAATGGAGGCCCTGGATGAAGGGGCCAGCATCCTGACCGTTACCGAGAACGGCTATGGAAAGCGGACCAAGACCGATGAGTACCGGAAGCAGGGAAGGGGAGGAAGAGGCATTCTGACCATCAAGACCTCTGAGCGAAACGGCCCGGTGGTGTACGCGTACCAGGTAAGCGATCTGGATCAGCTGATGATCATTACCGGAAGCGGCAAGATCATTCGGCTGAGAGCCAGCGACATCAAGGTGATAGGTCGAAACACCCAGGGTGTCCGACTGATCCACCTTGCAGAGGGAGAGAAGGTGGTGGCTGTGGCGAAGGTGGTGGAGGACTGATAATGAGTTCTCGACACCTACTGTTCCAGGGGCATGCCATGAACGAGTTTTTTGAAGGCGACCCTCATTTCAGAAACTCCCGGCCGGTATTTTTTACGGTGTGATCATCCTGCATGTAATTGGCCCGGCTGCCGTTTCGACGGATGGCCTCCAGTCCTTCCGGATCGTAAGGGGGGACCTGGATGTCGGGCCCAATGGAGGGGTCGGTCTCCAGGCACAGCTCTACATGCCTCTCCAGCTTGGCAATGGAGAAGGAGATCAACTCCTTGAGGAATCCGAAGGCATGGCGCATCTGATGAAATCCGTGTTTCTTCATGAATCCGTATCCCTGCACCGCCTCCTTCTCGGACTGGAGGCACGGCCGCTCCTCGCTGGTGGTACAACCCGTCTGGATGGATGGAAGCCCAAGTCTCCGGTTGACCTTTTCCTGGAGAAGATTGGCCATGTTGTGGGAAAGGAGCCCCAGGTCCACTGCGTAATTCTTGCGGAGATTGGCAATGGAGGGGAGTCCTGCATGGACGGTCATGACGCCGGGGTTGATCAGTTGTGCGAGGGTCAGACCGAACAATCCCTCCGCGTGGGTCAGCGTGACCAGGCCCGACATGCTGTAGGGTGCTGAGAGCCCGGCCATAGGCATGGTGGAGACATACACCGGAAGACCCTTGCGAACACAGGAGAGAAACGGACCCACCATGCTCTCGATAATGTTGAGCGGGCTGTTGATGATCGAGAACTGAACGGTGATGCCCCCTCTCCGGGAATGGATCTCATGGGCTTTGCGAATTCCCTCCTCGGTGACCGCGGCAACGTAGAGGGGTTTTCGGCAGTTCTCTACCAGGGTCTCTATGACCCGCACCTCTTCATTTCGGATCAGCACTCCTCTGGCCATGAATTGAACCACATCGGCTTGGTCCACGATTCCGGCGATTCTGGAAAGGTGATCAAAGGTGGGCTCTACCAGTTCACCGGACTGGTCGTCGTATACAAAAGGAGCCGTTCCCCCCACCCCGAATGCATTCTCCGGTATCCAGTATTGCTCCCTCTTGGGCGCAGTAGAGAGGGCCTGCTCAACCAGCGGAGAGAGCACATGGAGATGCCCGGTGGTGTCGTCATAGGCCGCCAGGCCGGTTTCTTCGAAGATTCGTCGCACTTCGGGAGAGAGGCACCTCACCCCGACTTCCTCCAACACCGCCAGCGCGTCCCGGTGGATTCTCTCCGGCCAATCGGGTTCCTGCCGGAACAGGCCGTCACTGTCGTCATTCTGTGTTACTGTACGGTTCTGCATATTCTTTCCTTATTTGAAACATAGGGGTGGCAAAGGCGCAAAGACACGGAACCATGACCAACTGTGGACCTCTGAACGGGGAACTCCCGGATCAAGTCCGGAGCAGGCTCTGAACCCTTAAACCTTTTCCGGCTGCAGCAACCCGCTACACCTCCACCTCCATCCCGTCATGAGCGAAGGAGACATGATCATATTTTCTCTCCAACGCCAGGTATTCGTCATAGCCCCTGTTCCAGTACTCCTCCAGGTGGACGAAGAGGATCCGTCCCGCCCCGATCCTGCGGCCCAACTCCATGGTCTGCTCGAAGGTGTAAAGCGTGGATCGGGAGATGTGCTCCTTGGGGTAGACGAAGTCGTGCTTCAGCCCCTTCTCGAAAATGCCCGGCTGGATAATGAGGAGATCCGGTTCCCGGACCTCTTCTCTGGATTCCGGAAAGGGTTTGATATCGCAGGGGGCGTAAACGATCCTCCGGCCTCCTTTTTCAAAAACATAGACGAAGGAGACCGGATCTCCCGATTTAACGGGAAGGGCCGTGATATCCATCTCCCCTATTCTGGCGCTCTTATCGAAAGGGGCCGCCCGAATGTATCCCTGCGACTCGTAGAAATCGATCAGAGGACCATAGGCGGAGTGTAGATTCTTCAAACGGCGGTATAGATCTGCCGGAACGACCAGCTCGATCCGTTTTTTCGGGTACGCCTTCCATGAACGGAAATCCAGGGAGATCTGCTCCACCACCCGGAAGCCCTCGGCATGATCCGGATCCAGATGGGTGAACATAAGCCGCTCCACGCGCTCGATTCCGGACCGGTTCAACTGGGAACAGATCTCCGCGGGGGTATCTATCAGGATGTTTTCGTCATGGATGAAGGCGGAAGGGCCGGTCCTCTCATAAGGCCTGCCTTTCCTTCTCGCCTCCGAACAAACCGTACACCGGCAAAGGGGCTTGGGGATGACCGTGCATCCACCGGATCCCAGAATGGTCCACCGCATATCGGCCGATCAGCTCCAGGGGAACGGGCTATTGGAAACCGGAAGCACATTACCCTTTTCATACCGGCTGAAACGGAATGGTTCAAGCAAGCGCTGTTTCTCCCCCAAGATCTCCTTGGCCACCAGTTCGCCCACGCCGATCATCTTGTAGCCATGGCTGCTGTCTGCAATCATGTAGCAGTTCTGTCTCATCACATCGAATACGGGAAAGTTGTCCGGACTGAAGGCCCCGAGGCCGCCGGAGGGCTCTTTGCGGAAACGGCGATACTCCTCTTCGTATCTCTTCTGGCAATGGGCCAGGGCCGAGGTCCACATGTGGGCGAACTCCGGGCCGACCACGAAATCGGGCGAGTCGATCCCGTAAGGGTCTACAGCCACATCCTCACCCTCCACAGCATAGGGCATGCTGCCTCCCTGAATGCCGCCGAAGTGGAAATCGGGTTTATAGTAGATGCCCCACATTCCATCCGTAACCAGCGAACCGTCCTCGCTGGAGTAAAGGGGTGCATCAGTATCCACGTGGATGACCGGCGGCATCCTGCCATGGTTGTTGAGCCCGAAGGCGGGCTCAACGCCGAGTGTGCCTTCTTGGAGACACATGTAGGTCCACATCAGGATGTCCCGGTGAACCTTTCCGTCTCTTCCCTTGACACTCACCTTCGAAGGAAGCCCGAGCATCTCCCAGAAGCTCTTTGCCCAAGGACCCGCGCCGACGGCCACGTAATCGCAGGAGATGCGTCCCCGAACCGTCTCCACGGCGGTAACACAGCCGTTGATGTGGAATCCGACGACCTCCGCTCCGGAGAGGATTCGAACCCCTTCCGCCTCGGCTTTGTCAGCAAGGCGGTAAAGGGCCTTGGTGTTCTGGGCATATCCCCCCCTTTTTTCATGAAGGACGGAGGTGATGTTCTGGGCCTGCCAGTCATGAAAGATCTTGTCCTTCATGTACTTCATGCAGTCGCGCTCGCCCTCGATGAAATCGGACGCGTACCCGATCTGTTTTTGCCGGTCGTGTATCTCGGCCACATCCTCATGCATCGATTCCGGGGAGATCTGCATGTACCCGACCGGGAAATAGCCGTATCCTTCGGCGTCCTCCTCCCAGATTTCCACACTGTGAGCAATCAGCTCCTGCATGGCCGGCTGGTAGTAGTTGTTTCGGATGACACCGCAGGCAATCCCTGAAGCCCCGGCGCCGATCGCGGTCTTGTCGACGACAAGGATATCCTTCCCGGAGCCGATTTTCTTCTGTCTCAGCTCCTTCGCGAGGTGCCAGGCGGTGCTCAAGCCGTGGATTCCCGCCCCGATGATGACGTACTTTGCGTGTGTAGGAAAAGCCATCGTGTATATCCTCCTTTCAGGAAAGTCGAATGGATGTCAGGCGACCCGGCTCTGTCTCTTTTCGTTCGCTCCACCACGATCGTGTTTCAGGTCTCCATCCACAGTGCCCCGGACGCGCTCCCGCTCTTCGGCAAAGTCGAACCCTGTCCAGATCCCGATAGAGCCGAGGATGGAGTCCTGTGGGTGAAAGCGGCGGAAGATCTTGAAGTAGTAGGCCGCCTCCCGGCTGTTGATCACGGCCTTGGGATTCTCATGCCGGATCCGAAGATATTCCTCCTCGCTCATCTCCTTTTCGGCGATCGCTTCCCCCAGACTTTCGCAGCCTGCGCCCTGTGTGTACTGGACCTTGTATCGCCAGAGGATCTCTTCGGGCAGGTAGTCGGTGTCCTCGAAGGCCTTGCGCAGGATCCACTTCTCAATCTTAGCCCCCAGGCGATCACGAATTTTCAGCCGGGGCGGGATCTTCATGGCCAGGTCCACCATTTCCACGTCCAAAAAGGGTACGCGGAGTTCGAGGCTGAAAAGCATTCCCATCCGATCGGCCCTCTGTAGATTGATGTTGTGGAGGTTGCCGATACATCGCCTCGCCTCGAGGTTGAGCTTGTCCATGGGGAAGTTCTTCATGTAGTGATAGCCGGTGAAGAGCTCGTCCGCCCCCTCGCCGGTAAGCACCACTGTGACATAGTCTGCGGCAAGCTTGCAGGTGAAGTAGCAGGGCACTGCACAGCGCACCAGGGAGGGGTCGTAGCTCTCAAGTTCTTTGATGACAATTGGCAGGGCTTCGTAGTACTCGGACTCCGTAAAAAGCAGCTCATGGTGAGTGGAGCCGATGTGGCCGGCGGCAATGCGGGCCGCCTTGACATCGTCGCTCACATCCCCTGTTTCATCTTCCATGCCTACCACGAAGGTATGGATGCGGGGGTTCTGCTCGGCCGCAATGGCGGCGACCAGACTGCTGTCCAGGCCTCCGCTGCAGAAGGAGCCCACCGGGACCTCTGGATCGGCGAGAAGCCTCTTCCGGACCGCGCGGATGAAGGTCCTGCGGATCAATTGACTCGCCTCTTCGATGTCCGTGAGAAGGTCGTCCCGGATCTCCGGGATCTGGTAATAGGGCACGAACCCCTCGGCAGGCGTGTAGTAGTGGCCGGCGGGGAACTCATGAACCTCCTCCACTTCCGCAAAAGACATTGCCCCCAGCTCGGAGGTGAAGTAAAGGTTGCCGTTCAGAAATCCGTAATAGAGCGGCTTGATCCCTATCGGATCTCTGGCGAGTATGAAATCATCTCCCTGGAAGGCGGCAAAGGCGAACATGCCGTCCAGATCTTTTAGGCATTCCACGCCCTTTTCCCTATAAAGGTGGAGGATGACCTCGGTATCGGAACGGGTCTGAAAAGGGTATTTCAAGCCGAGCCCGGCCCTGAGTTTGCGGAAATTGTAAATCTCCCCGTTGCAGACGATCCCGCATCTCCCGTCTTCTGCGAGGATGGGCTGATGACCGAGGGCGACGTCTACGATGGAAAGCCTGGTGTGGCCGAATACACTGTTGCCGTGAACATGGATTCCCCTGTCGTTTGGACCTCTATGGGGCAGGGCATCCAACATGCGTTCCACGGTTTCAATGTCCCTTGTTCCGATACATCCTGCTATCCCGCACATAAGGGACTCCTTCCCAAGTGA
>Ga0068713_1000779_pt1 | contig 51948 bp, 40 predicted proteins | sample MTBAKSrepl2MetaG_FD_62223 | JGI IMG/M metagenome (GOLD analysis project Ga0068713, IMG submission 62223) | Enrichment culture microbial communities om Arthur Kill intertidal strait, New Jersey, USA, that are MTBE-degrading - MTBE-AKS2 (Arthur... | ecosystem: Environmental > Aquatic > Marine >... | reverse complement strand
TCGGCCCCTCGACAAGTCGAAAGATAATAATTCCGGACGGTCAAAGGAGCGCGTGCAACAGCGCAAGCGATTTGAATTTGCCTGATATGATTTTTACGGCCGCAAGGATAGGAATAGCCAGGAGCACGCCGAAAATACCCCACATCCAGCTCCAGAACAGAATCGATATGAAAACAGCAATCGGGTTGAGGCTCAGCCGGGCGCCCATGACCATGGGGGTGACAAGTTGGCCTTCCAGAGCCGTAAAACAGAGAAAAAGCAGGGGCGGAAGCAGGATGCGCAGCCAGGATTGAAAGGTCAGATAAGACACCACAGTCAGCGCAATAACCGTAATGCCGGAGCCCACGTACGGAATAAAGTTCATCACGCCGGCCATCACACCCCAAAGAAGGGGATTCGGCATATCCAACAGAATCATGGTGATTGCGGTTACGACACCCAGGACACCATTTATAATCGTGATTGTTCCCAGATACCGGGTGATTTCATGCTGAATCTGAGACAGCAAATCGACCAGGCTTTTGGACCTCTCCGGATTGGACAGGGCGGCCGCCACGTGCTCCAGAGTGAAACGACCGCGCGCCAGAAGAAAATAAACCAGTATGACGACAATCAACATATTTAGAAAACCGGATTGCGTTCCCCAGAATATGCGCTCCGCCAGTGTATTTTTCTCAACCTGAAGTTTAGGTTGACTGGCGGATTCCTCAGCGCCCAGGTTGGCCATTTTTTCTATTTTTTCCGTAGTTTCCTTGGCTTCTTTGATCGAACGTTTAATCGGATACGCCTTGGCCTCTATTTCCCGCATGAGATACGGCGCCCGGTCGATCCATTCGATAGCCGGGTCCGAAAGCTGGGAGACTCCCCCTGTCAAGACCGCTATAAGGCCCGCCAGCAGGATGATCGCGCCAAGGCTGTCAGGAATTCTGATTCGGTTCAAAGGCCGCAAAAGCGGATGGAGCAAGGTGGCGAAAAGCGCGGCGACGAATATCGGCAGCAGCAGATCGCGGGCAAAGTAGAGCGTATAAAGCACTGCCAGCACAAACAAACAGACGAGCGCCCATCGCGGCGCGTTCCCGCTTAAAATGGGCTTATCCTCCTGGTTCCTGTAAATACTGTAGTTCGGCAAGCTCTCCACTCCTCATTGCTCTCCGGGAGTGAGAAAGACCCATCTCCCCCCTGATTTGTTTCGTTGGCCGGGAAACCACGCTCCGGTTATAATCATACCATACTCCTTGCGCGCAGCGCGTCATTTGCGGCGGCGCGCCGGATCGATACCGGTTAAAAGAGTCAGCCGCCATAATGCGTGGCGGATTTACAGAATGAGTTTGCGCCGGGACGGTAAAGAGTCTGTTACGGAATTGCCGGGAAAAAAAGAAAGGGAGGGCCGGCAAGTCGGACCCTCCCTATAAGGAAATAACCTTTAAGGCGATTATCTGTTGGCTTTGCGGAAACCCAACTGATCCATGGCGATAATCATCTTCTGGATGTTGGCTGTTCCTTCCACGATCTGGTACAGAACGGCGTCCCGGAAATAGCGGGCCACGGGATACTCCGGTGAGTAGCCGTAAGCGCCCAGTATTTTCATGGAGCAGTGGGCGCAGAAAGCGGCGGTTTCGCCCGCGTAGTATTTGGCCATGGAGGTTTCCAAGGTATTGCCGAGATTGCCCTCGTCTTTCTGAACAGAAGCTTTGTAGGTAAGCAGCCTGGCCGCTTCGATCTGCACCGCCATTTGGGCGATCATATCCTGGTTCATTTGAAACTGACCGACAGCCTGACCGAACTGCTCACGCTCGCAGCAGTATTTAACCGCCGCTTCATACGCGGCCTGAGCGACACCGACGCCGCCCGCGGCGCAGGAGAGCCTTGTCTGGTTGAGGGAAGAAAACATGATCTTAACGCCGTCGCCTTCTTTCCCCAGCAGGTTCGCTTTGGGAACCTTGGCTTCTTCGAAGTAAATTTCGCCGGTCGGGGAGGAACGGGTTCCCATTTTGTCCAGCGGCCGTGTGGTGATGCCGTCGGCTTTCAGGTCGACGACCATCGCGGACAGACCCCTGGAGCTCTTTGATTTGTCAGTGTACGCGTAGACGATGCAGCTGTCGGCGATCTGGGCGTTGCTGATCCATGTTTTGGACCCATTGAGCACGTAATAATCACCCTTGCTTTCGGCGGTGGTCTTCATCGCCAGGGTGTCCGAACCGGCGTTGGGTTCGGTGATGCCGAAGCAACCGAGCGTGTCGCCGGTAACCAGACCGGGGATGTATTTCTGCTTGGTTTCATCGGAGCCATAACGCAGAATTTCCAGCGCGGAACCGAGCGTTTGCATGTTGAACGCCACACGCAGCGAACTGCTTCCGCGCGCGATTTCTTCGGTGAGAATCGACTGAGCCAAAAAGCCCATGTTGTTTCCGCCATACTCCTCGGGGATGACGCAACCGAAAAAACCGAGCTCACCCATCTTTTTGATGACATCTCTGGGGAAAAAATGCTCCTCATCCCATTTGTCCGCGTTCGGCGCGATTTCGTTTTCCGTGAAATCACGCGCCATTTCTTTCAACATTACGAGTTCTTCACTCAAATTAAAATCCATATCCTGTCTCCTTCATACTTCGATTCATTACAATACGGCCGCTCGCTCGGCAATCAAGCGCGCGGCCGTATCGGCGTCCGGGTCGTGATAGCGGCTAGCCAACTTTCAAAACGAGAGATGCCGCGGTATCGCCGGCCGCGCAGCCTCCAAACATACCATATCCACCGCCCGCCATCGCCAATTCTTCGATCAGCTCAATAACGCAGCGTCCGGCGGTGGGGCCTTGCGGGTGTCCAAAAATCAATGAAGACCCATAGTTATTAAAATTTTTCCAGTCAATGCCCAATTCCCGGGCCAGAAAGATGTCATTTACCGCAAAGGGATTGTGGGTTTTGATGGCTTTGACATCTTTCACTGTTACACCGGCGCGGTCCAACGCCTTTTTGCAGGCCGGCGCCACGGCCGCGGCCATAAAGCCCTTCTTGGCTCTGGCGTAGCCGTATGACAGCACCTGAATGTCCAGGGACGGGTCCGCGCTCAATTCCCTGGCCTTATCCCGGGTGGCCATGATAATGGAGCAGTTGCCGTCGGCGGGATGTGTTTGCGAACCGAAAGAATGCACGCCGTCCGGAGTCACGGTTTTCAGCCCGGCCAAACCTTCCTGAGTGCAGGGAGTCACGCCTTCGTCAGCTTCCAGGGTTATGGTTTTTTTCCTGCTTACCTGCACTTCAAGGGGAAACATGTACCGTTTCTGAAAGGCCCTGTCATCGGCCAGGGCGTCCAGGTATTGCTCATAACGGCGCACAGTGATGGCGTCGCACTCTGCCCGCCCGATACCGGCCTCCTTGGCCACGTTCTCAGCGGTCTGGATCATGGCGTTTTTCGCCCACGGATCAAAGCCGAAGTTGTCCATCATCCAATTTTCGGCTTCCACCTGTCCTCCGGGGCCATTGGGGTTCGGCCACACCAGATGGGGCCCGTTGGAACAGCGGTCCGCCATGAGATTAAATACCGCGTCGTACTGATCGTTCTCAAGTCCCAGCGCGGAATTCCATAGGCACGTGGTTGAAGTGGAGCACGCCTGGCTGATATTCAGGCCCGGAACGCCGTCCATGCCCATCATCGCGGCCGCCCAGGGGGCGCCGTAGAATCCGTGGCGCTGAGCCACGGTGAACCCCAGATACACATAATCGAACTGTTGAGGGTCGACTTTCTTTTCGGACATCCATCGCCGGGCGGTGGCGGCGCCCAGAACGATGGCGTTTTCAGCGGCCAGGGTTCCCTGCCACCGGGAAAATGGTGAGGAAAAATAACCTTTATAAGGTATATAAGCCTTACTCAACATCTGGACTTCCTCCTTTTGAGATATTCTGGCGTAAGTCATAATAAAGAGCGCAACGCCGTTGGGCGTCGGAATTGGCTGAATTACTGACTTTCACTCCATTTTCCATATCTGTCGCGAAGCAAGCGATGGAGGATCTTCCCTGTGCCGGTCCTCGGCATTTCGTCCTCGCTTATGAAGTCGATCGATTTGGGCTTCTTGTAACCTGCTATCTTCCCCTTGCAATAGTCGAAAATTTCAGCTCTCAGCTGCTCGCCGGCGTCAAAGCCGTCGTGCAGGATTATGATGGCTTTTATGGATTCTCCCCATTTGGGGTCGGGCACGCCTATGATGGCCACGTCTTTGACACTGGGGTGAGAGCCGACGATATTTTCAACTTCGGAAGGATAAACGTTTTCGCCGCCGGTAATGATCATGTTCTTTTTGCGGTCAACCAGGGTGTAGTAGCCGTCTTCATCGCGTTTGGCCATGTCGCCGGCGCTGAAATATTCCCCCCGGAAACTTTCCCTGGTCTGTTCCGGCATTTTCCAGTATTCGGTAAATGTCTCGGGAGTATGGGAGAAGAGCTCGCCCACCTCCCCATCGGGCACTTCGTTTCCGTCTTCGTCCATCAACTTGATTCTGCGCGTGCCGATTATCTCGCGGCCGATGGAACCAAGCTTCTTCATCTGGTCTTCAGGGCGCAGCAACGTGACCAGACCCGCCTCCGTGGAGCCATAGGCTTCAAACAGAGCGGAATTCTTGAAATAGTTCATGATGTCTATTTTCGTGTCCTTGCGCACCGGAGCCGATGAACACATCAGGGTGCGGACGCAACTTACGTCGTACTTGTTTTTCACCTCTTCGGGCAGGGCAAGCATCATGATGTAATGGGTGGGCACGAGCGAGGTGAAGGTAATTCGTTCCTCGGCCAATGTTTTGAGTAGATGTTCCGGATCGAAACTCACCATGTTGTAAATACAAGGCGCGCCGTAGGTGTAGGTAAACACGAAGGAGTAGAAAATGGAATTGATATGGCACATGGGCATGACCAACAGGCCAACATCGTCCCGTTCGAGCCGCAGTTCGGCGATGTTGATCAGGTACTGGGCGATGAAGCTTTCATGTGAACGAACCACGCCTTTGGGCCTGCCCGTGGTGCCCGAGGTGTACATTATGACCCAGGTGTCCTGGTGGTCGACCTTGACCGCGGGCGCGTCCGGCGAGGCCTTGTTTATGAGGTCTTCATAGTGGATGTATCCCGCGGGGGCTTTTTCCCCGCCTAAAAAGATGTAGTTGGCGTCGGGTATTCCGGTGAGGTCCTCCCGCAGGGTGTCGGCCCCTTCCGTAAATTCCTTGGCGACAATAAAGGCTTTTGCTTCCGAATCTTTCAGGATGTAGGAATATTCACCAGGCGTCAGCCGAAACATGATAGGAACGGCGATGAGACCGCTTTTCGCCAGCGCTCCGTATATTTCCATCCATTCCAGGCTATTGTAGGCAATGATTCCGACCTTGTCGCCTTTCTTGAGCCCGAGGCCCAGCAATCCATTGGCCAGGCGATTGCAGCGTTCATTCCACTCTTTAAAGGTGAGGCTCCGGTATAAATCCTTGGCGCCGAGCTTGTCAGGATAGAGATAGGCAGCCATGTCCAATAGTTCGCCCACATGCATCCATCTACTCATGAAACCAATTCCTCCCTAAGTGAAAAAATAGTGATTAGCTTTTTCCCACATATCGCCTATATCGTGAACGCCTCCGGCGGGGAACCTATCAGGCGTCTGGAACAAGCGATTTCGGAATGTTCATCCCAGGTCCATGGCAAACAGCGCCGCTCCCAACGCTCCCGTTAACTGGGGATAGGGCGGGAGAAGCGCTTCATGTCCTATTTCTTCCTCAAAGATTTCCTGCAGAATCGAGTTGTGCGCCGCGACGCCACCCGTCAAAACGACATGCTCGGTGAGAGTGTCCATTTCCAGAACGCGTTTTACCACCGACCGGAAGAGTCCTTTGACGATGTCGGCGACCGGGCATCCGGCTCGGATCTTTTCCAGGACTTCCGTGGCGGAGAAGACCGTGCAATAGCTTCCCAGCGTTATTTCGTCGGTCGCGCGACGCGCGTAATCATTGAGTTCTTCCAAGGGCAGATCGAGGCGGTAGGCCATCTCTTCCAGAAAGGCCCCGGTCCCGGCCGCGCATTTGCGATTCATTTTAAAACTCAGCCTGGCGCCGCGATCGTCGAGTTTAATGATTTTATTGTCCTGGCCGCCGATGTCCACGATGGTGATGGCGCGCGGGAAATAGTGGTAGCAGCCCTTGGCGTGGCAGCTTATTTCCGTTTTGTTTTCCCGCGCGAACTCCACGTTCCGCCGTCCATAACCCGTGGAAACGATAGCCGCCATGGTTTCGGCGCCGAGTCCGGCCTGATTAACCACACTCCGCCATGCCTCGTGGGACGTGCTGGTGAAATCGTGGCCGGATCTTCGGACATCGAAAGCCAGGATGTTTTTTTGGGCGTCTAGCAAAACGGTTTTTGTATTGGACGCTCCTATATCTATTCCACCGAAAAGATCTGTTCTCATTTGGATTCGTCGAGCTGCTCGATAAACGCTTCGATATTGGTAACCGTTTGCTCCTCGGAATACATGCGCAGGTCGTTGAGATCGCCGTTAATGGTAATTGTCGGTATGTGAAGCTTGGATTGGAGCCGCTGGGGCATTCCATACCGGTTGTTGGAGTTGTTCGGACACGTCTTGGCGTCGTGGAATACGATTCCGTCGAATTTGAAGGTATCCTGACACTCTTTTATATATTTTTCCTTGAACGCCTCATCCCGCACAATGAACAGCTCGATATACGCCCGAGCCATGCTTTCGAAAGGATGATCGGCGTCGAAGGCGTCAAAAATCCAGCTGTTGCAGTAGGTGGAGGCGACAACGCATGTCTTCAGACGCAGGAAAAGCTCTGAGAGGTTTTTGAGTTTGCCCCAGATGGGCATGCCTTCCCAGTAAACCCGGTGCTGCTCTTCCTCGACGGCGCCGATTCCCTCCTCGATTCGCTCGTTGAGTTCCGCAAGCAGTTCCTTGTAGTAATCCACCGCTTCCTGGGTACCGCGCGCCACGACGGCGGGGCCCATGACGATGGTGGCGTCGAAGAAGGTCAGGGGGGACGGTTTGGCCGAGGCGGTCTGAAGCACGGCCTTCCATAAGTCGGTGCACTCCTTGGATAGCCGCACCGCCTCCTTGAAGCGGCCCATGTCGAACTTTTCGCCGGATACGGATTCCAGGGTGGGTATCAATTCCCGAATTTGCTCGGCCACCGATTGCACATGATGATCTTCCACGTCCCCGACTTCCCGATGGGTTACAACGCCCTCACAGGGGACGTCGAACCTGCGGCCGTACCACTGGAACCAATCCTTGACGTCACGGCACTGGTTGGTGTTGTACACCAGCACATCCGGACGAGGCACGGATTCTATCTGGTACGCTCTGGTGAGAGGCGTCTCCCCTTTCAGAAAGGCGCCGACATCGCTGGTGAGATAGGAACAGATGTCGGGTGAATATCCTTCCGCGTTGGCGACGGGAATGTAGTCGCTCGCCATGCGGGTGGCCCCCAGCATGGCGCCGTGGTTTTCGGGAAAGTAAACCAGAAAACCCATTCCCCGCAGCAATTCGGCGGGTCCCACGCTGGTGCACCAGGCGATCTTGGGGCTGCCGGACTTGGCCGCCGCGTCCAGGTCGTAGAAGTGCCTGGCCATTATATCTTTCATCATTTTATTGGTTTTGAAGCCTTTTCGCTTTACAGGTTCAGACATCGCTTCCTCTTTTCTTTTTCCTCGCTAGTCGCCCGCGGCCTGAAGAATGATTTCATTGATATCCATGATTTTCAGTTTCTTTCGCTGGTCCTTGGGGAACTGCTTGAGGCCTTTTCGTAGATTGTCCTTGCAGGAAGCGCATGCCGATATCAGGATTTCCGCTTCCACGTCGAACGCGTCCTGCACTCGTTTTTTAGCCATTTCCACCGCAAAATCCGGATCAACGGCGGAAACGCCGCCTCCGGCGCCGCAGCACCGCCCCTGCAGCCTGTTTCTCGTCATCTCCACAAAATCGATTCCGGGGATTTTCTTAATGATTGCTCGTGGGGCTTCAAAGATGCCCAGTTTTCGACCCAGGTCGCACGGATCATGATAGGTTACCCGTTTCTCGATGCTCTGATTGAACGTAATCTTGCCCAAATTGATGAGCATTTCAAGGTATTCCACGGAATGCAGCAGCTTGACTCCCAGATCGCCGTAGTGGGGGTACAGATCGGAGAAGGAATGATAACAGCCGGCGCATGGGGTCACCATGCGTTGAGCGCCCGTATTTTTTATCCGCTCTATGTTGGTCTTCGCATACTCGGCAAAGTCAGCGGAACCGGACAGGTACACGGGCAAGCCGCAACATCCTTCTTCCGTGGCGAAAGCGGTGAACGATTCACCGGCCTTTTGAAGATTTTTCATGAAGGCCGGCACAATTTTCATATCCACAAAACTGGGCACACAGCCCATGAACAGCAACGTGTCGGCTTTGTCGGGAAGCGATCCCTCCTCGGCCGCTTTTTTGAACTCAGCCGGATAAACCGATACGCGTTCTTCCTTTGAACTGGCGAACGGATTTCCCGTGCGGTGGATATTTTCCACCACGGCTTTATAGCTGTCCGGCATGAAACCGGCTTCGGAAAGCTTCCTGCGCGCGCTGGCGACTATTTCGGGAACATTGATCTGCGCGGGGCAGAAGTTGGTGCATGTGCCGCAGGTCGTGCACCGGAAATACGTATCCGCCAATTCCTGATTCGGTTCCATTTGACCGGTAAAAAGCTGATAGGCCAGGATGTTACGCCCCTTGGCGTTTCGCGATTCGCGATTACTGACGCTGAACGTGGGGCATCCCAGGCGGCAGAAGCCGCACATGACACACTTCAACAGCTCGTTATCGGCGGACTCTCCCAGGCTCCGTTGTCCCTCTCGTCCTTTCAACAACGGCTGGAACGCGAAATTGAAGTAAATGTCATTTACCTTCTTGTCAAAGCCCATCTTGCTGGGATTCAGGATATTATTCGGATCCAACGTCTGTTTCAACGACTTCATGATCTGAAAGGAAGCTCCCATTTCCCGCTCTATGAGAGGGGACCTGGTGAGGCCGGTGCCATGTTCGGCGCTGATGGTTCCATTATTTGCGAACGCCAGTTCCACCAGATCGTCGGCCGCGTCCTTGAGACGATCCCATTGGGAGGCGTCCATGAGGTCCACCACAAAGGTGGTGTGGATGTTGCCGTCTCCCACGTGGCCGAAGGTGGCCATCATGATGTTCCGCTTCCGGGCTATTTCCTGGGCGCCCCGGACCATATTGGGAATGTTGGAAATGGGGACGCCGAAATCCTCGCAAATGGGCGCAAGACGGTAGCCCGGTTTGATGCGCGAGAGCGCGGGCACCAGACCCGCTCGTCCGCGCCACATCTGAGCTTTTTCTGTGGGGTCGTCTGACCATCGCACGTCCATGCCGTTATGCGCCTGACATATATCCTGGATCTGTTCCATCTGTTCCTTGACCGCGGCCTTGTGGCCGTCCACCTCCATGATGACCATGGCTTCGATGGACGGAATATCCAGCTTCATGGCGTCCCGGACCACGTTTATACTTTCTTTGTCCATGATCTCGCCGGCGCACAGCGGGATACCCTTGGTCAGGATCTCGGTCATCGCCGCGCCCGCGTCATCCAGGTTCTCAAAGTAGGCGATGGCGAACGCCTCGTAATCGGGTTTGGGCTCGATCTCCAGGGTAATTTCGGTGACGATTCCCAACGTGCCTTCGGAATTGACAAACACATGGTTGAGATCATACCCGGTGGCCGACTTGGGCGCGTGAGTCCCGGTGCGGACGATCGTTCCGTCGGCGAGGACCACCTCCAGCGCCTTCACATAGTCCTTGGTGGCGCCGTACTTGACCGCTCTCAGGCCGCTGGCGTTCGTGTTCACCATGCCGCCCAGCGTGGCGATGGCGGCGCTGCCGGGGTCGGGCGGAAAAAACATATTATATTTGGCCAGGGCGGCGTTCAAGTGAGCGCAGATAACGCCGGGCTCGACCGTCGCGTAAAAGTCCGAGGGATTTATGGAGATGATTTTGTTCATCTTGCTCAGATCGAGCAGAATGCCTCCGTTGACGGGAAGCACCGCCCCGGTGACGCTGCTGCCGGAGCCTCGCGCGGTGACCGGTATTTTCGCTTCGTTGGCAACTTTGAGAATCTCGGATACTTTCTGGGTCGTATCCGCGTACACAATCAGGTCCGGTACGCCTTCATGGACAGACATATCCCTTGAGTAACAGACGCGCTCGGTTCGTTCTGAAATTACATTTTCGGGGCCGACTATATCAGTAATGACCGCGGCAAGGTCCATCAACGCCTCCTGCCAGAGAAAAGTTATCTTGTAATTACATTTTAGCTACATGTGGACTTTACAAAGAAAGCCGCAACCCTGTCAAGTGGATTGTCACCTATGGTGAATATGAGCGCAATATGGCCCTCAGACGGCTTATAAAGACCAATAAAATCAAAAAATAAATGAAAAAGGGACCTGTTCTTGTGTCACAGGCGGACACATGTGTCAAAGACAAGGTTATTTTATTTTCCCGGTTTTCATTAAAATCATGCGCGTATCGCTCGTGATAAAAGCGGGACCGCGACGTGGTTTATTCCTTCTCGTCAAGCAGATCAAGGGACTTGAGTTTCTTGTAGAGATAGGATCGTTCAACCCCCACAGCCTGGGCGGTCTTTGCGATATTACCTTCATACGCGGCCAATTTCCTCCGCAAAAACTCCCGTTCGAAATTTTTTTTGGCGTCTTTCAGTGAATCGCCCTCCATGGCGATAAGGGAGGGGTCTTCGTTCGGCTTTCTGGTCAGGAATCGGGAGACGTCTTCCGGGCCGATGACTTCACCGGGGGTCAGAATAACGATGCGCTCGATGAAATTCTTGAGTTCCCTCACGTTACCGGGCCAGTGGTATTTCAAGAGGATATCCATTCCCTCGGGACTGATTGATTTGGCCTGAGCGCTTGTGGTGGCCGCGTAATCTTCGAGAAATTCAACGCACAGCAGTGGAATATCTCCCGGACGGTCGCGGAGCGTAGGCACGTGAATCGGAATGACATTGAGCCGGTAATACAGGTCTTCGCGGAACGCGCCCTGTTCGATTTCCGCTTCCAAATCCTTGTTGGTCGCCGCGATGACTCGTACGTCCACCGTGTGTGTTTTGGCCCCGCCGACACGCTCGAACTTTTTCTCCTGCAGGATACGGAGGATTTTGGATTGCGTTTTCATGCTCATATCGCCGATTTCGTCCAAAAAGAGCGTGCCCTGATTGGCCAGGTCGAATTTACCGCGCCGGGATTCCGTCGCGCCCGTAAAAGCCCCTTTTTCATGCCCGAACAATTCCGATTCGATCAGCTCTTCGGGAATGGCGGCGCAATTGACTTCCACCAGCGGTTTGTCGTTTCTCTTGCTTTTGGCGTGGATGGAGCGGGCGACGAGTTCCTTTCCGGTGCCGTTTTCCCCCGTGACCAGAACCCAGGCGTTGGTGGGCGCCACTATTTCTATCTGCCGCTTGAGCTGGACGATGGGTTCGGATTCTCCGGTTATCTGCCGCTTCGGCGCAACCTGCTCCCGCAGGAGCAGGTTTTCCTGTTCGAGCTTCCACAGCCGCAGCGCGTTTTCCACCGTAAGCACCACTTTCTCCAGAGAAAGCGGTTTTTCGATAAAATCGAACGCGCCCAGTTTGGTGGCCTGGACCGCGGTTTCAACGTTGCCATGGCCGGAAATCATGATAACGGGAAGGCCCGGGCTGATTCGTTTTATCTTTTGCAGCGCTTCGATCCCGTCCATGCCCGGCAGCCAGATATCCAACATCACCGCGTCCGGTGAGTCTTCACGAATCATTTCGATGGCGCTTTCGGCGGTTTCGGCCGTCAGCACGGCGTAGCCTTCGTCGGCGAGCACGCCGCCGAGAGAGGCCAGAATGCTCTTTTCATCGTCAACTACTAAAATTGTCTCATCCATGCTACGTCCTCACGGGCAACTCTATTATCATGCGTATTCCATGGGGTTCGTTATCGCGCACCCTGATGAATCCGTTATGATCGGCGATAATCGTGCTCACAATGGCCAGCCCCAGTCCTGTTCCCCCTTTTTTGGTCGAGAAGTACGGTTCGAACAGATGCGGCTTGTCTTCGGGTGAGATTCCGGGCCCGTCGTCCACAACCTCTATCCGGACCAGATTTAAAATGGAATCGAAATCGGCGCTGACCACGATGGACCCGTTTCCGCCATCAAAGGCCCCCACCGCGTTGTCGAGCAGATTAATAAACACCCGTTTCATCTGTTCCCGGTCCAGATTGAGCGAAGGCGGTTTGTTGATCTGGACATAGGAGAATGAAAGGTCCTTGTGGGCCTGCTGATAGAGCGAGACGGTTTCCTCGATGATCTCACTTATATCGTTTGGAGTGGGGTTGGCCGCGGGCATGCGGGCGAAACTGGAAAACTCGTTGACCAGTTTTTTCAATTCCTCCACCTGGGTCACGATGGTGTTGGTACACTCGTCGAATACCTCAGGGTCCTCTGAAATCTGCCGCCGGTAGCGCTTTTTGAGCCGCTGCGCGGAAAGCTGGATGGGCGTGAGAGGATTCTTGACCTCGTGCGCGATTCTGCGGGCGACTTCCCGCCACGCCGACGCCCGTTGCGCTTTTTCGATGTGCGACAGATCGTCGAAAACAACGACCATACCTATGTAGCGTCCGTCCTCATCATGGAGCCGGTTGAAATTGACCGATAATGTCTTGGTTTCGGCCCCAATCTGAATCTTGACCGTTCTTCCCACCGAGCCGCTCTTGATCATATTGAGCTCATCGATGAATTCCCTGACAATTTCGCCATGGGGGGATCGAAGCACGGACCAGAAATTCCTATGGAGGTACTTTCCCGCGCGAATTTTCAGGATATGTTCCGCGGAACGGTTTATGGTGGTGATTACGCCGTTGGCGTCCACGGAAATGACTCCCGTGGCCACGTTTTCCAGAGTCACCTCCATATACCGGCGCCTCCGGTCGATTTCGAAGGCGCTTTGCAGAAGCTCCTTGTTGGTTTTTTCCAGCTCGGCTTTACCCTGCTTCAAGTCATCGGCCATCCGGTTGAAGGAAGCGACCAGCGCGCCGATTTCGTCAGGGGCCTCGGCGTCGATATGCACATCGTAGTTGCCCGCCGCGATGGCGTGGGTGCCGTCCACCAGCTTCTGAATGGGGCCGGTTATGCCGCGAGCCAGATAAAAGCTGAACCAGGTGGCGAGAAATATGATGAGAAGCGTCATGATTGAAAGCGTGATGTAGTGGGCCACCTTGAGCGGTCTGCGCACCATTCGCAGTTGTTCGTACTCTTCGAATCCACTGGAGATTCTGGATATCCGGTCGGCGATATCTCTCGGTAGCCGAGCGCTTATGGCTACAACGCCCTGACGCTGCGACGGCGCCGAAGCGTTAATGGGGGCGATGGCCAGCGCCAATTCGCCGCGCGAGGTGGAGCGGATTTCCGAAAGCGTGTTTTTTGAGTCTATGACCGAGGCTATGGCCTCTTCGAGCCCTCTGAGAGAAGACGCGATCTTTGCGTCGCCCAGATAGAGACCGGTGGGAATGGCGCCTTCCACGCTGTAGACCGCAAGGTAACTCAGCCCCCATTGCCGCCGCCGCTCTTCAAGCAAGATATTGAGCGCTTTCCGGTGTTCGGGGTCGAGCAGGTTTCGCGCCCCAATCTCATCGGCCAGGGTTTGCCCTTTTTGCGCCAGTCCGCTTTTGGCTTCGTTGTAGAAAATCTTTCCCAGTTCCAACGAGTTGCGCATGGACTGTTCCACGTTCGCGTCGAACCACTGTTCCACACTCGTGGATATAAACTGCATGGAAATGATGAAAAGAAAAAGCGTCGGCATGAGCGCCAAGCCCACAAATCCGGCCACGAGTCGGGTTTTGAGCCGCGCTCCGGGCTCCTTGCGCTTGCGTTCGAGAAACAGTTTCACCAGGTTGCGGACCACCAGGAAGATAAGCAGCAGGAGGAGAATCACATTAAGATTCACCAGCGCGAAGAAAAACACGCTGTTAAAGGTGGGGCCTTCAAATCCGGCGTGCAGGAAAACAACCTCCACGTAGGTGAAGCCGGCCAGAAAAATCAGCGCGAGAACTATGATGATGCGTTCGCGCCGCCTTTTTCTGGCTTCCTTATCCAGTGGAGCCCTGGTTTCTTTCCGTCTAAATAATTTCATGCCGTTTAATAGGTGAAAAAATATTCATGCCAATCGGTTTCAAAGTCCCACAGCGTTACAAAGTACAGAACATAATGAAGATACATGGGCAACCTGACTTTATTGAGTTCCGCTTTGATGCGAACGTAATACGTCTGATTTTTCTCCAGTTCACTTAACTTTATGAGTTTCAGGCCGTTAATCTCCGTCATAAGCGCTTTTGCCTTGAAAAACTCGTCCACGGTGAAAACTGAATCCGCTTCATTTTCATATGTTACCGTGAAATCGGTCTTTAACGCGTCATATTTGACGGTGCGGTTCAGAACGAAATTTGCGATTTTCCGGTCGAAGAGGAACGACCGCTTTTGCAGGAGTTCGATACGATAGGTGAAGGTAGTGGGGACGCCTTTCAGGATAGCGCGATTCAAGTCTTCGGAAAAGGAACCTTGCACGGTGCAATACAGCAGGAGATAGTCGGCGTCATTCGTGATGATGATATCTTCGATGGTAGCTTCCGCCGACCAACCGACCGCGCCACGCAGGAGCATGGTCAGCAAGATTATGATGATCAGAATTCCGCGCCGCTCCGGTTTCATAGCACAGGAAGTACAACATTATTTTTCGGAAAGAAATAATAATATGCATGGCGTGTCCCCATTGGCCCCTGAGCCCTGGCGGAAAGCGCCTGGAAAACGCCATGTAGGATGGAGTTATACCAGAAAAAGAGGGACAATGAAACGCGGACGGAAAAAGAAGACCCGCCCCGGCGCCGGAAAATGGAGATACGCGCCGGGAACGGACCTTAGAAATGAGTCGTCTTAAGCTGTCGCGGCGCTGGGCGCGGTAAGGGGTTCAATGGTGGATAATTTTTTGTCGTATTGCGCGTAATTGGCGAACCGCACTTCCATCCAATGATCCGGATTGAGCCGCATGGCGTTGAGCAGCTGATGGTTCATGGTATGCCCACCCTTATGCGCTATGAATTGTCCTATGATAGGCGCGCCGAAGAGCGAGATATCACCAATGAAATCCAGGATCTTGTGCCGTACGAACTCGTCCTGATAGCGTAGCCCATCGGGATTTAATACATTGAAATCGCCTAGAACGACGGCGTTGTCCAGCGAACCGCCCAAAGCCAGCCCGTTCTTCTTCAACAATTCGACTTCGTGCAGGAAACCGAACGTGCGCGCCCGGCTTATTTCCTTCTCAAAAGCCGCGGCCGACTGCAAAAAGCGATATCGCTGCCGTTTCAGCAGCGGATGATCGAAGTCGATCTGATAGTCGATTTGCAGGTTCGCGGCGGGAAGCGCGACTATTTTCTTGTCTCCTTCCGAGACCACAATCGGTTTTCTGATGAATACGAAACGCCTCAGTTTCCTCTGGGTCAGGATGCCCGCCGTTTTCAGCAGGTAAACCAATGGCGCGGCGCTTCCGTCCATGATGGGCGCTTCGGGTGAATCCACTTCGATGTCTATATTGTCTATACCCATGGCCATAACCGCGGCCATAAGATGTTCGATGGTCGATACTTTGGCGTTTCCAACACCGATTGTGGTGGCGTGCCGGGTGTCTACCACATTGTCCAAGTTCGCGCTGATTCGGGGAGAGCCGGGAAGATCTGAGCGAATGAACGTAATACCTTCGTCGGTGTTAGCGGGCTTCAGCTTGAGTCCAACTTTAGTTCCGCTGTGCAGGCCTATTCCAGCGCAACTCACCTCACGCTGAATAGTCCTCTGGTAGATTGGCATGGTACTCCCTCCTTTGGCGCGTTTCAGGAGAGCAAGCGTCATGCCACCTTGACCGTCGCCGAACCATAAATGTAACATGCTGAAATGATGGCATTATTTTGAACGCAGAGAGGCATTGTTTAACACGTCATATAGAGAATGTGTCTTTTAATACACAAAAAAATAAAACCATGTGTTTTTTTTTACACATGGTTTTGGATACACGCCGATTCCAACGCCCGGTTCGGGAAAGACAAATCGCGCGCCGGTATTTATGAACGCTCTTTGTTACTCCTGGGCCTTTTCCAGGACTTTTTCGCGCTCCTGGTCGCGGTTGATGTAGACCGCGCACTGCTCACACGGCCCCGGGCAGAGGGTGTACTGCGCCGCGCGCGTTTCGTGGCAGTACTGATGAGGATGATGATACGCCGGACAATCCGCCTTATGCTTGCAATCGTAAATGTTCCAGCATGGAGCCAGGATCATGAGATTCCGCAGGCAGGCCAGTGTAAAACCTCTCTCATGGATGAGTTGGTTGATGCGCCGTATTTGCAACACATCGAAATCGGTGTACAGACGATTGTTGGTATGAGGCGCGCGCAATGGTTTGATGAAGCCTTCTTTTTCATATTCCCTAATGCGCTTTTGTGACAGGTTTACCTCACGAGAAACCTCGTTGATGAGATACATGTCGCGTTTTTTTTCTGTAGAGTTCATACGTTCCCCGCTATTAGCATGTTCTGCGCACGTGGCGAGACGGGAGGTAGTCCGTGCAGGCGATACTCATCGAGCGTGAAGATATACTCCCGTAGTTTGCACAAAATAACAGATATACACGTTTTATTCAAGAAAATAGTGGGCGAATATATGTGCTTTCTATCACGATATTGTAAAGAGCAGGCTTTTAAGCTACTATCCGTGCATGAAACATACACCGATGACGTGGCGCCTCTGCGCTCTCCTGGCCCTGATCCTCGTGGGCTGCGCCCATGCCCCGGAACAACCGCCGGCCCGTGACACGGCGCTCATAAAGGTCGCCGGCAACGAAATTCCCCGCTTCACCGACGATCTGGATATGGACTCCCTGCTGCGAGCCCTCGAGCAAAGCAGACAGTATGCGGAGCGTCTCCCACCCGATACCATGTTCCAGTTCGGTCCGGACCGTTACCCCGCCAGCCATATGCTCGCGTCCATGGACCGGCTGGCGGCACTGCTTCGATCGCGGCCCCCAAAGGACGCGCTGCGGGAATCGATTATTCAGGAATTTGCCGTGTACCGCAGCGTTGGCGACAAGGGCAGGGTGCTGTTTACGGGGTACTATGAACCTCTTGTTGAGGTGAGCGCGGAGCCCGGCGAACGGTTTCGTTATCCCATATACAGGAAACCCGACGACCTGATTCAGGTGGATCTTAATGCGTTCCAGCTTGATTGCGGGAAGTCGTCAGTGACCGGCCGCGTGCAGAAGAAGAAAGTGGTTCCCTATTACAGCCGGGCTGAAATCGAGAGCAAGGCCGCGCTGGCTCAAAAAGGGCTGGAAATAGCCTGGGCCGAAAACCTTCTGGACACGTTCTTTCTACAGGTACAAGGGTCCGGCGTTTTGCGATTCACGGACGGCTCATATATGCGGGTACGGTACGACGGGCAGAACGGACTTCCTTACAAGAGCGTGGGCAAGCTATTGATAGAGGAAAATAAGATTCCGCGCGAAGGCATGTCCATGCAGGCCATCAGAGCGTACCTGACCGAACACCCGGAAGACGCGCCGCGTGTTTTGAATTCCAATCCCAGCTACGTGTTTTTCAGGGCCGCGGAAGACGGACCGTACGGAAATATCGGCGCCATTCTTACGCCCGGAAGATCGATCGCCACCGATCATCGTCTTTTTCCCAAGGGCGCGATCGTGTATATAGCCAGCAAGGAGCCGCTTGCGGACTGGCGGGGAGACGTGGCCGGATGGAAACCCTACGCTCGTTTTGCGTTTAACCAGGACACCGGCGGCGCGATACGGGGCCCAGGCAGAGTGGACGTTTTCTGGGGAAACGGGGCCTTCGCGCAGGCGGCGGCCGGATATTCCAAGGAGCCCGGTGAGCTGTTTTTTCTGATACTCAAAAAACCCGCTCGACAACAGGGCTGAGTCTCCGGCGCATCTGCGCAGGCCAATCCACGGGCGCCGGAGATCTTTTTATTGAAACCTAAAACATCATAAGGATTGTATCATGGCTAAAAAAGAACACGCCGCGGCGTGCGCCGCTTGTGGCGTCCCTATCCCGGAACGGATTTGTTACACCGAGGAGGGGAAGGCCGGAAAATCGTGTCCTACGCTTACTCAGCGCGAATTAATCGAACAGGCCAACAGGGAATACGAAGACCCGGAGGTGCGCAAATTCGCCCAGGCGGCTTCGATGCAGGAAGCGGAGGGCTACGCCAATCGTGATCAGCGGCCATATATCAGGCAGCCAGACAAAACAAGAATCGTGGAAATCTGTGAGTTCGCTCAAAAAATGGGCTATAAAAGGCTGGGGCTGGCCTTCTGCGTCGGTTTGGCTAGAGAAGCGGCGGTGGTTGACGATATCTTCAAACGGCACGGCTTTGAAGTTGTTTCGGCCATGTGCAAAGCGGGAAAGACCCCTAAGGAATTCCTGGGCCTGGAGGACGAACACAAAATTTGCCGCGGCATGCCCGAGGCCATGTGCAACCCGGTGCTTCAGGCCAAGCTTTTGAACGCGGGCGGCGCGGAGTTCAACGTGCTCCTCGGTCTTTGCGTCGGTCATGACAGTCTTTTCTTCAAATTCGCGGAAGCCCCCACAACCGTGCTGGCGGTCAAGGACCGGGTGACCGGGCACAATCCGCTGGCGGCTGTTTATCTTGCGGATTCGTATTATAGAAAGCTCAAAGTCTGATTTCGAGACCGGATTTTCCACACGGAGGAACAAGGCTTCAGCCGTCTTGACGTTTTTAGCGCCCCCCAGGCCTTATTGGACCGAGCGATTACATCATGTCCGAATTCCTGACCGGCCACATCGAACGGATTGTCTTTCAGAATCCTGAGAATAACTGGACCGTCGCCAGATTATCGGTGGAGGGGCGCCTGGATCCGATCACCGTTGTCGGCGCGCTGCCTGTTTCACAGCCCGGTGAGGTTCTTGAACTCAAGGGATCGTGGACGGATCATCCCAAGTTCGGCCGTCAGTTTGTCGTTGAATCCTCCCGTATGCTGATACCCTCCAATGTTGACGGTATCGAACGATTCCTGGCTTCGGGCCTTATTCAGGGTATCGGTCCGGTGATGGCCAGACGGCTGGTGAACGCTTTCGGCGCGGACACTCTTGAGGTCATCGAAAATGACATTCAACGGCTGCGCCGGGTCGAGGGTATCGGTAAGAAAACCATTGAAAAGATCTCCGAATCCTGGGGACTGCGCCGGGAAATGAGGGACCTTACGGTCTTTCTGCAAACACACGGGGTCAGCGTGGGACTGGCCCTGAAGATTTTCAAGCGTTACGGGGCCAATGGGCTGGAGGTGGTCAAACAGAACCCCTACACCCTGGTGACCGATCTCTTTGGGGTGGGATTTCTGACCGCGGACAAGCTGGCCCAGGAGATCGGCTTCGAACATGACAGCGTTTTGCGCGCCGAGGCTGGCGTGCTGTATGTTCTTCAGCGCATGATGGACAACGGTCATGTCTGCCTGCCCGATGAGCGATTATACGAGGAAAGCGTCAAACTCCTCGATATTCCCCAGCCAATCGTGGAAAGAGCCGTACGGGGGCTGATGGACAGGGACAAGGTCGCGCGTGAGGAGCTCGATGGACGCTTTTATTATTACACGCGCGCCATGTTTCTTGCCGAACGGGGCGTGGCCAAGCATCTTACCGATATCGTGCGCACGGGCCTCAACCTATCCATCACAAACTGGAAAGCCGATATGGAATGGGTGGAGAATCAGCTTACCATCAGTCTGAACGAAGAGCAGCGGCGGGCCATCGAGGGCGCGCTCACGAATAATGTGTTTGTGGTAACGGGCGGACCGGGTACCGGGAAGACCACCATCGTGCGGGGTATTCTGGAGATGATGAACCGCCGGGGACTCATGGTGGCCCTTGCGGCGCCGACCGGAAGGGCGGCAAAACGGCTGTCGGAAACCACCCAACGGGAAGCGAAAACAATCCACCGGCTGCTCGAATTCAATCCCATCGCGGGCGTATTCAAACGTGATTACGACCATCCGCTGGACGCCGACGCCGTAATCATTGATGAAGCGTCCATGGTGGATACCCCGCTTATGTACAGCCTGGTAAAGGCGGTTTCCCCGGACGCTTCCCTTGTTTTGGTGGGTGACGTCAATCAGTTGCCCTCGGTGGGTCCGGGGTCGGTGCTCAGGGATATAATCGAATCAAAATCGGTCCATGTGGCCTGGCTCACGGAAATATTCAGACAGGCGCGAGAAAGCCGCATAGTCATAAACGCTCACCGGATCAATGAAGGTCTGTTCCCCTTCATAGAGCAGCCGCCCAACGATAATCTGATGGACTTTTACTTTCTGGAGCACGAGGACCCGGAAAAGGTCCTTGAGCTGATTATAAAGCTCTGCTCGAAAAACATCCCCGAACGTTTCGGCCTGAACTCCTTGCATGATATTCAGGTGATAACGCCCATGAATCGCGGCACGGTCGGCGTAACCAACCTTAATAAGGAACTTCAGAACGCGCTGAATCCCGCCGGCCAGGGAATCGACAAGGGCGAAAGAACCTTCAGGGTCAACGATAAGGTGATGCAGCTGCGGAACAACTATGACAAAGAAGTGTTCAACGGCGATATCGGCAACGTCATCAGTATCGATCAGGAAACGCGATCACTGAAAGTCATGTTCGATATAGGCGTGCGGGAATATAGCCTGAGCGATATGGATGAGCTGGCGCTGGCGTACGCCATCAGCGTTCATAAATCTCAGGGAAGCGAATACCCGGCGGTGGTTATGCCGCTCCTGACGCAGCATTATATGATGCTGCAGCGGAACCTGTTGTACACCGCTATTACACGAGGTAAAAAACTGGTCATCGTTATCGGCGCCAAGAAGGCGCTGTCCATCGCTATCCGCAACGACAAACCTTTGGAGCGTTTCAGTCTGCTCAAACAGCGGCTTCGGAGTGAACTGGGCGAAGCCGGCGACCGAGAACGGCCGGTTCCCACCCTTTGAGCGCCGGCGCCTCCCATCCCCCTGTTTACATTGCCGCATGGAATGGTTAAAAAATCATTTGTCATTTACTTTTGGCTGGCTATGAACTAAAAATATACGAATACGCTCGGCGGGCGGCCTTTGTTTATGGCCGCATTGCGGGCTTTCGAGAAACTGTGCTAGTCTGATAAGCAGCGTTCCCGTTCGGGACGTTCACACATAAAACCTTCACCTCGCCGCATCGGAGGTTGACAAAAATCTGTTGTAGTTTCGAAATGGCCTTGTTTCGATGGGAGAATGGGAGAGAGGTATCGAATGTTTCAGAAAGAGATCAATCCCAACAACATTCAAACAGCGGATCTGGTAGTCTGTATACCCTCCTATAACGAGGCTGATTCCATTTCCTTTCCCGCGCAAATAGCCGGTCAGGGCATGGTGAAATATTTTCCCGACGCAAAAAGCGTTCTGATAAACTGTGATAATAACTCTCCGGATGGAACCAGAGACGTTTTTTTGGACACTCCGACAGAGGCGCCCAAGATATATTTGTCCACCGAACCGGGCGTCAAAGGGAAAGGAAATAACTTCAAGAATCTGTTTAGAAAGGTGGCCGAGCTGAAAGCCCGGGCCGTGGTTGTGGTCGACGCGGACCTGAAAAGTATCACGCCCGAATGGATCAAACACCTGGGAGAGCCGCTGTTTCAAGACTTCGACTATGTTGCGCCCATCTATATGAGGCATAAATATGACGGAACCATTACCAACAGCATCGCCTATCCGCTGACCAGATCGTTGTACGGACGCCGGGTGCGCCAGCCCATCGGGGGCGATTTCGGGTTTTCCAAACGGGTCAATGATATCTATTTGAAAGGCACGGCGTGGACCGAGTCGGTGGCCAATTTCGGTATCGACATATGGATGACTTCCCTGGCCATGAATCACTCGGTTCCCATCTGTCAGGCGTTCATGGGACGGCCCAAAATTCACCGGACCAAGGATCCGGGGTCGGACCTGGGACCGATGTTCCGACAGGTTGTGGGTACTATTTTCGACATTATGCTCCAGTTTCAGGACACCTGGATAAACACAAAGTGGAGCAGGCCGACCGCGATTTACGGATTTAATCTGGGAGAGCAGGAACAGCCTCCCCCGGTGAGCGTAAACGCGGAGAACTTGTACCATAAATTTCAGGCGGGGTTAAACCAGTACGAGACGTTGTGGAAAAAGATTATAACTCGGGATGTTTTCAATAAATTATACGAAATAGCTGGTATGGATCAGGAACGGTTTGAGTTTCCTACGCAGTTATGGGCCAAAGTATTATTCGATGTGGCGGTTGCTTTTCGTGATCGGGAAAGTGAGCGGGATACCATCATGGAGTCGCTTATTCCCATCTATTTCGGGAAAACCCTCTCATTTGTGAAAAAGACAGAGAGGATGTCTATGAAGCAGGCGGAAGAACTCATAGAAAACGATTGTCTGATCATTGAGGAAGCGCGACCATATTTGAATAAAAGCTGGAAGGGAGAATAGATGGCAAAGAAAATTCTAATAGTGGATGATGAAGAGCACATTCGTTTTCTATATTCGGAAGAACTGAAGGAAGAAGGCTACGATGTAATAACCGCGGAAAGCGGTTTCAAGCTGCTGGAGCGGATCAGAGAGGAAAAGCCGGATCTTATCGTGCTCGATATCAAGATGGTTGACTACAACGGGCTGGACCTGCTGCAGGACATTCGGAACGAGTATTACGATCTCCCCGTGGTCCTGTGCACGGCCTATGACGCCTTCAAGGAAGATATCAAATCGGTCGCGGCTGACTTTTACGTCGTAAAGTCTTTTGATCTGACCGAACTCAAGAAAAAGATCGCCATGGCGCTGGAAGCCACGGCCGCATAGGACAGCCTCTGAGCTTACTGCCGAACGGTCGCCAGAAGGATGACGCCGCTCGTGAGAAACACCACATTGGCGAGCCACCCGGCGACCACAGGCGGCAGAGCGCCGGACTGTCCGGAGGTAATACTCACGCTGTAGAGCGTAAAATAAAGAAAAGCCGCCATAACCCCCATCCCCACTCCCGCCGCAATACCGCCTTTTCTTTCGGTCCGGAACGCGATGGGGATTCCGGTCAGCGTCATCACCACACAGACAAAGGGAAAAGCTATTTTCCCCTGTAAGTCGGTTTCATATCGAGTCGCGTCGTAGCCCTCCAGGCGCAGTTTTTTGGTATAGGCCCGCAATTCGGTCAGGGTCAGTTCTTCCGGTTTTCTTACCGTGTGCTTGAAGTCATCGGGCGTTTCCACGAGCGCAAAAGCGCTGCTGTCGAACCGGCGCGAACTGTACTCGCCGTTGCCCTCGCGCGCCTGAACAATTCCCTGTTCGAATTGCCAATGGTCGCCCATCCATTTCGCGGAACGCGCGTCGATACGTTCCAGCAGTTCGAAGGTGGGCGAGAGCTTGTATATGGTTATGCCGTGCAGCGTTTGCCTATCGGCGTCATAGTAGTCGATATGATAAATGATGCCTTTCCCCCGGTGCCATATCTTTTCGTTGCGAAAAAACGTGGTGATGGGTTTTTTCAGCACCTGTTCCTGCCATATACGGTTCGCTTTCTGGTGAAGCGCCGGAAGAGTCGTTTCATTGAGAAAAAAGAGGCCGATGGTGAAACATACCGAGACCAGCAAAAGAGGGTAGGTGATTCTCAGAAGGCTGATGCCGCTGCTCCTCAGCACCAGCAGTTCTCTCCGTTTGGCCATGAGGCCCAGCGTTATAATTGCGCCCAGAAGCGTGGCCGCGGGCAGTATCTGCTGGACGATCAGAGGAATTTGATACAGATAGTAGGCGACAACGAATTTAAAGGCCGCCCCCGCCTCCACGAAGTTGTCTATTTTCTCGAAGAAGTCCACCACCAGAAAAATGGCCGTAAACGCGGCGAGTGTCGTGAAAAAGAATTTCAGAAACTCGTTGGTGATATGGCGGGTTACAATTCTCATACGTTTTGCGCGAAAGGATGCTTGAGCTTTTCGAATAGCGTCGCGGTAAACTCTTCAACTTTCTCAAGAGCTCGAATGGGCGCTTCCCGAGCGGCTTTCCGCAACATATAGACGGCCAGCAGGCCAAAAAGAACATTGGGCGCCCACATGCCCACGGCGATGGGGAAGTTGTTCATCTCCCCCATGTTCAAGGTAATACTCAGAAGGACGTAATAAATGAGAAAGCAGAACAGTCCCACAATCACGCCGGTGGAGCGGCGCCGGTTCGTGGTCTGAATGCCCAGGGGGACTCCCAGCAGGCACATGACCACGCAGGAGAACGGAAAGACGAATTTCTTGTGCAGTTCTATCAGGATAGCCCGCCCCGTGGGATCGTCGGTTCCCAGCTTGGCGATGTTTTCCTGCATCTCGGAATAGCTCATTTCCTTTCCCTTTTTCTTGCGAGGGGCGTACTGGGCGAAATCCTGCAGGTTCAGGTTCACGTCATAGCGGGAAAAGGAGATATTCTGCGTTCTGTCCATTTCTTTTTCCACGCGGCTGATCGTGCCGTCGAAAAGGCGTATGGTCACCACTTCGCCGTTGGGCTGGTTGAGGATATAGCCGCGAGGGGCGATGACGGTATTGGTTACCTTGGGATCGCGTTCGTCCGAAATCAGCACGTCTTCCATAAGACGTTTTTCAGGGTCATACGAACGCATGTAGATGATTACATTATCAAAGGCGTTATTGAAGACGCTTTCCTTGACAGCCAGATCGGCCCTTGTTCTCGCCAGGTCCAGCAGTTTTACCTTGAAAGCGGAATTGCCCCAGGGAAGCGCGTAGAACGAGAGCGCGGAGGTCGCCACGTACAAGGCCACGGCGAATACGATTACCGGCGGAAGCAACTGGTAGACGCTCAACCCGGCGTTCTTCATGGCCGTAACTTCTCCGTCCGAGGACATGCGCAAAAAGGCGAGCAAAACAGCCAGCAACCCGGCCATGGGCAGGGTGAACACGAACACGAACGGCAAAATGGTCAGTATGAGATAGCCGACGCTGGCCAGCCCGACCCCCCTGGTCATGACCATCTCCGTAAGCTGGAGGATCTTACCCAGCAGCAGGACCACGGTGAACACCAGGATGCTGACCAGGAACGGCCCCATGATCTCGCGGAATATGTACCAATTGAGCAGGCGTTTCATGATTGTGGAGCATAGTATAGGACAAGGTCTAAATCAACAATAAGACGCGCCGGTTACACTCGATTGCGGTCCCGCGCAAGGGACCGGCGCTCCGACCATCGTTCTCATCTGTTGACTTACCGCAAGATTCCGTTTATGTGCACTGGTATGAGCGCGGAACCCATTCGAAAAAGTCTGGAACGGCTGGAGAAACAGACGTTGGCCCCACAGGCGACCTTCAGCGCCGAGAGCAAGGGCCGGCCCACGCCCGAGGAAGAATGCGATCTCAGGACCGCGTTTCAGCGCGACCGGGATCGTGTGGTGCACTCCAAATCGTTTCGGCGGCTCAAACATAAGACCCAGGTTTTTCTGGCGCCTACCGGCGATCACTACCGAACCAGGCTGACCCATACCTTGGAAGTGGCGCAAATCGGCCGCACTATCGCCAAGTGTCTGCGCCTTAACGAAGATTTAACCGAAGCGATCGCCCTGGCTCATGACCTCGGCCATACGCCGTTCGGTCACGCCGGCGAAGCGGCGCTGAACCGGATCATGCCGGGAGGGTTCTCGCATCATTACCAGAGCCTCAGGGTGGTCGACAAGCTGGAAAAGAACGGCGCCGGCCTGAACCTGACTCATGAAGTGCGCGAAGGCATTATGAAGCATTCCAAGGGTAAGGGGCCCATACTGCCTGAATCTCCGGAGTCGCTTTCCCTGTCCATGGAAGGCAGGGTGGTACGCATCGCGGATATCATCGCCTACATCTGTCATGATCTGGACGATGCCATCAGAGGCGAAGTGGTGTCCGAGGACCGGATTCCCGCCGATTGCGTCAGGGTGCTTGGGCAGCGCAATTCACAGCGTATTGGAACCATGGTGCGGGACGTGGTTTTGCAATCCCAGAAAACGGGGTTGGAAAAACTGGCCCTGAGCGTCGAAGTGCAGGAAGCCATGGTGAAGTTGCGCAAATTCCTTTATGATAACGTATATGAGGTGAGTCTGGTGCACGAGGAGTTTCATCGCGCGACCAATATCATTTATCAGTTATTCGAAACGTTTCAGCGTGACGATGGCGCGTTTACCAAATGGATCGGGCCTCTGGTTCCTCAGGAACGGAGGGACCGAACGATTTGTGACTTTGTCGCCGGAATGACGGACCGTTATGCGGTCAATTTGTTCGAGCGGTTATTTGTGCCGCGTCCCTGGGCCGTGCTGTAATCCGTAAAACTTGACACTCCAGACGCCGCCATGCTACTGAAAGTAGGCCGATCTCAAGGAATTCTCAGGCCTTAGCTCATTGTTTGGACACCTAGTCCGGGACGGAGCGATCATGCCCAAAGAAGATGACGATATTATAGAGCTTACGGAAATTGTCGAGGAGGAGGAAGGCGAAGAGGACGATTTTATGAAAGAATTGTCCGATGATTCTTTCCTGACCGCAAGTGAAGCGCCCTCAAGTGACAGCGACATCGAAGGTGACGATGAAGTAAGCGCGTTCTTCTCTTCCGGAGGAGCGGATCTCGCCGAACCGGAAGCGCCTGCGAAAGGCGGCCCGGAACCGGAAACCGCGGCGTCGCCCGAGGAAAAGGCCTCGGAAGATTTCGATTCGTTCCTGGTAGACCTTGAAGATGATTTGCAGCAGGAGCAGGACGCTTCCAGACCGCGGGAAACGGCGCCCTCCGAGCCGGAAGAATCACTGTTGGAAGAACCGGAGGAGGAGCTTCAGATCGAGCCCGAGCCTGAGACGGAAGAGGAAGCTTTTCTGAACCAGAACGATATCGATGACTTGGAAAAGCAGTGGGCGCAGGCGCTTGATGAAACATCGAGTGATGTGACGGAGATCGAGCCGGAGGCCGAGGTGGCCGAACTGGATGAAGCGGCCGCGTTAAACGACCTGAGCCTCCCGGTCGAAGCGGATCAGGCCGCGAATATGGGAACATTCCCGGCCATCAATCAGCAGGATCTGGAGGAGACCCTCGAAAGGGTGGTGCGCGGAGTTCTGGAACCCATCGCCGAACGAGTTTTCGCCGAAGTGGCGCAACAAATAATTGCGCGTGAGATCGACCGATTGAAAAAGGACATCGAAGGTCTGGAAGAATAAGACCGGCAGCTTTTCCCGACCACGGTTCGCCCAGGGGATTACCGTTTTCGAATCCCCTTTTCTATTTGTAAAAGATGTCCTGACGAATAGAGCATGGCGGCTTTGAGTTAGTATCACATTCGGCTTTTCGTCGGATAGCTGTTATCAATAAATGTGCGGAGCGGTATTATTATGTCTGAATTATCCAAGTCGTATGAACCCAAGGAAGTTGAAGAGAAATGGTATCAATACTGGCTGGAAAATAAGTTGTTTCATGCGGATGAGAGCAACCCGGAAAAGCCTTATTCCATTGTAATCCCGCCGCCCAACGTAACCGGCACCTTGCACATGGGGCATGCGCTCAACAATACGCTCCAGGACATCATGTGCCGGTACAAACGCATGATGGGCTACAATGTGCTCTGGATGCCGGGCATGGATCATGCGGGAATAGCCACCCAGAATGTCGTGGAACGCAGGCTTGCCGAAGAAGGAACAGACAGGCACGAACTCGGCCGCGAAGAATTCATCAGGCGAGTTTGGGAATGGCGGGAAAAGTACGGCGGCATTATCATTAATCAGCTTAAACGGCTTGGCGCTTCCTGCGACTGGGACCGTGAACGCTTCACCATGGATGAGGGGCTGTCACGCGCCGTGCGTCAGGTTTTCGTTACGCTCTATAATGAAGGCCTCATCTACCGCGGCGACTACATTATTAATTGGTGTCCGCGCTGCGAAACGGCGTTGGCCGACCTGGAACTGGACTATCACGAACGTGAAGGGGCGCTTTACTATATCCGGTATCCGGTAAAGGGAGAGGACGCCTACGTTGTCGTCGCCACCACGCGTCCTGAAACCATGCTCGGCGATACCGCCGTGTGCGCCAATCCTGAGGATGAACGCTTCGCCGGATTCCGGGACAAAACGCTTGTGCTGCCGCTCATGAACAGGGAGATCCCGTTCATCCTCGACAGCTACGTCAGCATGGAGTTCGGCACGGGCGCGCTGAAGATTACGCCCGCGCATGACATCAACGACTTTGAGATCGGCGCGCGGCACAAATTGGACACCGTGGTGGTGATCGACGAAAAAGGGCGCATGAACGACAACGCCGGGCAATACGCCGGATTGGACAGGTTCGAGGCCCGTAAAAAAGTGGTGGAAGATCTCAAGGCCCAGGGGCTGCTTGAGAAAATCGACCCCTATAATCACAGCGTGGGCCATTGCTACCGTTGTAAAACCATGATCGAGCCGCTGCTTTCCAAACAGTGGTTCATCAAAATCAAACCGCTCGCCGAACGCGCCATTGAAGCGGTCGAATCGGGCAAGACCCGCATTATTCCCTCCATGTGGGAAAAGACCTACTATGAGTGGATGTATAACATCCGCGACTGGTGCATATCCCGGCAGATCTGGTGGGGACACCGTATTCCGGCCTGGTACTGCGCACAGTGCGGCGCCATTGTGGTAGCCATGGAGGAGCCGTCATCCTGTCCAACCTGCGGTGGGGCCGTGACCCAGGAAACCGATGTTCTGGACACCTGGTTCAGCTCGGCCCTGTGGCCTTTTTCAACCATGGGGTGGCCGAACCAGACCCAAGAACTCAAGACGTTTTACCCCACGAGCTGTCTGGTGACGGGATTTGACATCCTGTTTTTCTGGGTCGCCCGCATGATGATGATGGGGCTTCATTTTATGGACGACGTTCCTTTCCGCGATGTGTACATCCACGCCCTGGTGCGCGACGCGGAAGGGCAAAAGATGAGCAAATCCAAGGGCAACGTCATCGACCCGCTGATTATCATGGACAAGTTCGGCACCGACGCCTTCCGTTTTACGCTGGCCGCCTTTGCGGCTCAGGGCCGGGACGTTATCATGTCCGAGGAACGGGTCGAAGGGTACCGCCACTTCGTGAACAAGGTTTGGAACGCCACCCGGTTTTCGCTCATGAACCTGCAGGGATATGATTCTTCATACCGGATAAACCGCGATGAAATGACGGTGGCCGACAAATGGATAATGAGCCGTTTGAGCGAGGTGAGCCGGGAAACGATTCAAGCTCTGAACGAATACCGGTTCAACGACGCGGCCAGCGCGGTCTATCAGTTTGTCTGGCATGAGTTCTGCGACTGGTACGTGGAACAGTCCAAGCTGGTGTTTAACGGGAAGTATCAGCCCGAATCACTGCAGACAAGCCAGGCCGTCCTGTATGAATGTTTGAGCGCCATTACCCGGCTGCTCCACCCGTTTATGCCCTTTGTCACCGAAGAGATATGGAGCAGGCTGTCGGATAACGGCGCCAGTGTCATGCGGGAGTCCTATCCCCAGCCGGACGGGTGGGTGGACGCTGAAGCCGAGCGGTTGCAGCGCAAGATTGTGAACGTCATTACCGGGATACGCAATATCCGGGGGGAAATGAATATCCCGCCCTCCACCAAGCTGAACGTGATCGTGCATGGTCAGGAACAGGTCGCCCTGGATGAGATTACCGCTTACGGGCCGTACATCCAGGAACTCGCGCGGGTGGACGAGATCACGGCGCAGTTGGGCGGAAAGCGTCCCCTCAAGGCCGCGGCCGCCGTGGTGGACGATCTGGAGCTGTTTATCCCGTTGGCCGGGGTTATCGACCTGGACGAAGAAATGAAGCGTCTCACCAAAGAGATCAACAAAGTGGAGAAGGAACTGGGGTTCGCGCGCAAGAAGCTGGCGAATGAAGATTTTCTTGCCCGCGCGCCGCAAGAGGTCGTGGATAAGGAACGCGAAAAAGCCACTAATTTCGAGACAAAGCTTCAAAAGCTGGATGAAAACCTCAAACGTCTCCAGTCCATAGCCTGATTTACTTCGAGGTTAAAAAGCCAGGAGTGATTGTTTAGAGCGTTTGCGCTTATAAGTCAAAAAGAGAGGGAGCTCCCTAAAAAGAGCTCCCTTTTTTATCCGCCATCAAAATTTTCAAAGCCCTGACGCAACACCGGTTGGTAGCGCCCGGCCGCGTCGCCTATCGAGCTTTCCGGGCTACGCCGATCAGCCCTGGCCCAGTTCTTCGGAACGAGTGGTCGCGTCTTCTATGGCCTCCATAATCAGGCCGCGGATACCGCCCCGTTCCAGGGCGTAAAGCCCGGCGATAGTAGTGCCGCCCGGAGAGGTGACCATCTCCTTGAGGACCGCCGGATGCTTCCCCAGTTCGGCGACCATCCGCGCGGCCCCAATGACCGTCTGCACGGCCAGTTTGGTGGCGACATCGCGCGCGAGGCCCATATTCACGCCGCCGTCGGACAGCGCTTCTATGAACTGAAATACGTAGGCCGGCCCACTGCCGCTCAGCCCGGTTACCGCGTCCATCATTTTTTCTTCCACCACCACCGCGATACCGATCGCCTCGAAAATTTCACGCGCCACGGCAAGGTCTTCGTCGGTGGCGTGAGTCCCCTTGCACAACGCCGCGGCCCCGGCGCCGATCAGCGCCGGAGTGTTGGGCATGACCCTGATAACCCGGCTCCCCTTGGCGAGTCCGTTTTCCAGGGTGGCTATGGTCGTGCCCGCGCAGATCGATATCATAAGCTGTTGCGGACCGGACGCCGGTTTGTACGAAGCCAGAGCCTTGGGGACCACTTGCGGTTTTACGGCCAGGACGACGATATCGCATTGTTTGCCCATTTCGACAGCGTCCTTAAACCCGCCCACGCCGTACGTCTGTTCCATATATCGCAGCCGTTCGTCCATGACGTCGAACGCCTTCACGCGGTCGGGCGTGGACACCTTGTGTTCGATCAACCCTTTTATAAGGGCTTCACCCATATTACCCGCGCCGATAAAACCGATTGTTCCCTTCATGGTTTCCTCCATTTATACGAAAAAAGGCTTATGAGCTTGTCATCACAGTGTTTTCTCGTTATAAGTCTTTAGGGCATCAATAATCAACATTGTAATCTTAGGCCGGGTAACACCACACCACGAATCGTCGTGAACATACGAACGGAAGGATTAGCTATGGCGTGGGATTGGGAGAAATTACAGCAAAAAAAGCGAAGCGGGCCCGGTGGTCAACAATCGTCTGACATCGATGAGGTCATGCAGCGGATTAAAAGGTATAAGAGCAATCTGCCGGGTGTGCCGTTGATCATCGCTATTCTTTTGGCAATCTGGCTGCTCACTGGCATCTACATTGTGGCGCCGGATGAGGCTGGAGTTGTGCTACGCTTTGGTAAAATGATATCGACCACGGGCCCTGGCCCTCACTATCACCTGCCGTACCCCATAGAGACGGTTTTCAAACCGAAGGTGACCAAGGTGCGGCGGCTTGAAATCGGCTTCCGAACCATTTCAGCCGGCCAGCCGGCTCGTTACCAGAGAGTCCCCGCTGAATCCCTCATGCTTACCGGTGATGAAAATATCGTGGATGTCCAGTTTATCGTGCAGTACCAGGTCAAGAACGCCGCCGATTTCCTCTTTAATGTGTATGACGTGGAAAGAGTCGTCCGTAACGCCTCCGAGGCGTCCATGCGCCAGGTGGTGGGCAAGAACAAAATAGACGAAGCGTTGACCGAGGGTAAATTCAAACTGCAGCAGGACACCAAGGTTCTGCTACAGGATGTTCTGGACAAATACCAGGCCGGAATCACCATTGTAGCCGTGCAGCTTCAGGACGTTCATCCCCCGCAGGAGGTTATACAAGCATTTAAAGATGTGGCCTCGGCCAAGGAAGACAAAATTAAATATATTAACGATTCGCAAGGATACGCCAACGATATTCTGCCCAAGGCCAAAGGCCGGGCGGCTGAAATTGTCAACGAAGCGAGAGCGTACCAACAAACCAAGATCAACTACGCCCAAGGTGACGCGAATCGTTTTCTGCAGACTCTGAAGGAGTATCAGAACGCCAAGGAAGTCACGCGCGACCGTTTGTACCTTGAAACCATGGAAAAGGTCATGTCCGAGTCCAAGAAGATAATCGTGCCCAGCAAGGTGGGGGAAGGCATCATGCCGCTCTTGCCTCTGAAAGGATTCGACGACGGACGCGAACCGGCGACGGGAGGTGAGAAAAAATGAAACGACTTCTGACTCTCATCGGAATCGTAATAGTCGGCCTCCTCATTCTCCTTAATCTGGTCTTTTTCACGGTGCGCCAGGATCAGCAGGCCATTGTGCTCCAACTCGGCAAGCCCATGAAGGTCATAAAGGAACCAGGCCTGAACGTGCGTTTGCCGCTTATTCAGGAAGTTCTGTATTTCGAAAAGAAGCTGCTCATGTACGACGCGGCGCCCGCCGAGATTCTGACCCAGGACAAGAAAAACCTGGTGGTCGATAATTATTCGGAGTGGAAGATCATAGATCCTCTGAAGTTTTACCAGACCGTACAGACCATAAGCGGAGCGCAGTCCCGCGTGGACGATATCGTCTATTCCGAGCTACGGGTTGAATTGGGCGTGCATTCCCTGCTGGAGATCCTGTCCGGTGGGAGAGCGAAGCTCATGAATTCCATAACCGAAAAAAGCGATAAAGCGGCCCGCGAATACGGCATTGAAGTCGTGGACGTGCGTATTAAACGAGCCGACCTGCCTCCGGAAAATGAAAAGGCGGTATACGGCCGAATGCAGGCTGAACGCGAACGGCAGGCCAAGAAATATCGTTCCGAGGGTCAGGAGGAAGCGCAGAAAATCCGGTCCATAGCCGATAAGGACCGGGCCATCATCCTGGCGGAAGCCTACCGGGAAGCGCAGGAGATCAAAGGCAAGGGCGACGCGGAAGCCATTCGCGTTTATGCGGAAGCCTTTCAGAAAGATCCCGAGTTTTACCGCTTCACCAGGAGCCTGGAAGCGTACTCGAAGTCGATGAATAAGGACGCGACACTCGTGCTGACCCCGGAAAACGAGTTCCTGGATTATCTGCAGGGCGTAAAGGGGCCGAGCAAGTAAACTTTTTCACGCCAACAACAAAGGGCCGCGCGGCGTGATCGCCGCCGGCCTTTTTTTCGTTTGTACCGCAGCGCCATTCATGGTAGACGGCGCCCCTTGCTCACTTCTGCGGTTTGGTCGTGTCACAGGGGCAAACGCCTCAGCGCCCGCCAAGCGGGATTGCCTCTCCTCAGAAATAATTTCAATTCACGCTTATCGTTTAATTTTCACGCTTCTGAAACGGAAAGAAACGGAATAAGCGTCCCGTGCCTCATATTTAAGGCTCAAGACAAACCCCTGCGCGTCGATATAAAAATCAAAACATATTTGAGTTGAACCGGCAATCCTCCAGCGACCGCGATCAAGGAGTGCGCAACGTGGATATTATTCATTTTGAGGGAACGGACAAGTTTGAATTAAGACAGGTCGGCGGCAAGGGGTTTTCGCTGATCAAGATGACGCGCGCGGGTTTTAATGTGCCGCCCGGTTTTGTTTTATCGCCGGCGTTTTTTGCTCCAGGGATTAAATCGATCCAGGAGACTGATGACTGGAAAAGCTTTGCCGCCTGCCGGGATGAGACACGTTTTGAGAGCCTGCTGCAACCGGTGCGGGAGCGTTGCGACCATTTGGAATTTGCACCCGGCCAGCGCGAACAACTGAAAGCCGCGTTCGACAGACTGGGACCTGATGGTCCCGGTATTTTTGCCGTGAGGTCGTCCTCGCCGCAGGAGGATCTGCAGAACGCCTCATTTGCCGGAATGTACGAAACCGTTCTGGGTGTTACGCCGGCAAAAATGGAGCAGGCGATCCGTGAGGTGTTCAAATCAGCGATTGATGTCAGGGTCGTACGCTATAAAAAGGCGCACGGATTCGACCCCTACGCCATCTCCATTGCGACCGTTATACAGAAACAGATTCCCAGCGAAGCGGCCGGCGTGGGCTTTTCGGTAAATCCCCTGAACAACTGTTACGACGAAGTGGTTATCAACGCCAACTGGGGGCTTGGCGAAAGCATTGTCTCCGGCCAGGTGACGCCGGATCAGTTCGTCATAGACAAAGTTCAAAACCGGATTATCGATAAGGAGCTTGGCGGTAAGGAGCTTTCCCTGTTCCTGAAGGATGACGGCAGTGTCGAGGAGCGCAGGGACGCGCGTCATGACGCGTTTGCCTTGAATGACGATCAGGCGCTCGAACTGGCCAGGCTTATTGAGGATGTTGAACGGTATTATGGATTGCCCATGGATACCGAATGGGCGTTTTATCAAGGCCGGTTATTTCTGTTGCAGGCTCGGCCCATCACCACCAGCCTGCCCCTGCATCCGATATTTCAGACGAAGCCCGGCGCGCCTCGCGCCGTGTACCTGGATTTGACTCTGGTGGAGCAGGGAATTCAAAAACCGCTTTCACCGCTGGGGTGTGAGTTCTTCGGGAGCATTACCGAATCGATGTACAATCAAAGAATGGGTAAGCCTCTGGGTAAAGACGCCATAAACGGTTTGGCGGCTTCAGCGGGTGGGCGAACTTATGTTAATCTTTCCAACATGCTGCTGATGATGAGCAAAAAGCGTGTGGCGGATCAATTCAGACCGCTCGATACCTACGCCGCGGACGCTATCGAAAGCCTGGATGAAACGCAATACAAACCGGCCAAAAAGCCGGCCCAATTGAAGGGCGTCATGCTGAGCGCTCTTTACAGCTCGGCGGGCATGGTTGGTTCGTCACTGGAAGGCCTGGTGGCCCCGGAACATTTGGATGAGAAATATAAAAAAGGCGTATCGGAGTTTGTTCAGGCCCTGGACGCGTTGGACGCGGAACAACTGCCCCTTGGCGAATATTACAAAAAGATGGTGGATCTCATTGTTAGCCTCATGTCTCATACAACGATCCCGACCCTGATTGACGCGGAAATGTCAAAATCCTTTCTCACCAAAATGTTCGCAAAAGAAGACGAAGAGATTCGCCGCCTGTCGGATAAGCTCGACCGCGCGCTGCCTCATAACGTCACGACCGAGATGGGGCTGAAATTGTATCAGCTTGCGCGGCTGTGCAGGCCCGAGGATGTGGTATCGGAGGCGGTGTTCAATCGGCGGGTAAAAGGCCGCGCCATGCCGGAAGATTTCCTGGGGGCGTGGGACGAGTTTAATTCCAGGTTCGGCTTTCGCGGCCCCGGAGAAATTGATCTGGCCAATCCTCGCTACGAAGATGATCCCTCCCTGGTCTACAGCCAGATTTGCAATATGAGCGACTTGCCCTCTGACACCGTTAACCCGCAAATGCAGTTTGAGCAAAATCGCGAGGACCGCGTAAGGGCGAACCAGGCGCTTGAGGATCGCACACGCCAGGAGGGCTTGATAAAACACAAATTATACAAACATTTATACCATGTGGTTGAGATCTTTGGCGGTTATCGCGAGTCGCATAAATATTATCTGGTGATGGGAAGCGCGCGTTTGCGGAAACGTTTTTTGCAAGCGGGAAAGTCGTTGCAGGAAGCCGGACTGATTGACGACGTCAACGATGTATTTTTCCTGGAACTGGCCGACGTGGAACGCGGCTTGTCCCAACCGGACGCGGACTTACGCTCCGTCATAAAAGAAAATAAAGCCTATCTTGACAAAGCCAAAGGCATAGCCTCGTTTCCGCCAATCATTGACTCAAGAGGCGCCATTATACGGCCTCCACGCAAACAGGCCCAACCCGGCGAACTGGCTGGAGACTCCATTTCCGCCGGTACCGTCAGGGGGCCGGTAAAGATAATGCGGTATCCTTCGGAGAAAAAGGTGGACCCCGGCGACATACTGGTGATTCACTCCGCCGACCCCAGCTGGACCCCGCTCTTTTTAACCGCCGGAGGAGTTCTCCTGGAAGTTGGCGGGTTGCTCCAGCACGGATCGATTATCGCGCGGGAATATGGCAAGCCATGCATAGTGGGTATCGAGGGTCTTCTTGATAAAGTCAAGGACGGCGAGATTGTCGAAATGAACGGCGCCGAAGGTATTGTCAAACTAACTGAAGTCCTAGCGGCGTAGATACAGCGGCGCTAGAGCCGTTATCGACTCTCAGACCCGATGGCCCTTAAGGATCCAACCGGCCTCGCCGGGAACGAGTTTGTACTCAACCTGCGCCCCATGCCGCCGGTCGGTTTGGCGTCGCGGTAAACGGGAAAACGACGGGCGAGAACCCCTTCGAGCGTCCTGTCGAACGCCGCCGCAGGCGCCAAGACTACTTCTTTGGCGCTGTGGAGGTTTCGCCGCCTCCGGTAACGCTGACCTTGAGGGTGTACTTGGCGGTTTCGTTGCGGCGGGCCGCGCTGCGCATCAGGTAGACGCGGAGCGTGTACACGCCGTCGGCGGGCAATTCGCCTTCGAAGCGGTTGCCCAAAGTGGAACCCACGAAAATGGCCGTTTCCGAACTCGGAGGCAGTACGTTGAAGTACGCCGCAAGATTGCTCGGATTGAGGACAGCGACCATGGATTGGCCTTTTTGGGCGCGCAACTGATAGTCCACCGTTTCATCGCCCTTGATCATACCGGTGACAGTGGCGTCTGACGCGCCCTTTTTGAACTGGATTTGTTCCTGCCGAATTTGCGCTTCAGTGGACACCACCGTGGCTCCGACGAGCAAGACAGCCAACATGAGCGAAAGTAACGTTTTCATACAAACTCTCTCCGTATGACCGTAAAACGGTAAAAACACAAGAATTATCCGCCACGACGGAAAAGCCCCATGAGGGTATGGGGTCGCCGCCATTCTCATAGCCGCGGTTTTCTAAAGCCAGACACGCTCAGTTACCACCGCCGCCGATATCATTTTCGTGGCGATACCTGGCCATTTCCTCGTCAGCGCGCTGCGCCTGGCTGCGGCTGCACGAAGACAGTTCCCTTATACGACGGCCCTTGGCGTCGTAATAGACGGTACAATCGTTCTTAAATCTCACCCTGCCGGAGCCATCGCCACTCATGCTTACTACCGGCGTAGAGTAATCGCCGTGATAACCGGAGTAACCGCGATCCCTGTCCCATTGCCGACGGTAGTCCGCGACCAGCTTGTCAGCGCGGCGCACCTGACTGGAGCTGCATTCCCGGGTTTCCTCTTTACGGTGCCCCTTATTGTAGTAGACGACACACTTATTAGGGAATCTCACCCTGCCGGAGCCATTGCCGCTCAGCGAGACGTCCGGTTCCTCGTCGTACCTGTCGCGTTTTGCATAGAGGTAATAAACGCCGCCGCCTGTCTCGTTGTGAGTGTCTTGAAGGCGCTCCCTGCCGTCAATGGTTATTCGGTCGTCTAGCCTGTTGATCGCGACGTTCGGCTCGTTCATATGGTTAACCTTGTCCATCTCGTTGCGCGATATGGTGATGTTTTCAAGTTTCCGCCATCCACGATCCTCTCCCGAATGGATCGGTGGAATCGGTTCGCCGGGCGCGTGGATACCGCCTTCATTATCACGCAATTCAAGCAGTACGGACGCCTCAACCTTTTCACCTCCGGGCAATGCGCCTTTTCCACCACTATCAATGTTGATATTCTCCGCGCCCTGTACGGCGACGGTCCAAAGCAAAAGAATAAAGCCGAGCGCAATCGCCGCTCCGCGTATCGCAGCCATGATGACCCTCCCTGTAGTAATGGCCTGGAGCCGTGTTCGGAATGTCTCGCTCATCAAGCCTGTCCCCGGATATGGGTTACCACATCCTTACAGAAGCCAAAGGACTGAAAAATCAGAATGACCGGGGATCGAGAAAATTTTTTCTTCCTGCGCCTCTTTTCTGTTATTTTTAAAGAACACAAGAGCTTACATAAAATGACCCGGCATAAATAATATAATTAGACGCTCCTCTATATAAATTCAATATACGGACTGCCTGCTTGAAGACAATAGGACATTTACCCAATTTTAGCTTCCTGCTTTCGGGGTTTTCGGGAAACAGCCGGGCCTTATTGGGATGAAACCCTATTGAGATATGGGAAACATCGTTTTGCGACGATGGGGAGGCGATGGTTTGATTGCGCGCCGCTGATCGGACCCGGTAGGGTATGCTGAATATCAGGTTTTCCCGCCATGCATTTTTCCCATCAACTTTTGAGGACCACTTGCCGATACATGATAGTGGATGAGTATACGCAATTTGGGAGGTTTTATGCTGTCCGCTCTCTACAGCGCCGTTCAGGGACTTGCGGCTATGCAAAAAAAGACCGAAGTAACCGCGCACAACGTGGCCAACATCAATACCGACGGATTTAAAAAATACCGGGCTACCGTGCAGGAAGACAAAAACGGCAATCCTGAAGTGTTTGTCGACCGGGTCGAGTTATCGGGCTATAAGGTACGGGAGGAGACCGATCAGGGGCCGGTGGATCGGGAACTTTCCAACGTTGACCCGGCGGAGGAGATGGTCCACCTTATGGTGGCCGAACGCGGTTTTGAGGCTAATGTAAAGACACTCCAGGCCACCGACGAAATGCTGAAAAACCTGGTTGACATAAAAACGTGACGCGCTTGCCGGGCCGTGACGGAACGCGGTCCGGCCGGTTAATCGCGCGAATCGCGGGCGGTCTCAAACAGTCCGCGCCGCGAAACAATTTGTTTCATTTCCCGCCATACATATTTTTTTCTTGACGATTCTCCCTCACGCCTATTATCTTGCGTCTCAATTTGGATAGAAACAACGCGGGAGCGGCAGGACGTGATGTTGTCACACCGACAGGCCTAAACGCCATGGCTGGCGCGTATCACTCCTTGTATAACCTCACCACAACACTGGTATCATTCCCGCTTCTTCCTCTTCTCAGTGTATACTTTCTCCTGAAGCCGAATCATGCCAAAGGTTTGGGCATGCGGCTGGGGAACGCCCCGAATGAGCTGAAGACGCGCGGTCGCCAAGATAGAGTGTGGATTCACGCCTCTTCCGTGGGTGAGGTCAACGTGGCGGAAGCGATCATTAACGCGCTCTCAGCCGAACGGAACATTTCCTTTGCGCTTTCAACTTTTACGTGGGATGGGTACGAACACGCCCGGCGGCGCCTGGGCGACCGGGCCTGCGCGCTGATTCTGCCCATTGACGTGGAGTGGTGTGTGCGGCGCGCCCTGAGAGCCGCCCGGCCTAAAGTGTTTGTTACGGTGGAAACCGAGTTGTGGCCCAATTTCCTGTGGGCGGCGCGCGAGATGGGGGTCAGGACCATGCTGGCCAACGGCAGGCTTTCCCCCAGGACGGTTAAAGGTTTCAGCCGGTTTAAGCCGTTCTTCCGGGAAGTTTTTCAGGCTGTGGACGTCATTTCCATGGCTGGAGCGCGGCAGGCCGAGCGGGCCGTCTCGCTGGGCGCTCCCGTGGAACGGGTAACGGTCTGCTCAAACGCCAAATTCGGGCTCCTGGTGGAGCGCGTTCAAAAAACGCGCGATGAGCGCGACGCTATGCGGAAACGGCTCTCGCTTGAAACGGAAACCGCGGTTTTTGTGGCCGGCAGCGTCCGGTCAGGAGAAGAATCCTTTGTCGCCGAAGCCTGTGAGAAGCTGATACATCACGCGCCCGGCGCCGTGGCCCTTGTGGCGCCCCGGCACATCGAGCGGATTTCATTGTTCGAAGCGGCCTTAAGGCGCGCCGGACTGCGCGCTCAAAAATGGTCCGCGATCAAGAGGGGCGACGAGCCCCGCGCCGCGCAGGTTGTGCTGGTCGATACGCTGGGCGATTTGTTTGTCATGTACGGCCTGGCCACCGCCGCCTTTTGCGGGGCCAGCCTGACGCCCCGGGGCGGTCAGAATATCATGGAGCCGGCGGCCTGGGGAGTGGCGCCCTTGCACGGGCCTTATATGGAAGATTTCGCCGACGCGGCCGATACGTTAGCGCGAAGCGACGCGGCGGTTAGAGTCAATAACGGGAATGAGTTGATTGAAAAGCTTCTGTGGCTTATAGATAACCGTGACGCGCGTGAGAATATGGGAGCGCGCGCTTTGAAGGTGGCACAATCGCATGCGGGCGCCGCGGATGAAACGGCGCGGCTGATCATGAATCTTCTCCGGAGCGCTCAATAATCCGCGGCGCGGCCAAGAGCTGTCTGTCCAAAACGAAGCATTTAGATAAAAAACAATGAAGAAACAGAGGCGAGGTTCGAACCGAACGTGTTAGAATTCGGGGGGCTTCGTTCGACTTGCAGTCAGAGACAAACAGGGAACGGAAATTTCGACTGAATACGGACAAAACAAAAACTAACATGGATCTCAATAAGAACATGAAAGCGTTGTTGGTACTTGAAGACGGGTTCTGTCTGGAAGGAAGGTCGTTTACCGGCCAGGGTGAGACCGTGGGCGAGGTTGTCTTCAACACCGCCATGACGGGCTATCAGGAAGTGCTCACCGATCCTTCGTATCGCGGCCAGATCATAAATATGACCTATCCGCTTATCGGAAATTACGGCGTTAACCCGGATGATGTGGAATCGGACCGGGTGCAGGTCGCCGGGTTTGTCATCAAGGAACTTAGCCCGTTGGTGAGCAACTGGCGCGCGGAGAGCGATCTGGCCTCCTATTTGAAAGCCAACGGGGTGATGGGGATCGAAGGCGTGGACACCCGCGCGTTGACCAAACACATCCGTTCACTGGGTGATATGAAAGGCGTCATATCAACTTTGGACGACGACCCCGAACTGCTGCGCAAAAAGGCGGCTTCCTGGGCGGGCATGGTGGGATTGGACACCATCAGGGAAGTGACCACCGCCCAGCCCTACGGCTGGCCGGACCTGAAACCCCAAAGCAAGTTTGAGTCCAAGGACCGCTTTAAAGTCCTGGTAATGGACTATGGCGCCAAATACAACATCCTGCGCAAGCTGCACGAACGGAACTGCGAAGTGATTGTGCTGCCCGCCGATTTCAACAGGGCCACGATCGATCGGTTCAATCCGGACGGCATTATGCTGTCCAACGGGCCCGGCGATCCGGCGGGAGCGCCCTACGCGGTGGAGACGGCGCGCGACCTGATTGGCAGATACCCTATTTTCGGCATCTGTATGGGCCACCAGATTCTTGGCCAGGCGATCGGAGGGAAAACCTTCAAGCTGAAATTCGGACATCGCGGCGCCAACCAGCCGGTTAAAGATCTGACCACGGGCAAAATCGAAATCACCTCCCAGAACCATGGGTTCTGTGTTGACCTGGCGGGCGTCGAGAGCGGCGACGTGGAATTGACTCATGTAAACCTCAACGACAATACTCTGGAGGGATTCCGCCACCGTTCACTACCCATGTTTGCGGTGCAGTACCATCCCGAAGCATCTCCGGGTCCACACGACGCGGCGTACCTGTTCGACCGGTTCATCGACATGATCAAGGAGGCGAAGGCGTAAATAATGCCACGGCGAGACGATATCAAGAAAATACTGCTGATCGGGTCCGGCCCCATCATCATCAGCCAAGCCTGCGAATTCGATTATTCGGGCACCCAGGCGTGCAAGGCGTTACGCGAGGAAGGATACGAACTGGTCCTGGTGAACAGCAACCCCGCCACTATCATGACCGACCCCGAGTTCGCCGATCGCACCTACATCGAACCGGTCACCCCCCACGCGGTGGCGAAAATCATCGAAGTGGAGCGTCCGGACGCGTGTCTGCCCACGCTTGGCGGGCAAACGGCGCTCAACGTCGCGGTGGAACTGGACAACATGGGTGTCTTCGAAAAGTTCAATGTCGAAGTCATCGGCGCGTCCCCTCAAGTCATCCGTAAGGCGGAAGACCGCGACCTGTTCCGCGCGAGTATGGCCAATTGCGGCCTCCGTGTGCCCGAAAGCGGAATTGCGCAAACACTCGACGAAGCCAGAGAGATCGCCAAGGAGATTGGCTTTCCCATCATTATCCGGCCCAGTTTTACCCTCGGCGGAACAGGCGGCGGTGTCGCCTATAATCCCGAGGATCTGGAGACCCTGGCCAAATCCGGTATCGATTCAAGCCTGATTCACCAGGTTATGCTGGAAGAGTCGGTGCTGGGGTGGAAGGAATTTGAGCTGGAAGTGATGCGCGACCGCAAGGACAACGTGGTAATCATCTGCCCCATTGAAAATTTCGATCCCATGGGGGTGCATACGGGCGATTCCATTACCGTGGCGCCCGCGCAGACGCTGACCGACAAGGAATATCAACTCATGCGTGACGCTTCACTGGCTATCATGCGTGAAATCGGTGTGGACACCGGCGGCTGCAATGTCCAGTTTGCCATAAATCCTGACAACGGCGAACTGGTGGTCATTGAAATGAACCCCAGGGTTTCCAGAAGTTCGGCTCTCGCCTCCAAGGCCACCGGGTTTCCCATCGCCAAGATCGCGGCAAAGCTCGCGGTGGGCTACACGCTGGATGAAATTCCCAATGACATCACCAGGGAAACCATGGCGTCGTTCGAACCCACCATCGATTACTGCGTGGTCAAGATTCCGCGATGGACGTTTGAAAAATTCGCCGGCGCCGAAGACATCCTGACCACATCCATGAAGTCGGTGGGAGAGGTAATGGCCATCGGCCGCACTTTCAAGGAGGCGCTCAATAAGGCCATTTGCTCCCTGGAAACCAATACGTACGGTTTACGGTACGGGGACTTTGATATTGACGACGAGCGGCTCAAAGAGAAGCTTATAACCGCCAATTCTCAGAGATTATTCTGCGTCGCGGAAGCGTTCAGACGCGGTTTCAGCCTGGATGACATATTTGAATACACCCAGATTGACCGCTGGTTCCTATACCAGATTCAACAGATTGTGGAACTGGAAGAGCGGATCGAGGCGGTTGGAAGTTTGGACAAGATCGACCGCGACCTGATGAAGATGGCCAAAGAGTATGGGCTGTCGGATTTAAACCTGGCCCGTCTGTTGAACTCGACCGAGCCGCAAGTCCGTGACTGGCGGCTTTCCCGGAACCTAGCTCCCACCTACAAGCTTGTGGACACCTGCGCCGCCGAGTTCGCCGCGTACACGCCGTATTATTATTCCACCTATGAATTCGAGGATGAGGGTGAGGTATCGGATAACAAAAAGGTGATCATACTGGGCGGCGGCCCGAACCGTATCGGTCAGGGTATAGAATTTGATTACTGTTGCGTGCACTGCTCCATGGCCCTGCGGGATATCGGCGTGGAAAGCATTATGGTCAATTCCAACCCGGAGACGGTGAGCACGGATTACGACACCTCCGACAGACTCTATTTTGAGCCGCTCACGCGGGAAAACGTTCTCAATATCATTGCAAAAGAAAAGCCCGTGGGCGTGGTGGTCCAGTTCGGCGGGCAGACTCCCCTCAACCTGGCGGTCCCGCTGGCCCAGGCGGGCGTGCCGATCCTGGGGACTTCTCCCGACAGTATCGACCGGGCCGAGGACCGGGAGCGCTTTACCGAACTGCTGAAAAAACTCAACCTCTCCCAACCCAAGAACGCTATGGCGCGGACGGTGGAAGAGGCGGTCGCAAAAGCGGACGTAATCGGTTACCCGGTGGTCGTTCGGCCGTCCTATGTATTGGGCGGCCGCGCAATGGAAATATGTTACGATGAGGATTCCCTCAGAGACTTCATGGGGCGGGCGGCTAAGATAACCCCCGATCATCCCATCCTGGTCGATCAATTTCTGCAGGAAGCCGTGGAAATAGATGTGGACGCGGTGTGCGACGGTGAGCATACCATCGTGGCCGGGATTATGGAGCACATAGAGGAAGCGGGTATACATTCCGGCGACAGCGCCTGTGTCCTGCCTCCCAACTCCCTGGCCCCGGCGTTGATCGAAGAAATCAAAACGGCCACACGAGCCCTCGCGCTTGAACTCGGGGTCAAGGGGCTCATGAACATTCAGTACGCGGTCAAGGGTGGGGAGTTATTCGTGCTCGAAGTGAATCCGAGGGCCTCCCGCACCGTGCCGTTCGTGAGCAAAGCGACCGGTATCCCCTGGGCCAAGGTGGCTACCAGATTGATGTTGGGCCAGCGGTTATCGGAAATGAATATACCCGAAGATCTCATGCTGGGACACAAGGCGGTTAAGGAATCGGTGTTTCCCTTCATCCGCTTCCCCGGCGTCGATATCCTGTTGGGGCCGGAAATGAGGTCCACCGGAGAAGTTATGGGCATCTCCACCGATTTCGGGTGGGCGTTCGCCAAAGCCCAATGGGGCGCGAGCCAATTTCTGCCGGAACAAGGCAATATATTGATCAGCGTAAAAGACGAAGACAAGAAAGCGTTGCTGGACATAGCCAGGGCCTTTGCGAGTCTCGGCTATGGAATCCAGGCCACCCGCGGAACGGCGGAATTTCTTATCCAACACGGATTGGATTCGGTAAAAAAAGTGAACAAAGTGAGAGAAGGCCGGCCGCACCTTGTCGACGGTATCAAAAACAAGGAGGTGGCGATGGTGGTCAATACCACCATGGGCGGAAAAACCGTGCATGATTCATATTCCATCCGCCGCGCCGCCCTAGAATATAATGTTCCCTACACCACTACGGTAGCGGGGGCGAGGGCCACGGTTGAGGCTTTGCGTTCCATAAAGGGAGAATTCAAGGTGAAAGCGCTTCAGGATTATCACAAGGAAGTGCTCTCCGCGCCTATCTTTTGATATGGTATTTTTTTTCGAAGGGAGGCCCCATGATTTACTCTAAATGGCGTTTCAAAATAAGTCGGATAATGGTCCTCTCAAGTGTGGCCGTGATTGTTTTTCTGCTGTCCGCGGCGTCGGTCATGGCGCAGAGGGCCTATGTGTCGGATTCGTGCGAAATCACCTTTCGCCGCGGCGCCGGTAACGAATTCAAAGTCCTGAGAATGCTCAAATCCGGAGACGCGCTCAATATTGAAGAGAATCTGGATGGAGGGTGGTCGAGGGTCACCCTGGAAGACGGTGAATCAGGATACGTCATATCGCGCTTCATCACCACCGAAGAGCCTTTATCCCGGCAAGCGGTGGCGTTGAAGGAGGAAAATAGTAAACTAAAGGAAAAAATGTCCTCGATTCAGGGGGAAAACGATCGACTCACCAAGGAAAACGGTGAATTACAGCAAAACCTCTCCCAAGTGACCACCGAAGCCGGAACCGTCAGGTCGGAGCTGGAGCAGTTGCGGACCGACACCCAGGATGTGGTCAAGCTGCGCACGGAGCTGGAAACGCTGAAAAAGGAGCACCAGGATCTCAAGGAGCGCTACCGGGAAGCGAAAGTCTCTCAGGAAGAGGGAATGGAGCGCTATACGTGGCTGGCGGTGGGAGCCGGCATCCTGGTAATCGGTATGATCGCGGGAGCGCTGTCCCGTCGTTCCGCGCCGTCAGGCTGGGGACGCGGAAAGTTGAGCTAGATCCGACCGCGCCTGTTTCCTCAAAAGGCGCGCGATTCTCCGAGCGTTAAATTCGATAGTTCCCGCCGATTTGTGGCGGGGCGCCCGTTTCGGGCGACAAGTTTTTCTCGGGAAAAATTTCCTGCGCGGCGCGGGTCGTGCCCATATGCGCCGCGATCATGAGTTCGCGATCCGGGTGATAGCCCCCGCCCAGGGTGAATGCGACTGGAAAACCGCGCCGCCGGCATAGTTCGAACACCGCCCGATCCCTTCTGTAGACGCCCTCCAGGCTCAGCCTGAAACGGCCCAGTTCGTCTCCCGCCAGGACATCGACCCCCGCCTGATACAACGTCAAGTCAGGGTTGAATCGCTCCACGCTTTCCAGCCCTTCGGCCAACACCCTGAGATAGTCTTCATCCCCTATACCCCAGGAAAGCTCTTTGTCGTAAGAGCTGCCAATGGGATCGCGGGCCAGAATGGACCGCCCGTGAATGGACAAGGTAAAGACGCCGGAGTTTTTTCCGCAAATCTCGGCGGTTCCATCGCCGGGATGAAAGTCGAGATCGATGATGGCCACCCGTTTTGCGGAGCCGCTCCGGAGAAGACTCAGCGCCACGATGGCAAGATCGTTGAGCAGGCAGAAGCCGAATCCGAAATCGGAGTGGGCGTGATGTGTGCCTCCGGCCAGCGCGCCGGAAACCGAATCGACCAGCGCGGTATGGGCCGCCGCATAGGTCGCGCCACAGGAATAGAGGGCCCTGAGCACCAGATTCTCCGACCAGGGAAAACCGATTCGTCTTTGCGCAAAGAGCGGCAAGTTTCCGGTTTTCAGATCGTCCCAGTATTGGCTCGTATGGGCCAGTAGTATGAGATGTTCCTCGATGGCCTGCGCGGTTTTAACTTCTTCAATGGAAAGCGTTTGTCCGGCAAGGAGACGATCCCGCACGAGAGTGTACTTATCCAGCGGGAAAACGTTACCCGGTTGGGCTGTAACGGGAATGTCCGGTGTCGTGTAGACCAGCATACCGCTATGTAGCGTCTGACGGATGAAATAGCAAGCGTGAAAGGGGATGGGAACTAAATGCAAAGACTGTATATTCGCTGATCGCTTTTTTCCTTCATGGGACATCTGGCGGCGAAAGTGGCGGGTTTGGCGCGGGATTTGTCGAGAAAGGCAGTGAGGGGGTTTTCCGAGTGACAGGGTGACTTGCTGGCGATGCTCAGCGTCTTTTCCCACCAGCCTCGGTTGGTGAGGTAACCGTAGTAAAGCGGACGTACAAGCTGGGGGACCCCATCCTGGTAGTACTCAAAATAGTTGCTGGTTATGGGGAGATGGTTGTATCGGCAAGGGGAAGCCTGCCCTTTCCAGTTTACGAAAAGATCCTTTCCCGGTTGGAAGGGGCACACATTGGTTTTGGACTTGTCGATGAGTTCCACGCCCAACGTTTGCGCATAATTCAGCAGCGCCTTTTCGCGCGACTCAATGGTCCGGGGATCGAGGATTCCCGGAAGGCTGGCCTGATCGTCCACCGGCCTCATGTGAAATCGCGGTTCGTGCATTACTACCTGATTGACCGAAAGTTTTCCCGCCAGACTGAGATATTCCGGCAACTCCCGAAAGGTAACCGCGTTCTTGAGCAGACTTAGGATAATGAGAGGGGGACGGGGAAGACCTGAAACTTTGTGAATGGTTCGACTGATGTTAAAAACGGCCCGGTTGAAGGAATGCTCCGGGTTCGCGGTTTCATACGTGCGCGCTTTTCCGCTTCCCAGGCGAAAGACAATGGTGTCCACACGGCGCAGTACCGATTCGGGGATTGGCTGCGTCCCGTTGGTGGAGAGAGTCAGATGTACGCCGAAGTCGTTAATGACATAGACGATGTCTTCAATACGCGGATGCAGCAGCGGTTCCCCCCATCCCTGGAGATTAACCGACCGGAAACGCTGCACAAAAGGAGCGAACTGCTCGAACAGCTCCCAGGGCATATCCCGCCCGATCCATGTTTCTTCATAGGTGGAGCGAGGGCAGTGAGCGCAACTGAGATTGCAGCGATTGGTGAGTTCGATTTCGAGTGTATCTTTGGGAATACAATCCGGAGAGGAAAATATTTCCTCTACTCGGACTGATGTATTACTTGATACGGTCATAAGTCTATATCTGAATTAAAAAGGAAAAGGCGTAGTGGAGATTTGACATTAAGATATGAAGATACAATCAAATGAGCTGGGAGTCAATTCCATTTTCCGGAATTTAAGGCTTGATTTATTTCTTTTCAGGAATTGACTTTTGCGGAGAACCCTATAGAGAATACTATAAATAATCATCATCGGAATAGCTCGAGGGAACGCTTGTGCGCCAAATAGAGGAACAGCAAATCGTGGACGAACGAAAGTCAACGCCGGCCTGCGAGGAAGTCGCTTCCCTCATTGAGCGGGCTGTCGGAGAGAAGGTCAACAAAGACCAGTTGCGCATTATCACCGATACCAGTAATTTTTTTCAGGTAAATTACGGCGATGTGGTCAGCGTCGGAGACGATCTCCTGCTGGTGCGCGGGGTGGAACGTGAGGGACGGTTTGGCCTGGATGATCAGCCGAAAGATTGGGTGAAAATGGCCATCGACCTGCGCAGCGGTGACCGCAAAGTGTTGAAGCTGGCCTTTTTTGAAACATATCATGGAAACTTTGGATCGGTTGAATATAAATTTTTTCGCAGTCCTGGAAAGGAAGCCCGCATACTTGATGTGGTTCGAGGTCATCCGCATTTCATGCAGGGCTATGGTATCACCGACACCAAAGGAAACGTGCTTCGCGTTTTGGAGTATGTCAAAGGCGTCACCGTGCATGAGATGATCGCCGAGATCAAAGATGACCATGAAACCTACTTTTACAAACGGCTGCCGGATATTCTGGCGTCTCTGGTGAAGGCCTATGAAGCTATTGAATATCTCCACGGGGCAAAAGAGATACACGGCGACATCCGGCGCGACCATTTAATTGTGGAAAGAGATACCGCCAACTATGTTTGGATCGATTTTGATTACGCGTATGAAAACAGCGCTACTCGCGTTGGATTTGACCTGCTTGGATTGGGTAACATCCTCTCCTATGTGGTGGGGAAGGGCGATGTCATCATGGGGGAACTTAAAAAAGACAACAGCGAACTTTTTTCCAAACTCTCTGAAAATGATTTGAACATTGTCTTCAGAACCCGCTTGGCCAATCTGAAGAAGCTCTATCCCTATATCCCCGAAAAGCTCAATCGTGTGCTGCTTCATTTTTCACGGGGAGCAAATGTATTTTATGAAAGTGTAACGGAATTGTTGAATGATCTGAAACCATGCGTCGTGGAATTATTGTCGCTTCGCCGTGACGCGCATGGCCCAAGGATACGATAGCCAAAAGAGCTGAGGGAGGAATTCCACATGGTTGATTCCGCGCCCAGGGAGCGGAGCATTTTAATAAGTATCGACGAATCGGAAAACGCACAACGGGCCGTCGATTATGTCGGTCGGCTCGTGGGAAATCTTCCCGGCTTCACGGTGACCCTGGTTAGCATTCTGGAGGAACCGAACCAGGATATACTGCCTAGTCCGGATGAACGGGACGCTTATATACAAAAACAGAAGAAATGCCTGGAGGCGGTTCTTTCGCAAGCCAGGGACAGACTTCTCAGCCACGGCCTGGATGACTCTTCAGTACGGATCAAGATACACCAGCGACTCTGCGAAAATATAGCGCACTGTATCCTGGACGAACAAAGGCTGGGTGAATACGGCACGCTGGTGGTGGGGCGCCGGGGACTGTCCAAATCGGAGGAGTTCCTCTTTGGCAGTGTGTCCCAAAAACTGGTCACCTACGCCAATAACTGTACGGTATGGGTGGTGGAGTAAGCGGTATGGAAGACGCGAGGCTTCTGTCTCTGCTGGAAGAAACTGCGGCGCGGGTCGGACTGACGGTGCGTTATGAACGCCTTGAAGGGGCGAATGTGGCTGTTCGCGATGGCTACTGCCGGGTGAAAGGCGCGGATACTGTGTTTGTGGAAAAACGGCGCCCCCTGCCCGAGAAAATACGTATACTGGCGGAAATACTTTCCAGCGCCGATATCGAGGACGCTTATATGCCGCCAGTGGTGCGTGAGTTGCTCGAACAGGTCAAGAGTGAGCAGGAATGGGTGTCCTGAGGCCAGCTTTGTCTTGACAAGACCGTACGCCTCGTTTTACCTATGGCGATCAAACAACGCCCCCGTAGCTCAGCAGGATAGAGCACAGGATTCCTAATCCTGGTGCCGTGCGTTCGAATCGCGCCGGGGGCACCAATAAAATTAAGGGGTTACGGTGAGTAGAGCTGTAACCCCATTTTTATTTTTGACAATATGTGCCACATATGTGCCACATTATTTCTTCACGCCTAACGCCGAACTACTCATCAGCCCTATTGAAAACCATACGGAAGTGTTGGGAAAGCATAACCAAGATCGAAAAGTGCATCAACGAACTCAATGGCAAACTGAGCGCCGTTCCGGTCATGCAAGCTCAAATGAACAACCAAGGTAAAGACATTGAAATCCTGTTCTCATACGATCGCGAAGTCCGCGCAAAATTGGATGAGCTTTCCATCCGGCAAACGACACAGACAGAGCGGCTTGCGTCAAGGCCCAAGAAATGCCCAGGACCTGAGATACTTCAAAGGCTTTCTGAGGACAAATCTAAATATGAGTCCATGAAATCGAAGTACGAATCTCTTTCCAGCCAGGTCACTTATATGTGGGCTGTTCAGATTGTCCTGGTGATTGCGATCGTGGGGGCCTTCGTTAAGATGCTTGCGGGGTAAGGTGAAATATAGATCAGGCATTGTTGAGATATGAAGGTCGGTCAGGGTTTGAGAATTGGATAATCTGTTGAGCTTCGCTTTGCTCTTCCCAACTGAGCATTGCGGGGGGGGTAAAAAGTCAAAAAGCAACACCTGCGCTCAGTCCCGCTTAGTCTTCTCCGATAGAAGTCAAACCGCTTGCGCCTGCCGGCGCCAGGACAATCCGATGACATCGGATTGTCCTGGTTACCTGTTGGGTATATACGTCAATTTCATACATCATCCACAAGAAATAATTGGGAGTCTGATCGTGAACGTCGTGCCACGATCCAACTCGCTCTGCACATCGACTCTGCCGTTATGGCTTTCGATGATACGGTACGCTATGGATAACCCCAGACCCACACCGGTGCCCACCTCCCGTGTGGTAAAAAAGGGATTGAATATGTTTTTGATGTTCTCTGAGGATATCCCCACACCGTTGTCCGAAATCTCTATACTGATGTAGTCGTTTTTCACCTCCGTTGTGATCGTTATGATACCGTCAGCCTTTATGGCTTGGACCGCATTGAGGATCAGATTGGCGAACATCTGCTTCAATTGCTGGGAATTGGCAAGTGTTTTGGGCAGGTCGGCACGGTTCCTTACGACACGTCCCTTCTGGCTGATTTCATTATCGAGCATCAACAGAGTCGAATCTATTTCCTCATTCAAGTCAACGATGCACCGCTCGCTTTCGCTGGACGAGGCAAACGCCAACAAATTTGAGACGATGGTTTTGATTCGTTGCAGGCCGTGCAACGATTCCTCAATGATTTCCGGCAGATCATTCTTCAGGTAACAATAGTCCTCGCTGTTGATGATATGCCGTATCTCTTCCTCGATTCCCGACGCTCCCGGATTTCTCTGCCCGGTGCTCGTCACAAGATTCTCCATCGAATCGACATAGTCGAAGAACTCGGAAACGTATTTCCGCATGGTTGACATATTGCTTAAAATAAAGGCGGTGGGATTATTTATCTCATGAGCCACTCCTGCGGCAAGTTGGCCAATGCCTGCCAGCTTTTCAGCGCGGACGAGTTGGCCCTGCGTTTCCTTCAGCCTCTCCATCGTTTCTCTTAGTTCATCGAACGCCCTTTCTCTTTCTTCTACGATTCTGCACAGTTCGATTCCTGCAACGATTTCACCTTTCTTGTTCCGAAGCGCGGATGCGATGTTCTCGAACCGGAAGGGAACGCCTTCTTTTGTAATCCCCACACGCAATGCCTTTGTCACCTGTCCGGTTCGATACGACTCGATTATCGGACAGCCCTCGCATACCGAGCTTTGTTTTTCGTAGACGTTGTAGCAATAGTCACCGACGTGCGATCCGAAGTTGTCGATCATGAATTTGTTCTGGTAGACAATCCGCATGTTCCGGTCCTGGATACTGAGACCATCTCCCATCGACATCATGATATTGGCCAAAATCCCGGCCGGATCGTCCAATAGCATACTTGCCGCCTTGAAAAAATCGTCAAACTTGGGATCGCTAAGTAATTTGTCGTTTTTCGTCGTCATTGATTTCCGGACCTATAAACAAAATTAAGGTTGCATTGTCCTGATCTGACAAAACAGTCTGCTATCTTCTCCCTAAAATCCAGAATGTGGAGGGGATGGCATGAAC